>JGI25134J35505_10000272_pt1 | contig 20818 bp, 20 predicted proteins | sample ETNvirnome_6_100_FD_35505 | JGI IMG/M metagenome (IMG submission 35505) | reverse complement strand
ATTCAGATATTAGACATTACCGATATAAAAGATATTAAGCAGGTAGCTGTTTATAGAAACAATAAAATACCCCCGTTGGAGTTTACTAATAGATTATATAAGATTTTGCGTAACTGGGGGTCTCCCCTGGCTCTCATAGAGAGAAACAATTGTGGCGCACAGGTCGTGGATAGGCTAGCAGTTGACATGGGGTATGAAAAAATCGTTTCATATGGTAACGCTAACGCTCATCGTCGTAATGTAATGAGAGGGATGATAGCTCATACTAATACCAAATATAAAGGCGTTCTTAATATGCGCTACTTTATGAACGAAGTAAGAGTTGTTAATATTAACGAAGAGGAGACAGTCATGGAGCTTAGAAACTTTGTAAGGTATCCAAACGGTACATGGAAGGCTCGAGCTGGGTTTCATGATGATAGAGTGATGGCAATGTTATACAGTCTCTTTATATTAGAGAAAGAAATAACAGAACGCTTCTTTGAGATAGTAGAAGTTGATGATATGGGTAAGCCTTCTATTATAGAGCCTATGGATTTCGGCGTTCAGTATTTTGAAGAACCAACATCCATATACCTAGACAGTGAAATAGTTGGTGATCATACTCATGAACTGAATGCTCTAGTTTGGGGCATGGGTGAAGATCAAACTGCTGATATAGATGAACTAGAAGCATTTGGATATCAACTTATTGGCGAAAAACCACCGGAGGATTGGACAGGGCAACCGGTAGATTACCGTCGCCACTAATAAATATATTATATGGCATACAACACCATGCAGCAGTCGGTGCTCAATAAATCAAGAGCTGATAAGTTCTTGCTTGTTTTTGATATACCGCCTATATTAAAAGAGTTTGATAAAAAATTTAAACAGAGCAATACTACAATTGTTAGTGACTCAGTTCAATTTTCTATTTTTGGGACCGCGGTCCCTGAAATAACCGTACCAGCAGTAGAAAATAGATATGCAGGTAATACTCTTTATGTATCTTCTCATAGTAAAAACTCGTACCCACCAGTAAGTGTTAAATTTAATGTTGACAATGAATATAAAAACTACTGGGTAATTTATCAATGGCTTAACCTACTCCATGATCAATATGATGGAAGGTATAATGCTCGGGAGATAAATTCGAACGATCCGGATGAAAATTTTAAAGATTACCAAACAAATTTAACTATTTTTGGTAAGGATGAATTTAATAATAGTAGGATAAAGTTCACTTATACAAAAGCATTTCCCACTACTATTGACACAATAGATTATAATTATCAAAATCCGGATGAAATTTCTTCTGGCTTTACCTTTGTCTATTCACAATTACACACTGAAGTTATGGATTTTTGAATATATTTGTATGAAAATGGATAAATAATTTTATGGCACAGCGTACGATTAACTCTCCCGGAGTAGAAATTAGAGAATCCGATCTTTCACTTACAGCCCCCCTAAACGTTGGAACAAACGTTTATGCTACTGGCTTTGCTCAACAAGGGCCCCTTGATGAAGTTCTTAAGATTACAACTAAACAAGAATTGAATCAAATTTTTGGAGTTCCCACGAACTCATCTGAAAGATACTTCTATTATACTCTTTCCGAACTATTAAATTCACCAGCAAATGTATATGCTTCTAGATTACCATACGGTCATGGTTCGGGTGATGGATTTGGTTCTAAATACTCAGCATTAGTTTACCCAGTACGAAATGTTACTGGTGATGCTGAGTTAGGACAATTAAGTGCTTATCAACTAAACTTTAATTTTGCTGGGACGGCGACAACTCCTGGAGCCGTCGCGACTGATACTGTAAACGCTCTTTCGGGTGTTGAAATTGGAATTCAATCAAGTAGTGGTGTATTAAGCTCCATTGTCTTTGGTGTAAGTGCGAAAGGTTCTGGCTGGATTCATAAGGGCACGGTGTATTACAGTGGATCTTCTACTAACATTAACAACGGTGGTACTACTAACATTATACCTCTTTGTTCAAGTGCGACTGGTGGTAACTCTGTAGCATCTATATACAAACAAATTTCTGCTGCTGTTGGTTCTTATAAAGGTTCTGGCGAAACATATAACTTTACAAACTCGGGCATTGGACTTAGTATGAAAATAGCGCTTAGCGGCTCAGTTGCTGCTCAAACATACGGCACTATTTCAGATTCAGTAATTGAGCCATGGACGGATACAAGTGATACATTTAGTATATCGGCAAAATCAAACCAACAGATTTCAACTGACTTAGATACAGTTTCAGCAGTGTATGTGTTAGGTGAACCGACACATTTAGAACTTACTGAAGCACAATACCTTAGCGGTTTAAATGGTACAGCTTTCACATGGTCAAAGACAGCCGGTAATAAAGATTCATTCTCTACTATCGCTGACGCTGGTGGAGCTGGTGCAGTTATCTTAAACAAGTCGACTTCAACTGTCAATAACCAATTTGAAGGTTATTATGTTGGGCTTGCAGATAATACAAATACTACACCGGGTAGTAACTTTAATAATATTTTAACAACAAAGACAATTACAGCATCTGCTGCAGCTACTACATCGTTTACTATTATACCTCCTGGTACACAAGTGTTTAAACTGTCATCTAATTACCAAACTGGTCCTGATGGTACAATCTCTGAAGTAATAGAAAACTTTACAGAGTTTGAGATTGATGGTAGAGATGATGATGACATCTTAAGCTTAGGTGTATTTAAGTTACGTAAATCAATTTACGCAAATGAGGCATTTAAGTTAGATTACGTCTTAGAAGACGGAATTGCTGGATCTATTAACTACTATAGAACAAAGCTCAATCCTAACGGTGGGCAAGATCAACCGTTCTTCGTAGAATCACGAGATGATTCGTCACGAAATGTTGTTGTAAAAGTTAACGATTATGTTTCTAACAGACTTAGAGGTACAAATGCTCTAGATGCTAATGGCGATGTAAATAAGCGGGTTAGAGTATATACTACACAATTAGCTACAGAAACTACCGCTGCTGGAGTAGCAAGAACAGGAATTGCTGCTGGATTATACACTAGCATAGATTCAGTATTAGGTAAAGCAGAAAGCCTTTACCCTCTTGGAGCTTATACTGAATCGTCACCTATTGGTAAAGAGTTAGGCGATATTCCTAATAAGTTAGAAAGAGCACTCGACGGAATCAGAAATGATGAAATTTACGACATTGACGTTGTTGTTGAGGGTGGCTTAGGTACAATCTACGCCATTGCTAGTGCAGACAATAAGACATATTATGATGAATATGCAACAACAGATAATATCACAGCAGCTGTTAACGGCTTAAGAACATCTGGTGATGTTGCTGGAACTGCTTTAACTCTTAGAAATAACTACTCTACTATCTTTAATAAGTTTGAACAGTTTGTTTCACCGCCTTACTTAGGTGGAAGTAGAGGAGATTGCATATTCATTGCTGATCCGTTACGTCAGATCTTTGTACAAGGTTCTGATGGTAAGGTTCTTGATGATAAGAATAAGAATTTCCAAACAGATATATATTGGCCTATAAGGCACCAGTTTGAAAATGAAAATACTTCTTATGCAGCTACATATGGTAACTGGGCATTAGTTTATGATAGCTACTCAGGTCGCCAAGTTTGGGCCCCATTCTCTGGTTTCGCTGGAGCAACAATGGCAAGAACTGATGCAGCAACCTTCCCATGGTTTGCACCAGCTGGTTTCACTAGAGGTCTTGTAACATTTGCAAATGACATTGCAGTTAATCCAAATCAAAAGCAAAGAGATGAGCTTTATAAAGCTAACATTAACCCAGTAGCACAATTCCCATCACAGGGATTAGTAATATTTGGTCAAAAGACACTTTCTAAGAAATCGAGCGCATTTGATAGAATTAATGTTAGAAGGTTGTTCTTATCACTAGAGAGGCCAACTAAGAAAGCTTCTAGGTTCTTTGTATTTGAACAAAATACAGAGTTTACCAGAACTAGATTAGTTAATACACTTACTCCAATCTTTGAAAGGGCTAAGAACAATGAAGGCTTATACGACTACTTGATCGTGTGTGATGAGAGAAACAACACTGCAGCGGTTATCGATGCTAACGAGCTAGTGGTTGACATCTACATTAAACCGACAAGGACCGCAGAGTTTATCTTAGTTAACTTCTACGCTACTAGAACAGATGCTAATTTTGAAGAATTAGTCGGTGGTTAATGAATCAAACAATTAAATAATATTATGGCAACAACTATTCAGAACTTCTTTACCAGAGCTGCATCGAAGCAATTTTCTCGAGATTTTCTATTTCGAGTAAGGCAAATAGACTTAATAGGAGGTATTAGGTTTGATGGAGAGGATGACCTGGTTTATGCTAGGACAGCATCTTTACCTGGCAGAAACATTGACAACGTTAATGTTAATTACTTTGGACAAGAGTTCCAAGTACCGGGCAGAGCAACATATGCTAACGCTGCTGGTTATTCAATTGAATTCTATCATGATGAAAATTGTGAGCTTCGAACAAAAATGGAAGCTGCTTCAAGAGCAGTGTTTAATAATGAAACATCCACCGGTGCATATGGTATGCCCGGAGAAGAGTCAATAATTAACTTAGTACAAATAGATAAAAACTTAAACGATGTTAGAAACATCGAACTAGTTGGTGCATCAATTAGAGAAATTGGTGACATTGAGTATTCTATTGCTGATGGTACTGGCGATGTATTAAACTTCTCTACTACATTTGCCTACCACTTCTATAGAGACTTTAGTTAGTATATGTTTAATCGGATAGCTGATTAAATAATATTAATGGCTGGTGAAGTATACGATTTTCTTAGCAACTATAGCGTTGGAGGACCCTCAAGATATTACCTCTCGCTTCCTACTCTTTGGAAGATAGAATTTTCTAATGCTGGTTCTGTGAGAGGTCAAGTCGACCAAGCATTAGAAAAGGCTGGTGAAAGCTGGAGAGTAAAAAACATACCTGAAGAGTTTGTATCAAATGGCAATACGTTAGTCGCCCGTGAAGTCGCAGTTCCGGGCGAGACGACAGAATTTTTAGAAGCAGGTGCAGATATAAACTTAGGCGGCTTTTTACCTGCTTATGGTGTTAATCGCCGGCAAGGATTTTTAACTAGGACGTTAGCTGTAAATATTTTTGATACAGATGATGACTTAGAGCATAATTTCTTTAGACCGTGGATGATAGCAGTTGGTATTGATGGTTTGCTTAATAGAGGTTTGCTTTGTCCTAATGTAGTTTTAAGGCAATATAACCATAAAGGGGAAATACGTAAAGGATATAACTTTACAGATGTATTCCCTACTAACGTTGAAGGGTATACAATTGATTACGATAATGAAACATTTCTTGAAAAAAGCGTAACTTTTGCATTTAAGAATTACGCCCCTATATAAAATGTATGCTCGTTGAAGTTGAAATACCTTTTAATAAAAAGAAGGTACAGTTAAATGTTTTCAAGTTTAAACATATAAACGAACTTCATTGGCTAAAGAATTCGCTAAGTAGTAAGATTAAGTTCTTAGAAGGGTTTATACAAACGCCTAGGTTAAATGCTGTTGAAAAATTTATATCATTAATGCTACTTAGGAGTGAGTGTATTGATTCTTCTATATCTGTACAACGAAATAACAAATCCGTTAATGTTGATATAGAGTATATTTTAGAATCTTTTTCCCAGTTAGCAGATATTAAAACTACTATAAAGCATGATAGTTTCGAATTTGTATTTGACTACCCTTCAAGATTTTGTGTTGATTCTAATACAATGCTTAGTGTGTTGAGGCAGATAAAATTAGATGATTCAATTATTGATTTAGATTTATTATCTGATGAGGAGTTCAATAATGTTATATCAAATTTACCCCCATCGTGTTTATCTGTAATTACGTCGTTTATCGATAAACACGCAGACCATCTTACATTTTCTCTTTTCGGCACTAAAGATAAAATAGACCTTACAGATTTTAATTCATCGCTATTTGTTAGTAATCTGTTTGATTGTGTGAGTGAACAAAATTATAGAGAATATTTATTTTTATTAAGTAAGCGATTTTCTGATATAAATTTTGTATTAAACTGCACTTTTTATGAAATAGAAGATTATCTAGATTTGTATAGGAAAGAGGCGCAGCAACAAAATGTCGAGTTGCAAAAAACTATCGACTAATAAATAGGTGTATGGAGAATATCACTGCAAAAGAGTTTCTTAAAAAACTCGCAGACATCGAAACAGATTTTAATATATATGTACCATCGTTAGGTAAAAGCGTTGAAACATTACCTCTAACCCTTAAGCAGCAAAAAGATATTATATCTACTGCAACTGGTGGTGCGCACGGCTCACTAGAGTTTACGCGTTCAATAAATGACGCTATACTAAAAAATGTTAAAGAAAAAAAGCTCTACCCTTACGATAGGGTACCTGTTATAGTTCAGTTAAGAAAACATTCTCTAGGTGATAGAGCACTAACTGATGATTATGAATACGCTTCTTTAGAAGATATAATTAAAAACTGTAAGAATGAAAAAGCAAGTTTTACAAATACAGGGGAAATTGCAGTTGACTCACTTAAATTAAAATTAAGAATACCAACACTAAAAGAGGAGAATGAAATAATTTCAAAATGTTTAATTGAGTTGGATAAAATTGATCCTGAAGATGTAACAGAAACTGTCGGAACTGTTTTTGTTTTTGAATTAATCAAATATATACATACAATTTCTATTAAAAATGATATAGTTGCTTTTAGTGATCTTAAAATTCAAGACAGGGTTGATATAATTGAGAGGCTTCCGTTGAGTGTATACAATGAGCTAGTTTCTTTCCTAAGACAAATAGGAAAATATGAAGCTGACATATTAGCTGTTGGTGATAGTTATGTATCAATAGATGCAGCCTTCTTCGAAGGCAATATATTCGACCCTAGTGCTGATGCATAAATATATATGTGGACGACCCAAAATTAGTAGCTACCTTAAATTCAATCCTAAATACACTAGGTAATATGGCCGCGGCCGCGGCCGTGGGCGATGATTCTGTTGTAAAGAATATAGTAGAATCAAAAGGGTCAACATTTGGCAAAAAGGGAGGAACTAAAGTAGACCCAACTCAAGTACGTCTACAAACAGAAATTGCGTATAAGTTTCTTAAAAAACAAGAGAAGCCAAAATCAGCAAATTTAGGACGTGATAAGCCTAGATTAGTATCTGAGTATACGCTTTTTGCAAAGACCTTTTATAAGGTAATGCAACAGTTAAAGCCTGATGAAAAGGGTAAAACAAAAGTTATAGACCCTGCAGCAAAGGCAGCCTTAGCTCAACAAGAGCAAATGAACAAATTGTTGAAGCAAATCGCTAGTGGTAAGCTTGGTAGAGGAGGTAAAGGTGGACCTGGTGGGGATGAAGAAGGAGGGTTCTTCTCCGACATAATGGATCAGCTTGGCGGTCTGCTGGGTATGGGCGCCGGCGGCGGGATCCTCGGTGCAGCTGGAAGTAGGCTCTTTGGTCGAAAGGGTAGAAAATTAGCTAAACAAAAAAAGGCTGAATTAAAGAAACAAAAGAAAGTTGATGCTGATAAGAAGAAAGCTCAAAAGAAGCAAGATGCTGATAAGAAGAAAGCTCAAAAGAAGAAACCGAAGGCAGACACTAAGAAACCGAAGGCAGACACTAAGAAACCGAAGGTAGACACTAAGAAACCGAAGGTAGACACTAAGAAGGTCACCAAGAAGACGACTCAACAGGCCTTAAAGAAAGGCGGGACGAAGGCCGCCGTCAAAACCGGTGCTAAGGTCGGCGCGAAGGTGGGCAGTAGATTCATCCCCGGTGTCGGGTGGGTGTTAACTGCTGTTGATGTAGCGTTAATAGCAAAAGGTGTCTATGATGTAAACAAAGCGAACGCTGAGGCTGCAGAATCAAATAGACGGTACCAAGCAGGTCACGGTAATTTAATAGATAAACTAAAAGCAGACCAGGAAAGAGTAGCTGCCGGCGGTGATCCATTAGGTGCGTTGGTAAAAGAATTACAGATTAAGCAGCAAATGCTTTCAAAACAATATAATGATAAGCAGTACGAGTACATGACGAATAAGGGGTTTATTGGCTTCGGTAAAAAGATTGACAAAGATGAGCAAATTGAATTAGATCGAATAGAGAAAGAGCGACGCAATTTTCAGAAGGAACAGTTGAGACCAGCAATACGAGCTTGGCAAATGGCTAAAGCAATGCGAGGGGATGAAAAGGCTCGAGAATATGTTAGTAGGGCAAAGAATGAGTTTGAGGCAGAGAGAAAAGCAGCAGCAAAACGACAGCCGATGGTTGACCGGATGGTTGAACAGGGTATGGATCTAGAACAAATTCATACTGCTCTAGGGGAAGGGGACGCTCACCATAAAAAATTAAGAGCAGCTATAGCTGCGGATAGAGCATTAAGCGGTGGAACTAATATGTACTCACCTCAATCACAAGGAAAAATACCTTACGCTGAAGACTTTATGTTTAGAGGCGGTAGGTTTGTAAGGTTTAGTAGTAGTGATGATATTTTAGGAGCTAAACGCGGCGGCGCTCTTGATAAGCTACTCTCACGTAGTGTACCAGGTGGAGTTGGAGCTGGGTCGCAACCAGTTCGAATTTCAAACATTGCATCTATTACAGATGAAATAAAAACTTCTAACGTATACTTACAGCATTTAGTTAAACTCACGGCAAAACTGGTTAGCTCTGCTGGCGGTGGTGCACGTGCAATACCGGTACCGAGTAGCGGTGGTGAGAGTATATCTAAGGCACAAGGGAGCCCGGACGGGCCTAGTTTTTCCGATAGTAGAGTAGAATTCTATAACTCACCTTATAGTATGCATACCCCCGGAACCCTTACATAAATATTATTATGGACGACGTTGATATAGTAAGAGATTATGATTGGACTTCCGTTCCAAGAAATTCTGCTCTTCGCGAAGAAGCTCCTATTGCTATTGTAGTTGCTCATCAGTTAGAGAACAACGCACTACAACAATTTGTCAACGGATATCTAAATACTATTCAGTTAGAGGGAATGTTAGAAGGAGATGAAGATCCCGGTATTGCATTTTATAGAGGATTATACAAAGGATCGAAGCCACTAGGAACATTTTTCTTTCCCTTCTTTACTGATGCATATCGTGCATTTAGTAATGAGTATGCAGATACTTTTTCTCCGATAAGTCAGAGAGGTGCAAGAATGATTGGAGCGGAAGCTATTGAAAACTTAGCAGGTGCCGGTGAAAAAATTGTAGGAGGTGGCGTCGAGTTAGGAAAAGGTTTACTGTCTGTTGGCGGTGGTATTGTAGAAAACATAGGTGATCTTGCAAAGGCTGGGTTCTCTGCGCTAAAAGGAGAAGGTGCGGGTGATTTGTTTACAGAAAAAACCTTTATTAGGGGGTTAGAAGGAATGAAGAGTACAATGGAAGGTGCTAAAACTATAGGTGCGCCAGGTAGCTTTATTGAGACTCCCAAATTTTATCAATATGCTAATACTGACCAAGGTCTAGAGTTTCAATTTGTTTTATCTAATACTTTAAACGATGACGCGCCAGCTAAAAATGCTGAGTTTATAAAAGAGTTTACTAAGATAAATAGACCTAAAAGGGAGGGGGCATTAGCCATCACCTTTCCAGCGATCTACCACGTTGAGGTGCCCGGTTTGCGATATATAGAGTGGGCTTCTTTAGATAATTTTAATGTTTCATTATTAGGTCAAAGAAGAAAAATTGACGGTGTTATCATTCCTGAAGCTTATACAATTAGTTTAAGCTTTACATCTTTAACAATAGAAGCAGCTAATTTTATGAAAATGGTACAAACCCCAAGTCAATCTGGCAGCCAATATCAAAGAGAGCGTGCAATAGCTCTCGGAGAACTAAGAGAGCAGAGTCTAGCAGCTCAACGACAGTTAGGGCCAAATTTTGTAGGACCGCCGTCACCAATAGCAACCCGAGATAATACAGGTACAAATTTTGATTAACATGAGTTTAACAGGTACAACAGGAGAATATCAAGACGACATAGAAGCATTAAAACCGCTTCCATTGACGCGGTATGAGAGAATATTTAGAATATACACAGAAGGTAAAAATGGTAAGCAGTTTTACTTTTATAACATTCTTAATAAGATTGAATTTCCAGATAATATAGATCCCATGTTACTTGACTTGTATACTGTAAAGTCAAGAGAGCCATTGACAACAACATCTTATAATCTATATGGTGATATTGAAAGCTGGTGGATGATATACTTATTAAATAAACCTCTTCTTAAAAACAAATTTTATGCTGAAGGTGGTATGCAATTAAAGTTTATCAAAAAAGCTGATAGAGCTTTGATTTATCAGCAAATTACTGATACAACTGCTTTCAGCAATAGACACTTCTAATGGCAGAGGAACCAATATTCCCTATTAACGGATCAAAGTTTTACTGTAAATTCGATCTTACAGGGCCGAGTACAGAAGGCCCAGGTAAGATTCAATTTACAAAATCTGCTATTGTTCATTTTGAGTTAGAAGAAAACTTTTTTGAGCCGTTTGTAAGTGCATCTGTAACGGTTAATAATCCATTAGATTACGTAGAGAACACAGTGTTTACAAGGGGAGACGGTAGGGACAAGTTTAGTATAAAGTTATACAATACAGAAGATAAGAGACCAACAGACGAAATTCAATTAGAATATGATTTTGTAATCGCTAATGAGAGTAATAGTGTATCTAAAACAGATAGAACTAATAACTTTAAAACGTATACTTTAATTGAAGAAAACTATTTTAAGTTAAATGAACAAATTCCATATGGTAAAAGATATGGCGGCGGGGGACGCGGTGGACTGCATGTTGCTATCGGTACTATCATTCAAGAAATATTAGAAGAAGTTATTGGACCTGATTGCATTGACTATGAGAACTGGGAGCCAGGTGACATGGTGATAGATAACTTTCCGGAATATATTATTCCACCAATATCATTTAGGTATTCAGATCTAATCAAGTATTTGCTTAGGTTGTATTATTTTCTCGATGGTGATCTAGCTTGTCAAGGAATGCTTACTTTTAACAGGGTAAATAAAAAATATCAACTACGACCCATAAGTAAAATATTTGGTGAAAACTCAGAGTTGACGCAAGAGGCATTTGGTGTTGGAGATTTGACTAATGCCGAGAATGTCGGTACAGTTAAAAGTAACCCTATAGATGAGGGCGTTCTGGTTAATAAATACACTAACGCGTTAAAGAATACAAACTTTACCACCCCGATGGTAACATGGAGTAACGAGTTCTTTACAAATTATTCAATAGCTACAACTAACCAATACCTGGGGATAGAAGTTAAAGAATTAATGACAATTAAAACTATTAAGGATGCATGGGCAAAGTCGTTTGTCGAAGTCTTTAAATGTGTTGGAGGGGTGCCAAAGCCCTTCCTACCATTAAATGAAGCAAAGAGTAATATTTTTAAGCCCTTTATTCTGCCATATAAAAAAGAGCATGTAAGAAATATAGCAAAAGCTCAAATGGTTTCTAACTTAACCTTTTTTAACCTCCAGCTAGCTATTGATAATATTGGCGATACAGCTAGAAAGGCTGGCAAGTTTATAGATGTATTTAAGAGAAACAAAAAAGAACAAATTGTAGACAAAAAATTATTAGGTAGGTGGTTTGTAACTAAGGTAAGACACCTGTTTACAAAAGATAAGTATTTTAACGTAATCTCATGTGTTAAAACATTTGTGGGACCCGACTCTAAAATAGAAGACACTTAAAATGGCTATATGTAACAAAAGTATCGAAACATTAAGAGCTTTAGAATTAACTAAAGATCAATTTGATTCCCTTGTAGAACGGGATTGCAGGGGACAAAATAGAGGACCAATATTAGGGTATAAGTTTACAAATAAGGATAAACAGCTGTGTCAATCATTTAAAAGAGTATATCAATTAGGGCTAAGACAGCTGCAAATATTTGTTGATGATCTTATACGTGGTAATCCAGAAATTGATGAACAGTCAGCTTTATACTATATAAGGCAGCTTTATAACGGACCGTTTACAAACTATGTTGTACAGTATGCGCAAAATCCTTATAGAGGTCAAGGTCGTAAAGAAAATTGCTTTTTCCCCTCCCCGGACACTTTAGCATGCTTAGCTAATACAACTCAACAAAACGCTAATGTACCGGTGTATGTCGGTGCATCTGAAGACATATCGATAAATTTATATAAAAAGACGCCGGCTTTTTTACGAAGGAATCTTAATATCTGTCAGACAACATGCGCTGATGTTTTTAACTATAACTCTGAAAGCGCAATATATAGCGATGGTGCATACCCGTATATAGACAGGCGTTCTATAGAGCGTGTCAATAATGAATATAACGGGGATTACTGTTCAGGGCCAGTTGCGTGTGGTAATCTAATGATTAAGGATGTTAAATTTGGTAACATATTAAAAGGCATTGCAAATAGTATTATTCAACTAGTTGCGGGCTACCTCGGTCCGGATGCGTTTAGATTATTTACTTACAAGAGAGATATAAACTTTTTCGACCCGAATCAAAATATATCAAAAACAAAAAATGAAGCAGTTTGTAAATCTGTCCTTCTCTTAAGAAAAGCCTTTGACGAACAAGGGAATGAAAAGTTAGAAGAAGAATGTGTTGAGGTTTGTTGTAGTTGTTGCTGCGGTCCATCAATACCAAATTTTGGTCTTACAATATCTACCGGGGAAGGCTCGTTTGATTTATACACAGTTGCAGGTCGGGGCGGAACGGGGTCGAAACCGAGAGAGAATCCAAATATTGGAGGTACACAAATGTCGCCACAAGTTGATCCGGTAATTGAAGGTCTCGGTACTTTCCCGGGTGTGTTGAATGTTACTACGTTTACCAACCCTTTAAGTGCCGCGCAAAAGACTTTAGATCTAACGAACGGATCTTTATCTGGTGCACATACACATCTTACAAGTACTGGCGAAACAGTATGGATGCCGTTCGGTACTATGGAAGAGTTTCAAGAATATTTAGATAGAGGAAAAGATATCTGCGACGATAAAGACACTTGCGACGACGCGCTTGATTTTTAAACATCAATAACGTCATCGTCCCTATCAACCAATGCTTGCATAATATCTTCACGAGAGAGAAGCACTCTAGTCTGATTATCTGTAATGTTTATCCTCTCTTTAGATTCAACATCCATTTTCTTAACTTCCTTTTGTGTTTCGTTTCTCTCGTTAGAACTGTGAAGCTTTTGTAATGTATCAATAGACCCTGCAGTTGCTTTAATTACTTCTGCCAATGCTGCAACATCTCTATTCTCCGGAGCTGTTGAAATGTAATCATTAACATTATCAACAAGTTCTAAAGACTTTTTAACAAGCTTTCCAGAAGAGTTCATAATAAACTCTTCTAAATTGTCTTTATCTATAGTTATATCTTCGCGCTTTTCGCGTACGGTACTATTATTACCTTTTATCTGTGCAATAATATCATTCACCGCTCCATCTAACTCTTCATCAGCCATTACATCTATATTTAATCTACACTTGAATTTTTTACAACATACCTTATTATAGTTATATGATTGTAAGGTTTAAGAAAACTAATGAAAATGCAGTTATTCCGTCTAAAAATCATGATTCAGATACTGGTTTAGATGTAACTTCCGTTGAAGATAGGTTAATACCAGCGCGCGGCTCTGCTGTCGTTGATGTAGGGTTAAAATTTGCATACATTGATCACGGGTTTTGGATAAAGGTGGAAGGTCGTTCAGGCCTTGGATTTAAACATGGCATTATTCCGCACCCTGGAATTATCGATCAAGGATACCGTGGAGATGCTGGGATTAAGTTATATAATAATACTGATAAGGATTATAAGGTTAAATCCGGAGATCGCATTGCTCAATTTGTTGTGTATAAAAATTATAATGTCGAGGTAAGTGAAGGTAATATTATGGAATCAAAACGCGGGGAAAAGGGGTTTGGTTCATCTGGTAAATAATTATGATTGATTTTGATAAAATTTGGGTCGAAAAATATCGCCCGCAAACGCTAGATGATGTTATCTTAGATCAAGAGACATTACGCGTAGTTAAAGAGTTTAAAAATGAAATACCTAATCTTCTTTTTGTTGGTAATCCTGGTACTGGTAAAACCACCCTTGCTAGAGTTATTGTTAACGACATTCTTAAGTGTAATTACCTTTATATTAATGCTTCTGATGAGTCTGGTATCGATACTATTCGACACAGTATTACTAATTTTGCACAAACTAAATCTTTCGATGGTAAGGTTAAGGTCGTAATTTTAGATGAGGGAGATGGTCTAACATCTCAAGCTCAAGCAGCGCTTCGTAATACAATGGAGTCGTATGCTAAGTATTGTAGGTTTATTATTACTGCGAACTATAAGCATAAGATTATTCCAGCCGTACAGTCCAGATGTCAGTCATTAACTTTTAAACCTGTTATCGAATTAGCAGTTAAAAGATGTTACACCATTCTAAAAAATGAAAATATTAAAGTACCGGAAGAGCAAAAGAAAAAGTTCGTACAGCTTGTCAAGCGTCACTTCCCCGATTTACGGAAAACCATTAACGAGCTCCAAAAAAACGTCATTGATTCAGAGCTGTGTATTACTAGCGTTGTTAGTGATAACGAGTTGCTCGAAACGATTTACAAAAAAATAGCCTCTAAGCAGTGTTTAGAAGCTAGGAGATATTTGATTGAAAACGAAGATAGGTTCCAAGGAGATTATGACACGCTATTAGCTAATTATCTAGATTTTATCTATACTTCAAATATCGAAGATCTTAAAAAGAAAGAAACGATTGCTATTATCGCAGACCATCTCTATAAGAGCGCGTTTGTTGTAGATAAAGAAATTAATGCATTTGCATGTTTAGTAAATTTAGAAAATGCCCTACATTAAACCAGAACAAAGACAACTAGTGGATGGTGCTCTTGAAGTATACGGATTGAATTTTGTCCCTAAAAACGCAGGTGAGTTAAATTACGTAATTACTGTTTTTATAGATAATTATATTAGATCACAGGGAGAAAATTACGCAAATTATAATGAAATGATTGGCGCGCTAGAGTGTTGCAAACAGGAATACTACAGAACGGTAGTAGGTCTTTACGAAGATCAAAAAATTGACGAGAACGGAGACGTTTAGGCTTTTTTAAGATCAGCCATATATTCGTTTGTGTATGATGTAACCGCCGGCGACGGGGTAGCAGGATCACTAGGAATTACTGTATTCTGCTTTGGTAAAGATCTCTCTGTTGGTGTGAGCTCGTGTGGCTCTGTCCCACCTCTATCAGATCTATTGGAAAGCATTTCCTCATCCTCTACAACCTCTTCCGGTTTGATGTTTACATTACTAGGTCTCTTTAGAGCATCTGGTATAGGCAGAAGGTTAGGGTAATATTCAACAGACTGTCCTAACAAACCAGGAACTGTAACATAATGTGAATATCTCCCACCCCCTTCATCGAGTGCAATATCTAAATTTACATCGAGAGATGATTGCTGCGAACTAGCAGGGTACCGCGTAGGTTCTGTATCTTTTATTCCAACGACTCTAATATGGAGCCCTGAATCGATCATTTTTGTGAGTAACTCTTTTGTATTTTTCGGTAATGATTTATAACAATCAGTTGATTGATAATCGTCATTAAATTTAAAAACGTCACCTACAAGAAAACCTCCGCGTTGGTATCTTCTCATATAAGACTCGTGCAAATTAACAAACTTTTTACCTGCCATAATATTATTTATGCAAGCTTGCAAATAATCACACAGTATCGCGTAACTTAATCTTTAAGAAACTCAGCTATTGTATGAAATGCTGTAAACACTTCAATATCCTCTTCTACAGCAGGTCCTAAATTCTCTTCGAGTTCAAAAGAATGCGTTGTATGTACAGTTCTTTGGATCGCCCATCCAGTCGTCCCGGAATCATCTTTAACGAATACTCGTCCTTCTATTGGATTTGGGAGCTCCAATGTTGCATAAACTTCATTTTTGAGAGCTGTTACTAGTTCGTTAGTGGATATCTCCACATCAACATCTGCTTTACCTTTAACGCGCATACCTATAAGTATATTATAGTTCCTTAAACTCGATTTACCACTCGGGTATTAAATATTATAAATGGCTCTTATAAAGATATCAGATGTTTCGGTAGATAAAAAAGATAACGCGGCCCTTAAAGGTGGTTATCTGTATAAGGATTTATTTTTAGATCTAGTACCCGAGGTATATTATAACAAACAACTAAACAAAGACGTAGTTTTAAAAGATATTCAAGGGTCATATGATTTACAAGCTATTAAAAATAGCATTATAAATGCGTTTTTAACGTCACCGGGACAGAAAATATTAAACCCTGAATTTGGTATTGATTTAAGAAGATATCTGTTTGACCCTGTCAACAGCTCGACTGCGTATAAAATTAGGTATGATATTGATACTAAATTACCTGAACAAGAGCCACGTATACAGCTTCAAAAGGTTAACGTAGATGCTATTACAGATGCGCAGGAATATTACATAGCTTTACAAATAAACATACCATCATTAAATGCATATGGGATAACACTTAAGTCATTATTAAATAGTAACGGATACTACGTATTATAATATCATGCCAACAAACACAAACGAAACATCGAATAAGTTTTTAGATTTTAATCTGCCACAAGACGCATATGTCGCGTTTGATGCAGTAAGTTTAAAAGATTATATTATTAATCGATTAGATGAAAATCAAAAGTTCACCGATCAAAATTATGAAGGTAGTAATTTAGCCGCCGTAATTGATATAATTGCATACTCTTATCATGTTCTCTTGTTCTATTTAAACAATACAGCTGCAGAAGTAAATTTTGATCAAGCTACTCTATATGAGAACATGAACAAAATTGTAAAGTTAATCGGTTATAAGCCGGCCGGGAAGCAAACTTCTATTGTTCCAATAAACGCAGTTGCATCAGCATCTTTACCTACCGGTAATTATACTATTCGTAAATATTCTTATTTTTTAGCAGACGGTGTTCAATATAACTTTAATGGAGATTTATCCTTTAATAAAAATGTTGCCGGCAAAACAGAAACTTTACAAACTGTAAATGATGAAGCTATCTTGTATCAAGGGACCATTAAAGAGTATCCAGATTATACTGCCCAGGGCGAGGAATTTGAAATATTACCAATTGTTGTAGATAACATTGTTGATAGTAATGATGATAAATTTATTGCTGATGGTACTGTAAGCGTGTATGTCAAAGAGGCTAGTAATTCAACATACTATCAATACCAGATTGTTGAAAGCTTGTATCTATCAAGCGCGGTTGATAGAGTATGTGAGATTAGATTAAATGAATACGGTCATTATGAAGTAAAGTTTGGAAATGGTGTATTTGGTAAAAAGCTAGAGCAGAGTGATATTGTATCAATCGATTATATATTGTCAGATAATACTGCCGGCATTATTAGTAAAAACATAATTAATGGTAATAAATTATTTGTTTATGATTCGGCTAGGCAACGTGCATTATTTAAGGACATATATCCGAATAAAGACGAAACAACATTCCTAAATATTACCAACAGTCCAAAGATTACATTTAATAACCCTCTCAATTCTTCTACTCTTTCAACAGAAGAAACAGTCGACCAAATTAGACAAAATGCTCCAAAAATGTTTTCATCGCAATTGAGGCTGGTTACTGAAAAAGACTATCAATCATTCCTAGAAAGAAACTTAGCTAACGTGATCACTAGTACGCGCGTTGCTAGCAACACGTCTTATATTAATGAATATATACAATATTTTTATGATATATGTGTTGACCCTAATAAGGTAAATAGAGTAATAATCAATCAAGTGAATTTTGCAGATTCGTGTGACTTTAATAACATTAATGTATTTGTTGTACCTAAATTTAAAATCACAGAAGATAAGTCCTATCCTCCGTTTTTGAGTAATTCATTTAAAAATTATATTGTAACGCAAACGCAGGACCGTAAGATGTTATCTAATACTGTTGTACCTAGAGATCCTATCTATATGGCGTTTGGGTTAGGTATAGGTAATGCTTCTAACTTAACATTAGATATACTAGATCAAAGTAAGTTATACGCTGTTAGAGAAACAAACAACAAAATTAATAAAAACACGTTAAAGTCGCGAATTGCCAGTATAATTAAAAACTTTTTCATTCCGGAAAATAACAATCTAGGTGAGAATTTAAAATTAATAGATTTAGCTAATGATATTCTTTCACTGGAAGGTATAAAGCGAATAGAAACTAGAAATGAGCTAACTGGGGAAATATTCACAGGTGGTGTATCATTTTTATCATTTAACCCTCAATACCCTGAAAGTGATATAGAGTTAGTAAATCAAGATAAAACGTTACCGTTTTTTAAATTTCCGTACCTATACTCTCCCTTATCCGTAGCTAAGCGTATTGTTATAACAGATGAGTAATATAAAAGTAGACTATGCGACATTTGACGTAGAAGATTATAAGCGAGAAGCTAAGTTATCTTCTTATAATCTACCCTTTACCCCGCTAACTTTTAAGGCTCGTATACCTAGCTCTCTCGGCGGTGTGGCGGTAACAACCCAATATAATACCTTAAAGGCTACTTTCGACTTTGGCGACGGTACTTATGGTAATACATTAACCAGTAACCACGTTTACGAATACCCCGGGGTATACAATGTCAGAATGGTGTTACGTGATTGTAATAATAATTCAATATTAGCGTCGTATAGCACAGATGTTGAAATATTTGATTACATAACTAACACCTTTACAGTTACCGCTGGCCCTGTAAAGACAAATATATTAAATTTATCAGCAGGTGAATTTTCTAATGCTATAACAATTAATTCACAGTCGCCCTTCTATCAAGATTTTCAAGATATTTATTTTTCGGTGTCTGGGTGTGATGTACCTAATTATTATAATTTAAATGCTAATAGGTTTAATAATCTTAAAAAGTTTAATTCATTTTATAAGAAAGAATACATACCTTCACTATCTGGATTTGAGTATGAGGATATAGACAAGATTTCTCTTTCTTCTGCAAACATATATGTGCGGTTAAGTGGTAATAATTACACTAGTGGTAAAGGCCCGAGTGCGTTTGCAATAGTAAACTCATTAAGCACGCATATATCAAGTATTAATGTAGGAAGCTCGGGAGATCAAGTAGTATATTTTAAGACTGACGGACAAAAAGCACCTTACAACACTATTAACGTATCTTTCTTTAAGGATAGAGATAATATATTCTCTAATAGCACTACTGGTTATAAAAATAATAACTACAACAACAACTTTACTATTACACTATCATCTTTAGTTGGCGCAACTTCTGCTCAAACTCTTAGTAGTATAGCAATCACCTCAAATGGTATTCCAGGAGAAGGTGACAGTGTAGCTACCTTTGCTGTATCTCCAGTTCAGTACAAAGGATTGGGTATACCATTTATTCTTTCACCAAAGAATCAGGATTACTATACAATGAAGTCCTTGTCTAGTCACTTAACACCAACCTTTTCGTTGTTATCAGGTAAAACACCACAAATAATTCCGGGTGTAAGTGGTGTTAAAGTATCTGCATCACATTATACAATTCAAAGCTTAAGCGCTACGTTATCTTCTTTTGATACAACATTTTGGTATAGAGGTCTCTTAACATTTAATGATAATACTCTTGCTTCACTTTCTGCTGAGCCTGCGTACTTAACACTTAGTGCAAAATGTCCGTATGAAAATACTGCGACCTCTACAACTAATACAGTAACCGGCTATACAGCTTTTACTTGTTATCCAAAAAACTATTACGAAGCATATAAGCAAAATGAAGAATTTGATTTTGAACAAACAATAAAGGATTTACGGTTCCAGGAAATTTTATTAGATAAGGATATCTTATTTACTGATTTTATTGGAACTATATTTGGTAACGTTAGTAGTAGTTATACTGTTTTAGGAAAGAAGATTTGGGAAAGAATTCAAAACTTTACATCAAACACTAGCGATATAGATTATTGTGATATTAATTCTCTTATTAATTTAGCTGATCTAACCGATGACGAAGGGATCGTGTTTGATCGATCTTTAGCTCAACAACCTGAATTAGTGGATAGGCTAATGAGTGTGCTCAGTATGAATTATAACAAATTTAGAGGTACACAAAATAAATTTGATGAAAACTACAACCCCAAAGGACATACAACAAAAACAACTTATGGAAAAAATCTAAGTGCATTACTTGATACATCAACTTACGAAGTGTCTGCCGGCACAGACATTGTAGCGTATGAAAAGTTTAGTGACACATATACAAGACTGAATACTTATCAGCCAATATCTGCATTAAGTGGAGCTTCATATTCTAAATCTGGTAATTTCCAGACTTATATGCTTAGTAATTTTAATACTACAGCGACACCTGCAACTAGCGGTGGCCCATATTGGGGGTGGCCTTTAGTATTACCAGCAACTTATGCTAGTATTACAGATGTAGATAAGTTTTACAAATTTTATAGTCTATCTGCAACGTACGATAACACCATCGAGGGTGGTTTAATCGACTATTCCAATGGATTAACAACATTAGATTATAATACCCCGCTTAGCGCCCTCGAAGGAGCTAATAACGTATTTGATGTTATGATTCGAAACTCCTTATTTAGTAGTCTATCTCTGTTCTAGAGATAAATATGTTTAATGGATACTATTGTTACAGGCTTTCCTGAA
>JGI25134J35505_10000263_pt1 | contig 21322 bp, 15 predicted proteins | sample ETNvirnome_6_100_FD_35505 | JGI IMG/M metagenome (IMG submission 35505) | reverse complement strand
TTTGCCTGTTTATTGACTGGCTTAGCAGTAGTGACCACCACCCATATGACGCGGGTACAGTTTGCTGAGCTTCAGCGGTTAGAGCAGGAAGAAAACCAGCTCCAGACCGAGTGGGGCCAACTGCTGTTGGAAGAGGGGGCTTGGGCAACGCCAGCCCGCATTGAACAAATTGCCACGGAACGGCTAGAGATGCGTATTCCTGACGTAAATGATGTCGAGGTGATTCGGCCATGAAGCGTGAAGGTCGGGGAGGGAAGTCCCGCCAATATCCTATTGCGCCGCCGCTTGCTGGTGGGCGCTTTTTCTTTATTTTGTTAGCAGTTGGTCTCGCCTCTGCCATTTTGATTGGGCGAATTACACTGCTACAGGTGATTGATCGCCCATTTTTGCAGAGCCAGGGTGATGCCCGCACGCTGCGCCATGAAGCTATTCCTGCTCACCGCGGAATGATCACTGACCGTAACGGCGAGCCACTGGCAATATCCACGCCGGTCGTGACGCTTTGGGCGAACCCTCAAGAGTTGCCTACAGACGCCATCCAGCGTGTCATGCTGGCGCAGGCGCTGGGGATGTCACTGGATGACTTCGAGTCCCGGGTGGCGCGCTACAGTAGCCGCGAATTCATGTATTTGCGCCGACAGATGACCCCAGACGCTGCGCAGCGCATCCTCGATCTGCGCACGCCGGGTGTCTATCCACAGCGTGAATACAAGCGCTACTACCCGGCTGGAGAGGTGGCGGCCCAAATACTCGGCGTCACCAACGTAGACGACGTCGGTCAGGAGGGCTTAGAGCTCGCTTATCAGCCCTACCTAGCGGGTCACCCGGGGCAGCGTCGTGTCATCAAAGACCGGCGNGGTCGGCTGGTGCGAGAGCTGGGCGTGATTCGTGAAGCGCAGCCAGGCGGAGAGCTGACCCTGGCGATTGATCAGCGTATCCAGTACATGGCATATCGCGAATTGCGCGCTGCAGTGGCTGAACATCAAGCAGATGGTGGTGTTTTGGTCATGATGGATGCCCGTACAGGTGAAGTCCTGGCAATGGCCAATCTGCCGTCTTACAACCCCAATAACCGAGCGGGCTTAGATCCTCGTGGTTTGCGTAATCAAGCGCTAGTGGATGTATTCGAGCCTGGTTCGGTCATGAAGCCGTTAGCCATGGCAGCGGTGCTTGAAAGCGGTATTGTTGGCCGTGATGCTGTGGTAGATACATCGCCTGGATGGATGAGGCTTGATCAATTTACGATCCGAGACTTCCGTAACTACGGTGAACTGGATCTCGCGGGTATTCTTGAAAAATCTTCTAACATTGGGATGTCTCGCTTGGCTCTGCAGCTAAGCGATACGGCTATTTGGGAGAAGTATAACCAGCTCGGCCTGGGGCAAAGCCCCGGAACAGGCTTCCCAGGGGAGTCTACGGGCAATCTGCCGGCTCGGATTCAGTGGTCTAGAAGTGAGCGAGCAGCTCTCTCTTATGGTTATGGTTTATCGGTAACGGCCGTTCAGCTAGCCAGTGCTTATACTGCGTTGGCTAATAATGGTGAACGCTTACCCCCTTCGCTGTTAAGGTTGTCAGAGCCGCCCCAAGGTATCCCGGCCATTGAGCCGAGTGTTGCCAACGACTTACTAGAAATCTTAGAAACCTCGGTTGGCGCCTATACAGGTGGGCGACGTGCCCGTGTAGAAGGGTATCGCGTTGGCGGAAAAACCGGCACCGTGCGTAAAACGGGCCAGCAAGGCTACGCCACCGATGCGTACCGCAGTGTCTTTGCGGGGATTGCGCCCATTTCGGACCCGCGTATCGTGACGGTGGTGATGATTGACCATCCCAAAGCAGGCGAATTTTATGGTGGAGCGGTGGCAGCGCCGGTGTTCTCTAGTGTCACCGGTAATGCGTTGCGGCTACTGGATGTGCCGCCTGACTACGAGGTCGAATAGTGTTTAAGGAGATGGCATGACCATATGCCCAGACCAGTTATGGAAAGCGTTGCACCACGTCTGGCCCAGCGCCAAGCTGCCAGCATTGCCTGACCTGCCTCAGCAGCTCAGTTTAAGAACGGATTCTCGCGCCCTGGCCGCTGGAGACGTGTTCGTGGCCGTGCCTGGTAGTCAGCGCGATGGACGCGAATATATCGAACAAGCGCTGGCCAAGGGTGCCTCGCTGGTGCTGGCTCACACCAAGGATAGCGACATAGGGCTAGAGGAACGGGTGTTATTTCTCCCCCATCTTTCGCTACGCCTAGGCGAATTAGGTCGAGCGCTATTTGATGTTCCTCGTGGTCTGGAGGTCATTGCTGTTACGGGAACGAACGGCAAAAGTTCGGTGACTCACTATGTGGCCGAGCTAAGTGAGCAGTTAGGCACCCAAGCGGGTGTGATTGGGACGCTGGGCGTGGGTCGGCCAGGTAAGCTGCTTGAGAGCGGTCTAACCACGCCAGGCCCGTTGGCACTGCAAGCAACACTAGGTGAGCTAGCGCGTCAGGGCGTTAAGCGCGTTGCGCTTGAAGCCTCTTCTCATGCGTTAGATCAGCAGCGTTTGGACGCAGTCGATGTCAACGTCGCGGTCTTCACCAATCTGACGCGAGATCATTTGGATTATCACGGCAGTATGGCGGCTTACGCGGCCGCTAAAGCCAAGCTGTTTAGACGCACCGAGCTATCTCTTGCGGTGGTCAATGGTGATGATCCTCTCGCTAAGTTGATGCTGGCGGGCTGCGATAGCGATGTACGCGTACTAGCGACAGGTACCGATGAGGCAGTGACGCTGCGCGTTCTGGATTGGCAGCCCCATGCCCTTGGGCAGCAGGCGCTGATAGCCACCCCAGAAGGCGAAAAAGTCCTGCGGCTAGGGCTCGTGGGGCGTTTCAACCTGGATAATGTACTACTTGCCATGGCCGTACTTTACGGATTAGGTGAGCCGCTGGATGCGATCTTTGAAGCAGCAGCAGTGCTTTCTCCTGTGCCGGGGCGCATGGCCTGCTACGGTGGTGATAACGCCCCTAGCGTGGTGGTAGATTATGCCCACACGCCAGATGCACTGCAGAGTGCGTTGGGTGCTTTGCGTGCCCATTTGGGCAGTCAAGGCAAGCTATGGTGCCTGTTTGGCTGCGGCGGTGAGCGGGATACAGGGAAGCGCGCTGAAATGGCGAAAGTAGCAGAGCAACTGGCTGATCACGTGGTCGTCACCGATGACAACCCACGCAGTGAGTCTGCCGAGCAGATTCGTCAGCAAATCCACGCAGGCTTTGCTGGTAGTGTGCCAGTAGATGATAGAGGTGACCGCCGACAAGCCATTCTTTACGCGGTTCATCAAGCCGCTCCTGACGATGTGATTCTCGTTGCAGGAAAAGGTCATGAAACCTATCAAGAGATAGACGGAGTTCGCCACCCTTATCAAGATGACGAGCAGGTGCTCCACGCCCTTGCCACACGGGGAACCCCCTGATGTGGGCGTTGGTAGAAGTAGCCGCCGCCCTTGGCTGCGATATCTCGGCTGAGAGCGCCAACTTGCCCATTTCAGCGGTAGTGACCGACACGCGTAAAATTGTGCCGGGCTGTCTATTTATCGCGCTAAAAGGGCCGCGCTTTGATGGCCATGAGTTTGTAGAGCATGCCAAAGAGCAAGGGGCCGCAGCAGCCCTGGTAGAGCGTGAGGTGGATAGCGCTCTACCTCAGTTGGTGTGCGCCGATACGCGGTTAGGACTTGGGCTGGTCGCGCGGGCTTGGCGTCAGCGCTTTATCCTGCCGCTGGTGGCGGTGACGGGTAATAGCGGTAAAACCACGGTAAAAGAGATGACTGCTGCGCTGTTAGCACCGCTAGGTTGCGTGCTGGCGACAGCAGGCAACTTGAATAACGATATTGGTGCGCCGTTAACCCTGCTGCGCTTATCGAGCGAACATCAAGCGGGCGTTATTGAGCTAGGCGCTAATCATTTAGGCGAGATCGCCTGGACTAGCCAGCTCACTGCACCGCAGGTCGCTATTATCACTAACGTAACTGGCGCTCATGTGGGCGAGTTTGGCGGCATGGGCCAAATTGCTCAGGCGAAGAGTGAAATTTTCTCGGGTCTTAGCGGTCATGGTACTGCCGTCATTAATAGGGATGACCGCTACTACGCTTTTTGGGCCGCCTGTGCTGCCCCTCGGCAAATTGTAAGCTATGGCTTACATGACGATGCGGACGTTCACGCGAGGGCACTTTCCTGCGACCCCCAGGGGCGGTATGCTTTCACGCTTGTTGCGCACGGCCAAATCATGGGTGAAGTGCAGTTGCCGCTTATCGGCAAACATAATGTCAGTAATGCCCTGGCCGCATCGGCAGCAGCGCTAGCGCTAGGAGTAACGCCAGAGCACGTCGTGACAGGATTAAGCTGTTTAACCTCGCTTTCGGGGCGGCTAAGCGTGGTGCCGGGGTTACGCAATGCAACGTTGTTGGATGACACTTACAATGCAAATCCAGGGGCGGTTAAAGCTGCCTTGGACGCGCTCGCGAGCTTCCCAGCGCCACGCTGGTGTGCACTCGGGGCAATAGGTGAGTTGGGTAGTGAGTCCCAAGCTTTACATGCAGAGATTGGCCGCTACGCCGCGTCGTTAGGCATCGATACGTTATTAACGTTTGGCGAGGCGGCGCGCGCGGCTTCAAGTGCCTTTGGTCGCGGGCAACACTTTGACGATCACGAGACGCTTGTGCGTCATGTTCTTAATACTCTTCCGCCTAACACCACTCTGCTGGTGAAAGGGTCACGTAGTGCAGGCATGGAAACGGTCATTGCTGCGCTGCGTGCGGATGAAACAAGGTAAGCGCCGTTCATGTTACTTCACTTGGCGAATTTTTTAGCTCAATTCCAAACTGCGTTTCAGGTGTTCAATTATTTGACGCTGCGCGTCATTCTCGCCGCGCTCACCGCGCTGATGCTGTGCCTTTGGCTGGGGCCCTGGGTGATACGTCGCCTGGTCGAAGGGCAGATTGGCCAGGCCGTTCGCGACGACGGCCCACAGTCGCATCTTTCCAAAGCAGGTACGCCGACCATGGGCGGCGCCATGATCCTGCTGGCGATTGCGATCAGCACCTTGCTGTGGGGTGACCTGACCAACTATTATGTCTGGATCGTGCTGCTGGTGACGCTGGGCTTTGGCGCCATCGGGTGGGTCGACGATTATCGTAAAGTGGTTGAAAAGAACCCACGAGGCCTGCCTGCACGTTGGAAATATTTCTGGCAGTCGGTGGTCGGCCTGGGAGCCGCCATCATTCTGTACGCCACGGCCACCACGCCCGCCGAAACCAGTCTGCTCATTCCGCTGTTCAAGGACGTTGCGCTGTCGTTGGGCTTGTTCTACATCGTATTGAGCTACTTCGTCATCGTCGGCAGCTCCAACGCCGTCAACCTTACCGACGGTTTGGATGGCTTGGCGATTATGCCCACTGTGCTGGTGGCGATGGGGCTCTCTGTATTTGCTTATGCCAGCGGTAATGCGGTGTTTGCCAACTACCTNCATATCCCTTTTATCCACGGCACCGGCGAGTTNGCAGTATTTTGTGCCACCATCGCGGGTGCNGGTCTTGGCTTTTTATGGTTTAACACCTATCCCGCCCAGGTATTTATGGGCGACGTAGGTGCCCTTGCCCTNGGGGCTGCGTTAGGGGTNGTCGCGGTCATTGTCCGTCAAGAGATCGTGCTCTTTATCATGGGCGGTATTTTTGTACTGGAAACCGTCTCGGTGATCCTCCAGGTAGGCTCCTACAAACTAACTGGACGCCGCATCTTCCGCATGGCACCGCTACATCACCACTACGAGCTGAAAGGGTGGCCAGAGCCGCGGGTTATCGTGCGCTTCTGGATNATTACCGTGGTACTTGTGCTGCTAGGCTTGGCCACGCTCAAAGTTCGTTAATCAAAGAAGANAGTAGGCGGCGCACAGGCCGCCTTTGGCGTATGGCAGAAGGAGCCACATGGTGCAGGTACCNAACGGATTTACGGTAGTCGTTGGGCTAGGGCTCTCTGGTCAGGCGATTTGCCGCCANCTTACCCAGCTGGGTAGGCCGTTTATGGTGGCTGACACCCGTGAAGCGCCGCCAGGGGTGGAGGCTTTTCGCCAAACGTACCCGGATGTTCAGGTGCATTGTGGCTCTCTGGCTGCTGTAGATTTTTGTCAGGCCTACGAGGTCGTGATTAGCCCAGGTGTAGATCCTCGCACGGCTGGTTTGGAGGGGCTGCTTGAGCGCCATAACCCTGCCACTGGCGAGCCCATGCTGGTAGGCGAAATCGCGCTGTTCAAACGTGCCGTGAAAGCACCCATTGCGGCCATTACGGGCTCCAATGCTAAGTCCACAGTGACGACGCTACTTGGCGAGATGGCTGCCGCATCTGGCATTAATGCCGCCGTGGGCGGCAATCTAGGTACACCCGCGCTTGATCTTCTGGCGCAACAGCCAGACGCCGACCTATACATCCTAGAGCTATCCAGCTTTCAGTTGGAAACCACGCCCTCTTTAGGCGCGGCCTCGGCGGCCTTCTTAAATCTCTGTGATGACCATCTTGATCGCCACGGCGATCTAGAGGGCTACCGACAGGCCAAGCAACGTATTTTTATCGGCGCAGAGCACGTCGTGGTGAATGCTGACGATCCGCAAACATGGCCGGATCAGCCGCTAGAGCATATCGAGCACTTTGGGGTACATACTCCCCGTGATGCTGCGTGGGGACTGGTCGAGCAACAGGGCCATTGGTGGCTAATGCAGGGCAAAACGCCATGGCTGTTAGCCGATGAGCTGCGTATAACTGGGCAGCATAATTACGCCAATGCGTTAGCGGCGCTGGCGATGGGGCGCGCATTAGGCTTTGATAAAGCCAGTATGTGCGGTGCCCTAAAAGCGTTTGTAGGCTTGCCGCACCGCAGTGAAACCATTGCCGAGCTAAACGGCGTTCGCTGGGTCAATGATTCCAAAGGAACCAATGTGGGCGCGACGCTGGCTGCCATCAACGGGATTGGCGCCACCCTGCAAGGAAAGCTGCTTCTTTTGGCAGGCGGCGTTGGCAAGGGGGCGGATTTTTCTCCGTTGGCTGCGCCGCTAGCGAATAGCGCTCGCACTGCTATTGTGTTTGGGGCCGATGCGCCGCGCCTTGCCGACGCGCTTAATGAGGCGATTCCGGTTGAGCGTGTAGAACACTTAACGCAAGCCATGGAGGTTGCTTTCGCCATGGCCAAACCCGGTGATTGCGTGCTGCTGTCACCCGCNTGTGCCAGTTTGGATCAATTCGCCAACTATCAGGCACGAGGTGACGCNTTTCGTCACTGGGTTGAGCACAANCGCAGCGAGTTGACGCCATGAGCGATGAATCTCTCAGTAGAGTACAGCGCCTGCGCGCTGCCTTAACGACCCAGCACCTGCCTTGTGATATCTGGCTGATTGTTGCGGTGGTGGCGTTGGCGGGGCTTGGCTGGATTATGGTCAGCTCTGCGTCGGTGGGGCTGCTGGAAAACAGCTACCACTACTCCCGTCAGCACGGCATCTTTCTATTATTAGCTATTGTTGCCTGCCTCTTTATGTTATGCGTGCCTTTGGAGCTGTGGCGGCAGAACGCAGCGCTTATTCTACTCGTCAGCATTTTTATGCTGGTGGTGGTGCTAGTTATTGGCCAAGAGGTGAACGGCAGTAAGCGTTGGATTTCACTGCCTGGGCCGCTGCCGAGTTTGCAGGTGTCGGAACTGGCGAAAGTGGGCCTTATTTTTTACATGGCGGCATTTATGTCGCGCTTTACCTACGAGCTGCGGCNGCGGGCGTTTACCATGTGGCGGCCATTNGCCGTGCTTGCCGTGCCCGCGAGCCTGCTNTTCTTAGCTCCAGATTTCGGTGGCATGGTGGTTTACGCCGTNTGTGTCATTGGCATGTTAATGATGAGNGGCGCCTCGCTGACCTTACTGCTCGGCAGTGGAAGCGTGCTGGGGGTTGGGGCGGTGATGATGGTAGTAATGGAGCCCTACCGCTTGGCCCGCTGGACAAGCTTTCTTGACCCCTGGGCCGATCAATTTGCCACCGGCTATCAGTTAACCCAGGCGTTGATTGCGTTTGGTCGTGGGCATGTAACAGGTACCGGTCTTGGCAATAGCGTTCAAAAGCTTCACTACCTGCCGGAAGCCCACACCGACTTTATTTTTGCNGTAGTGGCCGAAGAGCTAGGGATGATTGGTGCCATTTTAGTGGTGCTACTGTTTACTCTATTTATTGTACGCGCCATGTGGGTCGGCCGCCGCGCGGAGCTGGCAGGGCATCTGTTTGGCGCCTACGTTAGCTACGGCATTGGATTTATTGTGGCGGCTCAGGCGTTCATTAACATGGCCGTAAGCTCTGGGTTGCTGCCCACAAAAGGGCTTACTCTGCCGCTAATCAGCTATGGCGGCTCAAGTCTGTTGGTGACGGGCATGATGATTGGGCTACTGCTGCGTGTGGATGCTGAGACTCGGCACCGCCCCAGGCGTACGCCCACCCCCTACCGAGCACGCCGAGAACCGCGTTTATCGTAATTATTCAAGGAGTCGTTTGTGGCGACGAACTCGCGTCGACGGATATTGATTATGGCCGGGGGAACCGGTGGGCACGTTATTCCTGCGCTCTCTTTGGCGCATGCTTTACAGGCCAAGGGTGTCGACGTTGAATGGCTGGGAAGCTCGCGTGGTATCGAAAATCGGCTAGTGCCTAATGCTGGTATTATGCTACACACGATTGCCATTGAAGGGCTGAGGGGCAAAGGGCTGGCAGGCTGGTGCAAAGCGCCCATCAATCTTTCCCGAGCGGTGATGCAGGCGCGACGCATCATTAAANGCTTTAAACCTGATGTTGTGGTCGGCCTGGGGGGCTTTGCCAGTGGCCCGGGTGGGCTGGCGGCGCGGCTNTCGGGTGTGCCGCTGGTCATTCATGAACAGAATGCCGTCGCAGGCCTCACTAATAAAGTGCTTTCGCGCTTGGCGACGCGTACTTACGCCGCCTTTGAGGATGCGTTTGGCAGTCGTGCAGTAGTTATTGGTAACCCCGTGCGTGAAGAGATTGCGGCGCTAGGCGAGAGCCCTAAGCAGGTGGCTGAGATGTCTAATAGGCCGCTTAGGCTGCTGGTTGTGGGTGGTTCGCTCGGTGCTGTAGCACTAAATGAGCGCCTGCCGCCAGCGCTTGCCGCGCTACCACCAGAGCGGCGCCCGGATGTGCGCCATCAAGCCGGTAAAGAGCGCGACGTAGCCACCGCCCAGGCATATACAGAACTTGGCATTGTGGCCGATGTTAGCCCCTTTATCGATGATATGGCGGCCGCCTACTCATGGGCGGATCTTGTGGTTTGCCGCGCTGGTGCGTTAACGGTTGCCGAGTTGGCTGCAGCGGCAAAGCCTGCGCTGTTAGTGCCATTTCCATTTGCAGTAGATGACCATCAGCGAGTCAATGCTGATGTGCTGGTGAAGGCGGGAGCGGCTCAGTGTGTCATCCAATCAGCCCTCACGCCTGAGCGCTTAACTCAATTATTAGACGAATTACTTCATCCCGACAGGCTGGCGGAAATGGCGTCTAAAGCGCGCCAAGCCGCTTATTTAGATGCCACCGAGCGTCTTGCAGCAGGCTGTTTGGGATTAGTGAAGCAAGGAGAAACTGCGTGACCGATTCAGTGACTAACATGTCGCCGCAGGGGGCTCGCCCAACTGGCCCCGGTATGCGTCGTATTAAGCGGCTGCATTTTGTAGGTATCGGTGGTGCAGGCATGTGCGGTATTGCCGAAGTATTAGCCAACCAGGGCTACCAAGTTAGCGGTAGCGACATGAAAGCCTCCGCCGTGGTTGANCGGCTGCGCCAGTNCGGAGTAAGCGTGGCCATTGGTCATGCTGAAGAGCATGTGCAGGGGGCCGATGTGGTTGTTGTCTCCAGCGCAATNGATGAAACCAACCCTGAAATACGCTGGGCACATGAGCACCGCGTGCCGGTAGTGCGCCGTGCCGAAATGCTGGCAGAACTGATGCGCTTCCGTCACGGTATTGCCGTCGCGGGGACTCACGGTAAAACAACNACCACTAGCTTGACAGCAACACTATTGGCCGAGGGTGGCCTGGACCCTACTTTTGTGATTGGCGGAAAACTGACGAGTGCAGGCGCCAATGCTCGTTTAGGTGAAGGTGATTACTTAGTCGCTGAAGCTGATGAATCCGATGCCTCGTTCCTTCACCTTCAGCCCATGGTATCGATTGTTACCAATATCGATGCTGACCACATGGCGACTTATGGCGGCGATTTTGAGCGCCTGAAAAGCACTTTCATCGAATTTTTGCACAATCTACCGTTTTATGGNCTTGCGGTGNTGTGTATTGACGATCCTCATGTGCGTGGGCTGTGTGACCAAGTTAAACGNCAGTTTGTCACTTANGGCTTTGATGAAGATGCCGACTACCGCATCGTTGATTTTTCTCAACAGGCGGGAGAAGTCTCGTTTACCGCTCTGCGCCCTGGTGATGCGGCACCGCTGGCCATTCGGCTCGCTATGCCGGGCCGNCATAACGCCCTCAATGCGATGGCGGCTATCGTTGTGGCCACTGACGCAGGCGTAAGTGATGATGCGATCCAGCGNGGGCTAACTGGGTTCGCCGGGGTAGGGCGACGCTTTCAAGTGCATGGACACTTTCCAGCACCTTCCGGCGGTGGCGATATNATGCTAGTGGATGACTACGGTCACCATCCTCGTGAAGTCGATATGGTAATCCAGGCGGTGCGAGCAGGTTGGCCTGATCGACGCCTTGTGATGCTTTACCAACCCCACCGTTACAGCCGTACGCGGGATCTTTTTGAGGATTTTGTGCGTGTGCTTTCTCAGGTGGATACCCTGGTGCTACTGGATGTATACAGCGCAGGTGAGGCCGTGCTGCCGGGAGCCGAAGGGAAAACGCTGGCGGGCTCTATTCGACAGCGTGGTGAAGTCGATCCGCTGTTTGTCGAGCACAAGCAGGAGCTGCCTGCCTTGTTGAATAATGTGCTACGGCCTGGAGATATTTTGATTACTCAAGGGGCCGGCGACNTTGGCGGTATTTCGNTGCGCCTTGCTCAGGCAAAACTTGAGATGGATGAGGTGGCGCTATGAACAGCGGGCAAACNGGTTCTCTAGACCGCGTCGTAGTGGTTTACGGNGGCACATCGGCTGAGCGGGATGTTTCCCTGAAAAGCGGCGCCGCTATTCTTGCCGCTTTAAAACGTCAAGGTGTGGATGCGCTCGGCTACGACCCTAAAGAGGGTGGTCTAGCAGGGCTTGAGCGTCTGGCGCCTAGCGCCGTGTTTGTGGCGCTACATGGGCGTGGTGGAGAAGACGGCACGTTTCAGGGCGCGTTAGAGCTGCTCGGCGTGCCCTATACCGGCAGCGGCGTACTGGCATCTGCATTGGGCATGGATAAACAGCGCACTAANCANGTGTGGCAGGCCGTTGGCTTGCCTACCCCTGAANGCATCATGCTAAGTGAAAACGCTGATTGGACGGCCGTAGTAAACCAGCTTGGGCTGCCTATGGTGGTCAAGCCAGTCCATGAAGGCTCCACCTTGGGCATCAGTATTGTCAAAAGCCGGGATGAATTAAAAGCTGCCTACACGGCTGCCGCAAANTTTGATGCGCGGGTAATGGCTGAGCGGTTTATTGTCGGGGATGAATACACGGTCGCGCTCCTGGGTGATGANGTGNTGCCCGCTATTCGCGTTGAAGTGCCGGGTGGATTCTATGACTACGAAGCCAAGTACATTGCTAACACCACGCAGTACCATCTGCCCTGTGGTTTGTCTGAGCAAGATGAGCAAGCGCTGGCAGCACTATGTAAANAGGCCTTTTTAGCGGTAGGTGGCGAAGGGTGGGGGCGTATTGATGTAATGCGTGACGCAGCTGGTAAGTGTTGGCTGATAGAGGTTAACACCGTGCCCGGCATGACTGACCACAGCCTGGTGCCGCAGGCAGCCGCCTACGCCGGGATCGACTTTGATCAGTTGGTCATGCGTATTTTACAGACCGCCGTTCAGCCGAGCATGCCGTAATGAGTAGCTGGGCAATAGGAGCGTTATGAAAAAACGCAACGCATGGCTGGGCGTTGTGCTGCTGGCGCTGCTACTAGGTGCGGGCGGCCGTGCACTGTGGCTATGGCTTGATCGTCCCATTGAGCGCGTGTCGATTCGTGGCGAATGGGAGTACGTTAGTGCTGATTACCTGCGTACGCAGTTAGCGCCGCTTGTGCAGGATGCAACGTGGCTATCGGNAGATCTAGGCGAGCTACGCCAGCGTNCGCTACGTATTGGCTGGCTGAATGAAGTGCGAATTTCCCGCGAGTGGCCTAACGCTTTGGTGTTTGAGCTAGTGGAGCAGGTGCCTGTAGCGCGNTGGAACGATGATTTCCTGCTTAATCCTGAAGGAGAGCCGTTTGCATTTGCGCCGTTAGNTGCACCTGAAGGGTTGCCCGACCTCTCAGGGCCAGCGGGCAACAGTGAAGAGGTGTTGGCGTATTATCAGCGGTTGACTCCCCATTTTGCCAGTTTGTCGCTATCGCTTTCTCAGCTACGCTTAGAGCCTCGCGGTGCTTGGCGCTTACAGNTGGGAGACGGGGCCTGGGTCATGNTAGGTAGACGTCAGCATGGAGAGCGTTTGGCAAGGTTATCTGCTTCTTGGCAGCGCGAGCTTGCAAGCTTTAGTGAGCATATCCGCTATATTGATTTACGCTATCCTAATGGTGTTGCGGTGGCTTGGCATGGTGAAACGGATTTTCAAGAGCGTGAACAGCAAGAGGTCAATGAGTAACCGCTCGTGGCAATGTGCAAAAAGTAGGTAAATGTGAGTGGTTGCCAACGCCGAAAAACCTATGAATGGGGTTTAAATTGCTATCCAGTCCAATTATCGTGGGTGTGCGCTAGTCGTATTACGACTATTGTTTCTATACTATGTCCCTAGCGGTGATGTGGATGAGTTTTATTATCCTGTCAGCGGTTAGCTTGGTTAGATAGTGTTCTAGTTAAAGTTATTAAACGCAAATTGGTTATTGCGTTGGTGTTTTAATGCCAATTGGCAATACCTACCCTATTAAAATGACGGCAAGGAGATTTACCGACTCATGGCAGGCTCACCCAACGCATCCAATATGGTTGTCGGGCTGGACATCGGAACGTCCAAGGTCGTCGCGATAGTCGGTCAACCCACCGATGATGGGGGGATTGAGATTGCCGGTATCGGTTCCCACCCCTCGCGCGGTATGAAGCGCGGCGTTGTGATTAATATTGAGTCAACGGTTCTGTCNATTCAGCGTGCGGTGGAAGAAGCCGANCTGATGGCAGGATGCGACATCCACTCGGTTTATGTGGGCGTGGCGGGNAGCCATATTAGCTCCATGAATTCCGACGGNGTTGTCGCGATTAAGGAGCGTGAAGTAACACCTTCAGACATTGAACGGGTGATCGACTCGGCNCGCGCACGAGCGATTTCAGAAGGCCAGCGAGTGTTACATGTATTACCTCAAGAGTTTTCCATTGATACCCAAGGCGGCATCCGTGAGCCGCTGGGGATGTCAGGGGTAAGACTTGAAGCACAAGTGCACTTAGTAACGGCGGCCCAGAATGCTGTGCAAAACATTGAAAAGTGTGTACGGCGCTGCGGTTTAGATGTGGATGCCATTATTTTGGAACAGTTGGCCTCTAGTATGGCTGTGCTGACTGAAGATGAGCGTGAGCTCGGGGTATGTATGGTGGATATCGGTGGTGGTACCACCGATATGGCGATTTTCACAGAAGGTGCCATTCGCCATACAGCGGTGATCCCCATTGCAGGTGACCAAGTCACCAATGACATCGCGATGGCACTGCGAACGCCGACCCAGCACGCTGAAGAAATCAAGGTGAAATACGCTTGCGCATTAACCCAGCTTGCTGCAAGCGATGAGATGATTAAAGTGCCTAGCGTGGGTGATCGCCCAGCCAGAGATCTATCGCGTCAGGCGCTAGCGGAAGTGGTCGAACCTCGTTACGAGGAACTCTTTACGTTAGTAAGAGACGAATTACGTCGCAGTGGCTATGAAGATATGGTGGCTGCGGGTGTGGTGCTCACCGGCGGCACCTCGCGCATGGAAGGTGTAAGCGAACTGGCGGAAGAAATTTTCCATATGCCGGTTCGTATTGCCTGCCCGCAAAATGTCAGAGGCTTGGCAGATGTGGTTCGCAACCCTATCTATGCGACGGGCGTTGGTTTACTGCATTATGCACTGCAGGAAACTCGTCATGGGCAAGGCCTAGAAAGCCACGGGGGAGTCGTTGCGGCCCATAAAGGACGTAATGAGTTAGCCCGGCGTGATATCAAGGATGGCCATTCGGCGCTGGCAAGAATCAAAGGCTGGTTCAAAGGAAATTTCTGATAGGGCCGCAAGCGCGGTTCAGGAGACGGGGCTTATGTTCGAATTGGTAGATAACGCACCCTCGAGCAGTGCGGTCATCAAAGTAGTCGGTGTTGGCGGCGGCGGCGGTAATGCTGTCAACCACATGGTCGAGAGCAATATCGAAGGCGTTGAATTTATCTGCGCCAATACGGATGCTCAGGCACTTAAACGTGTATCCGCAAAAACGGTGCTGCAGCTAGGTGGCGAAATCACCAAGGGTCTTGGTGCTGGCGCTAACCCAGAGGTGGGTCGTCAAGCCGCGCTGGAAGATCGCGAGCGCATTGCTGAGCTGTTAAACGGCGCCGATATGGTCTTTATTACTGCCGGTATGGGTGGTGGTACAGGCACGGGCGGCGCCCCGGTGGTAGCTCAGGTGGCTAAGGAGTTGGGTATTCTGACTGTTGCGGTCGTTACGCGTCCGTTCCCGTTTGAAGGGCCCAAGCGTATGCGCGCTGCGGAAGAGGGCATGAAAGAGCTCTCTGAGCACGTTGATTCCTTGATCACTATTCCCAATGAAAAGCTGCTATCGGTGCTGGGCAAGAATGCTACGCTATTGACGGCTTTTAGCGCAGCTAACGATGTGCTTCTAGGTGCGGTACAGGGCATCGCAGAGCTGATCACCAGCCCAGGTATCATCAACGTCGACTTTGCTGACGTACGCACCGTGATGTCCGAAATGGGCATGGCGATGATGGGTACAGGCGGCGCGACGGGTGAGAACCGTGCCCGTGAGGCGGCAGAAAAAGCCATCCGCAGCCCGCTGCTGGAAGATATCGATCTACATGGCGCTCGCGGTATCCTGGTCAATATCACGGCTGGGCCGGATCTCTCCATTGGTGAATTCAACGATGTGGGGGCGACGGTACAAGAGTTCGCCTCTCAAGAAGCGACGATTGTGGTCGGTACTTCAATCGATATGGAAATGTCCGACGAGCTGCGTGTGACGGTAGTGGCAGCAGGGCTAGATGGCAGCAAGTCAAAAGCAGCGGCTCGCGAACCTGCGCGTCGCTCTGCGGCAGATACCTCCTCTTCCGACTACCGCAAGCTGCAGCAGCCGACGGTCATGCGCCAGCAGGCCGCTGCACGCGCAGAAGCGCCGGAAGCAGCGCCAAAGCCGCGTCCAGAAAAACGTCGTTCAGCGGATGCTGATGACTATCTCGATATCCCCGCATTTTTGCGCCGCCAGGCGGATTAAACCGCGCTATCAGGCTCATTGAGGCAGCAAACGAGAGTTTTATTGGTTAAAACGCTCGTTTGCTGTTAAAGTGAACACTGTTTGATAACTTTCTTTCCCCCTGCGGACTCTGTAGCGTTAGGCTACGAGCCGCCGTCATCAGAGCTTGACCACTACCCATGATCAGACAACGCACATTACAAAACGTCATCCGCGCCACTGGAGTGGGTCTGCACTCTGGCAAAAAAGTCCACATGGCTTTGCGCCCGGCGCCGGCCAACACCGGCATTGTGTTTGTCAGAACCGATCTGGACCCAGTGGTACACGTGCCTGCCCGTGCCGAATTGGTGGAAGACACCATGCTATGCACAGCGCTCTGCCATGAAGGCGTCAAAGTCGCGACCGTTGAGCACTTGATGTCAGCCTTTGCCGGCTTGGGGATTGATAACGCCTACGTCGATATCAGTGCGCCCGAAGTGCCAATTATGGACGGCAGTGCCAGCCCCTTTGTGTTTCTGATTCAGTCAGCGGGCATTTTAGAGCAGGAGGCAGCGAAGAAATTTATCCGCATTAAGCGTCGGGTTAGCGTTACCGATGGTGATAAAGAGGCTACCTTTTTGCCTCACCAAGGCTTCAAGGTGTCATTTGCTATCGACTTCGACCACCCGGTCTTTGAACAGCAGAAGCAAACGGCGCTGATCGATTTCTCAACCACATCGTTCGTGAAAGAAGTCTCTCGTGCACGNACCTTCGGTTTTATGCGCGATTTAGAGTACCTTCGCTCGAACAATCTGGCGCTGGGCGGTAGCTTAGAAAACGCCATTGTGGTGGATGACTACCGTATTGTGAACGAAGGCGGCCTGCGCTACGAAGACGAATTCGTCAAACATAAAGTGCTAGACGCCATTGGTGACCTTTATCAGCTTGGTTACAGCCTGATTGGCGAGTTCCGAGGTGTTAAATCCGGCCATGCGCTGAATAACCAGCTTTGCCGGGAGCTGATGGCNCAGCCCGATTCGTATGAAATCGTTACGTTTGAAGAAGAGAAAGCAGTGGCGCCTATTTCCTATGCCGCTCCTGTCATGGCGTAATGAGGCATAAGGCAAAATGTTGGGGGGAGTTGAGTTGNCATAACGAAACGGCCCCCCACTTTATAAAGCATCGCTAAGGCGGTGCTTTATGCGTTTAAGGGGTCGCGTTGCTAAGGTTTTGGTTCTGTAGATGTAGAGCGCGCGTGAGAAGCAAGCCGCTCCAGNGCGTTTTTTAACGCGGGGTTGTCGGTGTCTTTGGCGCATTCGGCCAGGGTNTTGCCNGCATCATCTGACAGTGTGCGCGTGTAACGCTTAGGTGACTCGATCGGGCGCACTGGACGAACTTTGAGCGTAAACCCTGTCACGCCTTCAAAGCCCGGTAATTGGTGAAGCAGTGACAGTAGCTGCGACTGCTCGTAGCGTAGCCACGTTAACCAGCTGGCTTGTCCGCTGATCAGCGTAAGGCGTCCGTTGCTGAAGCCGCCGACGAAAATGTGCTCGCGCATCTCTTCAGGCAAATGGGCGCGAAGGTGGCGTTGCGCTTGATCAATTAAGCGTGATTGGCGCATTAGCTGTCCAACGCCGCCAGACTTGGTCAGCAGTTGGGCAATGGGCTGTGCGCGAGAACGCTTAACCTTTATACTCATCAACTTAATTCCTAGGGTGTTGCTAGTGACGTCGTACTGGCGAATACAAACAGCGCCTGTGATTGACCGCCAATGAAAAGAGCCTAACACGCTCGGGAGCCAGTCCACAGCATGTCATCAACGTCAGAGATAGTATCTGCTTCGCCAAGGCGTCAACGACGCTATGGCTTAGCGCGTTGGTGGCTGGCTGGCCTGTTGGTGAGCTGCTTATTGCCCGCTAGTTTACACCCTTCAGATGCATTGAGAAGCAGTGGCCGCAATGTCTGCATCTGCTTTTGGATGCCTGCGATGCTACGGGCTCAATCGCACTGGATTGCCAAGAAGCGCCGTGCGCTTCGTCGCTGGGCTAGTCGCCAAACGCGCCGATTGCCCAGCGTTTGCAGCCGTCCTCTATTACTACCGCTGATCACGCTTCGACTTGTTGCTGCCAGCGATGTAGTGACCCCTCGTGGCCCGCCCGCCGAACAACGCATTGGTTAACATTACGCCTATTTGCCTTATATAAGGGCGCACCTGGATGGGNCGCTCACGATGATCTGGAAATTTCATGATTAATAACTTGNTACGTAAAGTGGTCGGCTCTAAAAACGACCGTGAAGTAAAGCGCATGTATAAAAGCGTGCAGAGCGTTAATGCGTTAGAAGAGACCCTGGCGGGCCTAAGCGATGCGGAACTTCAAGCGAAAACCACTGAGCTGCGTCAGCGGTTAGACGATGGGGCGACGCTGGATAGCCTGCTTCCAGAAGCCTTTGCTGTCGTTCGTGAGTCCAGTAAGCGAGTAATGGGCATGCGCCACTTTGATGTGCAGATGATCGGTGGTATGACCCTGCACCGTGGCCGTATCGCGGAAATGAAAACCGGTGAAGGTAAAACCCTAGTCGCCACGCTGTCAGTCTACTTGAACGCATTGACCCGTAAAGGCGTTCACGTGGTGACGGTGAATGACTACCTCGCCCGCCGTGATGCGGAATGGATGCGCCCGCTTTATGAATTCTTAGGGCTAACGGTAGGCGTTATCTTTGCAGGGCAGACCGGCGAAGAGAAGCGCTATGCTTATCAGTGCGACATTACCTACGGCACCAACAACGAGTTTGGCTTTGACTATCTTCGCGACAACATGGCGTTTTCGCTGGAAGATAAAGTCCAACGCGGCCTGCACTACGCGATTGTGGACGAAGTCGACTCCATCCTAATTGATGAAGCACGTACGCCGTTGATTATCTCTGGCGCGGTAGACGAGAACACCGACCTCTACGGCATCGTGAACCGCCTCGCCCAACAGCTCGAGCAGGGTGAAGTCTCCGAAGATGACGAAGCACCGGTGAGCGGCGATTTCGTGCTCGACGAAAAGCAGAAGCAGGTGGAGCTGACCGAACAGGGTCACAATAAAGTCGAAGAGCTCATGCGGGCCGAAGGGCTGCTGGGTGAGGGCGAATCGCTCTACGCAGCGCAAAACCTCAACCTGCTACAGCATATGCACTCGGCGCTGCGCGCTCTCCATCTCTATCATCCGGANGTTGATTACATCGTTGCCGAAGGGCAGGTGGTGATTGTCGACGAGCACACNGGCCGTACCATGCCGGGGCGCCGTTGGTCTGAAGGTCTGCACCAGGCCGTGGAAGCTAAAGAGGGCGTTACGGTTCAGCGTGAAAGCCAAACGCTGGCGTCTACTACCTTCCAGAACTACTTCCGCCTGTATGAAAAGCTATCGGGCATGACGGGCACGGCGGATACCGAAGCCTTCGAATTCCGTCAGATTTACGGTCTTGATGTGATCGTCATTCCCACCAACCGCCCGCTGGCGCGTAAAGATCTCAACGACCTTGTGTACCTGAGCGCGGAAGAGAAGTACGAAGCCATCATCAAAGACGTGAAAACAGAGACCGAAGCGGGCCGCCCAGTGCTGGTGGGTACCGCCTCTATCGAAACGTCTGAGTATCTGGCGCGCCTAATGCGTGAGGCAGGGCTTAAATTCAACGTCCTAAACGCCAAGCAGCACCAAAGTGAGGCAGAAATTATTGCTCAAGCTGGCCGGCCCGGTGCGATTACCATCGCTACCAACATGGCGGGTCGCGGTACTGACATTATGTTGGGCGGTAACTGGGAAGCCGAAGCCGCGAAGCTGCAAAACCCTAGCCAAGCACAAATTGATGCGCTAAAAGCCGAATGGCAAAAGCGCCACGACGCGGTGCTGGAAGCTGGTGGCTTGCACGTGGTGGGCTCTGAGCGCCACGAATCCCGCCGCATCGATAACCAGCTTCGTGGCCGTGCAGGCCGCCAGGGCGATCCGGGTTCCACACGCTTCTTCCTCTCTTTGGAAGATAGCCTGATGCGCTTATTTGGCTCCGACCGAGTGAAGCGCTTAATGCAGGCGCTGGGCCTTGAGCGTGGTGAAGCCATTGAACACAAAATGGTTTCTAATGCGGTAGAGCGCGCTCAAAAGAAAGTGGAAGGGCGTAACTTCGATATTCGCAAGCAGCTGCTTGAGTACGACGACGTAGCCAACGACCAGCGCCGCGTGATTTACGAGCAGCGTAACGAAATTCTAGCGTCTGACGATGTCTCCGCCGCGGTGGTGGGTATTCGTGAAGAGGTGATGGAAGACGCGATTAGCGAGTACGTGCCGCCCCAGAGCCTGGCTGAGCAGTGGGACCTGCCCGGCTTGGAAGCCCACTTGAAAACCGAGTTCAATCTCGTCGCGCCAGTGACGCAGTGGGCCGAGGAAGACGAGCGCTTTAGCGAAGAGAAGCTGCGTGAACGTCTGCAAACCATGCACCGCGAGGCCTATGAGGCTAAAATCGAGTCCGCAGGTGCGGCATTGATTCGCCGCTTCGAGAAGCAGGTGATGCTCCAAGTGCTGGATACCCGCTGGAAAGAGCACCTGCAGTCCATGGACCACTTGCGTCGCGGTATCCACCTGCGTGGTTATGCACAGAAGAACCCCAAGCAGGAGTACAAGCGCGAATCCTTCGAGCTGTTCCAACATCTGCTGACCAATATCAAAGCCGATGTCACGCGTATTCTCAGCCACGTTCAGGTGCGTCAGCCAGAAGAAGTGGATGCCCTAGAGCAGAAACGCCGTGAAGAGCTTGCTCGTGAAAAAGCGACAGCCGCCAGCCGCCACGATGCGCCTGATGCCGGTACTAGCGAGACAGCGCCCGGGGTTGATGGCCGTCCGCTGCGCCGGGAAAACCCGAAAGTTGGCCGCAACGACCCCTGTGTGTGTGGTTCGGGTAAAAAATATAAGCAGTGCTGCGGCAAATTAAGCTAATCACGTATGGCGTAAGCGAACGTAGAGGAGAGAAACATGGCGGTGGGAAACCTTCCCTTTCCGGAATTGCCACCCCTCAGCGGGGTGCGCCTGGGCACTGCAATGGCGGGCATTAAGAAGCCGGATCGCCGTGATATGGTGGTGATTGAGCTACCTGAGACTGCCACTGTGGCGGGTGTTTTCACCCGCAATGCATTCTGTGCTGCTCCGGTAGTGGTTGCCAAGCAGCATCTTGAGCAGTGCGCCAGTAGCGGCCTTGCGCCTCGTTATTGGTTAATTAATACCGGTAATGCCAATGCGGGGACGGGTGAGGCTGGCTTGCAAGATGCTTATGCCAGCTGTGCTGCTGTCGCTGAGCAGGCAGGTGTTGAGCAGGCTCAGGTGCTGCCGTTCTCAACGGGGGTGATAGGTGAGCCGCTGCCCATGGAGCGCCTGCTGGCAGGCTTGCCGGGTGCGTTTGATACGCTGGCCGACTCAAGCCAAGCATGGCAGCAGGCAGGTGAAGGTATTCTAACCACCGACACCCGCGCAAAGGGAGCCACGGTGACCGTTGATATTGGCGACCATCAGGTCACCATCAACGGGATTACCAAAGGCTCGGGCATGATTAAACCCAACATGGCCACCATGTTGGGGTTTGTGGTCACCGATGCGGCGATTGAGCAGCCCTTGCTCGCCACGCTACTGCGAGAAACGGTGGATCGCTCGTTCAACTGCATCACTGTGGATAGCGATACCTCTACTAACGATGCCTGCATGTTAGCGGCGACCGGCACGGGCGCGCGTAT
>JGI25134J35505_10000260_pt1 | contig 21455 bp, 19 predicted proteins | sample ETNvirnome_6_100_FD_35505 | JGI IMG/M metagenome (IMG submission 35505) | reverse complement strand
GCGACCGCTTGGTCGATGCCGCGCTTAAGATCCATCGGGTTCATACCGGCAGTAACGCCTTTCAGGCCTTCCGCGACAATCGCTTGAGCCAGAACGGTGGCGGTGGTGGTGCCGTCACCCGCAGCGTCAGAAGTTTTTGAAGCAACTTCTTTTACCATCTGGGCGCCCATGTTTTCGAACTTGTCTTTCAGTTCGATCTCTTTGGCAACCGATACACCATCTTTGGTCACAGTCGGTGCGCCAAACGACTTGTCCAGCACTACGTTGCGGCCTTTCGGGCCCAGCGTAACTTTTACGGCGTTTGCCAGAATGTCGACGCCGCGCGCCATGCGTTTACGAGCATCATCAGAAAACTTAACTTGCTTAGCTGCCATGTTCGTTACTTCCTAAATATTGAAATAGAAAAGTGAAAGTAAGTAGCCGATGCGGATTAGCCTTCAACGACGGCCAGGATATCGGCTTCGCTCATGATCAGAACTTCTTCGCCGTTGATTTTTTGCTTTTCAACGCCGTAGCCGTCTTTGAAAATCACCGTATCGCCAACTTTTACATCCAGCGGGCGNACGTCGCCGTTGTCGAGAATGCGGCCATTGCCAACAGCCAGGATTTCGCCACGCGTGGGTTTTTCCTGTGCATTACCCGGTAGCACGATGCCGCCAGCGGTTTTCTGCTCTTCTTCCACGCGACGGATCACAACGCGATCGTGCAAAGGACGGATATTCATGCTCACGTTCTCCTGAGGTTCGTCAAAGCCCAAAANGGGCAGTTAGCTTAAAGTGATTTCCGTGGGCTAAGCCCTCGGAAAGTGAAGGCACGTTGCCTTCATGTTTATGGCGAAAGCGTAGCTTTCACCGAACCTGTGTGCTGACTCAAAAATGGGGGCTAGCCAACACCTTTCAAGGGGTGGATAAGAAAAAAATTACACAATAGCGGTTTNCAAAGGCGATAAGCACTTAGCGNCGACGAGGCGTATCGTCGCCGCTAATAAACTCTCCCTCAATTGGGCCGTTTTGCGTGTTGGAATAGTCGCGCTGAGTGTTCTGCTCCCAGCCTGNAGAGCCGCTCTGGTAAGTGTGTTGCTTGGCCGTTGCGGTTTTGAGCCCCGCCCAGGTCAGNGCTTTCATCAGCAACTGGCGCGCATTGGGTATGAGGCAGGCAATGCCCAGTGCATCCGATAGAAACCCCGGGGCGAGCAAAAGCGCCCCACCAAAGATTAGCGCAGCTCCAGTAAGCAGCTCTTGGGAAGGTATTTCACCCATCTGCATGCGCTGGCGTGCGCGGGCAAAAGTAGAAACGCCTTCCTTGCGAATGAGGTAAAGCCCGATAAAGCCTGTGCCTAGCACTAATAAAAGCGTGGTTAGCAGGCCTATTTGGCCGCCGATGGTAAAAAGCAGCACAAAGTCCAGTAGAGTGAACAGCGAAATAAAGAGAAGAATAGGCATGGACGACTCCAAAACAGGCGTAATCGTTGAATATGGTGACAGAAATATAAAAAACAAGCAGCAAGTGTGGTTTGGCAAGCCAAAGGCTGCTCGATATTTTAAACTGGCTCTTATATGCTGCGGTGCACAAATGTGGGTGAGAGAGTGCGTGTTGTTGGTACTCGCTAGCTGTCAGCACGCTTGCTTAAGGAGAAAGAGATGCAATTAGATAAAAAAGTGGTGGCGATTACCGGTGGTGCCCGTGGATTAGGGTTTGCCATTGCCAAGCGGTTAGGCAAGCGGGGTGCTCAGATTGCCCTCNTTGATATGAGTGCAGAGGCTTTAGATGGCGCGGTCTCTGCGCTTGGTTCTGAGGGNGTATCTGCCCATGCATTTGTTGCTAATGTGGCAGACGAGCAATCGGTTCAGCATGTCTTCGCTGATATCGCCCAGCGCTTGGGGCCTGTCAGTGGCTGTGTGAATAATGCAGGNATTACTGACGATGGGATGTTGATTAAAGCGAAAGGTGGCGTTGTAGAAAAGCGCATGTCGCTCGCTTCATGGCAGCGTGTGCTGGACGTTAACCTAACNGGTGTATTCCTATGTGGGCGTGAAGCGGCGACGCACATGGTCGAGGCTGGGCACGAAGGCGTTATCGTCAATATTTCTAGTATTTCCCGTGCGGGTAATATGGGGCAAAGTAACTACGCAGCGGCAAAGGCGGGGGTACATGCGCTAACAGTGACGTGGGGGAAAGAGCTGGCGCGCTATGGAATTCGCACCGGCACTGTGGCGCCAGGGTTTATCGAGACTGAGATGACTGCCTCAATGCGCCCAGACATGCTGGAAAGAATTGCCGCCAGCGTTCCATTAAAGCATTTAGGTGNGCCTGACCATATTGCTCAAAGCGTGGCGTTTGTGTTTGATAACGACTACTTCACTGCNCGTATTATTGAATGCGACGGTGGTTTGCGGCTTTAACCAAAAAGCGATGAGCATTGGCCATATAGTGCGCTGATGCTCATCGGCTAGGGGGTTGTGTTAAGTAGCGCTAAAACTCAAAGTAGTCCCGCTGAATTGCCCGCTGAAAGTACATTTCTAGGCGTACGGTCATTGCCCAGCGCGGGTCGTAGCTATCTTCACGCTGGAAATGCAGTTCAGGAATCACATCNCCAAACAGAATCCCTTTATGAAGATCGCGACGGTAGCGCGTCTGTAGGTAGTAATTGGTCATGCGCGGGTTAGAAGCGCTTTCACCAATCGCAATGGCAGAGTAGCGCATGGCGCTGCGGTCATTTAGTCGCTGATTCAGCTCAGCCACTTCGCTATATTCTAAGGTGTCTTCTTCTTCGCGCCATTGAACCGTGGTAATGAAGCGTAGATGGCGATTTTCCGATAGCGGTCGGCCCATGTCCCAAGTAGTACGCGCTGAGTAACCATCATTATTAAACCAGGATACTCGGTTGAAAGACTCTAACTGCCAGNGGGCCGTCGCCAATATCCCAAAGCCGCTCACTGGTAAAGCGTACGTAAGGGTCCAGAGGCATGCGAAGGCGAATACCCGCNCCAATTCGGTTGCTCCAGTTTTCGCGCTTATCACGNCTNTCTAGCCANTCCAGGCCAAAGGTGGAGGTGCTGCGGTCACGCTGGTCGTTATAGAGGCGGCCGGAGCCTTGATCTGNCAACGTGCCTTGTGATTCTTCGGGGTCGCTTTCAATGACTAGGCGTAGACGCTCTTCTGTCGTAGGCAAGTCGATCCGGTAGCGGACACTAATATCGCCGCTAGTGCCATCACCTTCCATCCAATCAATTTCCTGGCCAAGGCGCAGATAGGATTCATTATTGACGGTTGCGGACTCGCCGCCCCCAAAAAATGCATCAATGTTGCGAGAGGTATTGTCGACCCAGTTGCCAACGNTGGCTCGAAATGGCTCAACGCGCTCCTCTGCCCAGTCAGGTAAATCGCTATCTTCCTCAGCAGCATGACTTTGAAACGAGAGGACGGTAAGTGTGCCAAGGCAAATAAACGCAATGACGGGTTTCATAGGTCTGTCCCCAAAATTTTAATTATGCGCACTGCATTATTGTGCTTTATGCATTTCGATATCTTTGGTCCATTTCAAAACGCGTTTGCGATCTCTTCGGCTATTCATGCGCTCTGTATCGACTTTTAATGGCAGCACAGCGCGTCGTCGCTAACGTAGCGTAAAAATAGGCGCTCGTCAGCTAGTTAGAGCAGTTTGAGGGAGTTTGGAAACAAAAAAATTCGGTTAGCATGAAGCTACCGAATTATTTGAAATGATACGCTTTAAATTGGTGCGGATGGGGAGACTCGAACTCCCACACCTTGCGGCACTAGAACCTAAATCTAGCGTGTCTACCAATTCCACCACATCCGCAGAAGACGAGGCGTATTTTATCAATATTTGCGCTAATGTCAAATCTTGCAGCGCTATTTTTTAACATGAGGGTAAAGGGGGACGTGAAGCGGTGAAGAAATGGATCGCGACCATTAACCAGTGGCTCAAGCAGGGGCTGCCCGGCTACTGTGCATTTTGCCTTGCTGGGCGCTCATCAAGTGCAGGGTGGTGCGATGAATGCTTTGCATTGCTCCCCTGGAATCTTCATAGCTGCGAGCAGTGTGCCGAGCCGCTGGCAGGGGGGGCTGGTAAACGGTGTAGTCACTGTCTGACGGAGCCACCTAGCTTTACCACCACGACAGCGCCGCTTTGCTACCAAGATACGATAACTTCCTTGGTGCACGACTTTAAATTTCATGGCTCCCCACGTGCGGGAATGTTGCTAGTTGAGTTGATGTTATCCCGGTGCCCCAGCCAGATGGCCAGCGCATTGCTCCCTGTGCCTATGTATCCTGAGCGTGCCAAAGAGCGCGGATTCAATCAGGCACAGTGGCTGGCTGAACGGCTAGGCGACCGGTTGGATCTACCGGTGATGCAGGCGCATTGTATTAAGCGTTTGCCTTCTCAGCGCTTTTTAAACCGCCGGGAGCGACAGCAAAACTTAGCAGGTGCATTTATGGTGGACACTGAGATGCCCGCGCATGTGACTATTATCGATGATGTAGTAACAACCGGTGCCACTGGCCATGCGTTAGCGACCGTACTGCTGGAACAGGGTGCCAAGCGCGTTGATATTTGGGCCGCTGCCCGTACACCGCTGCAGAAGAGTTGATAAACTAGGCAGCCCATCCAAGGAGTCATCTATGTCGCATCCGTTTAGCGCGCTTTCGCCTGATCTGGTTATGTCAGCCGTTGAGTCGATAGGTATTTGGCCTGCTGGCGAACCGTTTGCTCTCAATAGCTATGAGAATCGTGTGCTGATGTTTCGTGATGACGACGGTGGCCGCTGGATCGTGAAATTCTATCGGCCAAACCGCTGGTCAAATGAGGCTATTCAGGAAGAGCATGATTTTTTAACCGAGTTAACGCAGGCGGGCGTTTCGGTGGTGGCNCCGTGGCGCAATGGCCAAGATGTATCGTTGCATGAGTATCAGCAGTTTCGCTTTGCCTTATTCCCACAGTGCATAGGNCAAGCGCCCGAGTTAGATAACCCTGCCCATCTATTTGCCTTAGGTGAGGTGCTGGGTCAACTTCATGAAGTGGCTGCTAAAAAGCCGTTTCAGCATCGCGGAACGCTATTGCTCAGTGAAGGGGTGACCGAGGCCGAGCAGCGCGTAGTGACAAGCCCTTGGCTCAATAATCATCAAACCCACGCCTATCAAAACGCAGTCGATAAGATTCGCCGCCAACTTGAGACAGTACATATCCCTTCTGCAAGCATGATACGTACCCATGGAGACTGCCATTTAGGCAATATNCTTGGNCGCGATGAGACATTTACGCTTGTCGATTTTGATGATTGCCTGATGGCGCCCGCCATCCAAGATATATGGATGCTGCTGCCCATGGAAAATCCGCAGCTATGGCGGGCGCAACTCAGTGAGATGATAGAAGGCTATGAAGAGACAAGTCCGTTTCCCCATCAGCAAATGTCGCTTATTGAGCCATTGCGTGCTTACCGCTTAATACGTCACGCGGCGTGGCTGGTAACTCGGTGGGATGATCCTGCCTTTCCTCGGGCATTTCCCTGGCTGGCAGAAAGTGGCTATTGGGATCAGCATATTCGTCAGCTTGAGCAGCAACTACTGCACCTGGATAAGCCATTATGGTTGGCCTAATGCATCGGCTGGATTAGTTTTATCTTGTACCTTTAAAGGCGACCCTTAGTGAGATGCTCGCGAAGGGCCGCCTGGGTCTTGCAGGTTGACTACTCAGGCTGTTCTATCGGGGCTGGGTTTTCTACGCTTTGGTCAGGGTCTGGACGCTCACCNGGAATAGGGTTGCCGACACCTTCCCCATTNGCTTGGCGACGGATGGCATTAATGTCAGCCGAGGGATTGTCTTGAGCATCAATACGGACGCTTTGATCTAATGCCAAGACGAAGGGTTGTCCAGGAGTTAATGAACAGGAGCCGTCGTCGCAGGCAAGACCATACTGGCCATCTTCTGCATAGGCGCTGGCTGAAAAAGTGCCTGAGTAGATGGCGCTTTCTGAATCGTGGGTTTCAATGCAGGTTGCATCTTGGGTAGTAATACGGACGCGATCACCGTTTAATTGCGCATTGGCTACTAACAAGCAGTATTCAGGCAGTGAATGGGTGGTGCCGCTTGCTTGTTTTGGATGCAGCAGAATATCGCTGTAACGTTTTTCGCTGCTATCAAACTTCAAAGCTTCAACGACTTCAACGCCTACTTTCGCGCCGCTGGGAAGTTCCAGCGCCGACTCTTCTGCGTGCAAAGGTGATACAAAGAAAGGACCCAGCAGGGCAGTTAGCCAAAAGGGCGATGATTTAAATGACATGGCATACTCTCAACAGTGGCCCCTGCACTATTAGCAGGAAAATTGTGCTCTTATCATAGCACAGCTCAATTAGTGCCGAAGGGGGGTGCGTGTCACTCTGCCACAGCCTGCATAGGTGCGTTAAAATAGATTAATCTACTGTTAGTATTGTNCATAAATTGATTGATATATATTTTTTGTACAGNATAAAGGGTTCAGCTAGCACTCGCANGGTAAGGCAGCTAAACGGAAGANACCGTAAGCTACTCAGTNGCTTGCCGATAATGGAAGCTCGCTGGCGCGATAACATTGCTGCAAGGCGATTAAGTGATAGCGAATAAGCACAGTTTTGATGAGGCCTACAATGACCGACGATCTCGCCCAACACTACCGTCAAATTATTTCCGCGCTCGGTGAAAACCCTGACCGTGAAGGGCTGCGAGATACACCAAAGCGCGCAGCTAAAGCCATGCAGTTTTTAAATGCTGGTTATCATCAATCATTAGAAGAAATAGTGAATGGGGCCGTTTTTGAGTCACAGACCGATGAGATGGTGCTGGTCAAAGATATCGAGCTCTACTCCATGTGTGAGCACCATTTACTGCCTTTTATCGGCAAATGCCATATCGCCTATCTGCCGAGTGGCAGGGTGCTGGGCCTTTCCAAATTTGCTCGTATCGTCGATATGTATGCACGTCGAATGCAAATCCAAGAGAATTTAACGCGTGAAATCGCCGAGGCGGTTCAGCAGGTTACTCAGGCAAGAGGGGTGGCTGTTGTGATTGAGGCCCGCCACCTCTGCATGATGATGCGCGGTGTGGAAAAGCAAAATTCCAGTATGACCTCATCGGTTATGTTGGGAGGTTTTCGNAGTAGCCAGGCAACGCGCCAAGAATTTTTAANGCTGATCAACTGACCTGAGTGAAACTCAGCAGGTTTCATGTCAAAGGCTTGGTTAAATGCCTCGTTTCGTCTTAGCATGAACAAGTAAATGAGCCTGCAAGGCCGTCATTTGGTCAGGAGTCTGTCATGGAAGCGCTGAAAGAAACACAGCTGTATTGCCCGTTTGCCTATATTGACGGCAGTTGGGTAGCCGCCGACAGCGGTGAGCAAATCAACGTTTTGAACCCAGCCACTGGTGAGTCGGTTGGTGAGATGCCACGCCTAGGTAAGGCGGAAACCGAACGTGCCATTGATGCTGCCGATGCGGCGCTGCCGTCATGGCGGGCGTTAACCGCTCAGGAACGGGCAGACTTATTGCTCAAGTGGCATGACCTAATGCTTGAACACAAGCATGACCTTGCTCTGCTGATGACCNATGAGCAGGGCAAGCCAGTAAGAGAAGCAGAAGGTGAAATTGCCTACGCCGCGAGCTTCTTACGCTGGTTTGCTGAAGAAGCTCGCCGTGTTTATGGTGAAACCATTCCTGCCGCCAATGCTAATCAGCGTATTGTGGTGACGAAACAGCCGGTAGGCGTTGTTGGCGCGATTACGCCGTGGAACTTTCCCGCTGCGATGATTACTCGTAAAGCAGGGGCGGCACTGGCTGCTGGCTGTACCATTGTGGTGAAACCTGCCAGTCAAACGCCTTTTTCCGCCACTGCGCTGGCATTACTCGCCGAACGTGCTGGCATTCCCCGTGGGGTTTTCAATGTGGTGCCAGGCAGTGCGTCTGACATCGCGAAAGCGCTTACAGAATCTCCCAAAGTCCGTAAGATCACCTTCACGGGCTCGACGGAGGTGGGGCGCACTCTGATGGCTCAGGCCGCTGAGCATATCCAGAAAATTTCTTTGGAACTGGGGGGCAATGCGCCGTTTATCGTTTTTGAAGATGCGGATTTAGACGCGGCTGTTGAAGGTGCCATGGCGGCTAAATTCCGTAACGCCGGGCAAACCTGTGTATGTACTAACCGCTTTCTGGTGCAGTCCAGCGTCATTAACGCGTTTTGTGAAAAGCTTGCCGTTGCAATGAACAGCGAGCTAAAGGTGGGGAATGGAACAGAGCCAAATATTAATATTGGCCCGCTTATTGACGAGAATGCTGTTAAGAAAGTCAGTGAGCACGTTCAAGATGCCATTGATAACGGTGCGGAGCTGCTTCTGGGTGGACACCCGCACCCCTTGGGTGGCAACTATTTCACACCAACGCTGATCAGCTTTGCTACCGATGCAATGAAAGTGGCCCACGAAGAGACGTTTGGCCCGCTGGCAGCCGTTTTCCCCTTTGATGACGAAGAGACCGCCATTGAGATGGCCAATGACACCCAGTACGGCTTGGCTTCTTACTTCTACTCTCGCGATTTGGCTCGCGTGTGGCGCGTAGCGGAGGCGTTGGAGTATGGCATGGTGGGCATTAACACCGGGCTTATTTCCAATGCGGCGGCACCCTTTGGCGGGGTGAAAGCGTCGGGTCTTGGCCGTGAAGGTGGCCATCAAGGCTTGGAAGAGTATCTGGAAACGAAATACCTGTGCATTGATCTTGGCAAGTAACACGTCCTAGACCGAAAAAGCCCTCACTTGAAGCAAGTGAGGGCTTTTTTTAATGCAGGAGGTTTATCCGCTGATTAGTGGCGGAAGTGGCGCATGCCGGTAAATACCATGGCAATGCCCGCTTCGTTAGCGGCATCAATCACTTCCTGGTCGCGCATGGAGCCGCCAGGCTGGATAACCGCCGTAATGCCCGCTGCTGCGGCGGCATCGATGCCGTCTCGGAAGGGGAAGAAGGCGTCAGAAGCCATCACTGAACCAGGAACGGAAAGCCCTTCATCTGCCGCTTTAATGCCGGCAATTTTAGCCGAGTAAACCCGGCTCATTTGGCCTGCGCCTACGCCAATCGTTTGGCCTGCTTTGGCGTAAACAATCGCATTGGATTTCACGAACTTTGCTACTCGCCATGCAAAGGCAAGGTCGCGCAGTTCTTCTTCAGACGGAGCGCGTTCGCTTACCACGGTAAGCTCATCTTCAGTGACCATGCCTTGATCACGATCTTGTACCAGCAGGCCGCCATTCACGCGTTTGAAGTCAAACGCAGGCTGCGCCGTACCGGGCCAATGAGCGCTTACGTCCAGTAGGCGCACGTTCTGCTTCTCGGCCACAATGGCGGCTGCGTCGTCGCTGACCCCTGGAGCGATAATGACTTCGACAAACTGGCGGTCAATAATCGCGCGTGCAGTCTTGGCATCCAGCGGTACATTGAAGGCGATAATGCCGCCAAAGGCGCTGGTCGGGTCGGTCGCGAAAGCTTTCTCGTAAGCTTCCAGAGCCGTTGTGCCCACGGCAACGCCGCAAGGGTTGGCGTGCTTGACGATGACACAGGCGGTATTCTCAAAGGCTTTTACGCACTCAAACGCCGCGTCAGTGTCAGCCACGTTATTGAAAGAGAGCGGTTTGCCTTGAAGCGTTTTGGCCGTAGCAACGCTTGGCTCGCTGGCGGCGGGGTCCACATAGAAAGCCGCTTTCTGATGCGGGTTTTCACCGTAACGCATGTCCTGCTTTTTATGCAGCTGCAGGTTGAAGGTGCGGGCAAAGGTGGCGTCTTCGCTGGCTACCTGACGGCCAAGATAGTCGGCGATGGCGCCGTCGTAACCAGCGGTATGCTCAAACGCTTTAACGGCTAGATCAAAACGGGTGGCGGCGCTCACTTGGCCAGAGTGGTTATTAAGTTCGCCCAGTACCCGGTCGTAGTCGCTGGCGTTAACCACAATCGTAGTATACGCGTGGTTTTTGGCGCAGGCACGTACCATGGTGGGGCCACCGATATCGATATTCTCGATGGCGTCTTCCAGCGTGCAGTCTGGCTTGGCGATCGTGGCGGCAAAGGGGTAAAGATTCACCACCACCATGTCGATTGGTGAGATGTCATTCTCCGCCATGACAGCGTCGTCCTGGCCGCGGCGTGCCAAAATGCCGCCGTGAATTTTTGGATGCAGTGTTTTAACGCGTCCATCCATAATCTCTGGAAAACCGGTGTGCTCAGATACTTCCTTAACCGCAATACTGTTCTCTTGCAGTAAGCGGAAGGTGCCGCCAGTGGATAGCAGCTCGACGCCATGTTCGGCGAGGCCGCGGGCAAACTCTACGATGCCAGTTTTATCGGATACGCTCAGCAGGGCGCGGCGAACGGGGGTAGCGGTACTATCGGCCATAAGGGTGCTCATCGTGTGCAGGTCGGAGTTTAAAACAACAACGCCCCTTTAAGGGGCGTCACTTTCAATTAATCCATACAGCTTAAGCTTTTTGCGCAGCGTGCCACGGTTTAAACCAAGCACATCCGCCGCGCGCGTTTGGTTGCCATCGGTGTGTTCCATTACACATGCCAACAGAGGAGCTTCCACCTCTGCCATCACCATGGCATACAAATCGGTAGTTTGGCTGCCATCGAGATGTTCGAAGTAGCGGCGCATTGCCATCTCAACCGCTTCTCTTAGCGGCTGTGGCTGGGCACTGTCGGAAGGGTCTGCTAGCGTGCCAGAGAGATGGGAGGAGCGTTCGCTGGAGAGCAGGTTGCGTTCAGTCATGCCGCATGGCTTCCTTTGGCTAGCAGACGCTGAGCGGCGTCGTGGGTCATGGCGTTATTAATCCAGTCAAACTGCGCTTCAGTCGAGGCAAGGGCATTAAACTGCTGCTTGAGCGCTCGCTGTTCAGCGTCTGAAAAGCGGTGGTCGTCATTGAGATACCAGCCGACATGTTTGCGTGCGATGCGTACGCCCATGGTGTCGCCATAGAACGCATGCAGTGCCTGCAGATGCTCAAGTAGTATCTGGCAGCGCTCTGTCAAACTGGGTGGTGCTAACCGTTCACCATGAGTTAAGTAGTGGGTGATCTGTTGAAAAATCCACGGATTTCCCTGAGCGCCTCGGCCTANCATTACGGCATCTGCGCCGGTATAGCGCANCACNTNGGCAGCCTTTTCGGGCGACGTGATATCGCCGTTGGCAATCACCGGGATAGCAAGGTGTGACTTAANCTCAGCAATCGTGTCGTATTCAGCCTCACCAGTATAGCGCTGTTCTCGGTGACGGCCATGGACAGCCAGAGCCTGAATGCCTGCAGACTCTGCCAGTTTGGCAATGCGCAGTGCATTGTTCGACGCNGCGCACCAGCCGGTGCGTATCTTGAGCGTGACGGGAATATCCACTGCGCTCACTACGGCATCTAAAATNTCAGNAACTAGCGCTTCATCGCGCATTAGGGCAGAGCCCGCCGCCTTGTTGCAGACCTTTTTCGCTGGGCAGCCCATGTTGATGTCGATGATTTGCGCGCCAAGCTCAGCATTAAGCCGGGCGGCCTGGGCCAGCATCTCGGCATCGCCACCGGCAATTTGCACTACCCGGGGGGCGGGCTCGCCTTGATGATCCATGCGTAGCTGAGATTTACGGGTATGCCATAGCGAAGGGTCAGCGGTGACCATTTCACCCACNACCCAGCCNGCCCCTAGCCGACGGCAGAGCTGNCGAAACGGGCGGTCGGTGACGCCCGCCATGGGGGCCAGCATTACCGGGTTAGGCAGTTGGTAAGGCCCAATCGCAGGTGGCGAAGTAATCATCAAGGTCATTGCGGTGCACTTTGGTAGGCATGAAATCGACGAGTAGGACGTTTCAAGGGGGCGTATGATACGCCTACTCGGCAAGGGATTGAAGGCCAATTCCGATTTTATGCGGGGCGGCGGCCTGTCAACCGCACCCAGCCTTCGCGCACGGTGGGTTCATNCATATAAAGCCCTTGGGCTTCGTAGGCNTCCAGCACGTCTGAGGCTTGATTGGCCAGTATGCCGGATAGTGCAATGTGACCACCGGGCGCTACATGGCTAGCAATCATGCTAGAAAGCTCGACCAGCGGTCCCGCTAGAATATTGGCCGTGACGATAGGGTAGGGGCCGCCCTCAAGTTGCTCAGGGTAGTAGAGCGCAAGCTGCGCCGCGCCAATAGCATTACGCTCCGCGTTTTCGCGGCTGGCTTGTAGCGCTTGTGGGTCAATATCCGTGCCGTCTGCATGGGTGGCGCCCAATTTCAAGGCGGCAATAGCGAGAATGCCCGACCCGCAGCCGACATCCAGCACGGCTTTGCCCTGTAGTTCATTGCGCACAGCTAATCCGTCGAGCCACTCAAGGCAGAGCGCCGTTGTGGGGTGCGTGCCAGTTCCAAACGCCAAGCCTGGGTCAAGAATCAAGTTCACTGCGCCTGCTTCGGGCGGCTCATGCCAACTAGGAACAATCCATAGCCGTTCACCCATGCGCAGTGGGGTGAAATCATCCATCCACTCCCGCTCCCAATCACGGTCCGCCAGCAGCTCGTACTCAATGGTCGGGCACGGTTCACCGGGCACTTGTTCGGCCCAGGCGGCTTCGATGCGGCTGAGCATCTCATCAATGCCGTCAAGGTCATCGTAGAGACCCGTTAAAATGGTGTCTTGCCATAGTGGGGTTGTGCCGCGCTCGGGCTCAAAGACGGGATCGTCGTGGGCGTCCTGTAGGCCAATGGCCGTCGCGCCCTCCTCGAGCAGCAGCTCTTCGAGAAGGTCGGCTTGTTCGGGGGCGACGTGTGCTTTTAATTGCAGCCAGGGCATCGGGGGTCTCCACGGCGTTTAGAGGATAAAGGAACAAGCGAAATTGCGATATAACTAGGACAAAACAGCAGCGGGGTGGCGATGGCCACCCCGCAGAAACACCCGCCAAGCGGNNGGCGTAGTAGCAACCTATGGCTTAGCTGCTTAGTTTCTTTTCCAGGTAGTGAATATTGACACCACCCTGGCGGAAGTAGCTATCCCGCACCAGATCTTTCTGAAGGTCGATGTTGGTCTTGATGCCTTCGACCAGCAGCTCATCGAGCGCGTTGCGCATGCGCGTTAAAGCGATCTCGCGGTCAGCACCCCAGGTGATTAGCTTACCAATCAGGGAGTCGTAGTGCGGCGGAACGGTATAGCCGGTGTAAAGGTGAGAGTCCATCCGAACGCCTAAGCCACCGGGTGCGTGGAACAGTGTGACTTTGCCAGGAGAGGGCATAAAGGTACGCGAATCTTCGGCATTGATACGGCACTCAAAGGAGTGACCGTTNAGCTTTACNTCTTCCTGGCGAATTGANAGCGGCATGCCNGAAGCAATACGCAGCTGCTCTTTAACGATATCCACGCCCGTGACCATTTCTGTCACCGGGTGCTCTACCTGTACGCGGGTGTTCATTTCGATGAAGAAGAACTCACCGTCTTCGTATAGGAACTCGAACGTACCCGCACCGCGGTAGTTAATCTCGATGCACGCCTGGCGGCAGGCTTCGAGCACTTTCGCGCGGGCTTCCGGATCAATGCCGGGGGCCGGTGCTTCTTCGAGTACTTTCTGGTGGCGGCGCTGTAGCGAGCAGTCGCGGTCATACAGGTGAATAGCATTGCCCTGGCCATCAGCCAGCACCTGAACTTCTACATGGCGAGGCTTCTCGAGAAACTTCTCCATATAAACCGTGCCATCGCCAAAAGCGGCATGGGCTTCGGTGCGGGTAACGGTAATGGCGGAGAGTAGGTGGCCTTCGGTATGCACAACACGCATGCCGCGTCCACCACCACCGGCAGCCGCCTTAATGATGACTGGGTAGCCAATGCGACGTGCAGTGGCCAGGTTAGTGGCGTCATCATCACCTAGCGGGCCGTCGGAACCGGGTACTGTCGGTACGCCAGCGACCTTCATGGCTTCAATCGCGCTGACTTTATCGCCCATCAGGCGAATGGTTTCAGCGCGTGGGCCAATAAANGTGAAGCCCGAACGCTCCACNTGCTCGGCAAAGTTGGCGTTCTCAGATAGGAAGCCATAGCCGGGATGAATGGCGCTTGAGTCAGTCACTTCAGCCGCGCTGATCAGCGCAGGGATGTTTAAGTACGATTGCGCCGAAGAGGCAGGGCCAATACAGACGGCTTCATCGGCAAGACGAACGTGCATCAGTTCGCGGTCTGCTTTGGAGTGAACCGCAACAGTTTTAATCCCTAGCTCTTTACATGCGCGTAAGATACGAAGGGCTATCTCGCCGCGGTTCGCGATAAGTACCTTGTCCAGCATGGGAGAATCCACCCGTGTTGATATGAGAGATTAAGCGAGGACGATCATCGGTTGATCAAATTCCACCGGCTCGCCATCTTCCACTAGGATGGCCTCAACCACGCCGTCGCGGTCGGCTTCAATCTGGTTCATCATTTTCATCGCTTCAACGATACACACAGTGTCGCCTTGCTTCACTGTGTCGCCTACTTCAACGAATGCTTTCGCACCTGGTGCCGGGCTGCGATAGAAGGTNCCTACCATCGGCGAGTTAACTGCTTCACCGCGATAGCTAGCGCCTTGAGGTTCGGCATCGGCGGGGGTAGTNGCCACNGGCGCTTGAGGAGCAGCAGGCGCGGGCTGCGCGTACTGAGGCATCGGTTGCGGCTGCCACGCAGNGCCGTTGGGGTGACGGCTGATACGAACCGATTCTTCACCTTCCTGAATTTCGATTTCACTGATGTTGGACTCTTCCAGCAGCTCAATCAGTTTTTTAACTTTGCGAATATCCATTCGTATAGCCCCAAAAGTTGATCAAAGTAACACGTCGTCACAGGAGAGATATGCCTGCTAGGCGCGGCGCTTTTAAGTGCAGTAAACCAAATTTAAAAATGAAGAGAACGCAGCACGATGGCGAACGTTAACCCAGACTCAGTGCTAAAAGATGGGTTTTTTAGCAAATATGGCTGTGGAGTTTGCCGAAAAAGTCACCCACTGTCCAGTAGCCGCGGTAATGTGTGTGATATTTGCGACTTAAACAACTGTTTGACGACGATCGCGACACGGCAGCTTAAAAATGTGTTCAAAGCCGGTTGCACTGTCGCAACCGACCATGAGTTCATCTTTTATCCCTGCTGCCAGCGCTTGAACGAGTCGAGATGCTGAACGAGGTCTTGAGCAGTCACTTCGCCCTGAATGCGAGCTTCGCGCACTTCCTTGCCCTGGCTAAAGAGTAGCAGGCTGGGCGGGCCAAAAAGGTTGAAATGATTGAGCAGTTCGCGACTTTGTGCATTGGTCTCTGTCACATCGACCGCGATTAGTTGAAAATCGTTCAATGCAGCGGCGACTTGAGGATCAGGATAGACCTCTCGCTCCATCAGTTTGCAGGAGATACACCACTCTGCCGTGAAGTGGGCAAACACGGGCTGCCCCGCTTGAGAGGCTTGCTCCAGCTCAGACTGTAGTGCGCTGAGACTGTCGACTTCTTCAAAGATTGGAGTGGTAGCGGCTTCCCCTGTACTAGAAGTGGTCACCGATAGCGGTCGTAATGGATTGCTGCCTCCTTGGGCGGCGCCCAACACGAGTGCTACCCCCCAGGCCAACAGCATTAACCCCGCCGTTTGCCGGGCTTTTGCCCAGCCGTGAGAGGGCGATGTATTCAGTGCGCCAAGGGTAAGGGCACTGCCGATTGCTAGGGCCGCCCACAGCAGAAGAGAGATTGATGGCGCAATTAAACGCTCAATCATCCAAATCGCTATACCTAATAACAACAGCCCGAAAGCAATTTTAACGCCATTCATCCAGCCGCCAGAGCGGGGTAGCAGCGTTGCGCCGAAGGTGCCCACAAGCAATAAAGGGAGCCCCATGCCAAGTCCAAGCGCAAACAGCACTGCGCCACCCATAATGGCGTCCCCAGTGGAAGAGATAAATACCAAGGCGCCCGCTAGCGGAGCCGTTACGCAGGGAGACACCACTAGCACTGACAGCGCACCCGCCACCGCCAAGCCCAGTGGGCCGCTGCGCTGGGCGCGGGCTTGCCAAGAGTCTATTTTGCTGGCGATTCGCGGTGACATGCGAAGGTCAAAGGCGCCAAACATTGCCAAAGCGAACAGGGTAAACAGAATGGCAAAAGTAATTAAAACGGGGGCGGACTGTAAATGTGCCTGGAGGTTGAGCCCCGCACCAAATAGCCCCATTAGCACGCCCACCAAGGCATAGGTAATGGCCATGCCGAGTACATAGCTGGCTGACAGGACAAAAGCGCGGGGCTTGGTGGGGTTCTGGCCAACCACGATGGACGACAGAATGGGAATCATAGGCAGCACACAGGGCGTAAAGGTGAGCCCAATACCCACGAGGAAAAAGAGCCCTAAGGCGAGCGGTAGGCTGGTATCACTAATCAGCGCGCTGAATTTGCTATCTTCACTTTGCGGGGCGGAGAAGCCAGCGTTCTCGCCCGATTGAGTCGCTGCGCTGCTTGGGGTAGGTTCACCCGTGCTTGTTTGATTTGGAGAGCTTTGTTCGCTCTCATACTGCCAGTTGGCAAACGTGCTGGGCGGTGACGTTTCTGCGGCTTCAAGGGTGATACGCTCAGGTGGGTAGCATAACCCCGCATCGGCGCATCCCTGAAAGGTCAGCTCGATACTGATTGGCCCGCTATAAGGGGCGCTCAGCGGAACATCAAAAACGAGCTGATCGCGAAAAACGTACACATCCCCCATAAATTGATCGGTGGTGAATGAGCCCTGTGGAATGATGGGGTCTTCTAAGTCGACCGATGCCTGCTGGCTCGTGACGTCAAGCTGGTGGCGGTACAAATAGTACTCATCGGCAATATCGACCCCGATGCTGAGCGTATCACCATCGTGCCAAGCGCTGGGCTGGAAGGCTTCCATTACCGGCAGGAAGTCGCTCTGATTGCTAGAAGAGAACCACTGCCCGTGGGCCAATAAAGGTAGCCAGCACAACAAAAAAAATAGGCTAAAACGTTGCATGAGTAACACGGAGTATCCTTACGCGTTGGTAACAGGTTGGGTGCAAAGAGGCAGGATAGCGCACCTGNTGAGATTAGCGCATTTACTGCGGTGACGTGACGCGGTGCTTCATGCTCCGTTAATGTAAACGCAAAAGGCCGCTTCTCTAAAGGCGGCCTTTGCAATCAGTGTCGTGACGCTAATTACGCTTTTTTGTAAGCTGCGGCCGACTTTTCAATGGCCTTGCGAGCGGCTTCAACGCCTTCCCAAGACTCAACTTTGACCCACTTGCCTTTTTCGAGGTCTTTGTAGTTCTCGAAGAAGTGAGCAATTTGCTGGCGCAGCAGTTCGGGGAGGTCAGTCACTTCCTGCACGTCATCATACAGCGTTGAGAGTTTCGGGTGCGGCACGCATACCAGCTTGGCGTCTTCGCCGGCTTCGTCGGTCATGTTCAGAATGCCCACCGGACGCGCGCGAATGATGCTGCCAGGCGCTACCGGATGAGGGGTCACTACCAGCGCGTCTAGCGGGTCACCGTCGTCGGCCAGCGTGTGCGGGATAAAGCCGTAGTTGGCCGGGTAGAACATGGGCGTGGCCATGAAACGGTCAACGAGGAGGGCACCCATATCTTTGTCGATTTCATACTTAATCGGCGCGTGGTTAGCAGGAATTTCGATCGCCACGTAGATATCGTTGGGCAGATCCTTTCCAGCGGGGATGTTATCAAAGTTCATCGTTGGTTCCTTGGCTTGGCTTTTCTTACCTATTGCAGAGCGCAGTAGCTAAGCAGTTGATGCATTGCATTAATGGTGAAGAATTATACGAACATGGTCGATAGATTACCAATGCGACATAGGTGTTTAGCGGCGTGGATGTTGAAGTTCATTGCGATTTAAGGGGATGTCTCATATTAGTCGGCTTGATGCACTTCCAGGCAGTCACGCGCCATGAGTAGGGTTTTTGTACCGTTCGCGACGTTTGGTGGGCATCGTTTCACTGTGCCAGCGTGTATGATAGCCCTGTGTGGTTGTGATGTTGGTGAAATGGTAGTTGCGATGGTGAGTCGTAAGCCTAGGAGGATGAGTTGGCGCACGCCCAGTTGCTAATTAGTTATGGTCAAGCGTTTGTTGCCCCGGAGCGGCGGCAGCACCGCAGCTCAATGTCGGTGCGCCTGCCGGAAGCACCGCTGTTAAAAGTGAAGGGCGGCTGTGCGGTGATTAGTGACTCGATTTCCCGCAATACCATGGCCAAGCAGGCGGGAGATTTGAGCGTGCGTGGGTTTCTTGCGGATTACTACTCGACGCCTGAACACTGGGATACCAAAACCTCGGCTACCCGTGTGCTGCGTGCTCTTAATAGTTGGTGCTACAGCCAGAGCCAGCATGTTAAAGAGGGTGGCTTTGTTTCCTCACTCTCCGCGATGGTGTTTTTGGGCCGCGAAGGGCATCTGTTCCATATGGGCGATACGCTGGTATTTCGCTTACGTGGTGCCGAGTTTGAGCAGCTCACTCGTGACCATGTGACCGACGTAGGCGGCTATCGTTATCCCTCCCGCGCTTTGGGGATGGATGGCAGCGTCGACATCGACTACACCCATCTAGCGCTTAAACAGGGCGACCTGTTCGTATTCACTACCCAGGCGGTGCGCGGCACGTTGATGCCGTCGGACTACGTGCGGCTTATTCGCCAAGACGCCAGCGATTTGGATGCCGCCTGCGAGCGTTTGGCCAGTGAGGCAAAACAGCGCGCTCAGGAGCGCGGTTACGGCGGTGATCAGTTCTGCTTCCAACTATTGCGCATTGATGAGCTACCCGAAGAAGAAACCGACCATCCTGGCATGCTCTACGGTGATCTGCCAATCCCCCCTGAATTAGCTCCTGGCGAGCGCCTTGATGGGTTAGAGGTTCAGGCCGTGCTGTCACGAAACGCCCAATCTCGCGTTTACCGAGTCCGTGATGTGCATAGCGATCGCGTGATGGTGATGAAAGCGCCCAGCCCGGAACTTTCGCTGCGTAACGCCTATTTAGAGCATTTTTTGCTGCAGCAGTGGGTGGTAGAGCGGGTGAATTCNCCCTTTGTNGTNAAAGTCATGGAACCCTCGCGCCCACGTCGCTACCTCTACTACCTCATGCAGAACGTNGAAGGTGAGACCCTGCGCCAATGGGCCGAGCGCCACCCGCAAGCGAGCCTCGTCCAACGTCTCGATATTGCCAATCAGTTAGGCAAGGCAGTTCAAGCGCTGCATCACCGCGATATTATTCATCAGCAGGTTATGCCAGATAACGTGCTGATTGATCAGCATGGAAAGGTAGTGCTGGCGGATTTTAGCGCCTGCCACATGCGTGAAGTGGATGGCCATCGTCACTCAGGCGAACTGCTTCGCCAAATCGGCTTTAATGAGCACACGGCGCCAGAGTACGCCCTGGGCGACAGTGTGGGGCGACGCAGCGATCAGTACTCGCTGGCATCCACGGTTTATTGGCTGTTAACCGGAGAGCTGCCCTATACCTTGACGCCGAATAAGCTGCGCTGTCATACCGATTTAGAAGAGCTCAGCTACCGTAGCGCCCGTACCACCAACCCGGAGATTACCCCCGCGTTGGATGAAGCGCTGCGCCGGGCGCTGGACCCACAGCGGCCGCTGCGCTTTAGGCGCATGTCGGAGTTTCTTCACGCGCTACGTATCCCGTTAGGACGGATGCCTCAGCGAGAAGAGCCGCGGACGGAGTCCCGGCGCTTTTGGCAAGGCGTAGCGGGCATTTTGCTTTTGCTATTGGTGCTTTCCTGGCTGCTGCGTTAGGAAAGCGTCCAGTAGTCCACTCTATTCAGGACGGGACAATCAATTAAGAAGGGGCGATGACTGGTCATCGCCCCTTCTTCTAGGCCAGCGTTTCAGCCAGCCGAGAAGTTACAGTGTGAATTTAGGCAGCTTCTGCTCCACTTTCGCCAGCTTGAGCTTGGCGACTTTAGGCAGGCCATTCTCGAACGGCGGGAAGTCTTCGCCTTGGATCAGCGGCGAGAGGTAGTCTCGGCATGCTTGAGTAATGCCAAAGCCGTTCTCGCTGATGAAATCGCGAGGCATGAATTTCTCTTGGTTGGCAATTTGCGACAGCGGCGCAGAAATCACATCCCACTGGTAGGGGGTTTGTGAAATACGGCGGATCGCCGGCATCATGGAGTTCTTGCCTGCCAGTGCCAGCGTCACCGCTTCACGGCCCACTGCGTAGGCTTGCTCAACGTCGGTTTTTGATGCTAAGTGGCGAGCCGCACGCTGTAGGTAGTCGGCCACGGCCCAGTGGTATTTGTAGCCTAAATCTTGCTTGATCATACCGGCCAGAGTGGGCGCAACGCCGCCTAGCTGGCGGTGACCGAAAGCATCGGTGTTACCCGCATCTGCCAGGAAGGTGCCGTCTTCGTAGCGCGCGCCTTCGGATACGACGATCACGCAGTAGCCGTACTTCTTAACGCTCTCATCCACTCGTGCCATGACCGCTTTACGGTTAAAGGACACTTCCGGAAAGATAATCAGGTGTGGCGGCTCGCCTTCACCTTCGCCTGCCAGTCCGCCTGCGGCGGCAATCCAGCCCGCATGGCGGCCCATCACTTCCAGCACGAACACTTTGGTGGACGTGGCGCACATGGAGGCGATATCCAGCGATGCTTCACGGGTAGACGTGGCAATGTACTTTGCGACGCTGCCAAAACCGGGGCTGTTGTCGGTAATGGGCAGGTCATTGTCGACGGTTTTAGGAACATGAATCGCGGTCAGCGGGTAACCAAGCTTTTCTGAAAGCTGTGAGACCTTTAGGCAGGTGTCGGCGCTGTCACCGCCACCGTTGTAGAAAAAATAGCGGATATCGTGCGCTTTGAAGACTTCGATCAGGCGCTCGTACTGGGCGCGGTGGGTATCAATATCCTTCAACTTGTAGCGGCACGAACCGAACGCACCGCCAGGCGTATGACGAAGTGCCGCAATGGCATCATCACTCTCTTGGGTGACATCGATCAGGTCTTCCGTCAGCGCACCAATAATGCCGTTATGGCCGGCATACACCTTGCCGATTTGGTCGGGGGCTTGCCGGCAAGCTTCGATAACGCCGCAGGCGCTGGCATTTATGACGGCGGTAACGCCACCGGACTGGGCGTAAAAGGCATTATGCTGGGCCATGGAAACGTCTCATCTCCTGAAAACGGGTGGTTTCATCGTTATTGACGGCAAGCGTTCGCTCCCTTGCTTGCCGATGCTTCACAGGCGCACTGAAAGTCGCCCTGTGAACCAAGCGCTCNTAANTGACNCAAAGTTTAGCGTAAAGCTATTTCTGCTGCATTACATGCTGTTTCAAACCCGCCGCTGCGGGGNTTTTTAGCTGCCTGCGCGGATTACTCATCGCTACCGTCCAGCGCTTGTTCACGCTGGGCTAGTCGCCAGCCGCCCAAATCTTTATAGCGGTTAACCATTGC
>JGI25134J35505_10000252_pt1 | contig 21665 bp, 15 predicted proteins | sample ETNvirnome_6_100_FD_35505 | JGI IMG/M metagenome (IMG submission 35505) | reverse complement strand
GTAAGCGTTCATTCCACGACGTTCTGCCACCCTGCTGAAAATCGCCCTACAGTAACCTCACACTTTCCAACACGAGGTTACCCCCATGAGAAAGCACCGCACACCCGAACAGTGGCAGGCTCTGGTCAATCAGCAGCGTGACAGTGGTCTGTCAGCTTCGAAGTTCTGCAAACAAGAGAACATCGGCTACGCCAGTTTCTGTAACTGGCGCAAGCGCCTGTCCGATCAGGCGGCCGGTGACTCAGCGGATTCCGGCGAAGCCGGTTTTCTGGACCTGTCCTCTCTGATGTCTCTGATGGGTGCAGCGCAGTCCGGCCCAGGCTGGAACATTGTGCTGAGCCTGGGCAACGGCGTCGAATTGCGGCTGAGCCAGAACGGATGATCGGGCTCGATAGTCAGGCGCGCATCTGGCTGTGCACCGAGCCTACCGACATGCGCAAATCGTTCCGGGGCCTGAGCGCCCTGGTCCGGAATCAGTTAAAGCACGATCCGCTCAGCGGCCAGTATTTCGTCTTCGTTAATCGCCGCAAGACCCAGATGAAGATGCTGTATTTTACCGCCACCGGCTATTGCCTCTGGGCCAAGCGCCTGGAGCAGGGGCAGTTCCGGGTGCCGTTATCCGCCTCCGGTCAGCGAGCCCTGACCCTGACGGATCTGCAACTACTGATCGATGGCATCGAGGTGCAGAAATACCGCCAATTCAAGCGTTTTCGAGGGGTATAGAAGACGGACTTCCGGTATAATATCGGCCATGAATTCAACGGCTTCAGCTTCTTCTCCCGGTACACTTTCCTCCTCGGCTCTGGCCGAGGAGAATGCACTGTTGCGGGAGCAGGTCCAGATCCTGCAGCGCCAGTTGGACTGGTTCAAGAAGCAGCTGTTCGGCCCCAAATCCGAGAAGCAGGTGGTCGATCTGCCCGGGCAGGACAGCTTGTTCCAGCCAGAGGAGGCACCGCGACCGGAACAGCCTGCCGATGAAGAAAAACGCACTATTAAGGCTTACCAGCGCGGCACCGGCAAGAAGCAGCGGGACGACGATTGTCTGAACGACACCGGCCTGCGCTTTACGGCGGATGTGCCGGTGGAAGTCATTGAGCAACTGCCACCGGAACTGACCGGGCCGGACGCCGACCAATACGACATCATCGGCACCAAAACCACCTACCGTCTGGCCCAGCGGGCCTCCAGCTATGTGGTGCTCAAATGCGAACGCCCGGTGTTCCGTCGTAAGGGCACGGATCAAAAACCTGTGACAACACCAGCCCCGTTCAACGTGCTGGACAACAGCCTGGCCGGTGTCAGCCTGCTGGCCGGGTTGCTGGTGGACAAGTTCCAGTTCCACCTGCCGCTGTATCGCCAGCACCAGCGCATTCAACAAGCGGGTATTACCCTCAGCCGCAGCACCCTGACGAACCTGGTGAAGCGGGCCATCGACCTGCTTCGGCCCATTGTGGACGCCCAGACCGACAACGTGCTGCGCAGCCGGGTGCTGGCCATGGACGAAACACCCATCAAAGCGGGCCACCAGGGCCGGGCAGGCCCGCAGAAAGGCAAGATGAAAACAGGCTGGTTCTGGCCCCTATACGGTGATGACGACGAAGTGGTGTTTACCTACTCGAACAGTCGGGGCCGACTGCACATTGAGGACGTTCTGAACGACCAGTTCAGTGGCACACTGATCAGTGATGGTTATGCGGCTTATGCCCGCTATGCCGCGGCCCAGAAAGGCATTACTCATGCTCAATGCTGGGTGCATAGTCGCCGTTGCTTCGTTGAGGCCCAAAAGGACCATCCTGAGAAGGCCACCGAAGCCCTGCAACAGATCGCGAAGCTGTACCAGATTGAAGATACCATTAAGGAAAAGGAGCTCACCGGCGAGAAGAAGCGTCAATACCGGCTGGACCATGCGAAGCCGGTCGTCAGCGGCTTCTTCCAATGGTGCCGGGATCAGTTGGGGCAAGGCGGCCTGTTACCCAGTGAACCGTTAACCAAAGCCCTGAATTACGTGCTCGGCCGGGAAACGAGCCTGACGGTGTTCCTGGAAGATCCGGACGTACAACCCGATACCAATCACCTGGAACGGGCCCTACGGCCCATCCCCATGGGCAAGAAAAACTGGATGTTCTGCTGGACCGAACTGGGCGCGGAACACCTGGGCATCATCCAGAGCCTGATCAGCACCTGCAAGCTGCACGATATTACCCCCTACACCTACCTGGTGGACGTGCTGCAACGCATCAGCCAGCATCCGGCCAGTGACGTCAGCGACCTGACGCCTCGTCTCTGGAAAACTCGGTTCGCCGAGAACCCATTGCGGGCGCTGATCGACCCACGCCACCCTGATCGACAGAGCAAACAGCCGGAGGCCACCGTTCATGCGCATTGAGGACATGAGCATCGACCAGTTGCTGGAATTGAATCAATACGTCTGCCGGCGCATCGACGAACTGAGGGATCAGGAAAATCTGCAGGCACTGAGTCAGTTGCGGGTGGGCCTGAAAGTAACCTTCGAGGGCCGGGAAGGCCCGGTGCTGGGGATCGTCACCAAGATCAACCGCAAGAGTGTGATTGTTCTGGCCGAGGACGGCCCCAAACAGTACAAGGTCTCGCCGGAGTTATTAAGGCCTCTGCGTGACGTGAAGTAGGTCAACTACGTCGTGGAATGAACGCTTACTGCCGTTATGCATGCTGAATACTACTTGCAAACCGGCTCCATATCCCCTCGTATACCCTCTGACTCACTGGTTTCTAGCGATCATGTTTTTTTATGATGATGGCGTTTATGAGCTGTGCCCTAATTAGGAAGCTACACAAACGACATAGGTGGATACTCATTGACTGGTTTTTTCAGCTACAACTCTGATCTGATTGGCGGTGGACTGATGGTGCGCGAGAGCCGTGCCGTTGCTGATTTGCTGCTCTCTAATGCCGATGAAGAGCAGTGGCATCAGGCAATCATCATTGATAACCGCCTACAGAAGAACCGTCCCGCCACTGCTAAACGTGCAGGGCAAGCTATTCGCAAGCGCTTAGAGAAGTTGGAGCCACCGTTTTGGCAAGCGCTGCGCGATGGCGACGACCAGCTCGCCACACAGGTGTCTTTCTGTGCGGCCATGGCACGTAACCTGCTATTAGTGGAGTTTCTTGAAAGTGTCGTCGCCGATGCTTTCTTAACCCAGGCGGAGGCGCTTCAGGCCTACCAATGGGATGAGTTTTTAGCCGAGCGTGCCCATCGTGATGAAGCAATAGCAGGGTGGGCGGAAAGCTCCAAACGTAAAATGGGGCAGGTGGTGTATCGTATGTTGGCAGAAGTCGGCGTATTGGCGTCTAGCCGCTCGCGCAAGTTACAGCCCTTGCTGCTGCGTCCAGAAGTAAAAAGCTTGCTTGAAACCTACCAGCACGTCCGCTTGAGTGCCTGTTGTCGCCAGTTGCGGTAATTTTATCCCTCTACTCTCATTGCTGACGTCAAAACGCGACTAAGTAGACCTTGCAACGCAGGTGGCAAGCGACATAGTCTTATCAAAAATAAGCCTTTTGCATTAAAAATGCCTTGCATCAAACATGCTAGACACAGGGACGCATCCGCATGTCACAGAGCAATCACTACCCACCCCCCAGCGGTTTTAGCCACCACGAGGATGATCAGCTACGGGCACGGTTGAACCAAGTCGCTGAGAAAATCACTCGGCCTGATTTCCTAGCGGGGCAAGGGTTGGGTAATGAGCTGGGCTTCTGGATTTTCGATTACGCTCCTGAACATGAACTACAGGTGCGTGCCTACCTGAATTTCCTCCCCTCATTAATGGCACGCCAGCACCCTGATATCAAAATGGCGCAGGTCAATCTGCTTGAAGTGCTTAAGGATTACCTGACCGAGCGCGGTTTTCTTGATAAAGCCATTGCCATGCAAAAAAGCAAAGGCGATGCGGCACTGCTCAAAGCGCTACGTGGGCCGCTGCACATGGACAAGTTCGCCCCGTACCTCATCCGACACTCTTTGTCGCATGAGCCTGATATCGTATTGCTCACCGGTGTTGGCAGCCTGTGGCCCATGGTGCGTGCGCACAGCTTGTTAAATGCCCTACACGGGCCACTCGGTCATAAGCCGCTGGTGTTGTTCTATCCAGGTCGTTACGACGGGCAGACGATGTCGTTGTTTAAGCGGATAGAAAGCAATAACTACTATCGTGCGTTTGCGCTTGTGCCCTAGCACAACGGATGACGTCATTCCGTGTACTACGTTCGCTTGGTGAGTCGTGGTCTTTGATATCGCGGTACCTCTCAGCTTGAAACACCCAGGGTTTACATATTTATAGGACTGATATGCACATTCAAGAGCTCTTCCTCAAACCGCTTAGCCGGTCAATCAACGGCGTGGTCAAGGCCGACCAGCGTGACCAGGAAACCATCTACCAGGAGCTGGATGAGTATGTCGTCACCAATGAGTTAGAAAAGCACTTTCGTGCTTTTTTTGAGTCCTACACCAGCCCCTTGGATGACCCTTCCATCGCCAATCGCGTGGGCGTTTGGGTGAGTGGCTTCTTTGGGTCGGGTAAATCTCACTTTTTGAAAACGCTCTCTTACCTACTCGCCAACACGGAAGCGTTTGATGCCAACGGCCAGGCCAAGCGGGCCGCTGATTTTTTTGATGAGCAGAAGCTGGTAGACAGCTCTATCCGGGCAGACATCGCCAAGGCTGTCCGTGAACCGGCCCACGTGGTGCTGTTCAACATCGACAGCAAGGCCAGCTCGAATGACGACGGCAACCCCATCCTGAACGTCTTCCTGCGCGTGTTTAACGAGCACCAAGGCTTTAGCTCTGATTACCCGCACATTGCTCATATGGAGCGCCACCTAGAAAAACGCGGTGTGTATGAGCGTTTTAAGCAGGCCTTTAACGAGGCCAGTGGTGTGGTGTGGGAAGAGGAGCGAGACGGCTATCAGTTCTACCAGGACGATATCGAGCAAGCGATTGGTGCCGCGCTCGATCTCTCTCCTGAAGCGGCGCATAAATGGTTTGAGGAATCTGAAACCAACTTCAGCGTTTCGGTAGAGAACTTCTGCCACTGGGTGAAAGAGTTTTTGGAGTCGCAGTCAGCTACCCAGCGCATGGTGTTCATGGTGGATGAAGTGGGCCAGTTCATTGGCAGCGACACACGCTTAATGTTGACTCTGCAAACGCTCACCGAAAACCTGGGCACGATTTGCGGTGGGCGTGCCTGGATCGTGGTCACCTCCCAGGCGGATATGGATGCCGTGCTAGGCGAAATGACCGCCTCAAAAGCCAACGATTTTTCCAAAATCGCCGGACGCTTCAAAACCCGCTTATCGCTCTCAAGCTCCAACTCCGACGAAGTGATCCGAAAGCGCCTGCTGGTGAAAACCGACCCGGCACGCGCGGAGCTGGAAGGCGTGTTTGAGGCCAAAGGCTCCATTTTGCGTAACCAGCTGACCTTTGACCGCTCTGGCCCCACGCTAAAAAACATCGAAGGCGTCGAAAGCTTTATCGCCAATTACCCCTTTGTGCCGTACCACTTCCAACTGGTGCAAAAAGTTTTTGAAGAGATCCGCAAGGTAGGGGCGACGGGCGCTCACTTAGCCTATGGCGAGCGCTCCATGCTCGATGCGTTCCACATGGCCGCCAAAGCCGTGCAAGAGAAGACGATTGGCGCGCTGGTACCAATGCACTGCTTCTATACAGCGGTAGAGGGCTTTCTTGATACAGCGGTGAAGCGCACCATTGATCAGGCCAGCGAAAACCCCGTGTTAGAGGCGTTTGATGTCGAAACCCTACGCACGCTGTTTATGATCCGCTATGTGGATCTGGTGAAGGGTACGGTCGATAACCTGGTGACACTCTCGCTGACCCAAATCGACGATGACCGTATTGCCATTCGTGAGCAGCTGGAAGCGACCCTGGCACGGCTGGAAAAAGAGAGCCTGATAACCCGTAACGGCGATGAATACCAGTTCCTCACCAATGAAGAGCGTGACATCACCCGTAAGATCAAAGCCACGGAAGTCACCAGCAGCGACGAGAACAAAGAGCTCTCAAGCCTGATCTTCAAAGACTCGTTTCGTGACCGCAACAAATACCGCTATCCGGTCAACAAAACCGACTACAGCATTGGCCGCTACCTGGATGGCCACACCCTGGATGGCCGCTATCAAAGCCAGCTAAGGGTGGAGGTGGTCTCACCGCTGGATGTGGAGTACGTGCAGCTAAGCGAAGCGGGCTGCATTCACAAAAGCGGCGATAACGGTGGGCAAGTGCTGATTAAGCTGCCCGACGATAAGCGCTTTACCGATGAACTGCGTACCCTGCTGAAAACCGATAAGTTTATTCGCCTGAACCTATCGGCCAACGACCACAGCGTAGAGCGCATTCTGGCAGACCGTGGCCGTGAAAACCAAGAGCGCAAAAAACGCCTGCGGGTGCGCCTGGAAGAGATGCTGCTAGATGCGGACGTGTACGCGCTCGGTCAAAAGCTCGATCTCAACCGCAACCAGTTGAATACCCGTTTGGATGAGGCCTGCCGCTACCTGCTGGAAAACACCTACAACAAGCTGAGCCAGCTCACGGCGCTTAGCCCCGAGCCGATGCGCGAGCTGCAGGCCGTATTAACCGCCGATGACCTGGGCACCCAGAACCTCAACCTGGATGGTGAAGAGGGCAACGCCCAAGCGGTGAAAGAGGTAGAGCAGTATATCTCGCTACATGGCGGCGAGCCGGTGCCCTTGAACCCGCTGATTGAGCGTTTTAGCAACCGACCTTTCGGCTGGCCGGAAGGCGAAACGCTGCTGATTCTGGGCCGCCTGCATGCCGCTGGGCGCTTAACCTTCCACACCGCTGGCCCCGCGCTCAGCGGTAAAGAAGCCTTTGAGCTACTCAACAACGCCCGCCGCCGCAGTGAAGTCCGCCTCCAGAAAAAGCGCCAAACCGAAGATGCGGTACTCAACAAAGCCCGTAACCTCACCAAAGAGCTGTTTGGCCAGCTTGGCCCCACCAGTGAAAAAGAGCTGTTTACCTATTACGTAGACCGCTTATCCCACTGGCGGCGTGAGCTAGAGGCGTACAAAAGCAAAACCGACGTGGGCAACTTCCCCGGTCGCAATGCCATTGAAAACTCACTGCGCGAAGTGGAGCGCCTGCTGCGACTGGACGATAGCTTTGATTTCTTCAAAACCGTCGCCAGCCAGCAAGACACGCTGCTCGATGTTGAAGAAGACTACCGCGATCTCAACGACTTCTTTACCAAGCAGCTCACCACGTGGCAACAGCTGGAGCAAGCGCTCAACCGGTTTGCGGTGAACCGCCTGGAGCTTGAGAAAAACACCCAGGCCCAGCAAGCGCTGGCCGAGTGTGAGCGTATTTACCGCGCCGAAGCGCCTTACGCCATGCTGAACCAGGTGGATGGCCTGGTACGCACGCTGGATGAGGTGAACAACCGCCTGATAGAGGAAAAACGCCAGCACGCCATTGCCCGTATCGACACGCGCATCGCCAAGGTAAGCGCTGAAATAGCCAAAAGCGGCATTGGCACCGCCGAGCTCAGCAACCGCTTGCTGCACCCGCTGCAGCAGCTTAAAGCCTCGGTCAATCAATCGGTCAGCGTCGCGCAAATCTACCAGCTGCAAACCGAAACTGCCGTTGATTTAGAAGAAGAAAGCTTGGATGCGCTTCACAACGCACAGGCTGAGGCGGCCAAGCGGCAGACGCCCGCGCCTGCGGGAAACACCACAACACCGGCTCCAACATCAGAGAACCCCAAGCCAGCCCCACAAACGGCACCAGGTGATAAAGCGTACGACCCGCACACCGCAACAGCACCAGCGGCGGTAAATGCCCCCAAACCCGTGGCAAGAGTGCGTGTAAGCGACGTACTCAGCCGCGTGCATAGAGGGGTGTACCTGGAAAGCCAAGCGGAAGTCGATGCGTTTATGGACGAGCTGAGAAAAGAGCTGGAAGGGTCACTTTCAGCGGGCAAACGGGTACAGGTGCGTTAGTGTTCGAACGATTTTTGTTGAAAGTGGAGCGACAAGCTGAGCACAGGGGGCCGCTGCAATTTGGCAACAGACTGTTGCCAAATTCACCGACGCACCCTGAACCGCCAACAGGGGCAACGACTATCGCCAAGCCTAAGCATCCTGGTTGGCAGGGTATCGACGAGCAGGTTACACTTTAAAAATAACCCGTTCATCCGCGTCGGGTCTGAGCGATACCGCAGAGGTGAGTCATCATGCATGCCAACGTCAAGCAGCTGCGCTTGCAAACCAAAGCTTTGATTGCCGCTACCCAGCGTGGCGAGACCGTAGAGATCACCTTTCACGGCAAGCCATGTGCTCGCCTAGTGGGGGTGGCGTCTGCCACACCTAACAAGCGCTTGGCCCCCAACCCGGCGTTCGGCCTCTGGGCAGATCAGGGCGAGGCAAGCGCCCAGGAGATTGACACCCAAGTCCGCCATTTGCGCGCGCCGCGCTCCTTCGAGGGCAGCGACTGATGCTGGTGGACACGGATGTGCTGATCTGGAATTTGCGCGGCAACCGCGCCGCCGCCCAGCGCCTGGATGACGCGCCAGGTTTCTGGCTCTCTGCCGTCACTTATATGGAACTGGTGCAGGGCATGCGCAACAAGCAGGAGCTAAGGCAGCTACGCCAGGCACTGATCTACTGGCAAGCAAGCATCCGCCATCTGGAAGAGGGGATATCCTCGCGTGCCATGTTTTTGGTCGAAAGCTATGCGCTAAGCCATAACATGCAAATGGCCGATGCCCTGATTGCCGCCACCGCGATGGAGGCAGGGGTGCCTTTGCTCACCGCCAATGACCGCCATTACCGCCATATCGATGGCCTGGAGATCGATGTTTTTCGCCCGGAATAGTTCGTCCTGAGTCAATCACCAAACACTACGCCCCCTAACGCCATGCTTAACCAAGTAGCTGCGCTAGCGCTCAGCGATTGTTGGTGACACGACCAATATGCCTGTTCACTGCCGTCCCGTGTCCTGGGACGCGGGACAGCGAAGCGGAAAGAAACATGAAAAGTCAACGAGGCACCTATGACCACCGCGACCATTGAACAGCGCCTAAGCGAGCCAGAAGGCAAGCAGCTTGAGTTCAAGCGCGACCTATCATCGCCCAAGCCGCTGATGAAAACACTGGTTGCCTTCGCCAATACGGCCGGTGGCCAGTTGATCATTGGTGTTGACGATGATGGCACTGTGCTAGGCGTGGATGATCCGCTGGATATGGAAGAGCGCTTGACCAGCATGATCGCGGATGCCATTCACCCCCGGCTACTGCCCAATATTGAACTGGTGAGTGTGAGCGAACATACCCTGGTGTGTATTGAGGTGTTTTTGAGCAGCGCACGCCCACACTTTTTCAAAGCGCTTGGCGAAGAAAACGGTGTGCTGGTGCGGCTCGGTTCCAGCAATCGGCAGGCGGGGCTGGCCCTCATTCAAGAAATGCAGCGCCAAGCGAGCGGAACCACCTTTGACGTTCAGCCCATGCCCGAGCTGAGCCGTGACGACCTTGACCAAAACGCCATACAGCAAGCCTTTCGCAGCGAACAACTGCTTGATGACAATAAGCTTCGCACGTTACGGCTACTTGTCTCTTATCAAGGTCGCCTAGTACCCAGCGTGGGCGGAATTTTGCTGTTTGGCCGCGAGCGCCAATGGCACTTTGAAGATGCCTGGATTCAGTGCGGCCGTTTTCGCGGCACCGATAAGGTCGAGATTTTCGACCAGACAGATATTCACGCGCCGTTACCCCAAGCGGTTGATGACATCGAGCTGTTTCTCAAAAAACATGCTTTCAAGCAGGCAGAGTTTGGCGCCATGCGTCGCCGCGATGTGTGGAGTATCCCGCTGACCATCCTGCGTGAAGCGATTATTAACGCCTTGGTACACAGCGACTACTCCCAACGCGGCAGCCCCATACGCATTGCGTTTTATGACGACCGTATCGAGATTGAAAGCCCAGGACTACTGATGCCCGGCATGACCATTGAAGACATGAAACGCGGCGTTTCGATGATTCGCAACCCAGTGATTGCCCGCGTGTTTCGTGAGCTTGGGCTGATAGAGCAGTGGGGCAGCGGTGTGAAGCGTATTTTCTCGGAAGCCCAAGTCCAAGGGCTGCCTGAACCGCATATTGAAGAAATTGCCAACCGCGTGCGTTTGAGTATTCGGCTGGCAACGCCGGTTTCTATCCAGCAGTCAGCTTCAGTGACCCAGGCTGAGTCAGTGCAGTCAGAGTCACGGCTAGAGTCACGGCTAGAGTCACGGCTAGAGTCAGCGCTGGCAGCCAGAGTGCTGTTGATACTACAGCAGGAGCCGCTGGGTAAAGCTGCCATAGCGCGTGAGCTGGGTCACAAGGGCGTTTCCGGTGAGCTCAATAAACAAGTAGGCAATTTACGCCAGCAGCAGCTGATTGAAATGACGCTGCCCGAAAAGCCCAATAGCCGCCTTCAACAATACCGTTTAACGCCTAAAGGCCAGCGCTTTTTGCAAGACACTTTCAAGGATCTAACATGAACACCGCCAACATCAAAAAATACGCCCCCAAAGCCCGCGCCCGCTTTATCGACACCATGACGCGTCAAGCGGCCCGGATGGGCATTAGCCCGGATGGCAAAGGCGGTGTGGTGATTGCCCCCCTAGAGCAAAAGGGCGATGTGTTGGTGATGACTGCCCAGGATGGCCAAACCCACACCGTGCCCGCCCACCTAAAGCGCGCACGGGAAGCGCTGGCCGCGTGGGTGCAGCGCGATGGCTTTACCCAAGCGATAGAGCAAGCCGCCTACAGCTGGTTTAACCGCCTGTGCGCCATTCGCTATATGGAGATTCACGGCTACCTAGACCACGGCCGCCGCGTGCTGAGCGGGGCAGGGGGCGAAGCCGGGCAGTTCCAGATTCTGGATGAGTGTTTAGAAGTAGACCTTCTAGGGCTAGACACCGCCCGCGTGCGTGAACTGAAGCTTGACGGCACCCAGGATGAAACCCTCTACCGCGAACTGCTGCTGGCCCAGTGCCACGCCCTGCATGAGGCCATGCCGTTCCTATTCGAGCCGCTGGACGACGCCAGCGAACTGCTGCTGCCCAATAACCTGACCAAAACCGACTCACTGATCCGCGAGCTGGTCGAAGCCATTCCTGAAGCCGACTGGCAGGACGTGGAAGTGATTGGCTGGCTCTACCAGTTCTACATCAGCGATAAGAAGGACGAAGTGATCGGCAAGGTGGTGAAAAGCGAAGACATCCCCGCCGCCACCCAGCTGTTCACCCCCAACTGGATCGTGCAATACCTGGTGCAGAACTCGGTAGGCCGCCAGTGGCTGCAAACCTACCCAGGCTCGCCACTCAAAGGCCAGATGCCGTACTACATCGAGCCCGCCGAGCAGGAGCCAGAGGTACAGGCCCAGCTGGACGCCATCACCCCGGCCAGCCTCGACCCCGAAACCATCAAGGTGCTCGACCCCGCCTGCGGCTCCGGCCATATTCTGGTGGAAGCCTACAACGTGCTGAAGGCGATTTACGAAGAGCGCGGCTACCGCACTCGCGACATCCCCCAGCTGATTCTGGAAAACAACCTGTTTGGCCTGGATATCGACGACCGCGCCGCCCAGCTGGCGGGCTTTGCGCTATTGATGAAAGCCCGCGAAGACGACCGTCGCATTCTCACTCGCTTGGTTGATAACAAGGTGCGCCTAAACGTGCTGGCCATGCAAAGCAGCCAACACCTGGATGCCAACACCCTATGGCGCGACCTTAACCTCACCGGTGACTGGCACCAGGGTCAATCCCAAAGCCTGTTTGGTAGCGAGCAGCAAGACCTTTCCAGCAACGATGCCACTTACAAGCTGATTGCCGACTTGATTGAGCGCTTCCAGGATGCCAAAACCTTTGGCTCGCTGATTGAAGTACCCAATGAATGGGAAGCGCCGCTGAAAGCACTGCTGGAAGAGCTGAGCGAACTCACCAACAGCGGCGATATGATGCAAAAAGCCGCTGCTCAGCGGCTGGTGCCGGTAATGCAGCAGGCTTGGGTATTGGCACAGCGTTATGAGGCGGTGGTAGCGAATCCGCCGTATATGGGCAGTAAAGGCATGAACAAGGCGCTGAAGGATTACGCCAAAAGCGCCTACCCCAACAGCAAGTCGGATCTGTTCGCGATTTTTATGGAGCATGGATTTAGCCTGCTGAATGAAAACGCCTTCAATGCCATGGTCACCATGCAAAGTTGGATGTTCCTTTCCAGCTACGAAAAAATGCGTGAAGCGCTGCTAGAAAACAGCACCATAGAAACCATGGTGCATATGGGCAATGGCGTAATGAAAATTGCTTTTGGTACCAACGCCACTGTGTTCCGGAATCGCCATATCGCAGGCATGAAAGGCTCATTCTCGTATGCGGAAGCTGGCGATATCAGCGAGAACGGAGAGCCATTTGAATTTCCGGTCAGAAACGAGCGGCTGAAAGTGATGGCGCCGGATGATTTCAAGAAGATTCCGGGGAGTCCGGTGGCGTATTGGGTAGGAGATCATACCCTCAGATCATTAGGTAACAGTATTAGACTTGGAGATATCGCAGATGCTCGAATGGGCCTGGCTACAGGAAACAATGCTAAATATGTACGGTTGTGGCACGAAGTATCTCGTAACAATATAGGTTTTGGTATGGAAAGTAGGGAAGCTGCACATCAAAGCCAAAATAGATGGTTTCCTTACTCTAAGGGCGGCCCTTTCAGGAAGTGGTATGGCAATAATGATCATATTGTAGATTGGAAAGATGATGGGTTTGAGCTTCAAAACTCCCTACACCCTTCTGGAACCAGGGTTTGGGCTCACAATTTCAACCTCGATCATATCTTTGAAGACTCCATAACTTGGTCGGATATCACCTCTGGCTACCTTTCGGTTCGATACAATAGCCATGGCTTTCTTTTCGATGGTTCTGGAACGTGTGCTTTTTTCACTAATGAAAACGAAAAAACTGCAACGCTTGGTCTTTTGAATACTCAATTTTCTAAAGAATTTGCAAAGGTCTTAAATCCGACAATGCATTTTCAAACTGGTGACTTTCGGAATATGCCATTCAACAAGGCCTTGCTGAATGATTCATATTTTAAGGTCATTCAGGATTTGATCAATATCGCTAAGTCTGACTGGGACTCTTACGAAACATCGTGGGAGTTTTTCATGCCTCGGATAATTAGTACTGAAAATAAGAGCAGGATAATTAAGGCTAACTATTACGAGATTCGTGAAGGTTGGCAGCTAACATTTCAAGAAATGCACCGTTTAGAAGAGGAGAATAATGATTTCTTTATCAAAGTAAACGGGCTGCAAGCTGAGCAAAAAAGGGATGTGCCTAGTACGGAAATTACTCTCACTTGCAATCCCCATTACCGCTATGGCGGCAACCGCTCGGAGGAAGAGCTGGAAACTCTACTCCAGTGCGATACCCTCAAAGAGCTGGTTAGCTACGCCATCGGCTGCATGATGGGCCGCTACTCGCTGGACAAGCCCGGCCTGATCCTCGCCAGTCAGGGCGAAACCGTCCGCGACTACCTCGCCCAGATCCCCGAGCCAAACTTCGCCCCGGATGACAATGCCATCATCCCGCTCACCGATCAGGAATGGTTCCCCGACGACGCCACCAACCGCTTCCGCGATTTTGTGCGCACCGTCTGGGGCGAAGAGAACCTTCAGGAAAATCTCGATTTCGTCGCTGAAAGCCTCTGCCTGCACGCCATCAAGCCCAAGAAGGGCGAAGCCGCGCTGGAGACCATCCGCCGCTACCTAAGCACCCAGTTCTTCAAGGATCACCTGCGCACCTACAAGAAACGCCCCATCTACTGGCTCTTCAGCTCCGGCAAGCAGAAAGCCTTCGAGTGCCTGGTTTACCTGCACCGCTACAACGAAAGCACCCTGGCCGAGATGCGAACCGACTACGTGATCCCGCTCACCACCAAGCTCGCCAGCTACGTGGAAAAGCTAGAACAAGACAAAGACGCTAGCTCCTCCGCCGCAGAAGCGAAAGCCATCGAGAAAGAATTGAGTAAGCTCTACAAACAGCAAGCCGAACTCAACACCTTCGACGAGAAGCTGCGTCACTATGCCGACCAACGCATTTCGCTGGATCTGGATGATGGGGTGAAGGTGAACTATGGGAAATTTGGGGATTTGTTGGCTGAAGTGAAGCAAGTGGTGGGGAAGTGATTTATGGAGCTTAAAAATATCGAAGAGCTGATTGATAACGAGGGTGAAATCACCATCGGTAGAATTGGGCCGGTGCGCTGCGGTGCTTCTGCAAGCGATGAAGCTAATTGCCTTGCGATGTTAGCTAGGCGGCCTGGCGAGTCGTTTGAGGCGTTGCTTATACGCCTGGATTCCGCGATTGAGGATGCTATTGAGCATGATATCTTCGCAGATGAAATCAACCAGTAACGCGCAATGTCAGGAGCAGCCATGATCAACCCCGTCGGCCGTTGGCGCATCACCTGGATGGAAACCTGGGATCAGGACTTTGTCGATTTGATTGAGCCTGGGCACTTTCGGTTCGATGACAATGGCCTTGGCTACTTTATCTTCGGTGCTGTTGAAGGTCAGCTCGACTACCGTCTTTCAGAAGAGGGCAAGCGTATCGATTTCACCTGGTCGGGTAATGATGAGGGCGATGAGAAATCTGGCCGTGGTTGGTTTACGTTTTCATCATCGCGTATCACCAAAGGGTATTTTTTCATTCACTGCGGGGATGAATCAGCGCTAGAAATTGAACGGCAGCCGTGAAGAGAAAAATAATAAGTAGCAAGCTCCTATTGTGGCTCATATACTAATATTTAATAAATTAGTAGTTGGAGCAATGTGATGAAGGTGCCTGTCTCTCCACCGTCCCAGGAAAAGCTACTTGAGCTGCTCAAAAGTGGCGATGTCGCTAAAATGGCGTTGCTCTTTGGTCAGGCGGTTGGGCCGACGGACAGTAAAGGCCGTTACCTACACTGGGACAAGCTTAGGCATCTGGCCATGCCTAAAGGTTACGATGCCGAGCTTTACTGGCTGGCCATGCGCAACGCGCGAGAGAAAATTTCCAGAGACCTATCTTTTAAGGATAAGCAGGGGGCTCCCTTTCGGTTTTGCATACCGGATACCGTGATGCGTGACATTCTCTGGATCAGTGAGAACGCGACGGGGGCAATCAAGGCAGACAGTAAAATCTCAGACCCTCACACAAAGCAAACTTACCTGATCAACTCGCTGATTGAAGAAGCCATCAATTCGAGCCAACTGGAAGGGGCTTCAACCACCCGCCAGGTGGCCAAGGATATGCTACGTTCGGGAAGAAAACCCAAAGATCATTCTGAAAAAATGATTCTTAACAACTATAACGCCATGCGTTTCATTCGTGAGTACAAGGAAGAAACACTCACGAAGTCAATGATATGCGAATTACATAAGATCGTGACAGAAGATACGTTACCTACAGAAGATGCTGATAAAGCCGGTGTTTTTCGAGGTCCAGATGAAGACATAAGGGTGTACTCACTCGATGACAAGCTGCTACATACGCCGCCATCCTATCAAGAGCTTGATGACCGTATTCAGCAGCTATGCGACTTCGTCAATGCGGAAAATGAGAACGAGGCTAGCTTTATACCGCCTGTTATCAAGGCCATCGTTGTCCACTTCATGATTGGGTATGACCACCCCTTTGTGGATGGCAATGGCAGAACGGCACGGGCTCTTTTCTATTGGGTGATGGCCAAGGAGGGGTATTGGCTGATGGAGTATATCTCTATCTCTCGGGTGCTGAAGCAGGCACCCGCACAATACATGGCGGCCTATCTGCATACAGAAACGGATGGTAATGATGTTACTTATTTCATTATTCATCAGCTTGAAGTGATCAAAAAATCGATTGCTGATCTGCATCGCTACCTCACTGACAAAGCAGGAGAGTACAGAGAGGCTGAAAAAATCCTCAAGAAATCAAAGCTCAATGGTTTGCTCAACCATCGGCAGCTGGGGCTGTTAAAAAATGCGTTGGATAACCCTGGGATGGAGTACACCATTAAATCCCATCAGAATTCCCATGGGATTGCTTATCAGACCGCACGAACCGACTTGTTAGCGCTATCAGATAAGTATCATCTGCTGAAAAAATATAAAGTCGGTAAAAAGGACGTTTTTATCGCGCCTGCCAATATGCTGAACCTGTTAAAAAATGACTGATTTATATTTTCCCGTGCCAGAGCAGTGCATGGCTAGGCAGCGCTGCCGCTTTTACTGATCTGAACGTGATAATATTTTGAATCACAAGTCTTTTCGCGTCTAAGTACACGTCGCTATCTATGAGATGGCAGCGTGACTGGCAGCAAGTGTTAACGTTTATGTGGCAAGGAGGCTAGATGCAGCTCGACCAACTCCAGCAGGGCTTACAACACGCCTTCTTCACCGACCGCCACCGGATTGTCTTCTGGTACGACGCCCCTGGCCACTTTGCGGATTCGCTGAATGAGCTCGCGCTGAAAGGCGTTCAGGTGATCAATATGGCGGGGGAGTCTACCCTGGGCGTGAAGCTACGCTTGGAGCTGGAAGAGGCTGAGACGCCTACGCTGCTCTACTTTCCCTCTGCCGAGCCAGCCCCAGAAGAGGACTGGCTGTTGGATATCAAGCTGTACTCTGGTCGCTTCTACGCCGACCGCGTTTCGATGATTTTCAACGAGCTGGGCCTAACCCGCCATGTACTGCGCGAGCACTTGGCGCAGCGGCAGGCGTTCTTGGCCAGTCGTAAGCGAATCGAAGCGTTGAAGCGTTTGGTCACGCCTTCTCTTAGTGAAGATGAGCTGGATCTGGCGATGCTGGCCGTGGTGGTGGGGGCCACGTCTCTTGACGTGGCCACGCTGCTGTTCCACTTGGCTGAAGAAGCGGTGGCCAATGAGCTGGGGTTAGAGACGAACCCAGCGGCGTTGGTCGAAGCCGAGAAGTACGCCTTGGTGCCTGCGCTGGTGCGTGCTCTGCAGGCCGAGGTGGGTTACCCCGCTAGCCAAGCAGAACTCAACGGTGAAGCGCCGCTGAACTTCGGCCAACTGATGCTGCGGTTATTGATTACTGGCTACTGCGAGAGCATTTCTGATATTCCTGACTGGGCGCGTCAGGTGGCCATTCCCTCTGTTAATGCTCGTGCATCTTCGCGGGCGCTGCTCACTCGCTGGCGGGATAGCTCGCGCTTTTACCCCGCGTTTGATGTGATCTCCGGGTGGGTGGCGGATGCCCAGCGCATTGATGACAAGCTGCAGGATGTGCCGCTAGAGCAGCTAAGCCATGTGGCGACGTTTGAGGTGGTGGAGAAGCAGATCATTGTCGATCTCTGCCAGGCGATTCCCACGGCGGATGCCCGCGACCTGAAGCTGTTCGACAGCATCATTGTGGCGCGCCTGGACGGTTATTGGGCGTCTCGGCATAAAAACGATGCCCGCCGCGAGCGCTACCGGCAGCTGTATGCCGCACTGACGGCGGCGATTGCGCTGTTTAGCCTGCGTCATCTGCATGCTAAAGGCTTTCATTACGAGAGTGTTGAGGCGCTCTACCACGCTTACCAAACAGATCTCTACCGTTTTGATACCGCCTATCGCCATTATGCCGTGGCCTCGGATACCACCGGCGTTGAGCTGCTTAAAAACCTGGATGCCGCTGTTGAGCGCTGTTACGACGAGTGGTTCCTGGGCCAGCTCACCCGTAACTGGAGCGAGCGCGTGGAAGCCGAACAGCGGCTCACCCACTGGAAGCTACCCAATATCCCCAGCCAGCAGCATTTCTACCGAGATTGGGTGCAACCCCAGCTAGCCGCTAGCCGCCAAAAGCGTGTGGTGGTGGTGATAAGCGATGCCTTCCGCTATGAAGCGGCGGAAGAGCTGCGTGAGCGCATTAATGCCAAGCGCTACAGTGAAGCGACGTTAAAAAGCCAGTTAGGTGTGGTGCCTAGCTACACCACGCTGGGAATGGCCTCGCTGTTACCGCACCGAGAGCTCAGCTATCAGCCGGGCAGCGATACGGTGTTGGTGAATGGCCAATCTACCCAAGGCACGGCGAACCGCAGCAAGTTACTCAAAGCCGCGCTAGGCGGGGAGGCGTTAGCTGTGACCGCCGAGGACGTAAAAGGCTGGAGCCGTGAAGAAGGGCGCGAAAAGATCAAAGGCGTGCAGCTGATGTACGTTTACCACAACGTGGTGGATGCCCGTGGGGATGCCGCTAACACCGAAAGCGAGACGTTCGCAGCGGTGGAGGATGCCATTGATGAATTGGATCAGCTGACCCGTAAAATTCTCATGCACCTGAACACCAGCACGGTGCTGGTCACCGCCGACCACGGTTTCCTGTTCCAGCGCAGCGCGTTAGATGCTACCGACCGCACGGCGCTGTCAGACAAGCCAGCGTCGGCCTTCAAAAGCAAAAAGCGCTATGTGCTGGGCGAGTCGCTGCCCGATAACCCCAGCGTGTGGCACGGCCATACCCGCGATACGGCAGGCACCACCTGCGATACCCAGTTCTGGATACCCAAAGGCGCGCATCGTTTTCACTTTGTCGGCGGGGCGCGCTTTGTACACGGGGGCATTATGCCCCAGGAAATTGTGGTGCCCGTGCTCACCGTTCAGCAGCTGCGGGGCGAGAAGGTGGAAAAGCGCACCAGTCGCAAGGTGGAAGTGATCTCACCCAAGGCATCGCTGAAGATGGTCAATAACATTCAGCGCTTCGACCTGCTGCAAACCGAAGCGGTCAGCGAGCGCCTCCGCCCGGTCACGCTGTCGGTGGCGATTTACGCGGGCAGCGAGGTGGTCTCCAGTGAAGAGGTCGTGACCTTCGATAGCGCAAGCGACAATATGAACGAGCGCATGAAGTCGGTGCGCCTCTCGCTATCGGGCACGTCATTTGACCGTAAGAATGACTACTTCCTGGTGCTGCGCGATAAAGACCTGGGCACCGAGCGGGAGCGCTACCGGGTGGTGATCGATCTCGCGTTTACGGATGATTTTTTCTAGGCCCGTCATCAGCTGGGAAGCTTTTATGTTTGTGCATTGTGCTTTTTTCGTCGTTTAGGAGTGACCGCCCACATGGATTTTGACTCATCTTCCGCCACGCACGTGACCGATGCCCTTCATGACGCCGATCTGGATACGCTGCTCAACATGCACTTTGCGGGTCGCGTGGTGCGTAAGGACCTCACCCAGCGCGTGAAAGAGGGTGCTAATGTGCCCGTGTATGTGCTGGAGTATCTGTTGGGCATGTACTGCGCCTCTGACGATGCGGAGGTGATCGCTACGGGATTGGAAAACGTCAAAGCGATTCTGACGGATAACTACGTGCGGCCCGATGAAGCGGAGAAAGTGAAATCCATCGTGCGTGAGCGCGGCAGTTTCAAGGTAATTGATCGTGTCACGGTGCGTCTGAATGAGAAGAAAGATCGCTATGAAGCGGCGTTCAGTAACCTGGGCATCAAGGATGCCGAAATCTCTGCAGGCATTGTTAAAGAGCACGAGAAGCTGTTGGTAGGCGGTATTTGGGTGATCGCCACGCTCAGCTACTTCCATGAAGAGGGGCAAACAAGTTCGCCGTTTGGCGTCAGCCTGCTCAAGCCGATTCAGATGCCCCACATGAATATGGATGAACTGTTTGAAGGGCGGCGTGGGTTTACCAATACTCAATGGCGTGAAGTGCTGATTCGCTCGATTGGTATGGAACCTGCCGAGCTGGATGAGAGCGTGCAGTGGCATCTGCTAGCCAGGATGATTCCGTTTGTCGAGAACAACTACAACGTCTGTGAGCTAGGGCCACGGGGCACCGGCAAAAGCCATATCTACAAAGAGTGCTCGCCCAACAGCATTTTGGTCTCTGGCGGGCAAACCACGGTGGCTAACCTGTTCTACAACATGAGCTCACGGCGCATTGGCCTGGTGGGCATGTGGGATTTGGTAGCGTTCGATGAAGTGGCCGGTATCTCGTTCAAGGATAAGGACGGGGTGCAGATCATGAAGGATTACATGGCCTCTGGCTCTTTTGCCCGTGGGCGCGAGCAGATGGAAGCCTCTGCCTCGATGGTGTTCGTCGGCAACATCAACCAAAGCGTGGAGTCGCTGGTGAAAACCAGCCACCTATTGACGCCATTCCCTGATGCCATGATTGATGCTGCCTTCTTTGACCGCTTCCATGCCTATATTCCCGGCTGGGAAATCCCCAAGATGCGGCCCTCATTCTTCACTCAGCGCTATGGGTTTATCGTCGATTACCTAGCGGAATTCTTCCGTGAAATGCGCAAGCGCAGCTTCGCTGATGCGATTGATCGCTACTTCTCTCTGGGCGACAACCTCAACCAGCGTGACGTGATCGCGGTACGTAAAACGGTATCGGGCCTGCTGAAGCTGATGTTTCCCCATGGCGGCGGTTCACAAGGGCTGATGAAAGACGATGTACGGGACTGCCTTGAGTACGCCATGCAGGTACGCCGCCGCGTGAAGGAGCAGCTGAAAAAGATTGGTGGCATGGAGTTTTACGATGTTCATTTCAGCTACATCGACAAAGAGACCCTGGAAGAGCACTTTGTGTCGGTGAAAGAGCAGGGCGGTGGCGGCCTGATTCCAGAAGGCCAGGGCAAGCCAGGCGTTGTGCATACCATTGGCTTAAGCGATAAAGGCATGCCGGGTGTTTACCGTATCGAAATGCAGGTAACCGCAGGCAGCGGCAAGCTGGCCATGTCAGGGCTTTGGAACTCCACCGCTGCCAAAGAGCAGGTCAAAATGGCGTTTGACTACTTCAAGGCCAACGCCAGCCGCATCAGCGGTGCCCGTAAGGTGCTAGAGCACGACTTCCATCTGCATGTGGTCGATCTGCAAAATAGCGGCGTTTTGCGTGACCTTTCGCTCGCCAGCTTGGTCGCGTTCTCTTCAGGCCTGGTAGGTAAACCTACTCAGAGCCAAATGGTCGTGCTGGGCGATATGAGCCTGGGAGGAAGCCTAAAACCCGTCGAAAGCTTAGCGGAATGCCTGCAGGTTGCCTTTGATGCCGGTGGCAAGCGCGTCACCCTGCCCATGAGCAGCGCCAGGGATATTCCTACCATCCCCGGAGAGCTGTTCACCAAGTTTCAAACCAGTTTCTATGCCGAACCGATTGACGCAGTGGTCAAAGCGCTTGGGGTAGATTAAGGTTAATGAGTCTACCGTGATACTGCATTCATAGTTTCGCACGCACTGCAGAAGGCACTAAGGAATTCACCTGGTGTCTGGAAGGTGGCGGATAATATCAAGATCTGAATACGCTCTATGCTAGAGGCCGATAACATTCGGTTTAGTCATCGAATCACTTAACGTGGTTCGATGACTTTACACTTCGGGTGCCCCGCTAGGGAGAGAGGGCGGCTACTTAATCTGCTGTTCGGTGAAGCGCTGCATGATGGTGAGCGTCTTATCGCTGACGTGATGCTCCATCCCTTCGGCATCAATTCTTGCCGTACTGTCATCTACGCCGAGCGCCCGTAAAAAGTGCAATACAATGTCGTGGCGAGCCCGAGACGTTTCCGCCATTTTCTGACCCTCTTCGGTCAAAAAAAGCGAGCGATAGGGCTTGCTGGTCACTAATCCTAGTTCATTCAAGCGACGAATCATTTTCGA
>JGI25134J35505_10000219_pt1 | contig 23200 bp, 20 predicted proteins | sample ETNvirnome_6_100_FD_35505 | JGI IMG/M metagenome (IMG submission 35505) | reverse complement strand
TTCAAAAGCACCATCATCAAACTCATGGGCTTTCTCCATTATATCTTCCTTTATAATCTCTTTATCCATGACAAACAGAAACAAATACACTATATAAATGTATCGTTTATAATTAAGCTATTCTGTTGATCGTGCATGAGCATCCACTATGGAAAGTTACCGAATCCACTCCATCCGAAGAACCAACAAAAACATTAAGATAATCCGCCGCATCCATTGACTTGATTAATGTGATAGTTCTAAATACTGGATCAACTGCACTATGTATATAGGTGTCATGTTCATAAAATGCTGTCCCATTCTTTTTTAAGATTATGTCAATTTCGTCTGGGCTACTAATTTGTAAGTTTAGAGAAATAGTTATTAAATAAATTCCTGCGTTTGTGAATGTAAAGCGCCCATCACTTTGAGTATAAACAAGACCACTCGCTGTGACATTTGCGTCAGAAGTATAAGCGCTATAATTATCTTCGTCAAAAATATCTCTCGTTGAGGTTGAGGCTGTTGAGTTTGCGGTTGTTGTTATGGAGCAATAACTGGACCATGTGAAAGAGGAGTTTTGGGTTATTTGAACATCCCCATCTATATCCAGTTTTTTTTGTGGATCAGCTACACTCATTCCAATATTCCCAGTATTTTGTATATTAAAGCTGTCGTTATCTCCTCCAGATGCTACTTTTAAAACATAATATGAAGGGTGACTTCCATCATTCTCTATGAATAAACTTGTGCTACTCCCCGATTTTCCGCTGTCCCCTGCCTTAAAATGAAATTCTGACTCTGGCGTTCCTGTCCTAAATCCTGCCTTGCCTGAACTTCCTTCTATAAAAAAAGCGTTTTCTTTGCTTGTGCTTTCTATTCTAAAATCTACATCATTCCCCTCCTCATTAAAAACTGTTGCCCCATCTTCTGAAAATGTTATTTGATTATTTCCGCTTTTATCTTGAAATAAGATATTATTATAATCTGTAAATATTATATCTCCATCAGGAGATGCGTGGCTATTTGCTAGAATATTCAAATCGTCTGCGGCGTTTGTTCCTCCGTTTATATTTCCATGAACAGATAAAGCGTTTGTGCTACTATTAAATTTAAATCCTGAATCCCCTCCAAAAGAACCTCCATCATTAAATTGGACATAGGTATCTGACCCCGCTGGGCTTGTGCTTAAAGAGTCAGCATAAGCCTTCGTAGCCGCATCTTGAGCATCTGTTGGATTTGTTACATTAATGATCTTTTTAGTCTGCATGTCAATCTCGTCAGCTATTATCAGCTGTGTCTCAGTTCCGTCAACTTCCCAAAGCCCAGTTCCAACATTATCATCTACATACTTTTTATTAACTAAATCATTATCATTGACGGGAACTTTCTCAATAGTCCCCTCCTTAGTTGCCATGTTCTTTCTAATCGCATAGTCGTCTAAAATTCCAGAAGATTTATGTAACTGTGTAGTAATTTTATTTTTGGGAGGAGTTCTTCTAATTAATGGATTTTTCGCCATCTTGTTAATAATTAATCAGAATTAATAAAAGTATCTATGAAGCCGCTCTTGCATATTTCAGAACTGCAAAACTAGCCCCGCCAGTAGGTACTAATAAATGTTTATCATATACTGTTGCATCATTTCCTACGGTCATAGCCGCAACTGCTAAAGCTAAACTTGCATAATTTCCCACTATTGTGACAGTTAAATCTCCCGCCGCCATTATTCTTCTTCAGCTTCTTCTTCAGCTTCTTCTTTAGTTTCTTCTTCAGTCATTATGATTCCTGCACAGATGTTACAGCCTCCCAACTTGCTGCTGCTGCTGCCTTTGCTTTACAAACATTGATCTTTGAAGTAGTAGTATTCCAGATTAAAGTCCCAACATCTGCTAAAAGTGTATTTCTAATTGTTGTTGTAACATGAGGCAAAACTAAACTCTTAGGGTATAATTCATCCTGACTTGGATTTGGCATTTTTTCCCTCCTTAGGTTTCTCTGCCTTTATAGTATTTGCATACTCAACAGTTTCTGCATTATCTAAGAATTTACCGGCTTCAAAATTAGCCTTTCCCCGTTGTAATCTTCCTTCATTTGTCATTTTTAGGATCTGGTGTTTGTCAATTTACAGCATTCGTTAGGGGCTTGAAGCTGAAATACGCCCCGCTCAAATGCTCGGATGGTCGTACTTTTCCCCTCATCCACAATAGTAACAACTTTTAAGGGTTGGGCTTCTTTCCAAACCATACCCTGCCTTGCTACTAGAACATAGGCTTGATCCGCTGTTACTGTTTCAGAGACGACTATTGTCAAACCTAAAATCCTACCTTGTTGTCCGTTGCCCATCACTCCGCTTTCATACGTTGGATGGTTTAAGATTTTAGTATTTGAGATTATGTTTGTATAGTCAGTTCCATTAACAACTAAGTAGCCATTTCCTGAAAGGGCATCAATTCCATCTGCTCTTAAAGTTTGAACTGCATCAAGTATATCTTTAACTGGGTCTCTATTTGCTACTGTTGCACTGTCCCACTCATTACCTGCGGCTATTGCTACTGTGTTACCTGCATCTGCATTAACCCCCGCCTCAATAGCTACATCCACTTGATAAACAATCTTTCTTCCCAGTCTATAAATCTTTCTTTGTAACATAGGAACTGTTGCGTTTTGTTGAGCTTCTAAAGAAATTATACTTTCCCCTGCGTATTTTTGAATAACTGAACTAACCTTTGTCTCAGTAACATCAAAGAACGGGAATGGTGCATATTGTGGAACTCCTCTTATTGGTGATCCAGTTCCCCCGTCTGTCGTATCGTCATTTGTTTCCCTAAAATATGATTCTGTCCATGCACTAGAGGTATCAATCGCACATAATGATTTCCATTTTTCTTCTTCTTTAACAACTGCCTTAACAGCCGTATCAATAAACTCTTTTCTTAAATCTGCTTCTCTGTCAGTATCAGCCATTTACCACTCACCTACCCTTACTCTAAAGACTTCATTAGCCCCAGCTGTTTCTAAAGCCTTACCTACAACTGAGCCCGTTATTATGTCTGCTTCCACCGCTAACCGAACCTCGTTTGCTGTACCATCTAAAGCCTGCAGTTCTCCAGTAGAGGATGTTGCCCCTCCATCTGTTAAATCCCATACTCCGTTTAAAGCGGCTACAATTTCAGTTATTCCATCACTTGCTGTTTTTTCTTCCCATGCAATACCTGCAAAAGCGTCTCCATCTCCAGAATGAGCTATGGCAGTATTATTATCAGTAAGTTTTAACATTGTCCCAATAGGTATACCCGTTCCGTCAGCTACTGTATATCTAGCGAACCTTGTGGGTGTTTCAATACATACTGCTTCATCTGCCATAATTTATACACTACAAATAACTATTTAAATGTTTTCCCTAATCCTTCATTTTAGAAATTTGGTTTTTGTAGCATGAGATTGTAAAGTTTAACTCCTCTATATCTTTTGAAGCCTTCTTATAAGTGTCTTTTGCATCTTCCAGTATTGCTTTAAGTTTTTTAAGCCCCTCTGTCCATTCTTCTTTGTTCATAATTTCTCGATTGCCCTTTCCAATTCTGTACCTTTAAAAAACTCTTTGGCTTGAGCCTTTTTAATATCTTCTGGCGGAATAACTTTTGGCTCAATTCTTCCCCCCGCACTCGATCCTAGTAATTCTTCCGCTTGTAACTTTTGTTTTCTGTCGTTTTCTTCTTTAAGAGACTCACGTTCTTTTTTAATTTCGTCACGAATCGCTCTAGCTTCATCAACAATGGATACATTCTTAGTAACATCTTCCTCATTACCTTCCTCTGGCACATTAGATTTATTAACTTCTTCATCTTTCATAAAGGAAATAATTCTCTTAGGTTTATAAATCTTAGTATAGCTTCTTACTTCTGCCATAGTATTTCAAGAACTCTAAACCAGCCCCGAATAGAATTAATACAAATCCGTAATAATCTCTATTTAAAACGAAAGTTGTACCTGCGGCGGTCATAGCTAAAGCGGCGGTATTGATTATAGTTTCTATAATCGGCTTATGCTCTTGTTTAGTTTTTCTCATTTTAAATTATCTGCTATCCATTCATCTAGTTCTTTAAGTGTTATTGTTGTTGGTCTTATTCTTGCAGGATCGGGATTTAATACAGCCAGATTCCAGTCATCTATCATACCTTGTCTCTCCCCATTCTTTATATTAAACACCTCATACTCTTGTAATTGATTTATTCCTTGATCGCCTAAAAAATCATTTTGAGGATCGTCAGTTGTTTCTTTTAGTCTCGCCCACTCTAAATCTAAAAAATGAATCATAGTCCAAAACTTTTCTCTATTGGAATCTAATTCATAAGGGTTTGCATTTTGATTATTTATTATATCATTTATACGGGGTTTCGTTTCAGAAAGAGACCTTATAGGAGTTTCTATTATCTCCGACTGCTGTCTTTCATAATCACTTACGACATTGCTCAAAATACTTTTAATTCCAGACACTATTGCCCCGATTTGTCCAAATGCCCATGCACCACCCCTCGCACCAGCGGCAACCCCAGCGGGTGTTTTGGTTACAACTCCGCCACCAACTCCACCCACACCAGCCCCTACTGAAGCCCAACTTAAACCGCCCCCTATTGCGTCTATTACTGCATCTGGCAGGGAAGATTTAAAAGCCTTCCAAAGACTTGCATCTTCGACTGTTATACCTCCTATCAATTCATCTAAAATATCTTGTGAGACACCTCCCCCTAGTTGTGCTACTGAAACTCCTGCGGCTTGTAATGCCTGACGTTGTCTTTCTAAGACTGTCTCTGCCTGCCCTCCTATGGGTAACTCTCGTTTATCTGCTTCCTTTGTAAGTTGGCGTGTGACTTCCTCTGGAGGCAGACCTAATATTGATTTGTCTCCTTTAATTCTTCCCGATAATCTTCCCGTTTCTACATCCGTAAAAGTCCCCATTTCGGTGGAGTCGTGAACGGGTTCAGGATTCAATTCAAAATCCTCTGTTAGCCCTCTTGATTCTCTTAGTCTCCTTGATCTTTCTTCTCTCGAAAGATCAGTTATATCTTCCCCCGTTGCTTGAACTATCCTCTTAGTTACAGCATCGTTTTTTTCTATCCTCTTAGTTACAGCATCGTTTTTTTCTTTCGGGGCTTTGGTCGGCATTATACAAACTTTATTTAAGGCATCCCATTTTCCCCCCTTCGCCTTACAATCTAACTGCTTCTGTAATTCTGGGCTTCTTTCGCTTTGATTCCCCGTTGAATCTTGTGATTGTAAAAGTGGTAATATCATTGTAAATTTTTCTGCGGCATTTTATCTGTTAAGTTTAGGTTCTGCCTCCGATGGTTGTATTTTTGTCTGTCCCGTGTTCTTCTCTTGGTTTTCTTGTACTTGTGGGGCTAAACTTTGGGGTCTAGTAAATTTAATCTTGATCGCTAATTGATTCCAAAAGTCATTTTCCATGTCTAACTGTTCTTTTCCATGTATAGGTTGGAATATAAGGTGTCCGTTAATCCCCCCAACTTCTGACGTTCCATCGCTTGTGACTATACTCCTAGGAACTCCGCTTGTATTATATCCTAAGCCTTCAACATAAGTAAGCCAGTTCTGTCTATCCTCAGATGACTTGCTTGGATATGGCTCAATCTTGGCTGTGTCCTCTGGAAGTCCCACCATCTCCCCATTTTTAACAGCGTTTTGAATTTGAGTGTTTGCATAAGAAATCTTCCCCGCATTGTTAGTTTTATAATAAACAACTCCTAAAGCCTTATCTCTATGTTTAATAACCCTTTCATCTTCAAAAGCCTCAATCATAGCATCATTAACGTTCTTGTTTGCTTGTACTTGTGAAGTCCCTTTATTGCTATCCCCTATTTTTTTATTAAATGAATGGAAAATTTCTCTTAAATTCTTCTTAACCCACTTACCACCATCCCAAATTTCATAACGAACAATCCTTGCGCCTTTCCAAACAGACTTAACCCTCTCAGGAGAAATGTTAATTAAATTAACAAGAACACCTTTTTGTTTTTTTATCTCCATAAAAGAATCCCCATTCATTAGTTTCACTGCCGCATGATTCCAGACTATCTGTCCGAAGGTCTCCTTTCCATTTCCAGAGACGTGGTCCAATATTGCTTTGTTTCTAGGGTTTTGCACTTCATACCCTTGACCAAAAGCCCAAGTACAGAGCGAGTTGATTCTTGAGGCTATTTGTGGATGATTAAAATAATACCCAAAGTTTTCTGTCGCTTTATCATAATAAATAAATGTTTCTTCCCCATCTGCGTTGGCTACATCTAAGGTCATACTTTCAACAATAAAATCGGGAACTTGATTAGTAAAATCAGTTGTTGTCCCTTGATTTAAGTCAAATTGTGCCATCAGATGTCCACCTCAAAAGGAATAAACATACTCATCTTTCCCCCAGTACCTTCAAAGAGGGGCTGTGATGCAAGAGGATCGTGGTATAAATCAATATTCGAGTTAGCCCCTGCATCAAGTCCCACAGTAATCCTTAAAAATTCCCCTTTTTTAAATGTAGTTCTGGGTATCTCTACTCTTAAAGTCATCTCAGGATAACTAGCCCCTCCATAGTTAGGCATAGTTGTTACGGCTACTATATCTGTCTCTGTGCTTCCATCCCATTTTCTAACGATTACATAAGGATTAGCAAGGGAATTATCAGCGTGTGCGGGAACTGTGAAAAATGCTGTTCCATTTATTACTTTTGGAACTACAAACTCTACATCAAAATCCAGATCTTGTCCCGCCGATAAAACTGTGTAAGCTGTCGATGGAGACATATTTTTGGTTGTCATAATATATTTATCTTCATCCTCGTGGTCATCCGTTGAAATCCTACACCCAAAAAACTGAACAATTCCAGTTCCATCCACTACCTCAGAAAAAGCATAAGTCGCTATTGCCAGGGGTGCTTTTCTAAATTCTAAGTCTACGGGATTATAAGGCATTATTCAGTTATCCCATCTATGATGTTCGCTTTTTTATCCTTATCCAGTAACAGTTTTATGTTTTCTTCATAGATTGTGTTTAGATAGTCTAAGATTGTCTCCCTTTCTCTCCCACTCATCGCCGTCATGTCTGCATTAATTACATTCATTGCACAAGCCGCCGCTCCCGTTTCAGTTAGAATAAGTTTAAGTGTAGAATCTAAAGAACCCGCTGTCCATAATGTACTCCAATCCGTATCAGTTGCGATGTTAATCCTATTCTCTACATTCAAAACATAAACATCTGTTTGTGCTGTTAATTTCGCCGCCGCTCCCGCATTAACTCCAGCCAGAGCTTGGATGTCTGCGTTCTTTGTATAAATTCCGTCATCAGCCATTATACTTTAATAGAATGAACCGCAAGATTTAAATGTTTGTATTTTATCCCCCAGCTTGCGTTTGTAGTCCCCTCCGCTATGTGTGTGTAATTTCCAAAAATTTTAAGGTGTCTATTTCCTAGATCATCATTTGTGTATGCAAACTGGACAGACTTTAAACTTTGAAATATGTTTGGATCATCTAATAAATGTAGTTTCCCCGTCTCCATCATCATCTTAAAATTGCTATACTTTAGAGTTTTCTGCATCTTTCTTGTTTTTCCATCCTTGCTCATTACTTGTTTTGAGTTGTCGATTGCTTCAGTTACTCCTTTTGTATCGTCATCGTGCATCAGCCAATCGAAAACCCCTACCCCAATTCCCCCAGAATCGATGAAGATTTTAGAAAAGTCATACAATCGGTGTAAGCCTTTTATATGCTCGAAGGTTTGGGGTAGAGTAGTTTTTTTTGTAATTTGGTTTTCTACTTGGTATAAATGATCGTCTCTTAGTTCAAAGATCTGAAATGTGCTTTCATCATTTCCTAGCCTTGCCACATCTACGCCTAAAAAATATGTTGCGTCTTTCTTTATTAGATCAGGTCTTTCCTCCGTCATGCAAGATTTAATAAGTTCATCCTCGAACCATTGTCTCATGTCATCCAGGAACATCCCCATATACTCTTGGTTATATTCCATTTCAGATAGTATCCTTTTTTGATTGTCTAAGAAATTCAGGGCTTTATCTCGTTTGTTTTCTGTCCAATCTTCATTGATCTCTCTTGTCCTATATACTTCTTCTGTGTTTGTATTAAATACTTGCCATATATCTTCTGTGTTCTCCCATGCTTTGAAAAAGAAGTTCTTTTTGGATGTATTAGCTACAAATTTACCTCTTGGTGTGCTTGACATCCATATTTGTCCGGAGGTCGTGGCTAAAGTTGGCAGGGCGGATTTCCATAAAAGTTCTGGCATTCCCGATGCCTCATCGATATACAACACATTACCTGTGAATCCTCAAGGATTCCGCTTATCCCCCCCGATTAAAGGGGGGACAAGGCGGACGGCATCACCTGTGTTCCCTACTGGTCTGCTTATCACATGAGCGCCGTTTTTAATCCATATCCTGCTTTTTGTGGGCTTATTCTTGCCTTTTTGGATGATATTCTTAAAATTCTTCTGTAAATAGTCTAAAACCATTATTATTATTAATTGAGCTTGATCTTCTGTTAAAGATACCACAATTACTTGATGATTGGGGTTATCCATCATATATTGGGCTATCTTATGTGAAAAAATCATTGTTTTCCCTACTTGTCGCCCAGTGTTGACCAAAATGTCCCCTTCTGCCTTCAATATCTCTTTTTGCCAGTTATCGTACTCCATCGCCTCTTATAGTATAGCGATTAAGGCTTTATAAAATTTTTCTACGGGAAATGCCCCCCCCCTAAATCCCCCCCCCACGAACGCCGGCTCTCTAACGTTTTCTTTTTTTATTCAGGTAGGGTGTGCACTTAGGTGACTTAGTGAACAGTATAAATAAATGTAGTGTATAAATGAATAGATGTAGTGTATAACTACGTAGTATGTGGTGCGACTAAATAGGTTGGCTTTAGTAGCCAACTACGCTCTATAGAGCGTACCCTCTCTACAGAGAGGGCTATTTACGTGTAGAAACTACGTATAATCCCTATATTTAGTTAATATAGGCACGTAAGAAGAGGATGTATAATATGATTTGCTCTGGCAAATCAAAGTAATAGAACTATTTAAACCTATATTAACTAAACCAACACCTCTATGTGTAAGAGTTATTCGGTATACCGAATAACTCAACAAACCTATATAAAGAATTAACAACTAATTATCTTATGGATTTGGTACTCAACAGCCTTTTAGCAATAAGGTTCTCATTATTGTCAAATCCATACATTCTCCAACCTCTTAAATCACCTCATAGAGAGGGTTTTAATGTGAATAACCAAGAGATCGTGGGACTCTCGTCTAGAAATAGATGTAATGTATCTGTATATGGTCAGTAGTGTGTTTGTGTCTCATATAAAAACGTCTCTTAACCGAAACGTAAAATAAGTGATTCACTGCATAAGTAACCATAGTACATAGTAAGGGGTGTGTTACTTACTTGTAAATACGTATACTTAGTACGTATACGTAAGGGCAGATATTTATGAGACAAACACACTATTTATAATATCTCTCTCTAGTAATTTTATCAATTAGTTTTAAAGTCTCGATAGTCTCTAGCATTTTAACTTTCCATTTATTAATCTCAGAACTACAATCAAACTCAGCATCACATTTGGGGCATTTAATCTTATATTTCATTTTAAAGTTTTAGTCTTTGAGCAATCGCCCTCACAACATTCACAGTCACAGCGTTTCCCATCATCTTATATCTTTGAGTATCACTAAATCCCTCTGTCCATCCATCAGGAAATCCTTGTAATCTTTCACATTCTGTTGGGGTTAATCTTCTTATTTTCATATTTTCTATTTTGAATTTATAATCTCCTGCCTGTGAACTTGACAATGTCCCGATTGGGCGATCTTTTTCATAGATTCTATCTTGTTGATGTTTTCCATATTGGGTATATTTTGGAATTGTTTCTTTAATGTATTGTTCCCATTGTCCTTGTTTATAGTATTGCGAGGTAAGACACCGAGTAGTTTGCTCCTCTTGTTTCCCATTATTGATTTTGTTGCCTTGTCCGAAAGGAAGTATTTCTGGTCTGGATTCTCCTCTAAGACTTGCGATAATGAACACCCTTTCTCTGTTCTGGGGTACTCCAAAAAATTTGCTGTTAAGAACCATCCATTGAACATTATACCCCAATTCTGAAAGCGTTTGAAGGATTGTTCTAAAAGTTTTCCCGCCTTCGTGATTGAGTAAACCTTTGACGTTTTCAAGGAGCAGAGTTTTAGGTCTTTTAACTTTAACAATTCTTGCAATCTCAAAAAACATTGTGCCTCTAGTGTCTTTGAAACCTTCCCGCTTTCCAGCGATTGAGAATGCCTGACAAGGAAATCCTCCACAGAGCATATCAAAGTCAGGTAATTCTCTTGGGTTAATCTTTGTTGCGTCTCCATAGTTTTTGATGTTTGACCATTTGTTTTTAAGGAGTTCACTTGCGTATTTGTCGATTTCTGAGAATCCAATACAATTATACTGTCTCTTGCACTGAACTTCCTTAGCCCCTCTGTTTGAAGTGTCGGAGATATTTCTTTTACTATATTCTTTATTATTTTCTTCTGCCTTTTCAAGTCCGAGTTCGAATCCTCCAACTCCGGTGAACATTGAGAAGTATTTGATTCCCCCATTTTTCATTATGATTATAAGCAGGAGGAGTATAGATTTCTCTAGTAACGTGACAAAAGGTGGTGTGTCCCCCCTCCCAATGAACTATTATTTAATGAGACTAACCTCATCTACATCAATCTTAATCGTGCCTATGGTTTCTAAATCTTTTAATATCTGCCTTCCAGTTTGACGAGTTGAACCGCAATTAATAGCGAATAAAGCCAAAAAAGAATCCATAATGGCTTTTTCCTTACGAGAATGTAAGGTTTCAAGGTGTCTAATTAACCAGTCAATCTTCTCTCTTCTGCTTCTTTCAGTTCCCATTAGCCTTACTCATTACCCAGTTTATAAATTGATAAAATGTTAAGACAATTAACCACATGAGAAACATAACCTCTATGTTATTCATTCTCTATTCACCCAATCCTCAAAGCCTTTAGCTAAAACCATCACTTCCTCCGCTGTTATGTCCTCAGCACGTCTATAAAACCTCACAGCCGCCTTTAAACAAGCCATACGAGTAATTTTATTGTCCGTACTAGGATTATTTGAACCCACTTTGACAATAGGCACTTCAGCTTCTCCTTGAGCATAATCCATTGTTTTCATGTTCCAGTATTGACCTTCTTGAACTCCAGTTATAGTCACATTATCCCCTTTTTTAAACTTCTCGCCAATAGTTTCACTAAATGTGGANTAAGTCTTGTCATCTATCTTAAAAGCATACCTCCTCCANGACTTCGCACCTTCTCCGCCAGTGCTCTCAGTCTTATCTTGGATTATTCCAGTTATCATTTATTAACCTCCATTAATTTAATTAAATCGCCGATAGTATCACAATTCTCCAAAATAAACTCGAAAGTTATTCCTTCTTCCATCATTCGTTCGCCTCGTTCCATTGATCTTTACAAAAGTTTTCCCAATCATCCCAATTATCCTCAATAAATGCTTTGCTTAATTCTGTTAAATTTTCAGACATCCAAGATTCAAGAGCGCCATCATCAAACTCATGGGCTTTCTCCATTATATCTGCATGTTCATGACATTCACCACAAATATCACTATCAGACCATCCAGGATATACAAATGGGGCTTTACAACAATTACTAACGATCTCTTTATCCATGACAAACAGAAACAAATACACTATATAAATGTATCGTTTATAATTAAGCTATTCTGTTGATCGTGCATGAGCATCCACTATGGAAAGTTACCGAATCCACTCCATCCGAAGAACCAACAAAAACATTAAGATAATCCGCCGCATCCATTGACTTGATTAATGTGATAGTTCTAAATACTGGATCAACTGCACTATGTATATAGGTGTCATGTTCATAAAATGCTGTCCCATTCTTTTTTAAGATTATGTCAATTTCGTCTGGGCTACTAATTTGTAAGTTTAGAGAAATAGTTATTAAATAAATTCCTGCGTTTGTGAATGTAAAGCGCCCATCACTTTGAGTATAAACAAGACCACTCGCTGTGACATTTGCGTCAGAAGTATAAGCGCTATAATTATCTTCGTCAAAAATATCTCTCGTTGAGGTTGAGGCTGTTGAGTTTGCGGTTGTTGTTATGGAGCAATAACTGGACCATGTGAAAGAGGAGTTTTGGGTTATTTGAACATCCCCATCTATATCCAGTTTTTTTTGTGGATCAGCTACACTCATTCCAATATTCCCAGTATTTTGTATATTAAAGCTGTCGTTATCTCCTCCAGATGCTACTTTTAAAACATAATATGAAGGGTGACTTCCATCATTCTCTATGAATAAACTTGTGCTACTCCCCGATTTTCCGCTGTCCCCTGCCTTAAAATGAAATTCTGACTCTGGCGTTCCTGTCCTAAATCCTGCCTTGCCTGAACTTCCTTCTATAAAAAAAGCGTTTTCTTTGCTTGTGCTTTCTATTCTAAAATCTACATCATTCCCCTCCTCATTAAAAACTGTTGCCCCATCTTCTGAAAATGTTATTTGATTATTTCCGCTTTTATCTTGAAATAAGATATTATTATAATCTGTAAATATTATATCTCCATCAGGAGATGCGTGGCTATTTGCTAGAATATTCAAATCGTCTGCGGCGTTTGTTCCTCCGTTTATATTTCCATGAACAGATAAAGCGTTTGTGCTACTATTAAATTTAAATCCTGAATCCCCTCCAAAAGAACCTCCATCATTAAATTGGACATAGGTATCTGACCCCGCTGGGCTTGTGCTTAAAGAGTCAGCATAAGCCTTCGTAGCCGCATCTTGAGCATCTGTTGGATTTGTTACATTAATGATCTTTTTAGTCTGCATGTCAATCTCGTCAGCTATTATCAGCTGTGTCTCAGTTCCGTCAACTTCCCAAAGCCCAGTTCCAACATTATCATCTACATACTTTTTATTAACTAAATCATTATCATTGACGGGAACTTTCTCAATAGTCCCCTCCTTAGTTGCCATGTTCTTTCTAATCGCATAGTCGTCTAAAATTCCAGAAGATTTATGTAACTGTGTAGTAATTTTATTTTTGGGAGGAGTTCTTCTAATTAATGGATTTTTCGCCATCTTGTTAATAATTAATCAGAATTAATAAAAGTATCTATGAAGCCGCTCTTGCATATTTCAGAACTGCAAAACTAGCCCCGCCAGTAGGTACTAATAAATGTTTATCATATACTGTTGCATCATTTCCTACGGTCATAGCCGCAACTGCTAAAGCTAAACTTGCATAATTTCCCACTATTGTGACAGTTAAATCTCCCGCCGCCATTATTCTTCTTCAGCTTCTTCTTCAGCTTCTTCTTTAGTTTCTTCTTCAGTCATTATGATTCCTGCACAGATGTTACAGCCTCCCAACTTGCTGCTGCTGCTGCCTTTGCTTTACAAACATTGATCTTTGAAGTAGTAGTATTCCAGATTAAAGTCCCAACATCTGCTAAAAGTGTATTTCTAATTGTTGTTGTAACATGAGGCAAAACTAAACTCTTAGGGTATAATTCATCCTGACTTGGATTTGGCATTTTTTCCCTCCTTAGGTTTCTCTGCCTTTATAGTATTTGCATACTCAACAGTTTCTGCATTATCTAAGAATTTACCGGCTTCAAAATTAGCCTTTCCCCGTTGTAATCTTCCTTCATTTGTCATTTTTAGGATCTGGTGTTTGTCAATTTACAGCATTCGTTAGGGGCTTGAAGCTGAAATACGCCCCGCTCAAATGCTCGGATGGTCGTACTTTTCCCCTCATCCACAATAGTAACAACTTTTAAGGGTTGGGCTTCTTTCCAAACCATACCCTGCCTTGCTACTAGAACATAGGCTTGATCCGCTGTTACTGTTTCAGAGACGACTATTGTCAAACCTAAAATCCTACCTTGTTGTCCGTTGCCCATCACTCCGCTTTCATACGTTGGATGGTTTAAGATTTTAGTATTTGAGATTATGTTTGTATAGTCAGTTCCATTAACAACTAAGTAGCCATTTCCTGAAAGGGCATCAATTCCATCTGCTCTTAAAGTTTGAACTGCATCAAGTATATCTTTAACTGGGTCTCTATTTGCTACTGTTGCACTGTCCCACTCATTACCTGCGGCTATTGCTACTGTGTTACCTGCATCTGCATTAACCCCCGCCTCAATAGCTACATCCACTTGATAAACAATCTTTCTTCCCAGTCTATAAATCTTTCTTTGTAACATAGGAACTGTTGCGTTTTGTTGAGCTTCTAAAGAAATTATACTTTCCCCTGCGTATTTTTGAATAACTGAACTAACCTTTGTCTCAGTAACATCAAAGAACGGGAATGGTGCATATTGTGGAACTCCTCTTATTGGTGATCCAGTTCCCCCGTCTGTCGTATCGTCATTTGTTTCCCTAAAATATGATTCTGTCCATGCACTAGAGGTATCAATCGCACATAATGATTTCCATTTTTCTTCTTCTTTAACAACTGCCTTAACAGCCGTATCAATAAACTCTTTTCTTAAATCTGCTTCTCTGTCAGTATCAGCCATTTACCACTCACCTACCCTTACTCTAAAGACTTCATTAGCCCCAGCTGTTTCTAAAGCCTTACCTACAACTGAGCCCGTTATTATGTCTGCTTCCACCGCTAACCGAACCTCGTTTGCTGTACCATCTAAAGCCTGCAGTTCTCCAGTAGAGGATGTTGCCCCTCCATCTGTTAAATCCCATACTCCGTTTAAAGCGGCTACAATTTCAGTTATTCCATCACTTGCTGTTTTTTCTTCCCATGCAATACCTGCAAAAGCGTCTCCATCTCCAGAATGAGCTATGGCAGTATTATTATCAGTAAGTTTTAACATTGTCCCAATAGGTATACCCGTTCCGTCAGCTACTGTATATCTAGCGAACCTTGTGGGTGTTTCAATACATACTGCTTCATCTGCCATAATTTATACACTACAAATAACTATTTAAATGTTTTCCCTAATCCTTCATTTTAGAAATTTGGTTTTTGTAGCATGAGATTGTAAAGTTTAACTCCTCTATATCTTTTGAAGCCTTCTTATAAGTGTCTTTTGCATCTTCCAGTATTGCTTTAAGTTTTTTAAGCCCCTCTGTCCATTCTTCTTTGTTCATAATTTCTCGATTGCCCTTTCCAATTCTGTACCTTTAAAAAACTCTTTGGCTTGAGCCTTTTTAATATCTTCTGGCGGAATAACTTTTGGCTCAATTCTTCCCCCCGCACTCGATCCTAGTAATTCTTCCGCTTGTAACTTTTGTTTTCTGTCGTTTTCTTCTTTAAGAGACTCACGTTCTTTTTTAATTTCGTCACGAATCGCTCTAGCTTCATCAACAATGGATACATTCTTAGTAACATCTTCCTCATTACCTTCCTCTGGCACATTAGATTTATTAACTTCTTCATCTTTCATAAAGGAAATAATTCTCTTAGGTTTATAAATCTTAGTATAGCTTCTTACTTCTGCCATAGTATTTCAAGAACTCTAAACCAGCCCCGAATAGAATTAATACAAATCCGTAATAATCTCTATTTAAAACGAAAGTTGTACCTGCGGCGGTCATAGCTAAAGCGGCGGTATTGATTATAGTTTCTATAATCGGCTTATGCTCTTGTTTAGTTTTTCTCATTTTAAATTATCTGCTATCCATTCATCTAGTTCTTTAAGTGTTATTGTTGTTGGTCTTATTCTTGCAGGATCGGGATTTAATACAGCCAGATTCCAGTCATCTATCATACCTTGTCTCTCCCCATTCTTTATATTAAACACCTCATACTCTTGTAATTGATTTATTCCTTGATCGCCTAAAAAATCATTTTGAGGATCGTCAGTTGTTTCTTTTAGTCTCGCCCACTCTAAATCTAAAAAATGAATCATAGTCCAAAACTTTTCTCTATTGGAATCTAATTCATAAGGGTTTGCATTTTGATTATTTATTATATCATTTATACGGGGTTTCGTTTCAGAAAGAGACCTTATAGGAGTTTCTATTATCTCCGACTGCTGTCTTTCATAATCACTTACGACATTGCTCAAAATACTTTTAATTCCAGACACTATTGCCCCGATTTGTCCAAATGCCCATGCACCACCCCTCGCACCAGCGGCAACCCCAGCGGGTGTTTTGGTTACAACTCCGCCACCAACTCCACCCACACCAGCCCCTACTGAAGCCCAACTTAAACCGCCCCCTATTGCGTCTATTACTGCATCTGGCAGGGAAGATTTAAAAGCCTTCCAAAGACTTGCATCTTCGACTGTTATACCTCCTATCAATTCATCTAAAATATCTTGTGAGACACCTCCCCCTAGTTGTGCTACTGAAACTCCTGCGGCTTGTAATGCCTGACGTTGTCTTTCTAAGACTGTCTCTGCCTGCCCTCCTATGGGTAACTCTCGTTTATCTGCTTCCTTTGTAAGTTGGCGTGTGACTTCCTCTGGAGGCAGACCTAATATTGATTTGTCTCCTTTAATTCTTCCCGATAATCTTCCCGTTTCTACATCCGTAAAAGTCCCCATTTCGGTGGAGTCGTGAACGGGTTCAGGATTCAATTCAAAATCCTCTGTTAGCCCTCTTGATTCTCTTAGTCTCCTTGATCTTTCTTCTCTCGAAAGATCAGTTATATCTTCCCCCGTTGCTTGAACTATCCTCTTAGTTACAGCATCGTTTTTTTCTATCCTCTTAGTTACAGCATCGTTTTTTTCTTTCGGGGCTTTGGTCGGCATTATACAAACTTTATTTAAGGCATCCCATTTTCCCCCCTTCGCCTTACAATCTAACTGCTTCTGTAATTCTGGGCTTCTTTCGCTTTGATTCCCCGTTGAATCTTGTGATTGTAAAAGTGGTAATATCATTGTAAATTTTTCTGCGGCATTTTATCTGTTAAGTTTAGGTTCTGCCTCCGATGGTTGTATTTTTGTCTGTCCCGTGTTCTTCTCTTGGTTTTCTTGTACTTGTGGGGCTAAACTTTGGGGTCTAGTAAATTTAATCTTGATCGCTAATTGATTCCAAAAGTCATTTTCCATGTCTAACTGTTCTTTTCCATGTATAGGTTGGAATATAAGGTGTCCGTTAATCCCCCCAACTTCTGACGTTCCATCGCTTGTGACTATACTCCTAGGAACTCCGCTTGTATTATATCCTAAGCCTTCAACATAAGTAAGCCAGTTCTGTCTATCCTCAGATGACTTGCTTGGATATGGCTCAATCTTGGCTGTGTCCTCTGGAAGTCCCACCATCTCCCCATTTTTAACAGCGTTTTGAATTTGAGTGTTTGCATAAGAAATCTTCCCCGCATTGTTAGTTTTATAATAAACAACTCCTAAAGCCTTATCTCTATGTTTAATAACCCTTTCATCTTCAAAAGCCTCAATCATAGCATCATTAACGTTCTTGTTTGCTTGTACTTGTGAAGTCCCTTTATTGCTATCCCCTATTTTTTTATTAAATGAATGGAAAATTTCTCTTAAATTCTTCTTAACCCACTTACCACCATCCCAAATTTCATAACGAACAATCCTTGCGCCTTTCCAAACAGACTTAACCCTCTCAGGAGAAATGTTAATTAAATTAACAAGAACACCTTTTTGTTTTTTTATCTCCATAAAAGAATCCCCATTCATTAGTTTCACTGCCGCATGATTCCAGACTATCTGTCCGAAGGTCTCCTTTCCATTTCCAGAGACGTGGTCCAATATTGCTTTGTTTCTAGGGTTTTGCACTTCATACCCTTGACCAAAAGCCCAAGTACAGAGCGAGTTGATTCTTGAGGCTATTTGTGGATGATTAAAATAATACCCAAAGTTTTCTGTCGCTTTATCATAATAAATAAATGTTTCTTCCCCATCTGCGTTGGCTACATCTAAGGTCATACTTTCAACAATAAAATCGGGAACTTGATTAGTAAAATCAGTTGTTGTCCCTTGATTTAAGTCAAATTGTGCCATCAGATGTCCACCTCAAAAGGAATAAACATACTCATCTTTCCCCCAGTACCTTCAAAGAGGGGCTGTGATGCAAGAGGATCGTGGTATAAATCAATATTCGAGTTAGCCCCTGCATCAAGTCCCACAGTAATCCTTAAAAATTCCCCTTTTTTAAATGTAGTTCTGGGTATCTCTACTCTTAAAGTCATCTCAGGATAACTAGCCCCTCCATAGTTAGGCATAGTTGTTACGGCTACTATATCTGTCTCTGTGCTTCCATCCCATTTTCTAACGATTACATAAGGATTAGCAAGGGAATTATCAGCGTGTGCGGGAACTGTGAAAAATGCTGTTCCATTTATTACTTTTGGAACTACAAACTCTACATCAAAATCCAGATCTTGTCCCGCCGATAAAACTGTGTAAGCTGTCGATGGAGACATATTTTTGGTTGTCATAATATATTTATCTTCATCCTCGTGGTCATCCGTTGAAATCCTACACCCAAAAAACTGAACAATTCCAGTTCCATCCACTACCTCAGAAAAAGCATAAGTCGCTATTGCCAGGGGTGCTTTTCTAAATTCTAAGTCTACGGGATTATAAGGCATTATTCAGTTATCCCATCTATGATGTTCGCTTTTTTATCCTTATCCAGTAACAGTTTTATGTTTTCTTCATAGATTGTGTTTAGATAGTCTAAGATTGTCTCCCTTTCTCTCCCACTCATCGCCGTCATGTCTGCATTAATTACATTCATTGCACAAGCCGCCGCTCCCGTTTCAGTTAGAATAAGTTTAAGTGTAGAATCTAAAGAACCCGCTGTCCATAATGTACTCCAATCCGTATCAGTTGCGATGTTAATCCTATTCTCTACATTCAAAACATAAACATCTGTTTGTGCTGTTAATTTCGCCGCCGCTCCCGCATTAACTCCAGCCAGAGCTTGGATGTCTGCGTTCTTTGTATAAATTCCGTCATCAGCCATTATACTTTAATAGAATGAACCGCAAGATTTAAATGTTTGTATTTTATCCCCCAGCTTGCGTTTGTAGTCCCCTCCGCTATGTGTGTGTAATTTCCAAAAATTTTAAGGTGTCTATTTCCTAGATCATCATTTGTGTATGCAAACTGGACAGACTTTAAACTTTGAAATATGTTTGGATCATCTAATAAATGTAGTTTCCCCGTCTCCATCATCATCTTAAAATTGCTATACTTTAGAGTTTTCTGCATCTTTCTTGTTTTTCCATCCTTGCTCATTACTTGTTTTGAGTTGTCGATTGCTTCAGTTACTCCTTTTGTATCGTCATCGTGCATCAGCCAATCGAAAACCCCTACCCCAATTCCCCCAGAATCGATGAAGATTTTAGAAAAGTCATACAATCGGTGTAAGCCTTTTATATGCTCGAAGGTTTGGGGTAGAGTAGTTTTTTTTGTAATTTGGTTTTCTACTTGGTATAAATGATCGTCTCTTAGTTCAAAGATCTGAAATGTGCTTTCATCATTTCCTAGCCTTGCCACATCTACGCCTAAAAAATATGTTGCGTCTTTCTTTATTAGATCAGGTCTTTCCTCCGTCATGCAAGATTTAATAAGTTCATCCTCGAACCATTGTCTCATGTCATCCAGGAACATCCCCATATACTCTTGGTTATATTCCATTTCAGATAGTATCCTTTTTTGATTGTCTAAGAAATTCAGGGCTTTATCTCGTTTGTTTTCTGTCCAATCTTCATTGATCTCTCTTGTCCTATATACTTCTTCTGTGTTTGTATTAAATACTTGCCATATATCTTCTGTGTTCTCCCATGCTTTGAAAAAGAAGTTCTTTTTGGATGTATTAGCTACAAATTTACCTCTTGGTGTGCTTGACATCCATATTTGTCCGGAGGTCGTGGCTAAAGTTGGCAGGGCGGATTTCCATAAAAGTTCTGGCATTCCCGATGCCTCATCGATATACAACACATTACCTGTGAATCCTCAAGGATTCCGCTTATCCCCCCCGATTAAAGGGGGGACAAGGCGGACGGCATCACCTGTGTTCCCTACTGGTCTGCTTATCACATGAGCGCCGTTTTTAATCCATATCCTGCTTTTTGTGGGCTTATTCTTGCCTTTTTGGATGATATTCTTAAAATTCTTCTGTAAATAGTCTAAAACCATTATTATTATTAATTGAGCTTGATCTTCTGTTAAAGATACCACAATTACTTGATGATTGGGGTTATCCATCATATATTGGGCTATCTTATGTGAAAAAATCATTGTTTTCCCTACTTGTCGCCCAGTGTTGACCAAAATGTCCCCTTCTGCCTTCAATATCTCTTTTTGCCAGTTATCGTACTCCATCGCCTCTTATAGTATAGCGATTAAGGCTTTATAAAATTTTTCTACGGGAAATGCCCCCCCCCTAAATCCCCCCCCCACGAACGCCGGCTCTCTAACGTTTTCTTTTTTTATTCAGGTAGGGTGTGCACTTAGGTGACTTAGTGAACAGTATAAATAAATGTAGTGTATAAATGAATAGATGTAGTGTATAACTACGTAGTATGTGGTGCGACTAAATAGGTTGGCTTTAGTAGCCAACTACGCTCTATAGAGCGTACCCTCTCTACAGAGAGGGCTATTTACGTGTAGAAACTACGTATAATCCCTATATTTAGTTAATATAGGCACGTAAGAAGAGGATGTATAATATGATTTGCTCTGGCAAATCAAAGTAATAGAACTATTTAAACCTATATTAACTAAACCAACACCTCTATGTGTAAGAGTTATTCGGTATACCGAATAACTCAACAAACCTATATAAAGAATTAACAACTAATTATCTTATGGATTTGGTACTCAACAGCCTTTTAGCAATAAGGTTCTCATTATTGTCAAATCCATACATTCTCCAACCTCTTAAATCACCTCATAGAGAGGGTTTTAATGTGAATAACCAAGAGATCGTGGGACTCTCGTCTAGAAATAGATGTAATGTATCTGTATATGGTCAGTAGTGTGTTTGTGTCTCATATAAAAACGTCTCTTAACCGAAACGTAAAATAAGTGATTCACTGCATAAGTAACCATAGTACATAGTAAGGGGTGTGTTACTTACTTGTAAATACGTATACTTAGTACGTATACGTAAGGGCAGATATTTATGAGACAAACACACTATTTATAATATCTCTCTCTAGTAATTTTATCAATTAGTTTTAAAGTCTCGATAGTCTCTAGCATTTTAACTTTCCATTTATTAATCTCAGAACTACAATCAAACTCAGCATCACATTTGGGGCATTTAATCTTATATTTCATTTTAAAGTTTTAGTCTTTGAGCAATCGCCCTCACAACATTCACAGTCACAGCGTTTCCCATCATCTTATATCTTTGAGTATCACTAAATCCCTCTGTCCATCCATCAGGAAATCCTTGTAATCTTTCACATTCTGTTGGGGTTAATCTTCTTATTTTCATATTTTCTATTTTGAATTTATAATCTCCTGCCTGTGAACTTGACAATGTCCCGATTGGGCGATCTTTTTCATAGATTCTATCTTGTTGATGTTTTCCATATTGGGTATATTTTGGAATTGTTTCTTTAATGTATTGTTCCCATTGTCCTTGTTTATAGTATTGCGAGGTAAGACACCGAGTAGTTTGCTCCTCTTGTTTCCCATTATTGATTTTGTTGCCTTGTCCGAAAGGAAGTATTTCTGGTCTGGATTCTCCTCTAAGACTTGCGATAATGAACACCCTTTCTCTGTTCTGGGGTACTCCAAAAAATTTGCTGTTAAGAACCATCCATTGAACATTATACCCCAATTCTGAAAGCGTTTGAAGGATTGTTCTAAAAGTTTTCCCGCCTTCGTGATTGAGTAAACCTTTGACGTTTTCAAGGAGCAGAGTTTTAGGTCTTTTAACTTTAACAATTCTTGCAATCTCAAAAAACATTGTGCCTCTAGTGTCTTTGAAACCTTCCCGCTTTCCAGCGATTGAGAATGCCTGACAAGGAAATCCTCCACAGAGCATATCAAAGTCAGGTAATTCTCTTGGGTTAATCTTTGTTGCGTCTCCATAGTTTTTGATGTTTGACCATTTGTTTTTAAGGAGTTCACTTGCGTATTTGTCGATTTCTGAGAATCCAATACAATTATACTGTCTCTTGCACTGAACTTCCTTAGCCCCTCTGTTTGAAGTGTCGGAGATATTTCTTTTACTATATTCTTTATTATTTTCTTCTGCCTTTTCAAGTCCGAGTTCGAATCCTCCAACTCCGGTGAACATTGAGAAGTATTTGATTCCCCCATTTTTCATTATGATTATAAGCAGGAGGAGTATAGATTTCTCTAGTAACGTGACAAAAGGTGGTGTGTCCCCCCTCCCAATGAACTATTATTTAATGAGACTAACCTCATCTACATCAATCTTAATCGTGCCTATGGTTTCTAAATCTTTTAATATCTGCCTTCCAGTTTGACGAGTTGAACCGCAATTAATAGCGAATAAAGCCAAAAAAGAATCCATAATGGCTTTTTCCTTACGAGAATGTAAGGTTTCAAGGTGTCTAATTAACCAGTCAATCTTCTCTCTTCTGCTTCTTTCAGTTCCCATTAGCCTTACTCATTACCCAGTTTATAAATTGATAAAATGTTAAGACAATTAACCACATGAGAAACATAACCTCTATGTTATTCATTCTCTATTCACCCAATCCTCAAAGCCTTTAGCTAAAACCATCACTTCCTCCGCTGTTATGTCCTCAGCACGTCTATAAAACCTCACAGCCGCCTTTAAACAAGCCATACGAGTAATTTTATTGTCCGTACTAGGATTATTTGAACCCACTTTGACAATAGGCACTTCAGCTTCTCCTTGAGCATAATCCATTGTTTTCATGTTCCAGTATTGACCTTCTTGAACTCCAGTTATAGTCACATTATCCCCTTTTTTAAACTTCTCGCCAATAGTTTCACTAAATGTGGAGTAAGTCTTGTCATCTATCTTAAAAGCATACCTCCTCCATGACTTCGCACCTTCTCCGCCAGTGCTCTCAGTCTTATCTTGGATTATTCCAGTTATCATTTATTAACCTCCATTAATTTAATTAAATCGCCGATAGTATCACAATTCTCCAAAATAAACTCGAAAGTTATTCCTTCTTCCATCATTC
>JGI25134J35505_10000217_pt1 | contig 23289 bp, 22 predicted proteins | sample ETNvirnome_6_100_FD_35505 | JGI IMG/M metagenome (IMG submission 35505) | reverse complement strand
GGCAATACGCCAGTTATTGCCATTGGGCAACCCGTTCTTCCAATACGTGGCTTAGCGCCGCTTGAACCATCTCTAGCGGCTGAGCTGCATCAATCACCGCAAAGCGCTCAGGCGAAGCGGCCGCGCGATCCAAATAAGCTCGGCGTACCGCCATAAAGAAATCCGCCTGCTCTTGCTCAAACCGGTCACGCTGGGTATTTAAGTCGCGTAGGCGGCCCTCTAACCGCTCTTTGGCAGCTTCGGGCGACATATCCAGCAGCAGAGTGAGATCAGGGGCAAGGCCTTGCTGTACAAATTGCTCTAACTGCGCAATGCGTGCGGGGTTGATCCCGCGCCCGCCGCCTTGATAGGCAAAGGTGGCATCGGTAAAACGGTCACATACTACCCAGGCACCTCGTGCCAACGCTGGCAGGATTTTTTCCGCTAGATGCTGTGCACGGGCCGCAAAGACCAGTAACAGCTCGGCATCAACGCTCAGCGGCTCTTGGGGGGCAGGGTCAAGCAGCAGCTCACGAATTGCTTCTGCGCGGGGGGTGCCGCCCGGCTCACGGGTTCGCACCACTTCCATTCCCTGGGCCGTTAGCCATGCTTCGACAAACGCCATATTGGTAGACTTACCGACTCCCTCACCGCCTTCTAGGGTGATGAAGCGTCCGCGNTTGCTCATTGCTGCCCCTTACTCAATAGATACGCCATCGACATGTTCAGTGTTTAGCTATTTATTAACGGTTTCGAATATAGCGATTCACGGCATTGTTATGCTCGCGTAATGTGCGCGAGAAGTGATGCGTGCCGTCACCTCGGGACACAAAATAGAGCGTTTCGCCGGGTAGCGGCTTCACCGCCGCCTCCAATGAGGCTCGCCCTGGCATGGCAATCGGCGTCGGCGGCATGCCGTCAATCACATAAGTATTGTAAGGGGTGGCTTCACGNAGGTCTGCCCGTGTGATGCGGCCATCATAGCGCTCGCCCATGCCGTATATTACCGTGGGGTCTGTTTGCAGACGCATGCCACGCTCCATCCGGCGCTTAAATACCCCAGCAATCTCTCTGCGCTCTTCAGGCGCCCCGGTTTCCCGCTCAATCAGCGATGCCATAATTAGCGCTTCATAGGGCGTTTCAATGGTTAAATCGTCATCCCGTTCCGCCCACACTTGCTCCAAAATGCGCTCCATCCGATTTAACGCTTGGCTCAAAATATCGACATCGCTCATGCCCAGATGATAGCGGTAGGTATCGGGGAAGAACCAACCTTCAGGAAAGGTGCCCTCACGGTCCAGCAGCGTCATGACTTCTTCGTCACTCATGTCTGCCGTACGGTGTTCAAGCTTCGGCGCACTATTTAGCAGCGCACGCATTTGGCGAAAGGTCCATCCTTCAGGCACGGTCAGCGAATAAGTCACCACGTTATTACTGCCCAGCAGGGCCATCACCTCTCGCCCACTCATCCCCGGTGTGAGGCGGTACTCGCCAACCCGTAGACTTGGCATCTGCTCTGGGTCTATCCGCGCCAGTAGCTTAAATGCCCAGGCATCCTCAAGCACTCCTTGCGCCTCTAAATCGCGAATGACTTGATTAAAACCAGCTCCGGCAGGCACTTGATATAGGGTGGGTTCCTCTACCGCAATTGGCGCCGCTAGACGCTGCTGCCAATAAGCATAACCGCCGAGCGCAGCGGCAACGGCCAGCACAACCAATATTCCAAAGACGGTAAGTAACCGTTTCACGTTGACACCTCAATCTATTTATTTGGATTCTGATGCGGGAAACANACTGGGATAGCCCAGCAGGCGGTGAGCCTCACNCTGCAGTGGGTCTGGCCCTGCTAACACAGGCCAAGTCGCGATCAGGCCGCCCTGCGTATCAAGCAATTCACACACAGGCCACACGCCCTGTACCGAATTACCTACCCAAAGGCGCTCAACCTGTGGTAGTTCCGAGACTGTCAGCCCCTCTTCTTCAATAACGCCGTTAGCCAATAGCGCAGCGCGCAGAGTACCTGCCACGCCGCAGCGGTTTACCCGAGGGGTCAAAAGACGCCCTTCCGTTGACCAGAAGAGGTTCATACTGGTTGCTTCCACCATTTCGCCTGATTGGTCCGCTAACAGGCCTTCGGCAATATGGCTCTCTTGCCACTCCTGGCGAGCTAGCACATTCTCCAAACGGTTAAGGTGTTTGATGCCCGCAAGCAGCGGTTGATGCCCTAAACGAAGATGGCACAAACGTACGCAGACACCGTGTTGCCACCGCTGCCCGTTGGTAACAAAAGGCGTTCGCCGAAAGATCAGCCTGGGCTCAGGAGGATCAGGCAGCGCGTAGCCTCGGCCACCGCTTCCGCGTGTCAATATTANTTTAAGTACTTCCAGCGCTGCCGCAGGNGGNGACTGCCACACCTGCGCCAGCTGTTGAGAGGTAGGCAACGGGATATTCAAGCGCCGACAGCCCTGTTCCAAGCGCGCGAGGTGATAATCCCAAAGTACGGGTACCCCATCGCGCAGCAGCACTGTTTCAAATACACCGTCGCCATACGCTAGCCCGCGGTCATCAAATGGCACCTGGGGCATGGGCATAAAAAGTTATACCTTTTTGAACAGCAGGGAGCCGTTAGTGCCACCAAACCCGAACGAGTTGGAGAGCGCGATATCAATACGCATATCCCGCGCGGTATGGGGTACGTAGTCGAGGTTGCAGCCCTCCTGGGGGTTATCCAGGTTGATGGTGGGCGGGGCGACCTGGTCACGGATTGCTAGAATGCTGAATACCGCCTCTACCGCACCGGCGGCACCCAATAGGTGGCCAATCATCGACTTGGTTGAGCTAACGGCCACCTGCTGGGCCGCACTGCCCAACACTTTTTCAATAGCGCGACTTTCAGCCAAATCGCCGGCAGCAGTTGATGTGCCATGGGCGTTGATATACTGCACGTCTGCCGGATCAATAGCGGCATCTTTAATCGCATTGCGCATGGAGAGTGCGGCACCGCGACCATCCTCGGGCGGAGCGGTCATATGGTAGGCGTCATCACTCATACCAAAGCCAGCCAGCTCCGCGTAGATAGTGGCGCCACGGGCTTTCGCATGCTCGTACTCTTCTAGCACNAGCACCCCTGCACCATCAGACANCACAAAGCCATCGCGGTCGGCATCCCAAGGACGGCTCGCTGCTTGCGGGTCNTCGTTGCGCGTTGAGAGCGCGCGCGCGGCAGAGAAGCCACCCAAACCTAATGGTGTGGTGGCCATTTCTGCGCCGCCACAAATCATGACATCCGCATCGCCGTAGGCGATGGTGCGNGCGCTGTAGCCAATATTATGGGTACCGGTGGTGCAAGCCGTGGTAATCGCAATATTCGGCCCTTTAAAGCCNTGCTGGATCGCCATGTTGCCGGAAATCATATTGATAATAGAACCAGGCACAAAAAACGGTGATACCCGACGTGCACCGCCTTTATTGAGCGCATTATGGTTATGCTCAATCATTGGCAGCCCGCCAATTCCAGAGCCAATCGCCACGCCGATTCGCTCAGCATTCTCCTCTGTGCACTCTATCCCTGAATCCTGTACCGCCTGAGCACCGGCAGCCATNCCGTACTGAATGAACAGATCCATTTTGCGAGCGTCTTTGGGGTTCAGGTAAGGGCTGATATCAAAATTCTTTACCGAACCGCCAAACCGCGTATTGAAGCCACTGGTATCAAAGTGCTCAATAGNCGCTATGCCGCTTTTACCGGCGACAATGTTCGCCCACGACTCATTGACACTATTGCCCACTGGGGTCACCAGGCCTAACCCAGTTACCACTACCCTTCTTCGCGCCATCAGTTTCCTCCAGGCATCCATGGTGACACGACCCATCTGGGTCATTTGCTGCAGAANTTTGGTGACTAGTATAACGGAGATTGAACGTTATATTCATTGTGAGCGTAAAGCAAAAAAGCCGCCCCATATCAGGACGGCTTTTTTAAGACGGATGGGTGAGCACCCCACCCTGGTTCACAGCNTCGACCGCGCCCTTACTGGTGGGCGTTTACGTAGTCGATGGCTTCTTGAACCGTGGTGATTTTTTCAGCTTCTTCGTCAGGAATTTCAGTATCGAACTCCTCTTCCAAAGCCATCACCAGTTCAACGGTGTCCAGAGAGTCGGCACCCAAGTCTTCAGTGAAAGAAGAGCTATTCTGGATGTCTTCTTCTTTAACGTTCAGGCGCTCTGCCACAACTTTCTTAACGCGCTCTTCAATAGTACTCATCAACGTACTCCAGTCNTTCACATTAGCTGTTAGAGATAACCAGCTATTTGGAAACCGCAAGCCAAAAGCTGCGGGGTAGTTTATAGACGCCCTTAAGTTNACGCAACCGCCAAGCCTAAGGCCATCAACGCATATTCATACCGCCGTTCACGTGCAGCGTTTCACCAGTGATATAGCCTGCGGCATCGCTGGTTAAAAAGCCAACCGCTGCGGCGATCTCTTCCGGCCCACCTAAGCGTGCCAGCGGAATCTGCCTTAGCAGCATTTCATGCTGGGCTTCAGGCAGCGCTTCGGTCATGTCGGTGGCGATAAAACCAGGCGCAACGGCGTTTACGGTAATGGCACGGGAAGCAACCTCTCGCGCCAACGCCCGGCTAAAGCCTTCCATACCTGCCTTAGCAGCAGCGTAGTTAGTTTGGCCCAGGTTGCCCATGGTTGCCACTACAGAGCTGATCGATACAATCCGCCCGAAACGCGCCTTGGTCATGCCACGAAGACACGCCTTGCTGACGCGATATACAGATTTGAGGTTGGTATCCATGACGGAATCCCACTCCTCCTCTTTCATCCGCATCAGGAGGTTATCACGAGTGATACCCGCATTGTTAACCAAAATAGTCGGGGCNCCAAAACGCTCGCCAATGGTTTTCAGGACCTCATCNATGCTCGCTTGGTCCGTCACGTTCAGGCACATACCAGCGCCNTCAACCCCGTTAGCTTTCAGGTCGGCATCGATTTTTTCTGCGCCAGATTNGCTGGTCGCTGTGCCGATGACAATACGCCCTTGGCGGCCCAGNTCATGGGCGATAGCGCGACCAATGCCGCGGCTCGCACCNGTCACCAAGGCAACTCGTTTTTCTTGCGTCATAACACGTTTCCTTCCACTGAACTAAGCAAGGGTAGCTGAAAATAGCCGNTTATCACGCACTACCTGCTAATGTTTCTCGCGCAAGCTCAAGCGCTGCATCCAAGCTATCGGGGTCATTCACCGCTAGCCCCTTGGCACCGCGCACAATACGTTTATTAAGACCTGTCAGCACTTTGCCTGGGCCACACTCAATGAAGACATTAGCACCTTGCTCAGACATTGCTTCNACGCAGGAGGACCAACGNACNGGCTGGTAGAGCTGCTCAATTAAACGAGTGCGCAGCGTATCAACATCTGCATGNGCCTGGGCATCGACGTTCTGAATAACAGTATAGCGAGGGGCACGTAGCTCAATCGCCTGCATCGCTTCGGCAAGACGCTCAGCAGCAGGTCGCATCAGCGCGCAGTGAGAAGGAACAGACACAGGGAGGGCAAGTGCNCGCTTAGCGCCCGCTTCTTGGCAAGCANCAATGGCACGCTCAACGGCTGCTTTGCTACCAGCAATGACGACCTGACCCGGGGAGTTATAGTTAACTGCAGAAACGACATCGCCCTGGGCAGCGCTTGTGCAAGCGGCTTCCACCGCGCTGTCATCAAGCCCAAGAATGGCGGCCATTCCGCCTTCACCAGCAGGTACAGCTTCTTGCATTGCCTCTCCGCGCAGGCGCACCAGTTGGACACCCTCTGCAAAGCCCATCACGCCCGCACAGACCATAGCGCTATACTCACCCAGGCTATGGCCCGCCATCACGCTGGGGCGAGGGCCTTCCAGCTCCTGCCAGACGCGCCAGATGGCAACGCTTGATGTCAGCAGCGCAGGCTGCGTGCAAGCCGTGGAATTCAACGCTTCTTCCGGCCCTTCTTGGACTACTTTCCATAAATCGTAGCCCAGCGCGTCAGACGCTTCCTCAAATGTCGTTCCCACCACACTGTANCGCTCGGCTAGCTCTCGCAGCATTCCAAGCTGCTGAGAGCCTTGCCCGGGAAAAATGAGGGCAAGGGGTTGAGACATGTCGTTCACCTTTGCTCTTGTAGGCATTTGCTCAGTTGAGCGATAGGCGTGGCTATCGGCCCCGTTATAAAACGGCTGTTGGCACATCCTACTGCCGCCGATAACCCGCAAAAGTCGTGCAACGCATTGCTGTAACCCACTCATCTGCCCACTGAGCTAAGCCCAGTGTTTGGCAAGCTGAGTAGGCAAGTCATGNTCTACTTCCTGCAGCGCTCGCTGAATAGCATAGTAGAACCCATCTGCACGGGCGCCACCATGGCTTTTCACCACAATACGTTTTAACCCAAGTAGGCTTGCGCCATTATAACGAACGGGGTCAAGCTCCTGCTTTAGCCGCTTCAGCACAGGTTTGGCCAGTAAACTTGCTAAGCGCCCGCATANGCGTGACTCAAACGCCATCTGCACACGCTCCACCAGCATACGGGTCAAACCTTCGCTCGCCTTGAGCACCACGTTACCAACAAAGCCATCGCAGACCATGACATCAATATCGCCCTGGAAGATGTCACCACCTTCGGCATACCCCTGATAAGCAAAACTTAATGTGGTAGCGCGCTCACGCAGCAGCCGGTCAGCCTCTCGCACCGTCGCACTGCCCTTGGTCGCTTCCGCGCCAACATTCAATAGCGCGACNCGAGGGCAATTAATACCATCCATACATTGCGCCATTGCCGCACCCATCATGGCAAAATCCACTAGCCGTGATGCNGGCGANTCCACATTTGCNCCTAAATCCAGCAAATANCAGCGACGACCACCCCGTGCAGGAATCGCCGTACTGATAGCAGGTCTGGAAAAGNCTGGCAGCATNCCAAGCTCACGCCTTGCAAGCGCNACTAGNGCACCNGTGTTTCCTGCACNAACACCCGCTGCNGCATAACCTTGTGCCACATAACGCAACATATGCACCATGCTGGTCTTANCCCCAGAGCGTAACGCCCAGGCAGCAGAAGCATCTTGTGACACAGTATCAGGCGCATCGCAGACGACTAAACGTGACGCTGCCGCAGCCAAGGGCTGCGGCAAGCGCGAAAGCTCAGCGACAACACGCTGACGCGGGCCAAACAGAGCGAGCTCTAGGTCAGGACGTTCAATCACTGCCCTTGCAGAGCCNTCTATGATGACACGAGGGCCTTGGTCACCCCCCATGACATCAATCGCTAGGCGCAATGCACCCACTCTGTTTCGCCACTCGTTAGAGAGTTAAGGATTAAACCTCAACTACCTTACGACCACGGTAGAAACCATCCGGAGAAACGTGGTGACGCAGGTGAGTGGTACCGGTTTCTTTNTCCTGGGANAGAGTCGGTGCGCTCANCGCATCGTGGCTACGACGCATGCCGCGCTTGGAACGAGTTTTACGGTTCTGTTGAACTGCCATGGGTGTTTACTCCAAGGTATATAGGGTAAGTGATGCTTACTTTTTGCCTTTCAAAGCGCCACTGCTTTTCAAAGCATTGAGCACCGCGAAAGGATTCTTGGCTGAAGCGGATTCATCCGCCGCGCCTTCGGTCTTGCTGACCAGCTGCTCCGCCGAGACATGGCATTCGGTCTCATCGTGATAGACCACCTGCGGCAGGCTGAGGATTAATTCATCCTCAACTACCGTCAGCAAGTCCAGCTGTTCATTTTCCACCAGCACCGGCTCATGACTGGCAGGCAGCTCGGCCGCCAAGGCTTCGTCGGTAATCATTCCAAGCAGGAAGTCACTGGAAACGTCTTGGCTAAGCGGCACCATACAGCGGCGACAAGGCAGCGCCAGGGTCGCTTGCAAATGGCCACGAATTTCGCGACGGCCTTGGGCATCTACACCAAACCCAAGCACGACGTGACAGTCGCCGGTTTGGTCACCCGCTTCTTCAGCGAGGCGGGGCAGCTTATTCAGCGCCACTAAGCCTTCAAGTCGTTCGCGGCGGGCTGCAAGCTTATAAGGCTCAACCCGGCTGGGGAGTTGTGAGGTCAACATAGGCGCGCAATGATAGGCACTCGCCCTCCTGGTGTCAAAGCTCATGGCATAATTCTTATCGGTTTATCGATGAAAACAGCGTCAATAGGCATGCCGCTGGGCTTTCGCTACACTCATTGCCAGTACATATTGCGCCATTCAGGCCACAAGGAGACGATAGTGCCGCAAACGCAAAACGCCCCTCTTGTGCTCGCCTCCAGCTCGCGCTTCCGCCAAGCGCTGCTGGACAGGCTACACCTGCCCTACCAATGCTACTCGCCCGATATTGACGAAACGCCACTTCCAGACGAGTCACCAAAGGCACTCGTTCACCGCCTAGCATTGAGCAAGGCTAATNCCGTCGNGGAACGTTTCCCCAATCACTGCATTATTGGTTCTGATCAGATTGCTCTGTTTGAAGGGGATATTCTCGGCAAACCCCATACTACGGAGCGGGCCNGCGCTNACTTAGCCCGCTTCTCAGGCCAACGAGTCACTTTTTTAACTGGCCTGGCCTTATTAGACACGCGCCACCAGCGCCATCAGGTCCATATCGAACCGTTTGACGTGGTGTTCCGCACGCTGAGCGAGCGGGAGATTGAGCGCTACGTAGCAATAGAGCAGCCANTGGATAGCGCCGGCAGTTTTCGCATGGAAGGCTTAGGCATTGCTCTGTTTGAGCGCTTAGAGGGGCGTGACCCCAATGCGCTGATCGGTCTGCCGCTGATTGCCTTGTGCGACATGCTTCGCCAAGCAGGCATGAACCCGCTTGGCGATGCCTAATGCTACTGCGCCTGAAACTTTATAGGCGCATGACTACTGTGCAAGCCAAGCACTTCCGCTGCGGCCTGGGTAAAACGCCGCGTTAGNCGCTCAAAGGGATCCAGGCGGGGCGTATAGTTCTCCCATGATGCCTCACCCACCTGAGCACGCGCCACCTGTTCAAGGCTTGCCAACTCATCGACCAGCCCCAAGCCAAGCGCCTGCTCACCGCTCCAGATCAGCCCGGAAAAGATCTCCGGGCTATCACTCAAACGATCACCACGCCCAGCCTGTACATCATTGATGAACTGCTCATGAGTTTGAGTGAGCACGCTCTGCCAGAAACGAGCCACCTCCTCATCCAAGGGCTGGAATGGATCTAAAAACGCCTTGTTCTCGCCTGCAGTCATCACCCGCCGCTCGACGCCCAGCTCATCAATAGCTTCTTGAAAGCCAAAACCGGCATAGATCACCCCAATGGAGCCCACCAAGCTGGCGGGAGATGCCACTATCTCATCCGCCGCAGCGGCAATATAGTACGCCCCGCTGGCACCGATATCCTCGATCACGGCAATAATCGGCTTATCTCCCTGCTCACGCAGCCGCATAACCTCCGAGTAAATACGCTGCGACTGCACTGGGCTTCCACCAGGGCTATCAATATGCAGCACCACTGCCGACGCGCTTTGACTCTCCCAAGCCCGGTTTAACCCTTGAATAATACGCTCAGCATTAGCGGGCGAATCGTTGGCGATCACGCCATGCACTTCCACCAATGCAAGATGTTGCTGCGCAGGCACCGCGGCTGACGGCTCGGCTAAAAACACGCGATATAACGTAACCGTGAGTGATACCAGCACTAGCGCCAGCAGCATCAGCCGAAAAAACAGCTTCCAACGGCGTGTTCTACGCTGCTCGGTCAAGACGCCACCAATCCAGCGATCCATCATTTCAAGCTGCGCTAGGCGCTGACGCTCTCTGAGTATTTCCGCATCGTCATCCTGCCCACCTGGCAACGGAGACTCTTGTGCCTTGGTGGAGACATCCGGCCCCTGGGTCCAGCGATCATGAACACCACGCTGATCTTCACCTTGAGAAGCCTCTTCACTGTCACCACCGCGCTGCTGCTCATCACTCATCGTCAGCTCCTACTCTTCGTTTAAGGACGCCCTTATGCATGACGCAGCCAGTCAAATAGCGACGGCACGTCTTCAGCGACCCACACCGGCTGGCTAGCGGCTAGCCGAGCGGGAGTATGCACTCCGTAAGTTACGCCCACCCGATCCATACCGATAGCACGCGCCATTTCAAGATCATACTCAGTATCGCCCACCATTACCGCTCGCTCTGCTGGAACCTGAAGCTCAGCCAAAATCTCTAGCAGCATTTGCGGGTGGGGCTTAGAGCGCGTTTCGTCAGCAGTCCGGCTAGTGTGGAACAGCCCCCCGCTACCTGTTTCATTAAAAACCCGATCAAGCCCACGACGGCTCTTACCCGTCGCCACCGCAAGCCGCTGCTGGGGCCGCTCTCTCAGCCTTGCCAACTGCGCTTCAACCCCATCAAAAAAGGGCATAGGCGTAGTGTCACCATGAACAAAGTGATGGGAATAGCGCTGGCGCAAGCGCTCCGCCTGCTCTGGCTCAATGCCTGGGCAGAGTTTGGCAATCGCCTCAGGAAGACCCAGCCCAATAATGTCTTCAATGGCGCTGACTTCAAGCTCACCCCATTCAGCGTCTGCCGCTGCTGCTTGCATACAGGAAACAATCTTCGGCACAGAATCCATGAGNGTGCCGTCCCAATCGAAAATAATTAGCTCATAGCGCATAACAGTTCTCTTTTATTGACGTGCGCGCTTGAGCGTCTCTTCAAGCGCCTCCGGAAGCGGCGCTTTTACCGTCACCGGCCTACCGTTGCCAGGCTCGGGGAATGTTAACGAGCGTGCATGGAGGAAAAGTCGCCCCAACCCCAGCTGCTTGGTTAACAAGCCGCTCTCACGAGTAGCGTACTTATCATCCCCCAGCAGCGCATGGCCAGCATGGGCTGCGTGCACACGAATCTGGTGTGTGCGCCCCGTAACGGGCTCAGCCTCAATTAACGTGACCTTTTCAAAGGTTTCCACTACAGAGAAGTGGGTGCGCGACACTTTACCGTTGGGATCTACCCGCACGCGCCGTTCGCCGTTACCTGCATCAAAACGGTCCAACCGAGCACTTTCATAAGTTTTACGGGCCGGCCAGCGCCCGGCCACCAGCGCCAAGTAGCGCTTATCCATGCCGTGCTTTTTCAACGCCTCATTAAGGGTTACCAGCGCATCGCGAGACTTGGCGAGCAGCAAACAACCTGAGGTATCACGATCCAGGCGGTGCACTAACTCCAGGAACGTTAGGTCGTCCCGCACTTGGCGCAACGCCTCGATGAGACCAATCTTAACGCCACTGCCACCATGGACTGCTAAGCCTGACGGCTTATTCAGCACCATCCAGTCGGGCCCTTCCATAATGACGCTGCCGACAAGCAGGTCGCGCAGATTATCGCTCACCTCTTTCACCGCCTCTTTAGGCGCTAGGCGCAGTGGCGGAACACGTACTAAATCGCCCGCTTGCAGGCGATAATCCACTTTTACCCGTTTCTTATTGACCCGAACCTCACCTTTACGCACGATGCGGTAGATCAATGCACGAGGTGCACCTTTTAGCCGGGTCATTAAAAAATTATCGATTCGCTGACCCGCTTGTTCCGGGGCGATATCCACCCACTGTACTTCACGCCCTTCGGACATTGCCGCGCACTCCTGGTGACATTCTTTAACGTCAGGCTAAAAACGGCATTCTAACGTAGACCCACCGGCATTGCGTCAATTGCTGGTGGTTGTCTTTACTGTTATATTCCAAAGCGCTCATCGGCCAACGTGGCCGGGCCGAACGTGGCCCGCTTATATAATCCTTGTATGGCGAATGATTGCCCACGTTTTGCCTTCGCACCTGCCCGACAAACACGCAGGTCAGAGCGAAAAAGCATGGATCAGTGTACGCACTACCTGCTTATCACGTATTGAAATGTAGTAACTCTGCCGTTAAGTAAATGGGTAACGACAGAGAGCGTCAGGTCATGCCAGCAACGGCAGGCCCGTCACTAAATAAACGTTACGCTTCAGAGTGGCAGCCCCTTTTCGTCACAAGGCACTGCCAATTCTGGGGCGCAAAGATCAACGCTGTGCCGATACCGGCGTTGGTGAATCGATGAATGCCAGGTGTGGGCGGTGTCAGCAGAGCCGGATGGACGTGACAGCCACCGAAACATGTTCTGCCGCCGCCACGTACTCAACGCCCTTTCGGCCGGGTCGGCANAACTGCCTTCCCGGCTTAATGCGTCAGCATAACCATGCGCCGAGCACAAGCACGCAGCACCCAGCGATTCGCCGACGCTAGCCTTTAAAAGCGCTTCGGCACGCCATGCTACGTGAGACAACATGAAACGGATGCTAATTAACGCGACCCAGCCGGAAGAGCTGCGGGTCGCACTGGTAGATGGACAGCGCCTGTATGATTTAGATATTGAATCTGGCGCTCGGGAACAGAAAAAAGCCAATATTTATCGGGGTAAAATCACCCGTGTAGAACCCTCGCTCGAAGCTGCTTTTGTTGACTTTGGCGCTGAGCGCCACGGCTTCCTTCCGCTGAAAGAAATCTCCCGCGAATATTTTGTCAAAGATGTCTCTGGCCGTCCGAGCATTAAAGAAGTGCTCAAAGAAGGCCAAGAAGTCATTGTTCAGGTCGATAAAGAGGAGCGCGGCAACAAAGGGGCAGCGCTGACCACCTTTATTAGCTTGGCAGGTCGCTTCCTCGTCTTGATGCCCAACAATCCTCGTGCGGGCGGTATTTCGCGCCGTATTGAAGGGGATGATCGCAGCCAGTTAAAAGACGCCATGGGCCAACTTACTGTGCCCGACAAAATGGGCCTCATTGTTCGCACCGCAGGNATTGGCCGTAGCCCAGAAGAGCTTCAGTGGGACTTGGATTATCTCGTTCAGGTATGGGAGTCCATCACCACAGAAGCCGGTAAGCGTTCTGCACCGTTCTTAATCTACCGTGAATCCAACGTCATCATTCGCGCCATGCGCGACTACCTTCGTCAGGATATCGGCGAGGTGCTGATCGACAGCCCCGAGATTCACGCCGAGGCGCTGGCATTTATCCGCCAGGTGATGCCCTCTTACCAGCAGAAAATTAAGCTGTACGCAGATGAGGTCCCCCTCTTCTCTCGCTTCCAGATTGAGTCGCAAATTGAAACCGCTTACCAGCGGGAAGTAAAACTGCCCTCTGGTGGCTCGATTGTAATCGACCACACTGAAGCNCTGGTGTCCATCGACATCAACTCCGCGCGTGCTACGCGGGGCAGNGATATCGAAGAAACAGCGCTGCAAACCAATTCCGAAGCGGCCGACGAAATTGCCCGTCAGCTTCGCTTGCGAGATATTGGCGGCTTGGTCGTGATCGACTTCATNGACATGGGCCCTGCGCGCAACCAGCGTGAAGTCGAAAACCGCATGCGCGATGCTCTGAAGCTAGATCGTGCTCGGGTACAAATTGGGCGCATTTCACGCTTTGGCTTAATGGAAATGTCGCGCCAGCGCCTACGCCCCTCCCTGGGCGAAACAAGCGGCGTAGTGTGCCCACGCTGTAACGGCCAAGGCACCATCCGCGACGTGCGTTCACTATCGCTCTCGATNATGCGCCTGATTGAAGAAGAGGCAATGAAAGAGCGCAGCGCGCAGATTCGCGCCATCTTGCCGGTACCGGTGGCCACTTACCTGCTAAATGAAAAGCGCAGCGTACTGGCAGATATCGAGTCTCGCCAAGGCGTTCGCGTGGTGCTGCTACCCAGCCCAGAAATGGATACTCCGCACTACGATGTTCAGCGCCTGCGGGATGACCATTTGGACGAAGACGAGAGCCATACGCTCTCCAGCTTCGAGCTGTCTACCGACACCGATGTTGGCAAAGAACCTGACCCTAGCTTTGCACCGCCTGCACAGCGGGCCGAAGCGGCCGTTAAGAGCGTAGTACACAACGCCCCAGCACCGGCATCGCTGCAAACAGAAGAAACGCCTGCTAAAGCGGCTGCAGCCACCCCTGCACCCGCCGCTACTGCTGAACAGCCCAGCGTGCTTGGCCGCTTTATCCGCGGCTTTGCTAAACTGCTGGGCGGCGATGACGGCAGCCAGCAGCCAGCTCAGGAAGCCCAGGCACCAAGTAAGCAGACTGAACAGCCGAAGAGTAGCCGCCCGCAACGCAGTGAACGCCGCTCCAAACCTGTTCAGGAGCGCAGCGACACCAGGGCCAAAAACGAGCAGCGCAGCAGCACGCCATCCGGTAATGCCACTCCTCGCAATGACGATGCAAGCGATAAGCGCAGCGGCCCCAGCCGCACCCGCAACCGTCGTCGTCATCCGCAGCAGGACGATGCCAAGGCCCAAGAGAACGCGAAAAACACGCATCAGAAAGAGCAGCCCGTAAACAAGGACGCTCCTAAAGAGGAGGCAGCCAAGCCTGCCGTCCAGCCGGATAACCGTCGTGACAAGCCACGTGATGCCAAGCCCAAAAGCGATGAACGCACGCCTACGGCCCAGGCTGACGACAGCAAGCAAGACGACGGCAAGCCGAAGCGTACGCGTAACAACCCGCGTCATCGTTCGCGCAAGCAGGCGCTAAACCCTCAAGCGGAAGCAGAACAGCTGAAGCTGCAGGAAGAAGCGGAGCAGGCACCTCAGCCCCAAGAAGCCCCGGCAGCCACAGCGACATCTGAAGCCGCTAGCGCGCCTGACAACAACACGGAAGCATCGCCAACACCGGCTGACAAGCCAGCAACTGAGCAAGTAAGCAGCGAAAAAGACGATAGCGCNGAGCAGGCTCAAGCGGCAGCGGATGACAGCACAACTGCTGAGCGCCCGGCCAACAGCGCCGNCAAAGCGCGCAAGTCGACNCGCCAGCGCCGTCAGGCTCANCCTGAGTCAGTGCAGNACGAAGCCACCAGCACACCAGCGGCTGACAGCAGCGATGCAGCAGCCTTGAGCGCGCCAAACGCTGACGAGACCAAGGCCGCCGATGCTCAAACTGACGACCTCAAAGCGGAACAGCCGCCGGTGGCTCAAGAAACCGCAGCCCAAGAGGCCACGGAAGCGCCGCAAACCGCTGCCGAGCACGTCGCAGAGAGCGAGCCGAAAGCGAATGACGCAGCTGCAGAAGCAAGTGCGGCAGAAGCTGCTGCTGAAAGCACAGTGCCCACGGAAGAGCCTCAGACTCAGACAGTAGCGAATGAGACTGCTGAGCAGGACAGCGTTAAAGACACTCCGGTTGCCAACGCCGAAGCAGCGGCTTCTACGGATGAAGAAGCTTCAGCCCCAACAGTCAGTGAAGAGCCCTCAACGGCGAAAGCGCCTTCACCGGCGGCGGATCAAGAGCCTTCAACAGAAGCGAGCGAGCAGCCAGCTGCTGAAGCTCACGACGAGACGGCTACCAAGATGGAAGCGGCCCCTGCTCCAGAAGAGCAAGAGAACGTGTCAGCGCAACCCGCCGACAATGCGCCAGCGGCAAATCCCGTTAGCGAGGCCCCGACAGCTGATGAGGAGGCGCCAAAACCGCGTCGTCGCCGTCGTGCCCATAACGACCCGCGCGAACTACGCAAGCAGCAGGCACAGCAAAACTCGCAAGAGTAAGTGCTCGCAACAAANAACCCCGCTTCGGCGGGGTTNTTTATGGGTGNTAAANATAAGCAGACGTTAGATCACCCGCGGTTCTNGCTCTAGCAATACACCAAACCGATCAAACACGGTCTGAGCAATAGTGTCTGCAAAACTCAGCAGTCCTGGGCGATCTCCTCCCCCAAAGTGCACCAGCACTAACGCTTGGCGCTCATGGACGCCAAATGCTCCCAGGCGCTGCCCCTTTAAGCCGCACTGGTCAATCAGCCAGCCTGCTGCCAGCTTAGTTTGGTTATTGGGCTGAGGAAAATNCGGCATGTCTGGATACTCCTTCAACAGCCGATGCGTATGCTCATTGCTCACTAGCGGATTCTTGAAGAAACTGCCCGCATTCGCTAGCACAGCTGGGTCAGGCAATTTTTCCTGGCGAATCGCACAGACCGCTTGAGCCACGGACAAAGGGGTCGGTGACTCCGACACGCGAGCCGCCAAATCGCCATAACCCAGCACGGGCCTCGGCGTGGCGGACAGCNGCAGCGCAAGTTGGNTGATCACTACCTTACCCGCTAGTGCTCGCTTGAAAATACTGTCGCGATAGCCAAACTGGCACGCATCAGCGTTCAACCAGTACATCTCGCCAGTGGCCAACTCGNCAACCTGGACTGCTTTCAACACATCGCTGAGCTCGACACCATAAGCACCAATATTTTGTACCGGTGCAGCGCCGCAATCGCCAGGGATCAACGCTAAATTTTCAACCCCCCACAAGCCATGCGTCGCCAATGCCATTACCAAGGCATGCCAGCTCACACCGGCACCCACATAGGCGGTGACGTCATCACCACTGCGCTCCAGCCACCAATGGCGAAGTGCCGGGCGAAGCGCCATACCNTGAAGCGTTGGTGGCAGCAGCACATTACTGCCACCGCCTAGCAGGGTAATTGGCCACTGATGAATACGCGCGCTATACAAGGCGGCCTGCAGGCTAGAGAGCGTTGTCGGTGCAATGTAGCGCGCCGCTTGGCAAGGTAGGCGAAACGTATTGGCTGTAGTGAGGTCCACCCAGACGGATGCCCCACCCAAGCTATTAGCGCCCACAGGTCAGCTCTGCAATTAGTCCGGTACTGGCTTGCTCAATCATATCCAATACCTGCTCAAAGCCCGCTTCTCCGCCGTAATAAGGATCAGGAACATCAGTATTCGCGAGTCCTGCATACTCCAACAACAGCCCTACCTTAGCCTGGCTGTCGGCCGGTTTTAGCGCCTGCATCGCCGCCAGGTTATCGCTGTCCATGCCCAGCACGTAGTCGAATTCCAGGAAGTCACTCGCTTTTAACTGACGGGCGCGCAGATGGCTAATATCGATACCACGACGCAGCGCAGCTGCCTGGGCACGGGGATCGGGCGCTTTGCCAACATGCCAACTGCCAACACCGCAGGAGTCGATTTCCACGCGTTTGCTTAACCCTGCACGGTCGAGCGCCTGCTGAAAAACGCCCTCCGCGGTTGGTGAACGGCAAATATTGCCCAGGCAAACAAAGAGAACACGCGTCATGAAATGCCTCCTTTACGCTCGGCAGACAACAGCGACCTTACCCGCGCCAAATCCTCTTCCGTATCGACTCCGGCGGGGTTTATCGCGCTCGCCAGCGCCACTTGAATAGCGTAGCCATGCTGTAGTGCCCGAAGCTGCTCCAACTGCTCCAACTGCTCCAGGCTGGAGGGCGCTAGATCCCGATAGGCCGCTAAGAAACTCGCTCGGTAGGCGTAGATCCCAATATGGCGCAGCCAAGCATCGGTTTCTAGTAGGCTTGGCTGCGCTTTAAAGTGCTCGCGGTCCCAGGGAATCGGCGCTCGCGAGAAGTAGAGCGCCCGCCCCTGTAGCGACCGCACGACTTTCACCACGTTAGGATTAAACAGCGTATCAACATCCGCAATCGGCTCGGCTAGGGTGGCAATCGCCGCCTCGGGGTCATCCGCCAGGCGCAGTGCGACCTGATCAATAAGTGCCGGAGGAATCAGCGGCTCATCCCCCTGCACATTCACGACCAGTGTGTCATCACTTAGGCCTAGATGGTCGGAGACCTCGGCGAGCCGGTCAGTGCCCGAGGGGTGGTCATCGCGAGTCATCACTACGTCAGCCCCATAGGGCAGCATGGCATCGCGAATCCGCGTGTCGTCTGTCGCCACCACTACGCGGTTGGCCTGGCTTTGACAGGCTCGCCGCCACACATGGGCCACCATGGGCTCGCCGGCGATCTCTAATAGCGGTTTGCCCGGCAAGCGAGAGGAGCCAAAACGAGCGGGGACAACGGCAATAAATTGCGGCGTAACATCAGACATCACGCCTCTCCGGTGCGGCCAGGCGAGGTAGGTAACTTTTCATCAGCACCCATTTGCCGTGCCTCTTCAGGCAGCATGACAGGAATGCCATCCTGTATGGGATAGGCTAAACCGTCGTAGTGGCAGCAAAGCTCCTGGGCGTCACGATCATACTTCAGTTTGCCGTTGCAGAGCGGGCAAACCAGCATTGCCAATAGTTCCTTATCCATCGGTGCATCCCCTTTGTGTCAGTACGGACAGCCTGTTTGCCAGCCAGTCCTCAAATGCTTGTGGAAGCTGCGCCTCCACCTCTAATACCCAGCTATCAGACGGTGCAAACGCCTGACACTTTACGGCGTCTTTCGCCGTCATAATGATTGGTCGTGGCGGCATAAATTGAAACGTGTGTTCATCAAATGGCTGGTGGTCTGCCAGGGGATGCATCTCCCCTTCCACGCCTAACTCCCGTAGCGTATTGAAAAAACGCNGAGGGTTGCCAATACCTGCCAGCCCATGCACCGGCAGCGCAAATGGCAGCGGCTGCAACGGATAGTGCTGCCCAGTAGGCAGCTGGCGCCAGCGCTGAGGTACCAGCTGCATAGCCACACTAGATATTTCCAGCGGGCGTTGTAGCGCTCCGTTGACAATCACAGCGTCCACACTTGCAAGTCGCCCGGGCGCCTCTCTTAAAGGCCCAGCGGGCAGGCAGCGCTGATTGCCTAGCCCACGAGCACCATCGATAACCACCAGTTCAATATCGCGCCCTAAGGCCAAGTGCTGCAAGCCGTCATCGCTAATCAGTACATCGCAGCCCTGTTGCACCAACCTTTCAGCACCCCGCGCTCGCTGCGGGTCCGCCACCACCGGTACTCCGGTTTGCTGTGCCAGCATCAGTGGTTCATCACCGCTATGCGCTGGGTCTGTAGAAGGCGTTACTAACAGAGGATAGTGCGGCGCTTTACCGCCATAGCCGCGGGTGACGATACCGGGTGAAAATCCCTGCTGTACCAGCCAACGGCTAAGCCAGGCCACAAGCGGTGACTTACCCGTACCGCCTAACGTAATATTGCCCACCACGATCACCGGCACCGGTGCTTGCCAAACTGGTTTATTTCCCTCGCGGTAACACTGTGCTCGCCGCCCCATAAGATAACGGTATAAATTACCCAACGGATAGAGCGGTACTAGCCAGTTACTGCCGCCATAGGCAGCCTTTATCCAGCGCTGAGCAAGACTCATTCACTCTCCTGAAACTGAAGCTGGTGCAGCGCGGCGTAGGCCCCACCTTTTTCAAGCAGCGCCTGATGGGTACCCTGCTCAATAATCCGCCCTTGATCCATCACTAGAATGCGGTCGGCACGCTCAATGGTGGAGAGTCGGTGAGCNATGACCAGGGTGGTGCGCCCTTCACACACGTGCTCCAACGCTTTTTGGATATAGCGCTCTGACTCGGTATCCAGTGCGGAGGTCGCTTCATCCAGAATCAGAATGGGCGCATCTTTAAAAATGGCCCGGGCGATGGCGAGCCGCTGGCGCTGCCCACCCGAGAGCATCACCCCATTCTCGCCGACGACCGTGGCGTAACTTTCTGGCAGCTTTTCAATAAACTCGCTGGCGTAGGCTGCCTCGGCAGCCGCCTTAATGGCGGCCGGGTCTGGGTCAGCCACGCCGTAAGCAATATTGTCAGCAATGGAGGCGTTAAACAGGGTGACCTGCTGGGACACCAGGGCAATATTCTGGCGCAGCGGCCCTAAGGCGTACTCATCGGCATTCACGCCATCAATCAAAATCTGCCCTTCACTGGGGCGATAGAAACGCGGCAGCAGGCTGACGAGCGTTGATTTACCGCTGCCCGAGCGGCCCACAATAGCCACCAGCTCGCCGGGAGCAACGTTAAGATTCACGTTGTGCAGTACGCTGGGCTGGTCGTCACCATAGCGGAAGCTGACGTTCTCAATCACCACATTGCCCGTTAGCTTGCTGGGAATGAGAGAGCCTTCATCCTGTTCAGGGGTGAGGTCTAACAGGCCAAACAGCTCAGAGGCCGCTGCGATGCCCTTCTGAATCTCGCTGTTAATCTCGGTGAGCTGGCGCACCGGCTTAATCATCAGGGCAGCGGCGGTGATAAAGGCGACAAACTCCCCCGGCGTCATGTTTTCCATCAGCGAGGGCGCCATGGCCAGCCACACTAGCAGCGCCATAGAGATCGCCACCAGCATGAGCACGACAGGCGAACTAACCGCTCGGGTCATGGCCTCTTTCATACTCTGGCGACGGTTCTCTTCACTCACGCGCTCAAAACGCTGTTTCTCGTACGCTTCTGCGCCGTGGGTACGTACCACGCGATAGCCCGAAAGCGCCTCAGAAGCCACATGAGTCACATCGCCCATGGAGTGTTGAATACGCTTGGAGATACGCCGAAAGCGCTTGCTCACATAGCTCACCACACCGGCAATAATCGGAGTAACACCCAAAAACAGCAGCGTTAGCATCCAGTTGGTCCAGAATAGATAGCCTACCAGCCCCACGACAAACAACCCCTCACGCAGGATGATCGTCACCGCATTGGTCGCTGCACCCGCTACCTGCTCAACGTGGTAAGTGACCCTTGATACCAAGTGGCCGCTGGAGTGCTGATCGAAAAAACGACCCGGCAGGTGAAGCAAGTGGGCAAACACATCGCAGCGCAGCGTATGAATCACATAGCGCCCCACGTAGGCCATAAAGTAGGTGCTCAGAAAAGTGCCCAGCCCGCGAGAGGCAAACATGAGCACTACAAACAGCGGCAGGAAAAACCGAAAATCGGCGTCTGGGTTTTGAATCCCATCAATCAGCCGCTTCATCATTTCCGCCAGCGCGGTACTTGAAGCTGCGTAAATCACAAAACCCACCACCGCCAGCGCAAACGCACGCCAGTGTGGCTTAACGTAACCCAATAACCGTTTATATAGCATCCAACCTGAATCAGTCACACGCGCTCCCAGCAGTAGTGTGCAGTGTGGGCGATTCTACCTGATGGTGGCGCGCTTCAACACCGCTTATGGCCACCTGCCAAGGCCCGCAGNGGCTGAAAGGTGACTGGCTGCTGTGGTATCAGCGTAAATTTAAGCGCGCCGTCCTGGGCGGTGTTCCATAGGCAGCTATGCTGCTGCCGAAAGCGCCGCACAACGTCGTCGGCAGGGTGGCGGAACGCATTGTCTCGCCCAGCGCTGAAAACCACGTGATGTGGCTGCGTCTCGCGCACAAACTGAACACCCGAGCTGGTGCCGCTGCCGTGGTGGCCCGCCACCAATACACTCACGTTGCCATTCAGCTGCGGTAGAAGCTGTCGCTCCACTTGGTTCCCTACGTCACCGGTGATCAGCAGGCTATGTTCACCCGCATACACTGCTAACACACAAGAGCGATCATTAGAGGATAGAGTGTTCTCACCGCTCGGTGGCCAGAGTATTCGATACGTAATACCGTCACGCTGCCAGCGTTGCCCCTGCTCGCAGCGCTGGCTTGGGATAGATAGCGACTCCCCTGCTGGCGCCCACCACTGCGCTACTTGGTGATCCGCTAGTAGCGCATCTACGCCTCCGGCGTGGTCAGTATCCGCGTGACTGACCATTACTTGGTCAAAATCTTGACCTGGGGGCCATAGGCTTTGCAGGGGCATAAAGCCACTGCGAAAACGTGGCCCCGTATCATAGAGCAGCCGAAAATTGGCACTGCGCAGCTCTATTAACTGCCCTTGGCCCACATCGTAAACCGTCACGTGAAGCTGCCCCGGCGGAATCGCCTGCTCTCTCGGCCACCAGGGAATTGTCACCAAGAGTACCGCCGCACCCACGCGTAACCAACGCGGCACGGCGGGCAAGCCCCAGCACAGCGACAGCAGCACCAAGCTCCCCGCCAATGGATAGGCCAAATGCGCGGGAGGCTGCCAGAGCGGTGCGGCTTCCACAGCGACAACCAACAGCTGATGAAATACCGCTAAGGCTTGCTCAAACACCCACCAGGGCACTAGACCAACAAACGGAAGGGGTGACAGCAGCCAGCCGAGTAGCGCGGTAGGCACCATGACCGAGCTGACCCATGGCACCGCCACTAAGTTGATCAAAGGGGCCGTAGGGGCTACACGCCCAAAGGCAAACAACACCGCTGCGGCCATTAAAGGGGCCAATAACAGTTGAGAACGCAGCAGTGCCCAGCACCAGCCTTTTACACCGCGCGGCCTGGACCGACCCTGCCAGATAATAATCAGCCACCCTACCGCCATAAACGAGAGCCACAACCCAGGCCGCCAAAGTGCTAGCGGGTCAACTATCAGCACCAGTGCCAGTGCAAGCCACCAAGCTTGCCAGGGCCCCGGTGCATGGCGGCCACTTAGAACCCACAACCCCAGCAACGTCATAATCATCGCGCGCATTGCCGGTGGCGCCAACCCGGCCAACACGGCGTAGCCAACGGCGGCCGCGCCAGCAAGCCACCAGGGCCAAGTGCGCAGCCGCCAGTTGGTAGGCGAAACGACACGCGCAGCATAACGCCCTAGCAGCAGCACGAATGACGCCACCAGCCCCACATGCAGGCCCGAGATCACCACGAGGTGCGTGGTACCCGTAGCGTTTAACAGCGCCCAGTCATCTTGGTTAAGCTGTTCGCTATCGCCAAGCGTCAATGCGGCCAGCCAGCGTTGGGTACGTGCCTCTAAAGGCAGCTGTGCTAGAAAGTCGGATGCCAATTGGCGCAGCCGAGGAGAAGCGTGCGTAAGCCGCTGCGGCGCAGGATCGGGGCGAATATATCCAGTAGCGTGGATGCCTTCACGCCATAACCACTGCTCATAATCAAAAGTATTGGGGTTGATAAAGCCATAGGGCGGCCGTAAGCGCAGCGTCATTTGCCAGCGCTCGCCAACCACATACTCATGCTCATGGTCGTAAGCGCTCACCCGAACGCTGTTTAATTGATCACAACGGGGAAGATGGGCAGGGGCTGTGCAGCGCTCGATACTCAATCGCAACCGCTGAACCCCTGACTGCTGCTGTACAGCGGTCACTTTGGCATGCACCGCTATATCCTGCCCGCTCAGCCCAACGGGCAGCCGACGCACCCACTCCTGCTGAATACTAAAGGCAACGGACCCGCCTAAGAGCAACCATACTAGGGCCCGTGGCCGCCATACGCCAACGCTTAGCCCCGCCATCATGAGGACCAGTGGCAGCAGCCATGTACCGCCCTGCCCACCGGCCCACCAAGCCAACAGGCTACCGCCAAGCGCTGCTAATGCCGCAGGCATTGCAATGCCCTGCCCCATCCGCCCCTCCCTGGTGCTCAACCATTACTGCGCACGCCGTAGCCGAAGCCCTACGCTATATGGATAATAGAAACGATCTAAAGTAAGAGTACCTGACATGCCGCGCCGTTTCCTGCAGCGCTACATGCCAAAACCCGA
>JGI25134J35505_10000194_pt1 | contig 24774 bp, 30 predicted proteins | sample ETNvirnome_6_100_FD_35505 | JGI IMG/M metagenome (IMG submission 35505) | reverse complement strand
CTGCTTTGTCATACACAAATATTTTTGCGCCCTTCTCCGAAAATACTGTTGTCAAAGATCCGCCTACAAATCCTTGTCCTATTACTGCAAAACTTTTCATTCTACTTTCCCCCATGAAATCTTATTAGCTACGCGCTCATACAAAAAATAGACGAAGAAGCCGCTGATGTTCATCAAGATTGCGGATTGTATGTTTTCTTCTAAGCCTACTGTCAAAATGAGATAGCTGTTCATTGTGGCCAAAATTCGCCACAATGCAGTTTTGACCAGTGTTCGCTTTTTTGTTTCCACTAGTCACCCTTTTCAATTCGATAGCTGTCGGAATCGAAATGCTGTGTCGAAAACTCCATAAGCTCAGAATCTTCTACTGCAATCATTCGATGTCGCAGTCCGGGATAAACATGGAGGGCATCACCCGGAAGGAAATCGATAACTGTCGCCTTTGTCAAATCGTCATCGTCACTGTAGTGTATCCTCATTTTTCCTGACAGCAACCAAAATGTTTCGTCTTTCAATTTGTGGTAGTGCCAAGAGCATTGCTTCCCTTCATTGAATTTCAGAAGTTTTCCGCAATACTTCTCATTATTGACAATCCAGAGCTCGTGGCCCCATCCCTTGTCATGAATTTCGGTTTTGGATCTCATTTGTTTCTCTCCACAAACTGCCTAACATATTCTTGCAGGCCCATTTTGGGCTGCCAGCCTGTTTGTTTTCGAAGCGGCCAGGCATCAGCTAATGTGTCTCGAGCCTCTCCTGGTCTCTTTGGAAGATATTTTTTTTCTCCTCCAAACATGTCTGCTAGCTCATTGATAGAATGATTAACACCGGTGCCAATATTGAAAATTGGTGAGGTGTCATTAAAGCTCCAATCCCTGACGCCTAGGTCGACGAAGCCTCGAACAATATCGTCTACATGTGTGAAATCTCGACGCTGATCACCATCATCTGTAATTGTCAGTGGTAGGCCCTTCTCTGTTTGATCTTCAAAAATGCCAATGACAGTTGCGTACGATCCTGTGGTAGGTTGACGCTTTCCATAGACATTGAAAAAGCGAGCTGCAACTGTACTCATCCCGTAAACTTCGTGGTAAAGATTGCAGACTTGCTCGCCCGTGAACTTGGCAAATGCGTATGGATTGAGGAAGTGACCCGCGTATGCTGAGGATGATCCAGCATAGACGAGCCGCGCGGCACAGCTTCTTGCATACTCGCAAACCTCAGCGGTGCCCATGATATCAATTGAAAGATACGTGAGAGGATCTTTGAATGAAGGCTGGATTCTTGCTAGAGCTGCCAAATGATAGACGATGTCGAACTTGTGACCAGCATACTTCGCCTTGTTGATGTTCCGGATGTCATCGATCCAATACTCTACGTCATTTCTCATGTAGTTTCGTGAAGATGATTCTGAACACAGGTTATCAACTACGATAACTTCGTGTGTCCCCTCATTCTTGAGGTAATCAACGAGATGTGATCCAATAAAGCCCAAGCCACCTGTCACCAAAATCTTCATGTGTCCCTCCTAACTCCCAAAGTAGGCATCACTGTTGAATGCTTTGTCATCAATGAAAATATCAAAGTGGGGTTTTCCCATTTTAAGATCTGTATGCTTCGCACCCCATTCATCAAGCTGTCTTTTTGTGAGATCATACCAGTCAATTCCTGTCACGGAACCTCGGGCTGTCCAGTACACAACTTCATGACCAAGCCCAAACAAAGCGTTAATCAGTTCAATTCTTGCGAGGTGTGGTTTCGCCTTTGAATACTCACGAGCCTTAGATGTGTCTGAGTCATTATGGAAACAGATCGTCTCGTCAATGTCAACGTAGTAAATCACTTGGCTACCTTTCTTCCTGAACCGATTATCATCAGCTCTTTAGCGAATCGTATCCACTTCCGGTCTTTTGTATTTCTTTCCACTTGATTTTTCCACTTGAATGACTCAGGAAGCAACCTCCCTATCATGCCGAAAATCGGCATCAAAAATGGAAGCTTCCACACAATCGGTATCAAGAAGTCTTTCTACATATTCGTTGGCTAGGTCAATAGAACCACGATGATTAGAACCTATCTCAGCAATTATCATATTAATGTCCCCCTCTACCTAGATGCAATAGCCAGAAGCATTGGCTCTTTTGAAAATCTTATAAGCTTGTTGATCTTGTTGTTATCACTCCATGGGACATCATAGAATGGTCCGTAAGGTACTGGTAATTTTGACAACAACTTTATGATCGGAATAAGAAGCGGATACTTCCAAAGAAATGGAAGTTGATAGAAATATTTCACAGTCACTCGTTTGAATCCAATCATCTCTAGCGCACTCCTCAAAGAGCGCGCAGTGAAAGGCGTCACGTGTGTATGATCAATATAGAACGGACCCCAGTATGAGTGTTCCCAGCTGGGTGTCATAATAACAGCAACACCACCAGCAGACAAACTTTCATAAATTCCAGTCATATATGAAGTGGGATTATGTAGATGCTCTACTACTGACTTACTAAACACGTAATCAAAATTTTCATCTGTATAGGGAGGGGTGTCATTTACAAAATCAACTTGTTTGACGTTGTATCCTTCAATATTGTTGATACTGGGTGAAATGTCAAATCCTGTTGGTGTGAATCCTAAATCTTGAAACACCTCTAGATAGTCACCTCTGCCGCACCCAAAGTCAGCAATTTTTCCGGGCTTTTTGTAAACATTATCTAGTAGCCACGATGCTAAAAGCCCGGGATATTTGCCGTACGGCCTAACACCGGTATCATACGTGTACTCCACATATCTTTTACTTTCAAAGATTGAGTCTGTCTTTTTAGTCATCGCTAAAGGCCTCTAGCTAGCCAACCGCCGTCGACATATAAATCAATGCCGGTCACATATCTAGAAGCGTCTGAAGCTAGAAAAATAGCAGCGCCCGAGAGATCATCTGGCATTCCCCATCTACCCAGGCATGTTCTCTTGCTTCGAGCAGCCCTCTTACTAGGATCTTTCCAGCTCCCAGCTGTCATACTAGTTTTTATGTAACCAGGGCCTAAATTATTCACTCGAATTTGATGTTTTCCCATATCTAGTGCCAAAGATTTTGTTAGTTGTTTGACAGCACCCTTGGAGGCCACATAGGCGGGATTATCCGGAAATGCTGTTTCAGAATTTAGACTAGTAATATTGATGATAGAGCAGTTTTTTGATGATGTAGACAGCATCAAATTGATTACACTTTGTGTAAGATGAAAAAGTGAAGTCAAGTTAACTTCTATTGTCTTGTTCCAAAATTCTCGGGTATACTCTAATGTTGGGCATCCCATGGTGATACCAGCATTATTGACCAGTACATTGACTCGACCAAATTTATTGACTACTATTCTTAAAGATTCATCAACATCTCTTTTTGATGTAATATCACATTCTAATAGAGACAAATTTTCACTGCCCTCTAAGTCAAAAGATCTCACAAGATCTAGATCTTTACGAGACAAATCCAAAACTACAACCTTTGCGCCGGCTCCAAGAAAGGCTTTTACAATTGCCAGGCCGTTTCCTCTGGCACCTCCAGTGACTATACAGACCCTACCTTCTAGAGAAAACATCTGTTCAATAAAGCTCATCTAATCACCAATCTATTTAGTCTTACTTCATTAGCCACCATTTCTGAATCATATGATATGGTATTTAGAATGAAGCTAGAGACTTCTTTTGGATCTAAAAATGTACTGTAGTCTTGTCTTTCATCACTAGCACCCATGGGTGTCTGAATAGAACCGGGTGCTATAAAAAATGTTCGAACACCGGTTTCTCTGTGTTCTAGAAATAGAGATCTTGTTAGTCCTAGAAGCGCATGCTTTGAAGTGCAGTACAGCCCTGTTTCCGAAGAACCACCATAAGCTGATGATGAACCTATATTGACAATTCTGCCCCACCCCTTTTCTTTCATTCTCTTGCTCAAAACTCTGGAGAGAAGAAATGGAACTTCGACATTAATTCGCATGCACTTTCGAAAGTCCTCTATAGATGTCTGGCTTATGGGCATCATGGGGAAAATTCCTGCGCAATTTACCAGAACGTCTACATCATTAGAAACTCTTTGCAACAAATCATGAACCTGGTCATCATCTAGTAAATCAATTACCAGCTTTACTATTTCAGCACTTTCTGAGCACCTTCTCACTGTCTCGTCTAGGTTGTCTTTGTTTCGACCAACTACATAAAGCTTATCAAAATGACTAGAAAATATTTCTACTAAAGATCTTCCCAGACCGCTAGAAGCACCGGTTACTAGCGCGCATTTATTTGAAAAAATATCATACATTTAGATCTTCGACTAGTTCTATCAAGTTTCCTTCTGGGTCACGACAGAATGTAATTTTCACATTGCCGTCTGGAGAGGTCTGCGGTGGGCAATTGAATTCTGTTCCCAGCAAACTAAGTTTTCGGTACAAATCATCTAGGTTATCAACAGAAATTGCAAAATGTGAGTATCCTATGTCGCAAATAGGTCGTCTAGAGTTTTGCCCAATATCATTACCGCTAGTATGTGAATGATACTGTAGCAGCTCTAGCATCACCGAAGAGTTATTCTCGTCTCTTAGCTTTGCCGATGTCACACTCACACCCTCTAGACTAGAAAAATTGTCAATGCACTTACCGGACTCGAACATCTTCTTCTCTATAGAAAAACCCAATAACTCATAAAAAGATACACACAGTTCTAAATCTTGTACTGTGAGCCCAATGTGTCTAACAGATATCATAGACTGTCTACCCTTCGAAGCTTCTTTGCGATTCCCACCTCTGTTTTTTGAACAGTCTTCTTATCTGATCCCAAAGCAAGCTCGATGGATCGAATGTATTTAACCAGCTTGTTCAATCCGACAAGCTCGAGAGACGCAGATTGATCTGACCCATACATTGCGCGATCAAGGGTGATATGACGTTCAACAGAAGTTGCACCAAGAGCCGCGGCGGCACATGATACAATGATTCCTGCCTCGTGCCCACTATAGCCCACGTCACAACAGAATTGATCCGCTAGCGTTTTCATCACACGAAGGTTGGCATCACTATCTGGCATTGGATACGTGCTGTTACAATGCATGATCTCAAATGGGCAACCACGATCTCTGAAGATTGAAATTGCGGATGCGATCTGCTCAAGTGTGCTCATTCCTGTTGAGATGAATGTGTATTTACCTTCGTCTGCGATTGTCTCCAAAAGAACACGGTCAGTCAACATTGCTGATGCAACCTTATTGTACTCACAATCAAATTGCTGTAGATCTTTTTGACTCGCTAGATCCCAAGCTGATGCGAACCATGCAATGTCGACCTCCCTGCAGTATCGATCGATTTCTGCATACTCCTCCATGGAAAACTCGAGACCTTCTTTCTGGGCGCGATTTGTTTTCCCCCATGGCGACTCCCGATAGACGTCTAGCTCTTTTGTTGTATAGACCTCATCAATCGTTCTCTTTTGGAACTTCACTGCATCACATCCAGCAGCCACAGCACCATCAATTAGTTTCTTTGCAGTTTTCATATCACCGTTGTGATTGATCCCAACCTCAGCGATTATGAATACGCTGGTAACATCACTAGTCATTTTTTGTCCTTTCATCAAGCGCATGGCTTAATCTGTCAAATTCAGTTTGAATTTGAAGTTCGACCATTCGAAAATCAAACTCAGTATCGATGTCCAGTATTTCCGGACTAATCTTTGCATGAATCCAGTCACCAAAAGATGACCCGGATTTCACTGTTGTTTTCTTTACAATGTCAATATACCCATTGGGAATGTATGTCTTAGGAAATGCTTGCCCGGGTAGATTCGAATAATCCTTCACTCCCTTGAAGTCGCTAAAAAATCCGCAGCAGAGTCCTGCATCGATCATAAACATCTTGTAGGGAGAGTGATTTGAGAATGCCATTGTCCGGAGACCGGTCCAGCCAGCATCTTCCTCATGAAAATCTGTCACGATTTCATCAATGAAAGCAGGATCTCTAAGTGGTGTTGTCGGCCGAATGAGTGCAACTTCATGACAATCGATGTTATCGAAAAAGTGATTCAAAAATCCGTGATCGGAGGAGTCATTTCTGGCAAACTTTTCTGGTCGCAAAAATGGAACCTCAGCGCCATACGATAAGGCAATGTCAGCAATTTCCTGACTGTCTGTTGACACAATCACGCGATCGATATTGAGAGCCTGTTTGCACGCCTCTATGGAGTACGCTAGCAAAGGGTGGTTCCCAAGCAATCGCAAGTTTTTGTTATGAACTCGCTGGCTACCGAATCGGGCTGGAATCACTGCGTTTATCAAGTTGCAAAACCTCTAGCAAATCATAAGGGCCGGTGATGACTTTTACAAATACTCTAGCATGTCACGTAGAATTCGTAGTGAGTTATTTGACTCAAGCGTTATGACTTCATTTGCGGAAGCCTGTTGTGAAGTGAGCTGTTGATAATGATTTTCAAAATCAGAAGTGATTGTTCTGCATGTTGAGGACTGGAACACACCTGCGAATCGATACACATTTTTGATTGAATCGATTGCGTATATCAACTTGTCGTTAGACACTGATTCTAAATTGATGCAAGGCAGACCAAAGTATTCTGCCTCCACAGCACTTGTGCTGTATGAAGAAATGTGCAAATCGGAGTTGAGCATCAAAGAGAGTGACGAATATGGAAACCCAGCTTCCTTCACGACATGTGAGTACGTCAAAGCCCTGTCCACGAACACCCATGGCGTTTTCTTTTTTGACTTAACGACAAGATCGATTCCTTGCCGATTACAAAATGCCATGAATTTTTCAAGGTTGGTCTGTACGTTTTTGGGAACTAAGCTTTGCAAGGTTGTCATAAAAACAACTCTCGGACGATCTCTTTTTTCTTGCTTCACAAAAATGGAATGATCATAAAGCGGGCTGCCAAGTGATGCAATTGAGAATCTGTCATCATTAACAAGCCGTCTAAACTCATTTTCGAATCTGGCATCTGGCAAATACAGTCTGGTAGGTACAGTATCGACATTCAAACCTGCATGGATTCGGTGAGCACAATGAAGTGAATCAAAGAAAACCCCGATAGAAAACGTCCTAGGACAGTTTTGACAAAACTTCGGGCCATGATGAGTAATGTCTTGACACACAATCGCATCAATTTTCTGGCGTTTGGCGTGCTCGATTACGTGGTCGTCATTTCGCACAAGGTAGAGACTAACATTTTGTAGCTGTAATTGGGCTGCCCACTGCTTGACATCTTCAACATTGATATTATCAGATGGCTTTCCTTGCCGCATCTCATACAAAAAAACGTGTGCATGAATTCCTACACTGTTAGCGAAAATCACAAGAGGAAACATCGACTTGAGAAATGTCTTTCCTTGTATCACAAATGCCACATGCTTCATTGTCTTTACCAGCTAATTTTCCAGTTATCAAACTCGGCAGCCAGACAATCAATCTTGTAGTCCTTCCTTCCACCTACAATTTCCTGAATCTTGTTTTTTGCCGTATTTCGAATCCCATTCAAGCCGTGTGTTAGCTCCAGGTCGTTTCCATCCTTGACACCCTTTCGATAATTCGCTTCATTGTGCCAGATGTGGAGATTCATTTGTGACAGCACAACAATTGCTCGAATGGTATCAGCATCAACCTTGGTGGTATTCTCAAGACACACATCAATATCATGACAAATGTCTTTGATCTCCTGAGAATACTCATCTTTGTGTCCCGGAATGAAAACTTCCTTCAGCTGTGCTATCGAAAGCCTATCAATCAACTCAGCCATTGTCGGGAGATATCGTCGTTTACCACTTGTCATATTCACACCTTGTTCAGCTTTTTGCACAAATCTACAATCATGTCTTGTGTAATGCCGGTATGATTTCCAATGTACAGGCCAAAATCATGAATGTGGTCAAGGTTTAATAGATTCCGAACGCGATATCGGTTGGGGAACTTGGCAAGATATGGTTGTCTCACTTGATTTCCTCCGCCGGATGCACCTACACGAAATTCAATGCCTAGGTCGGTTAATGCTCGATTAGCGCTCGCAAAAAGACTAGTTCTGCTCTCTGCCAAAATCAAGGGCAGTGCAAAATTGCTTGATCCATCGATTTTGAAGTTTGTTTGGAATTTTTCAGGACTCAAATTTTCTAACCACATGTTCAAGTTGTCACTACGCACCTTGATGTTTTCGTCCAGTCTTTTTAGTTGAGACAAACCAAGCACAGCATTCATCTCAGATGATCTTACGTTATAGCCCGGAACTGCGAACGTAAAAAGTGGGTTGAGATCCGGGAATGACTTTTGATACTTCGCTTGAGTTTTTTTGCTGGCCTCGCGCGTCATTCCGTGTGATCTAAGCATTCGAACAATATCGTGAATCTCATCACAATCTGTGCATACAGCACCGCCCTCAATTGTCGTCATGTGATGACCAAAGTAGAAGGAGAAGTTTGACATGTCACTATATGTGCCTACCTTCTTGTCCCTAAAAGTTGCACCATGAGATTCACAGCAGTCTTCAATTAAGATCAAGTTGTTGTCGGTGCACAGATCAAGAAGCTTCTGTGTCAATGCATTGAACCCCAGAACGTGAACAGCAAGAATGGCTTTTGTTTGTTTCGTTATCGCCATTTCAGCTCGAGTGGCATCGATTGACATTGTCTGTGGGTCGATATCGACAAAGACCGGTGTGAATCCCATCTCTAAAAATGGAACCACATCAGAAACCCAACCAAATGGGCTCATTATTACTTCGCCAACACCTACCAGCTCCCTAAGGGCCGATGCCATAATCCAGTTAGCTGACGCACCGGAGTTGACAAATGTCGTGTTTTTTGACCCCTGCCATTCCGACCACTTTTCTTCAAACTCACGGACTCGAGGACCCTGTGTAAATCTTACGTTTGGTGTTGTAATAAAATTGACAAGCTCCTGCTTGTCGTCATCAGTGATGTTGTCATTGATTAGTGGCCACTTGAATCCTGTCATTGTCTCCTCGGTATTATGCTTGTTGCGTTCTGAGCGTTAGAAACTCATCCAGATTCTTTTTTGGATTGACGTCATATGCCAGTTTCTGTAAGTCTCTCAGTTCATTAATCTTCAGATGCTCGCTTTCCATAACCCCTGGAAACTGCTTTCCATAGTCGTCCCAGTTATTGGTCAATATTCGAAGTCCATACTCTCCCTTCTCAGCAAATGATCTTGCTGCCGAGCCAGGGAATGGTACTGCAATCGGGAATGTGACTGAGTACACGTTTGTGCTTATTTGCTTAGACAGCTCAATCGTTTCCATCACAGTTTCGCGGGTCTCACCAGGAAGTCCCAAAATGAAACTACCAACACAGCAAATCCCGGCATCGGCAGCTGCCTGTACAGCATTGACAATTTGTGACTTGTTCTTGACGCCCTTACCGATCCTTTTAAGCATCTCTTCGTTTGCACTTTCAAATCCGTAAAAGACGTAATAACACCCGGCCTCTTTCATCAGACGATAGTATGAANGATCATTCAAGTGAACAGTTGTCTCACATGACCATTTGACCCTCTTATGAAGATCCTCGCTAATCATTCTCAAAAATAGTTTCTCACTGAACTTTTTGTTGGCGACAAATGTCTCATCCAGGAATGAAATCGCCTCAGCACCAAAGTCGGTTACATTTCTCCACATCTCTTCTATGACCGAATCAACAGATCGATAGACCCTCTTTCTTCCAAACATCCTGGAACAAAAATTGCAAGCGTATGGACACCCTCTGCTTGTGCTCATTGGCAGTTCGAGTTTTGTTCTATGTGGACAGTCACCAGAAAAATGACTCAGATTGAATCCCTCCCAGTGAGGAAAAAGCACAGAATCCAAATCAAGAATTCTTGCAATTTGCTTCGGGGGAGTATCATGTGCTGTTTTGTTGACGTACTGTGTTTCCTGATTATCTCTGGTGACAATCCCGGGGATGTTCGATGCATTTTCCGGATTGTACAGCAATTCACTCCATGGTAGCTCAGCTTCGCCGGGTATTGTCGCGTCAAATGCTGGGAATTCCTGGAGGGCTTCAACTGGCATAGCTGTTGCGTGTGCCCCTCCCAAGCAGATGAAAATGTCTGGATGCTTGTCCTTAATTCTCTCAGCAATGATGGCAGCACTCTTGACTTGAATCGTAAAGGCTGAGAATCCTATGATGCTTGGCTTGTGTTCATCAACGTACGTCAAAATATCAGCCATGGTCATTCCGTCGGCTGCCATGTCAATCACATGCCCGTCTATTCCGTGCTTGTGGACAATCGCCAGCAAGTATGCTAAGCCAATGTGTGGTGTCTGTGCCATGGCCAGACCATCTGCCTTTTGAGCAGCAACAAATTCTTTGTGGGATTTGAAGTTTGCTCGACTTGCAGTTTTTCGAGTCACATCCTCGGTCGAATTAATCAACAAGACATCTGTCATTTATCATCTCCACTACTTCGAGCTGTAATACTCACCATGCTCAACTATTAGAGATGACACCCCGTCAGTTCTCTCATATGCTTTTTTGTACGACCGAAAAATATCTTCCGGCTCAAGAAGCTCTACTACGTCAATGTCTGTTAGCATAAGCCTCAAAGCTTCTGTGTGATTTTGTGTATGTTGAGGGCCTGCATCAATTGGAAACTTGGCTCCAACTGACACCCTCATAATCACTTTAGGGTTCATTTTTTTGTCGGACATTTGTCTCATCTTGTCAAGATGATTGACGAGTTGATTGCACGCCAAAATGAAGAAGTCAAATCTTGGATACATTGTTATCGGAACAAGGGCCTCGAGGGCCAGCCCTGTGGACATTCCTAGCTGGACCTCTTCAAAAACGGGCAGTTCAATTCTCTTGCTCATGGGAACACCATCCAGGGTGCTCGAAATTGCATGCCCACTTACTTGACACGCTTGTCCCAAAAACACAGTATCATCCTTCTGCCCCAACCACTCCATTGCTCGTATGAGCTCATTTTTGTATTTCATCGTCATGAGTTAGAAATTCACCCACTTTCCAGTTCCATGATGTGGATACCCTGGCGTATATTGATAATAGATGACATCCTCGGGTATTACAAATTTTGTGCCCCAAGCTTTTTCTGTCTCCGTGTGCACACTCAATCCGTTGTCTTCGACCACCCACTGAATTGGCAAATCAAAATTCTTGGCGTATGCGTAGGACTCCCGAAAGACTCCAGTCTGAGCTGTCATATCGCCGACAAAGCACCACACTTTAGTTTTTGATTCATTCCGTTTCAAAGCCATAGCCACACCCAGTGCAATAGGAATGATTCCCCCAACAATCGATGAGGCATAAAACTTTGGAGAGACACTATTTGTCCCCATGCTGTTTCCACCAGAAATCGACTTCAACAAGGTTTGACTATCGATTCCGTGCAAAAGTGCGTGATAGTGATTTCTCCAGGCAGCAAAAACCCAATCGTTGGGGTCTACATGCTTGAAAATTGAAATCAGTTGCTTTTCGTTTCCTTTCGCCAAGTGGACCGGTCCTTTCACACCACCTGATTCGTATAACGATGCCACGGATGCTTCAAACTCAATGAGGTCAAATTCAGACACGCTCACATCACGAACTGTTGGTAGCTTTTTCGGAAAAATTACATTTGTCATTTGTCTCTCTTTTGCAAAATAGGGTTCGAAACGGGCCAATCAATCATGATTGATGGATCATTCCATTTGATTGTAAACTGGTCAGCAACGTCTGGGTATTCGCCAGGATACGACCACTTGTAGTGAAACACTGACATCTCACTCATAACCACAAATCCATTTCCAACACCTGGCGGTAACAAAACTTGCTTTCGTCTTTTGTCATCAAGCATCATTGAATCCCACATGTGATATGTCGGGGACCACGACCGATTGTCAACCACTACGAAATACAGCGCACCATGAAGACATGTGACAAGCTTGTGTGACTTCCAGTCCCCATGGATGCCTCGAAGAACATGCTTTCTTGATGTAGACACCTTGTCGTGATTAAAATCAATGGTGTCATCACTCCGCTGCCACAGTGTCCACAAATCTCCGCGATAGTCAGTAAAGACATCAGGCTCATAGACAATTATATCTGAAATCACACCCTTCATTAGTCACCTAGAATTCGTCGTCTTAGTCGGATTTTTGTCATTTTCTCAATCTCTTGCCGCGCAGATTTACCGAACTTAGACTCAATAAACTTCAAGTATGCAGGATCTTCGTAGTACTCATGAAACGCATTGTCACGAAATCGAACAACATCCTCTGCTGTGATCTTCTTTGTATCCAGTGGTCTCATTTCATATGAATGCTGTGAATATCCATCGTACGAGCTTGGAAGCACCCAGCCAAGCCTGGAGGACTCTGTGTATAACTCTGAGCCGGGGTATGCCATGGCACAGTAAAAGTTGGAAAACTCACACTGGAGATCCTTCGAAAGATCGAGAGTTTGTCTCATTGACTCAATATCATCCTCTGGCAAACCGAAAATGTAGTTGCCAATCACGTTGATTCCTGACTCCTGGATTTTCTTTACCAGACTCCGAACGTCAGTGTTCACAAACGAACCTTTCGTGACATCACGTCTTACGTCGATATTTCCTGATTCGATACCCAGTGCCAGCCAATTCACGCCGGCTTTCTTGAGAGTTTCGAGATACTCCTCTTTGACTGTATCAATTCTTGCATACGCCCAAATATTGAACTTGTAGCCTCGATCGATAATTGAGTTGCATAGCTCTAAAAAATGCCGCTTGTTCATGACAAACATCTCATCAGCAATTTTCACGTTCTCAATTCCCATCTCGTGGAGCTTGTCAAACTCACTCATCATGTCATCGACATTCCAAAATCGAAATGCATTGATCTTCGAAATCCCAGTTCCGTCTCGAAATGGAGCATTGATGCAGCAGAAATTGCACTTGAATGGGCAACCTAGGCTTGTGTATAGCGATGCAAACTTCGTTCTTTTCCCGCCATTTGACATTGCGTGCCAGTTTGATGTGCGGTATTTCTCCATAGGAAGAAGATCCCAAGCCATTCCGGGTAGTTCAGATGACAAATCTTTCTGCTGGATCAGTCTTGCTGGCGTGTTGAAATCGATTTCATTGTTGTTCCGATACCACAATCCCGGAATATCAGACAATTCTGTCATGGAGTTTAGGTCGTGGCATGCCAAGAGTGGATTGATTGTTCGAGGGCCCTCCCCTTGACAAACGAAGTCTACATCTTCAAGCTCCATCGTTTGTCTTGGCAGGGCAGATGGATGTAGTCCAACGAGCAAAGTTTTTGTGTCTGTCGATAATTCAGTCAACAGTTCTCGAACACCCTGCATATTCTGTGTGGATGCTGATGGCTGCTGGCCGTAAACTACAATGACAATCAGTCTCGCCCGGTATGACTCTATTTTTCGTGCACTGCTAGCAGCGTCCAATCTTTCTGCTTCACAGTCTAGAATGTCAACGTCAAAACCTGCGCATCTTGCACTATTTGCTAAAAGTGCTGCCCAGATGGGTTGTTCAATTGCTGACAAATCCTTGCTCAAATCCTGATACACTTTGGCGGCGGCATTTGCATGTACAAATAGTGCGTCAACTTTTTTCATTTCTACCTCGTCAGGAATTGTCTACCAGAAGAAACCCGATGTCTCCAATATTCCATGAGATCGTCCATGGATTTTTCAAATGAAATCTCTGGACTCCACCCGGTATGATCTGTGAACTTACGGGTGTCCGGTACTTGCAAATCGGCATCGATCGGCCGAAGTCGTGAAGGATCTGTTACGATAGAAATATTGGGTATGTGCGACTGCCTAACCAAGTAGTGAAGCATTTCTCCGATAGTGCAACTATACGATCCACCAATGTTGTAGTACTCGCCACCGATTGGTTTCACAGTAACGAGCATGTGATAAGCTCTAACAGCATCTCGAACATCTGCCCAGGTTCTCAATGAGTCCAGATTGCCCACCTTGATGACCGGGTCGATCATACCTGCTTCAATCATTGCAATTTGCTTTGCGAATGTAGACTCAGCAAAAACGTCACCTCTTCGCGGTCCGGTATGGGTAAACATCCTTGTAGTCATAATCGTCATGCCGTAAGCTTCAGCGTAAAATCTGCCCAAGAGATCAGTTCCAACTTTCGATATTGCGTAGGGAGATGCAGGATGGAATGGAGTCTCCTCATTGATAGGGAGATACTCCTTGGATACCTGGCCGAACACCTCTGATGATGCACAAATGTGGATCACAGCATCCGATTTTTCAAACTTCATTGCTTCAAGAAGCTTTGCTGTGCCTAGAATGTTTGTATTTAGTGTGTCGATAGGCGATGTGAAACTTGTTAGCGGGTATGACTGAGCAGCCAAATGAAATACGTAGTCCGGCTGGCACTCCTTCACACATGCCTGAATTGACGACTGATCGTTTATGTCGCCATAAACTAGTGACAGGCGGCTGTGTGTATTGATTCGATTCGACAAATGCTCAAGGTTCTCTAGAGAGTCATTCCACCGCAAAAACCCAACAATATTCCAGTCAGTATTTTCTAGTAGGTGATCTGCCAGGTGAGAACCCACCATTCCTGCCATGCCGGTGATTAGTGATGTCTTGCTCATACTTGCCCTTGGAAGAAGTTAGTGTCAATTGGCATGTTCTGCGATCGATAACGCGACTCATATATCATGCGCATCTGATCGACTGTCTTTGGACGAAACAAGAGAAAATCTGGATCTCCGGCTGTTGCCTTAGAAATTGTTGATACATTTCGCTTCTTGTCATTTTCTTCACACCAGACATTCGGAGCCATCGCTAGGAAGTATCGCTTGGCTCCGATCTTCCGTGCACGCTTAGACAGGTACTCAATTGGTCGATGCTGGTTTGTGCTGTCAGAGAGCGCCATCGGACCCAATCTTGCATAGATGTCCTTGTGACACACGTATGTTGGATCCCACTTTGTGTTCGTGCATTCAAAATACTCAGAGCCTTCGATAGCCTTGCGCCTTTGATTGTTAGCCTTAAGATACTTGTACCTGGGTACTGTTGATAAGCTCACCATCGACTGCTCTTTACCCATTTTGTCGATTATCGCTATGCATGATCCCAAAGTGTCAGTTACAAACTGATTGTCTTCTGCAACAAAAACGAAGTATTCGCCTGTCGAAATTCTAAGTGACTCCCGAACCGCGTCTTGATAGCATGTGAACCATGGCAGATCATCCGGGTAATCAATGAACAGACATGTCTTTTTGATCTCCACTCCAGGCTTCTTTTCTATGCTAGTTTCTGTTCCGTCGAAGTTCACAAAAGCAGAGTCGAAATCAATTGAATCCATCCAAGATCGGACGTTGTCATTTCCTGCGCTTTCAATCAGAATTAACTCGATGTCTGGATACGTGTTGCAAGCCAGCACAGACTTCAAAAAATTCTGTAGCAGAGGCACATACTCCTCTTTTCCATTATGAACAGCAATCGAAATCATTCTACATCACCTGTCTTGATAGCCACAGTTCCAAATCGACTCACGACCACTGATGCGCACTTGTTTGCAAATACCACAGCATCTCGTAAATCTCTTCCGTTTTTCAGATACTTGTGAACTAATGCTGACATAAATGTATCACCTGCTCCGCACACGTCTCTTCTACCATATCCGTCAACGACATCATTTTCAATTGCTGGGAATACTTCATCATCTAGCATTGCGCCATTGGCTCCCAAAGTTGTGATTAGCGTGTAGAATAGTGGGTACTTGGTAATCAAAGCTTTTTCATACTGATTCACCTTGAGAATAGCATTACAAAAACAGCTTGTGTCTTTTTTCTTGGTGTCAACAAATACCGGAATCTGACTTCCTGCGCATTTTCTGCAGATTGCATTGGCAACGTGGCGTGTTAGGAATCCCTTGTTATAGTCTGAAATTATCACTGCGTCATACGTGCTGAGACGGTTTTCATTGACTTCGTAAACCTCTAGCGGTGTTATAACAATGTCTTGATCTACTCTTAACAAATGATGAAGTGTATTCTCTGACACATATCTTGTCTTTTTTCCTTTCTTTTTGCTCGTAAGCAGGGTAACATCATTGCCCAAATTTTGTAAGTTTGCTTGGACGTTTAGTGACATTCCGGGACGAATCTCTCTTCGGGACTCGCAAAATATAGGAACTGGTGCTTCCGGACTGATTCTATCACACGTACCGAATATGTACTCGTCGATGCAACTGTCACCGATCAGTAAGATTCGCGATGATTTCTGTGGTTGATTTTCCTTCGACATAACCAAAAATTCTTACCTCACAAAACTCTGAACCCACAACGTCGACAGACTTATAGTCGCCGCCCTTGACAATTATATCCGGTTTGATTGTCTTGATTAGGAGTAGTGGTGTCTCTTCGTCGAATATGATAACATCGTCAACATAGCGAATTGACTTCAAAAGAAGCTTCCTGTCACTTTGACTCATGATTGGCCGGGCTGACCCCTTGAGAAGCTTAACACTGGCATCGCTATTCAAGCCGACGATAACACGACCCAATGAGCTGCAATACTGGAGGAGTTCAATATGGCCTCTATGAAGAATGTCGAAACACCCATTCGTAAAGACAGTTTTCATTTGATTGCCTCTAGAATAAGCTGAACCTTGCGCATGCATCTATCCCATGGGATTGGTGAAAAATGAGAATTTTGAGATGATTTTAACAACAAGGCTATGAGCTCTTCTGTATTTTTATATGTGTGTGAGCCGCCGGCGAACTCCGCGGCTCCACCCCCGTCGATGTGAGTATAGGTTGGAAGACCGCATGCAAGACTCTCAATTATGTGATTCGGGCCCGGATCAAATCGTGAACCACTGACATACACGTCGTACTTTCCCAGCTCTGCTCCAAGACTCTCACCACAAAGGGGAGCGATGATTCGAGTATTTGGCAATTCGTATCCACACCGACCGATATACGTGAATGTGAATCTATCATCTTTTCCAGCCAATTCATCCAAGAACTGGTGGATATCAGCACCTTTCAGGGGATTGTCGGACCAATGGTGAGTGACGATGTTGATTTTCCCATTGCAGAATTTTGGCTGTTGTTTGAAGTGTTCTAGATTGACTCCGTTGTACACCACGCTCGTATTTGGGCACAGCCAACCCTTGCTTGTGTGATATTCCCTCATCCAATTTGATACAAAAATCGTATGATCTGTTATCTTGCTGCACTCCCTTAGAAAGTCATCAAGGCCAGATGTTCCTTTTCGAGCGTCACACTCGTTAACACGATGCAGCACTTTGACCTTTGGGTTCTCACTTTTGTATGCAGCAATTTCATTGACAGAGATTCCCAATGCATCGGGGCGAGGGTCCTGCATAAAGACGTAGTCTAAGTTGGGCTCAAATGCATGCACAACTCGATATCCTTGTTGCCTGAACGCTTCACAAAATGATGCTACAAACAAATTTCCGCCGCCCCACGGACCCTGAACGGGTTTTCTATTGATCAAGATCGATTTCATTTCTTTTGCCAAATACGTGTTTCATTGGGACCAGAGACGTGGTCCGGACCACCCACCAAATTACACAAGCGGAACAATTCATTGTAGTATTCAGTTCTTTCGCGGCGGGCTGATAGCAAATCTGGCCCGTCACTGTCACCTTTCTCGTCTCCATGCAAAATGAAGTTTTCGCATATCAGGCCGTTTGTGTTCAATTGATTCGCTAGATTGTTCAAAGTCGCCACAGGGCTGGGCACATGCTCCAAGACTTCGAAAACAAGAGCGACGTCAAGAGGCACTGGAAACTTTGGAAGCTCTCCTGCCTTGATTTCAACAGGAATCAGTATGACTCCAGTGAGATTCATTTGACTGATTAGCTTTTCAAGGCGCCAAATTGCAAACCTGAAGTGTTCACTCTTTACGTCAGAAATGCACACGGTCAGATTAACATCTGTTTTTGACAAGTTAGATAAGAGAGAATAGACGAATGGTGCAATCCCACACCCATATTCACACAGAACTGATCCCTCTGCCACAATGCCACCCAACATCTGGAGATGATAACCTGTCATATCCTTGTGCCTTACAACCTGGCGGAATGATGACCATGCGCCTTGATCTTCGTAGAAATCAAAAACATCTTGCTCTGTCTTTCGTTCCTTCAAGGCCCAAAGATCTTCATACGTCATGTTGCTGACAGCTGTTGTGGTTGCTGACGCGGGCAAATTCGGTTTTCTTCCGGAAGACCTCGAGCCAAGCTCTAGAGCCTGTTCTGGTGTTACGTTGTAGTATTCACACAGATCATCATAGATTTTACTCATTATTCTACCTCATTAGCAAAACTTGCCCATAATCAATTTGCTCATCTGTATAGCACCGATCGTCAAGGAACACTCGCCTGTCCATGATAATGAGCTCCTTAGATGGATCTTCAATTTGATCGATCACGCTTGAGCACTCAATGTCTTTTTCTACTTTGCCAGGCAAGTGGTAGTCATCAAACAAAAGAGCTATTGTATAGCGATCCTTGCATGCAGCCCAGTCATCTCTAACAGCTTCGTATCGATGGTCACCGTCGATGAAGATGAGATCGAACTTGTCGTCATCTGACAGCGTCTTGTAATAATCGGTAGACTTCATTTGAACGAATGAGATCGTCTCAAACCACTCCTTTGGGAACATTTTTGTCAGATTCTGCAAATGCTCCTGATCGAACTTGGAATCGACTGTTATGATTTTCCCGCCGCCCTGCTCAGCCATAGCCATGGCAACACACATTGTCGAGTAGCCGCGGCCAAAACCGATCTCAAGATATGACTTGATCCCATATTTCTTGACCAATGCGTAAAGAAGAAGTCCTCTTTCGTAGTTTGGCCGAAAAAATGCACCAACTGTATGATACAGCTGTGAGTCAGGCGACCTTGACTTTTTTGCAGTTACCTCTCCAATGACATCAAAGTCACCCAATCTTAGATTTTTAACCGGATAGCCCAATTCCTCAAGCTTTTCTTTGATCATCTTTTTCTCGATGATTCCGGTTCGAGGTGGCACATTGCGATCAATTGTTTGAACAGGCGTAGAAGAATCGAAAATGCTTGTCGTAAAGCTATTGTTTGGTGTATTCATTTCATTTTCCAGATTTTGTCAGTCTATCAATATCAGCCATCAGCATCTTCGTTACCAAAGACGGGAAATCAGTTTTGGGTTTCCACCCTAAAGCACCTTTTGCTTTGGTAAAATCACCCTTGAGTACATCAACTTCCGCAGGCCTCATAAATCTTTTGTCTTGTTTGACGTAGTTGTTCCAGCTGTCGATATCAACGCAGGAAAAGGCAATACTCAAAAACTCACGAATTGAATGTGCCTCACCGGTGGCGATAACGAAATCATCCGGTTGGTCTTGCTGCATCATTAGCCACATAGCTTCGACGTAGTCAGGTGCATAGCCCCAATCTCTTTTAGAATCTAGATTTCCCAAAGTAAGCGTATCAGCCAAGCCCAAGTGAATTCTTGCAACACCATCAGTGATCTTCCGGGTAACAAACTCCAGACCGCGTCGCTCTGATTCATGATTGAAAAGAATCCCTGACACGTTGAACATGTCGTATGACTCTCGGTAGTTCTTGGTAATCCAGTGCCCATAGAGCTTTGACACGCCGTATGGGCTTCTGGGATAAAAGGGAGTCTTTTCATTTGCAGGATTTTCTATCATGCGACCAAACATTTCTGAACTACTCGCCTGATAGAACTTAACCTCTTTTCCGAGCTCTCTGATTGCCTCTAGCATTCTCAGAACGCCCAAACCAGTGACATTTGATGTCTGTTCCGGTGTGTTCCAGCTTTCACCCACAAATGACTGGGATGCTAGATTATACACCTCGTCAGGTTCGCTCTCTTTGAGTACACGCAGCAATGAATTCTGGTCGGTGAGATCGCCATTCACGAACGTGATTCGATCGCCCAGATGTGCTGTATTTGTTCGATTTTTTGTGGAGGATCGTCTTTCCATTCCGTAAACGACGTAGTCTTTCTCAAGCAAAAAATCTGCTAAGTGACTCCCATCCATTCCATTGATACCTGTGATTAGGGCACGTCTAGACACAAGACACCTCCTTGAACATGTCATTGTAGCATTTTTTGTGAGAATTGATTTCGAATTTTAGAACCCTTTGGAAACTTTTTTCGATGCTGGCTTCTGATGGGATCGAAATTTCATCTGGAATGTCCATGATACACTCCGGAGGCAAGACCAGCGATGCGATTCCCACGTCTCTAGAGATCACTGGGGTCTTCATTGCTGCAGCTTCTAGAACTGCCTGTGGCCCACCCTCGTGCCTTGAAGCAATGATGTACAAATCTAGGGCCGCATACATGACCATCAGTGTCTCTAGATTCACCTTCTCACAAAATGTGTACTCGATTTTGGCGTCATCCAATCTCTTCTTGACGTATTCTCGACGCCATCCACCCAAAAGAACATGCACATCACCACCGGTATTTAGTTTTTCAACTGCATCACAAAATAGGTCAGGACCCTTTTCAAGCTTGGGTAGACCGGTGGCGCCCTCAGAATCTCTCTGAAATGACCCAATAATGAACTTGTCTTGCGGTAGATTAAGACTCCATCGAGCAGCTAGCTTATCAATCTGTGTCCACAAGCTTCCATCATACCAATACGGAATGACATGAATCGGCTTGGTTGTCAATTGCTCTACAACTATCCTGGTCTTGTCATTGGGCACATGGTATGCATCAACAAACTGATCCCGCTGATGGAAATCGGCGACCTTCTGCAAAGTGAACTTCTCAGGGACAATATGGTGAACAGTTACAATGACTTTCTTTTGTGAAAGAATGTTAAAGGGCACATGATTCCAGCACCAACCAGCAAGGAGCCACAATACGTCTGCCTCTGCGATGTTGTATGTGGTCAGCTCTGAGTTGTACAAATGCCACTCTGCAGCAATTCGATCACAGATCCAATTTTCACTAGGTGCCAGGACAAAAACTTTCATGACTTATCCCCTTGAAAAACATCAACGTATCGATTACAAACTGACTTAATATCAATATCGCACGTTTTTTCTCCATCAGTTGACTGACTGAAATCTAGTCGGCGCGGCTTGTACAGATCAAATGGCCGGTAGTCCCACTCAATATCCCTAACAATCACTGAGTCTTTTCCGGCAATTTCCTTTGTACCGCCAGCTGATGAACAGATAATTCGACATCCTGCCGCTCGAGCATCAATGACCACGTTTGGACAGTGATCAAGGAGAGCAAGGTGCAGAAAATGGCCGGCTGACTTCATGAAGCCTATCATGTCCGGCCAGGACAAATCTCCAGAGAGAATGATTCGATCATCAGACAGATCAGGTGCCCACGTTTCTGCATTGGCTCCGGCTACAATCAAGATTGATGTTTCGCTGGCATGTTCCTGGAAATACCGAATATTTTCATCGAGTCGTTTATGTGGTCGCCAGGATGAAGCACACATCCAAACCGAATCTCGTGGCTTTCCCAGCTCTTTGGCAGGAACCTCGTCAATCAAGTCTAGACATGTTCCGTTGTGTATCACATGAACATTGTCTCTCTCACCAAAATACCTTGAAGTCAATTCTCGATTGAACTCGCTCTGGACAACCACTGCATCAGCCAGCTCATAGCTTTTCTGAATCGGGCTATTCATCTCTTCCCATTTTTGCTCAGAATTGAAGTAGATCCCATCGAGACGAAGAATGTTACGAACACCAGGCACGTGTCCCAGAATGAACGAAAGGGCTACATCCGGACTGTTTAGTGTTAGCTCGTGACCCCGATACATCAGTTCACGTGCAAGCTTTTGGCCAAATGCATTTGGTCCGGACCGGGATGAGAAATCTACGTTATTGAAAGCAATTTTCATTCAATGTATCCCCTCTCTCTAATTCTTTCTGCTGACATTTTTTGCTCAAGCGATCGATCTTCAGTAAAAAGGGTGGGATTAGTCAGATCGATGTCATAATGATACATGATCCAAGGCAGATAGATCAAATGTCGGTTGCTGAGACGTGCTCTTTCCATCATTGGAAGAAAAATTGCCTGGTCGCATGCTATAGTGATCCACTCTCCATCGTCATCCCTAAAGTTTCTCTCATTGAGACCCTTGAGTTCCTTTGCACGAAATGTCTTGAGGTGACTGGATTTCCATGGTTGCTTGTATACCGACAGATTTTTGTCAATTGGGCCACATATGCTTTGGGCTGAGAATCCCCATCGCTGGTTTGTCCACAACACAGCTGGATTATGCGCCTGGTACATCATATCCAGAATCTCAAAACATCCCATATCAGTTATCCAATCGCCGGCGTCCAGCCGGATCACAACTGTATCGTCATCAAGCTGCGCGCAAACATCAAGGGTGTTTCTTACCTCACCGTATTTTTCTTCCCTGCTGATGACAGATACTTTGTGATCGACCTGATAGAAAACCGACAATTGTTTAATTGCTTCCAGCGTCTCATCGGTTGACATATCATCTACAATGACCATCTCCCAATTGTCATGCGTCTGCATAGCAACACTTCTAATTGTCTTGTCAATTTTGTTCGCGCAGTTGTAGGCCGGCGACAGAACCAGAAACTTAGTCTTTTTTCTCATATGTGATTTCTATGCTTGGTGTTGGCTTTGTCCAATCAATCTTGCTGTGGAACACATGACCACCGGTGTCATTTGCAAGGCGCTTAGACAACACATCAATATCAGCATCAGTCACTTCTGACCATGGCTTGTCGAAAAACATGTTGTTTTCAACAGTGTCTTCCTGCTTGATATCATACAGGCTCTCCCAGTGCGTTTGCCAATAGTTGCGGTACGTTCTGATTTTTCGACCCAGATCGAACCAAGAATAATGCTTGACACCGGGCAGTTCATTTGTGCAATACTGCAACCACTCTTGATATTTTTGAAGGGCTACTTCATCACCGTTTAGTGCAGATATTCGCAAGTTGTGAGCCTGCTCGTTGTAAAAAGATGCATGTGGAATATTCTCACCGGTTTCCGAATGCACATAGTCACATCCGTCTGTGCCGGGAGCTGCGTAAAGATTTTCATCGATGTCATATTTCCTCAAATGCGCAGGAATTCCATGTGTGATGTGAGGTAGATTTCGACTGAGGCGCCACTTCCATGGATTAACATCAACTCGAACCTTGTCTTCACTTCCCCAGAATTCTACCACAGGCAATGACACAAGCTCAGCTAGACGTGGCCAGTTTTTGCATATCCCGAGGATTTTTTTGCCGTCGGCTTCCGGAACAACTTCGTCCGCATCAATTTGCCAGCAGAAGTCTCCTGTGCACCGAGATCGGGCCTCAGCTTTTTGAGCACCATCAAAGACAGCAAATCGTTTGTGATTCCAGTCTCTAAGGACTTGCGCCACTTTCAGTTTTGGTTCGTCTTCTGCCCATTTTTGTAACTCTTCCCACGTTCCGTCTGTTGACCCACCATCGACTACTACGACTTCATCGCAGAAAGAAAACAGAGATGAGATACACTCGCGCCATGGATAAGTCTGATTGATACAGTCTTTTGTCGTTGTATAACCACTGACCTTCGCACGATACTCAATGTCTGTCACAATATGCCTCCAAAACAATTCTCGCGAGCCATAGAGATACTCCTCAATCTCCTCAATGTTGTCTGTTGCAAACCACTCCTCGTCTTTGTGCTGAACGTCATCATTTAGCTCGAGCTTACACCCCAGGAGTTTTGCCTCAATGACCATTCTCGGGCATGTGTCCATTCCTAGCGGTAGATAGACAAATCCCTCTGCTGCTGCAAGCTTTTCAAGAACTTCGTCATACGGGAGCCCCCAGACAACTTCATAATCATGATTATTGTCTTTGCACCATTGCTCTGCATCAGAAACTCCCTTGATCCAGCTAGTAGACCCAAGGACTATCCATCCGGCAGGTCCTGGCCCGGGCCGCTCTTTCGATCTTAGCAGCTTTGTCATGACAAAAAATTCGTCATCAAAAACAGAACTCAGAACAGTATTTGACTTCTCGCTCAAAAATGGAAAAAGGCTGTGGTAGAAGTCCTTCTGTTTTTCGCTCATCCACCAAAGTGACTTTGCTCCAAAGTAGAATGCTGAAATCATCTTACCATGTTGTTCATTATGACAGTTACATGGTTTTTGCTCAGCATATTCATGCTTCTCAGGTGATCGGTAGCGACAGTATTTGTAGTCATACTCAAGTATGCTATAACTGAGGTTAGCTACGATGCTAGGAATCAAATTGAAGTCTAGTGCAGCAAAATTTCCAAATATCCAGTACTTAGTTACGCCCTGCTTAAGCAGTTCAAGTGTCACTTTCTGAGACTGTACCTTCTGAACCGGAAGTGGAGACTTAGAGATAAGCGCCTCAGTTGTTAATTCAGCCCCACCTTGATACTGTTCTGCAAATGCATCTGAGACGATGATAATTTGAGCGTCAGGATCGAGTTGAAATTCAGGTGTGGGAGTCGAGAATGGACTAATGAGCATAAAGTGCCCTCCTTAAAAGATCTTAGAAATCTTCTAGAGAGTGTACACTTCTTTAAGAATTAAGAAAATCTTCTTCAAAAGAGTAAGTGCACAGGATTACGGGACGGGCTCTCTCTTTGTTTCCACGAATTATAATAGCTGTAGTTAGGCAGATGTTCAAAAACTTTTTTAAATTGTTCGAAAATTTACCAGTTTATCAGGCACTCTCTAGAGAGAGTATGCGCGCCTCGAGTTCCTCGATCTTCATCTGCT
>JGI25134J35505_10000190_pt1 | contig 25073 bp, 38 predicted proteins | sample ETNvirnome_6_100_FD_35505 | JGI IMG/M metagenome (IMG submission 35505) | reverse complement strand
GTCTACCACTAGAGTATTCTGGAGCGTCTTTTTCTGGTGTCCTTCCTCCGTCTCCTCCAGTTACCCTCCCATCATCTCTTTGACATACGCCCGTTCCTCCTGAGGGTTGTCCAGATGCTAGTGCGCAATAATTTCCACAACAACATTGGTCATCTGTGGTCTCGCATATACTCCCGTAAGGTAAATTACTCATAATTTCTATTTTTTATTTTTTATATTTTTCATTTTTAATCGTTCTTCCACTTGTTCTTGAGATAGTTGTCTTTTACCCACTCACTAAAAGTTAACTTAATTTCTTTTTCCACGGTTTATACTTTTAGTGTTTTTGTTAATTGATAACTAGCAAAAAGCCCAACTCCAATTACCATTCCCATTACTAATGCTGGGACTATTGGTTGTTTGAATACGGGCATAGTAAAGTTGGCGTAGCCAGATGGTGGACGTCCCATCGCTCCACTTCCCATCTTCATTTGTGGTCGTCCTTCAGTTACTCCTCCACTTCCCATCTTCATTTGTGGTCGTCCTTCAGTTACTCCTCCACTTCCCATCTTCATTTGTGGTCGTCCTTCTCCTAAAGAGGGTCTTAGTCCCCTCGGGAATCTTCCTCCTCCTCCTCCTAAAGGGGGTCTTACAACGAGGTCTCCCCTTGGAACTTCCACGCATTCACCCCATTCTGTGGTCTCGCTTGAACATTCGTAATTGCATCCTATTCCACAACTCGGACACGCTGTATAACCATTACACGGTATTGCCATAATTTCTAATTTTTAATTTTTATTTATTTTTATCCTCCAAATCCTAGTCCGTATCGGGCTTTTATATTACTTTGACTCAATCCTCTGCCAAATCCTTGTCCGCCTCTTCCACGCCCTCCTCCTATTGCTCCTATGCTTCTTGGGTGCGGATTTGTAGGGTACGGAATTGGGACTCCACCCCAACCTCTTCTCTTTAACGCTCTCAGTCTCCTTCCTCTTTGTTTTCGTGCTCTATTGTCATAGTGAGGGTTTGGGGATGATGTTGGTGGGACGTGCGGCTCTGCTTCGTCATACCAAGGACACGACACGCAACAGTCATCTGTACAGCAATAGTCCTCTGCACACCCAATCAAATCACATAAACACCACGCCCCCATTTTAGCCACCGCTTCTTGCGTTGGCTTTGGTAGACGGAAAAAGTTTTTTGCTCCTCCATAGCGAGCTACATCTCTCATTCCTCTTTGTTTTCGTGCTCTATTGTCATAGTGAGGGTTTGGGGATGATGTTGGTACTACGTGGGCTCTACCTCGTCCTCCTCCTAAAGAGGGTCTATTCCAATTCATATTCATAATTTCTAATTTTTAATTTTTAATTTTTATTTAAGCTTTCCAATTGAATTTTTGTTTTAATCCGTTTCCATTTCCAGAGTAGGCGAATCCCATATTCAAATATTCATCATTTGTTATTTCTCCACTAAATCCTCCCATATTGCTATAAGGGTTCATATTAGGAGTTGCTATATTCTCAAAGTCGGGCATACAACACGGATTATATTCTGTATCCCCTTCCCAACACGGACATCCTCCCTCTTTACCTAACTCTATATCGCTTTTAGGTTCTGGAGTTCCTTCGGCATAACTATATCCTCCTCCAAACGCATATTTCTCAGACGCACCCGAACCAACTACTGAATTAAACAGACTCTCGCTTACCGAACACTTACTGTAATCCGCTGACCCAATTGGATAAGTTGACCCTTTACCATACAAAGGGCATTTCGCACAATTAGTGTTTCTGTAATGGCACATTGTATAAAGTGCGGTTTGTTCCCCGAAGACTCCATCTATCGAAATTGGATTTTTGTAAGTCCCGCAAAGACACATTCCACAACTACACCAATCGTCTCCGTTCTTCGCAACCATTCCTTTTTGCCAATCCTTCACGTGGTCTCCTATGTCTCCAAATCTTATAGGAAATCCCCCGCCTTTTACTTTGGGAGGTTTGGTTCCGTTTCCGTTTGGGCTTGGAGTTCCTCCATATTTACAACTTCCGTTGTCTTGAGTAGCGTTAGGATTATAGTTGTCGGCTTTGTTGTTGGTACATCCATATAATACTGGCTGTCCTCTTTTCCTTCTTTTAATTAATGCTCTTATTAAAAAGAAGAGTCCAGTGGCTACAACTAATCCGCTCACGCTCCATACTGCTATTTTAGTTCCTTTTGTCATATTAATATGGGGTGTATCCTAATTTATTATCGACTATTGTTCCTATTTGTGTTTTTGTATATATGTCATCAGACTCAAGTTCACCCATTATATCGGAGTACAAATCATAGCCATATCTCATCTGGTAACTATCGGCTACTTGAGAAAGCGCTACTTTATCTCTTAAACTTCTAAAAACTCCTAACATCTCATCTTCGTCTGTTCCCCAGCCAGTTCCCCCGTGCATAGAATGATATAATTGTTCTCTATATTTTATTATCTCGTTTTGAGAAAGAACATAATAATTAGTTATAGGAATAGTGGCTCCTTTCCAATATTGAGGGTCGAAGGCGTCATCTTGTGCTATGTCGGGTAGGGATGTGCCTCCCTCTGCGCCAGCAATTTCTCCCGCTAGTTTATTAAATCTTACCCTTCTATTTACATAACTTAACATAAAATAAGATAAAGGGACTGCTACCAATCCTCCATAAATTCCTATTTGTTGATTTCTTGTCATTCTTCTTTTTTAATCCCAGTTTTATTTATATTTCGCACCTTCTTTCACGTATAATTGCCAATTTGCCTCGTGTAATAATTGTTGCCATACATCTCTACCTCTTTCTTTGGCTTTTACTGTCGCGTCTGCGTGCCACTTTTCATTAGGCTTAACTGTTTCCATCGCATACACTCTTATTTCCTCTGCTTCGTCATAATTTCTTCCCCAAGTAGTTTCCGCATATTCTCTCATTCTGTTTGGTTGGTTAATTACCCAAAATGCTTCGTGTAATAATTGAGTCGGAACATCTCTTCCTTCTTCTTTCGCTCGTTTAACACTGTGTATATACCAGTTCCCCTCTGGGTTGTTATTTATCCAGTTTGCCTTCTCCACTACTTGGTCTGCTACTTCGGATGTTATACCAAAAGTGTCCATAGCATATTTTCTACTTATTTCGTCTTCGGTAAGTGTCGGTTCTGCTGGAATAAACTCTCCTTCTTTCGGCAGTTGGGCTCCCGTCCCTTGGTCTTCTCTACGTTTTTTCATATACCACCATACTATGGCTACTATTACTATTGCCCCCCCTATCATTAGAAAGGTTTTTTGATTCGTTTTCGTTGTTTCTGCTGGATTTCTCATAATTTTATTTTTTAATGTCTGCTAATTTTTGAAATTGTCCCAAAATCAAATAAAAGGCAACTATTCCTAGTATAGTTCCAAAAATTAAGGCTTTGTCTGGTTTTACTTTCATTTTCCATTATTTTGTTTTCATTTTGGGTAAAGATTATTTGGTTGCCCCTATTAGCGCTTCACTTTTTCCTTTTGTCGCTACGGCTCCCGCTATTCTTCCCGCTGTTTCTGGTTTTGCAATTATTAAATATATTAACCCAAATACCCCTATTACTAATGCTCCTACTAATCCGTACCATAAAATCTTCATTCCCGTTCCTAAAGCACTTAATCCTCCTCCAAAAAAATCTCCAACTCCCACAAAAAAATCTGACGTCTTTTTAAGTCCTCCAGTAGTCAACACCAGTCCTTGCGTGCCTAGATACTGCCTGAGTTGTATTGTGCTGGCGTCTGTTCCTACCGCTCCTCTCTTCTGCCAGAGTCTTAAAAATAAATCATTCGCTTTTCCTCGCCCCACACATTTTACCAAGTTCTTATGCCACTGCTCCCATTGTTCTGCGTTACTAGAAGCCAGAGGCAAATTACTACATTGTGTCATCAATACTCCCACTATTTCTTTCTTTTAGATTTAGTTCGTGTTTTACTTTTCCCTCCTTTTAACATATAGTAGGCGGTTATCCCCACCCCTATTAAAACTACTCCCACTACACTAAATACTATTATATTTTGTTTTCTTCTTTTCGCTTTCTGTTCAGCTTCAAACTGTTGTTGCATTTGTAACTGCACGGCTGGGTCAACTTTACATTCCTCTTTTTTAGCGTCCGTTACTTCCTCTCTTCGTTCTTTCAGAGCAGTTACTTGTCTGTCTGATACTCTTCTCGACCCTCTTCCTCCTCCAGTTTTATACACATTTGAAGAAATTTCATTATTTAATTTGTCTAGCCTATCTGTAAGGACTGAACAACTCCCGTCTGTCGGATACTTTTTATCTACACTTCCTCGGGCTTCATTCAATCTATTTTCTTTATATTTTTTTGGAGCGAAAGTAGATTGCCAAAAAGTTTTCCACCCGCTCATATCCATATAATCGTTTCCTACAAAGTTTGTAGACAAAGGGTCTCCAATAATCATATTGTCCTTCTCTGGCTGACCTTCTCGGCTGGTTATCCAGTCTTGTCTCTCGCTTGTAGCATTAAATCCAAATATGTTATTGTTTCTATCCATTTATCTTCTTCATCATTTTGTTCCTTTCTTACCTAGTTTGAACATCATATATCCCATCATTCCTAAAATCAAAAGTCCACCCATTCCTAATGCCAGTTTCATCCCCATACTCATTCCTTCTTTTTCTTTGTCTACTGGTGGCGGTGCCATCTGAGACCTCTCCAGTTGTAATTCATCCATTACTTCATCTCTAAGCGCTTGTTGTTCTTGACTACTTAGTTCGTCCGCTTTTGAAATTCCTTTACCACCTCCTTTAGTTTCAATATACCTCTTATCTGGCACTAGATAAGTGTGAGGCGTCAATGGATTTTGCCCTTTCTTATTTGTCAGGTAAGTATGAGGAGCTAATATGCTTCTCTTCTTAAAATAAGTATGAGGGGTAAAAATATTTTTTCCTGACTTAGTTGTAGCTAAAGTATGAGGAGCAAAAATATTTTTCCAACTGAAATTAGAATACTGTTCATCTGCGAACCCTCTCAAATTCCCCATCTGATTACTAAACCCGTATAAAGCGTTATTATTCATTATCTTCTTCCTCGGCTTCTTCCTCCGTTTGTTTCTTTAGCGCCTCCTTTGAATACCATATATCCCATCATCATTAAAATCAAAAGTCCACCCATTCCCAATCCAAGTTTAGTTCCCGTACNCATTCCTTCTTTTGCTTTGGCTTCTGGTGGTGGTGTTTGATAACCCATTAATATAGGGTCGCTTCGCATTTCCGCCATTAACTCGGCTTTTATTTGTTCTCTACTGCTTAGTGAACTTCCTCCACTTCCTCTATCACCGTCTCCATTTCCTCCCTCATCTGGGTCTCCTCGTCCCATAGTTTTCTTTATAGCACACACACTCCCCTCACAACATTTATCATCCGCATAATTGTAGGCTTTGTCTAAAAGAGGTTCAAGGGCTTTCATTGACCTCGCTTGCATACGTCTCGCCCCTCTTTTTCCGCCTCCTTGGGCGTGGCTGTCCAACTCCGATTCCATATTGTCAATCTTAGAGTTAAGTGTGGAGCAACTAGAGGAACTGCTGAACTTGTGTTTATCCTTTATGCCGTCTGCAACTTCTTGGTCTCTTTTCTTTTTATATTTTTTGGGTGCGAAAGTAGACATCCAAAATGTCTTCCATCCACTCATATCCATCCACTCAGTATCAGGGTCAAATAGGAATGTGTTGGGGTCGCTTGCTAAAAAGTTAGAAGAGGTTGGTAAAAAAGGGTTTGCATTTTGAAACCCATCGTCTATAAATGCCATAATTCTTAATATTTATTAGTTACTATTTATTTTTAACATCTTTGTAATGTTTTTCCACTTCGGCTTTTTGTTCTTGGCTTATTCTTTTTTCTGCCTAGACTTTTTCCAGCCGTAGAGCACGCTTTAGCAGTAGGGCTCGCTTTTCTTTTCTTTCTGCGTTTGTCCATTGTACTTACGCTTGCGTACTTTCTTCTCTTTTTTGCTTTTTCCATTCCTTCACTCTCTTTTCTTCGAGATTTGTAGGACTGTTTAGTTTTTCTCTTCGGCTTCTTTGCTCCTAACTTTTCGTCTAAACGAGCGTTGTATCCTTGTTTCTTTGTTTTCTTTCTTGTTTTTCTTTTTTTCTTAGGAGCAGACTTTTTCTTGCTCTCTCCAAAAAACCAACCTAAAAATGCCATAATTTTATTTTTTAATTATTAATTAGTATTCACTTCACACGTTCCAGAACTTGCCCGAAGGTATTTTCCAGAATAACTTATATTATATCTGCCTTTTTCAAAATTTGATACAAACTGATTTAACACATCAAACCTTCCTTTATTTTGCTCTGTCGGTGTTTGCTGAAAGACTGTAAGGAAGGATTGGAAAGCCTCTATTCGGGGAAATCCGAGCCCGAGGTAGAGCAACAGTCCGTTCAAATCAGCCTCAACCTCATCCTCCATTCTATCATTTAAGTAATAATGAGAAAATTCGTGCAATAAAATTGCCATCCTCATTGGAACCGTATATTTTTTGAATAAATCTTTAGATACTTGAATGTTTCCTCTTGATTGGGAAATTCTAGCTGGGGTAGTAAGTCTTTTACCGCTTTTAGACTTGATGGTATCTAAATAGTCTATTCTGAATTTACCGTCTTCCGACATATAGACACTTCCTCCAGCAGAAATATATCCCGCTTTTTGACAAAATTGCTCGGAAAACCCAATAAAGCTTTTTATTTCTGGATTAGAGAAATCAATACATCCTAATTTTCTTTTTAACGGCAATTCTTGAAAGTCTATAATCTTAAAGGTCGGGTCTTGTCCTTTTGGCAAGTCTCCATTGTCTTCATTATACACCATAATTTTTGCGATGTAAGGAGATAAGGGCATACGTACAAAGAATTTTAATTTTCCGTCAACAGTTGCATAACGGTCAGTATAAACAGTAAAAGGCTTGTCATCATCCTTTACTATAACTCTTATTTTTTGAGGGTCACCCGTAGCAACCTCTATCATAAGTGTTATTGGTCTATTTTTTATTTCTTTCTTAAAATTCATTTAATAATCTAACTCTTTTACTTTACCATATCCTTTTACTTTACCTTCAGCTAACCTTTTATTAATATGAAATGTGGTAAAAAACATACCCACCATAAACCCCAGCATACCGCCAAGTATCATCCCCTCTGTACGTTTATCTAATTTGCTAAAATCTCCCATATACTATTTCTTAACACATCCTCTATAATAACAATAACCTAAAAATACAGCTCCAATCACTAAAAGTGTAGCGTAAGTGGTTGCCCCGCTTACTCTGTTTTCTGCCTCTACACCTCCATCCGCTCCAAGAACAACTGGCTCAGGAGAGGTTTCCGCATCTATGTTCCCCATACTATACTTTTGTACAAAATCTTCTCCGTGTTGGCTTTTCATTTGTCCGAGCCACTCACTAAAAGGAACATTTGTTCCCATCTTTTTATACAACTGGTTCGCTGTCACTTTATATTTTTATTTATCACTCCTCCTATCAATGCTCCTACTACAATTCCTAACCATACTTTCCATCCTTTATACATTGCCACGCCTCCTCCTATCACTCCCCCTAACAATGTTGCTCTCATACTTACTACGGACGCTTTTTTTACATCTTTTCCTAAGTTCCCGCCCATTATTTTATCAATATCTTCCTTTACATCTTTCGGCATTTTTTCATAAGCCTTTTTCTTTGGCTCTTGAATGTCATCCGTTATATCCTCTATATCTTCATACTCCACATACTCACTCATCTTCTATCTTCTTCGGCTTCCGCCTTTGCCTCTTACGGCTAAAAATATTATCAGCCCTAGAACCGCAACCGCTCCCACTCCTATTCCTATTTTCGCCCCTAAACTCATTCCAGTTGGTGGTGGTGGGGCTCCATAAGTAGAGCCCATTGATAACTGATTATTTATAGCTTCTGAATTAATTTTTGCTAATTCGAGTTCGTGTTGTCTAATTTTTTCTGACTGTTCCCATTGCTTATTCTGTTGTTTGGAGGTATAGATAGCCCCCACCGTAGTTCCTAAAACTTGTGCAAACTGCTCGCTTCCAACTACCGCTTTTGTTCCCTTCCAAAATTTTGCCCAACCTTCTCCGCCAGCCCCATAATACTCATCCGTGTCTGTCTCTACGCCTTCTTCTGGGTCGGAAGAAAAGCTTAATAGGTCATTCCATCCTACATTATTATCCAAAATCAAATGTCCCATTGCTCTTTGCAAGCATTCATTGTTTGCCATATTTCCAGACATCACTTCAGAAATTTCAAATTTATCAGCCATTGGGTCTATATTTACTCCACAATCAAAAATTGCGTCTTTTACCCCAATAGGATTTGCATTTATTACTTTGGCTAATTCAGATATTACCATATCTCTATCGAGACCGAAGGTCAAGCCGTCAGCATTCATAAAGTTTTCAGCGAAATTATGTTTTGCGTATATCATAGCGTTTATTTCAAATTTTTATATAGAAAGTACCCTAAAAATAAAGACGACCCTAAGATAACTATGTGGGTCAACGTAATTCCATTTTCTTGTTTTTTAGGTTGGTTATTATTACCATTTTGCTGTACTAAACTAATTTGTTTTAATATTTCTTTTTGTTTTTCTGCATTTAGTTTTTCTAATTCAGTTTCTTGTATTCCTTTTTTTACTTGCTCGCTTACTTTATCTGCGATTTTATCTTCATCTACTAAGGGGGTTCCGTCTGAATTGTAAAAAAAGTCTGGTGCTATTGGGCGTTTAGGGTTATTGGGAGTCCAATAAGTATCGGTCTGGAGATTTTGTACATATTCTTGTCCAGAAACGCCAGCGAAATTCATTTGTTCGTTAGAAGATACTGTAACCTTGTCTTCCACTAACGATAAAATTAAGTCTTTGTCGGGATGAATGTCCGCCAAATCTTTTAACCCGTCTTCCTTATTCTTTCTTACTAAGGCTTTGAGGTTCTCGGAAATTTCTCTTTTAGAGGTTGTTTTTTTATAACCATACCCAGACAACAGATAGTTAGCTTCTTTGGGATTATTGTCGGCTATATATTCATAAACATTCATATTTTATCTTTTTTAATAACAAAGGGAACTTTTAGTTCCGTTAAAAACCATATCTTTTTTGTTCTCTCCACTTCCACGTGCTGGATAATCGTGATTAATGTCTACTGCTCCTACCTTTCCTTTTGCGTCTATCCAAGTTCCTAACACTCTGTATTCTCCATCTATATTACTATTAGTGTTTTGCAACCTCACCAAATCTCCTTCAACTATGTCTCCCTTGTTGGGTCTCGGAGAATTTACGTGAATACCTACATATTGCTTTCCGCTTCCAGTGGGCGTATTCACACTACTTATCATTCCACATCTATTATGTTTTAATGGAGAGAGTTGCGCTATAAGTCTTGAGGCGATATGTTGGTTTAATTTCGCTTCATCAATTGGTTCTGGCGTGCTATATATAGGTGTGGGAAGTTGTGGTGCTATGGCAATTGGTGATTCCTCTTTCTTTTCCTCATTCATTACCCAATACGCTATCCCTCCTAATCCTACAACCGTTATGCCAAATAGTGCGATTTTTCCCCCTCTTTCCATTTTACATTTTACATTTTAGTAAAAAGAGGGTAACAGAATAAAAAAATCCCATCACCCTCTTCTAATCATTTATAAGGTTAACAATAAATTTTATTGTCCGCCTCTCAACGCGTTTGCTACTCCTCTACCAAGAACAACTTTATCTTGACGTACAATATTTGGATTACCGTATGCTCTCGCAACAGCTTGTCCAGATAATCCACGTCCGATATTTACGTTCTCAGAAGGATAGAAGTACATAGTAGAAGTTGCACCTCCACCAGCAACTATATCAAATGCTACGCTAGTAAAACCGTCCCACTTAAAAACCGTACGAAGAGCAACGATAGAATTTTGTTGCTGATATGGGTCTATGATTGGGATTAGAGTTTTCTCTTGAATGTTACCATTCACGTCTCTCACTTTTAACTGAAGAGGCTTAATGCTTTGAGAAGCACTTGACCCATCAATATAAGAAAGCCCATTAACAAAAGGGCGTTGAAGAGTTGTATAGAGAAATTCTAAATAGGTAGTTCCAGACACTTGCATTGTATAAGTTATACCAGTGTTGATACCGTTTCCACTAGATGTGATGTTCTGATACGCTTTACCGATTACATTAGAAGCGACTGAGTTTGTTGTTGAATTACTTACCAAGATTATATAAGGTTGAGACGTTGGTGCTCCACCCATCTGTGGCGCTGGTGCTTGCGCTCCAGCATCAAAAGAAAAATCATCATCAAAATCAGTATCGTCTCCACTGTAAGATAAATACTTGTCATTCATCTCATCTTCTGCGTCTATAAAATATTTTTTAATATCCATTTTATATTCGTTTTTTTGGAATTAATACTAAGTTATGCTATTTCACGCATAGATTACGGGCATTTATGTATGCCTACAATTCAACTAAGTTCTCACTCTTTGCGTGGTGAAACGCTCTCAACCTCATACCGCGGAAACCATAATAGTCTCAACGCGGGGGGGAGATTTTTGTCAACGTAATGTTGGTGTGATAAATAAATTACCTCTCCTCGATTACGCGTCTGAACCTTTATTCAACCATTGCTTTGAAGCGAAGTTGTACACACCGAAACCGATGGCAACTCCTAAAGCNGTTGAAAAAATGTTCATCCACATTTTCTTTTGTGTTTTCTTTCATTTTACAAAAAATTTAAGTTTAACAATTTGCTTGACTTAGAATACCAATTCCAAATCTTCTGGCACAAAAATAGAAAGAACTTGAGCTTATGGGTGGGGTGGTGGGTTGTTTGTTCTTAACTTGTGTATTAAGAAAAAGTGGGAAAGTTAAAGTTATTAGATATAATACGCTTAAAAAAATATTAAATTAATAGTAGTATTTGTGGTGAGGATGGGACTCAAACTTGTTTACGATGTTCTGTCCAAAGAAATTAAACCTTATTGGGTTGTCTTTAGGGATGACTTTGTTTATTAAAGAAAACGCGAAAGGAAAGGTAAGTTGGTCTCGTATGCTGTCGTGAGCTATATATAAGATATACCACGTTGCGAAGAATTGCCTTGTCTTTGCCGAGTTCTTTCGGAGTATTATATTTGATACGCCTAATGTTTGGTTAAGGGAGTCAAAGTCTGGGGACTTAAGTATTGAGGTGATGGTGTTCTCCACATTTTCCGCACTATCTCTATTACATTCAACTATCTTTCTTCCTTCCTCTCCTATACTACTGTGTCCTCCCTCTCTTATTGCAATATCATATTCGGTTCCTAGTAATTTCTCGGCTAATTCATTTAAGTTAGTATCGCCCCTTACCCTAAAGTTTCCATCTATATTTAATATGTAATCGTATTTTTCTAATAAGTCATTGAGAAAGTTATCGGGGAAGATTTTTACACCACTGGATTTCCTTTTGTTGCACTTTAGATGTTTAAGTTTCTCTTCCTCCACATAGACTATTGTCCACTTTTTACTCTCTAGTTTCGTATTATTGGTAATACATAAAAAGTCCCAGTCATTAGAACAAACGGGCTCGAGTAAATTGTCGTGGTCTCCAAAATGATATGTGAGGACTACTCCCTTCATAAATATATTTCATTTAATATGTTTTTATACCTCTCCGTGAAATGTGGGTATATCTTTTTATACTCTTCGCTCTTGCTTATTTTTTCAAACCTTTTGACTTTTTCTGGTGTCATATCCCACGTGGGAGCATTAGGCTGATACTTAGGCGCTCTTGGATTACGGCTAAGACTGGTGTGGATTCCGTGAATTGGTCTATACCTTTCCACATTATCATTCATTTCTTTGGTGGGAAGAGGGTGGGCGGAAAACATTATATCATACAGCACACTCTCATCTCTCACGCCTCTTAAATTCTTTTCTATGTATATCCCCATATTTTCTTTCATCTCTTTTCTGTAATATCTTTTAGTATCGGCGCAAAATGTTCCAGTTAGTAGAGAGTGTCCTTTTCTTTGGACGTTAGAATAAGGGAGGTCTATTTCCTTAAAAATCTCTTCGTAATAATTCTCTATTCCCTCCTCGGTTATCAGAATATCTATATCCGAAATATAAGTATAGTCGGCTCGCGTTAATGGTTCAACTAGAAAACGAGACACATCGGCACTTTGTCTGAGTTCATCTCCTCTTATTTTGAATCTATACCCCATAGTTTTCACTAACTCATCAAGAGCGTCTTGATTTTCTTTTATAAAACCCCTTCTTCCCGTTAAGATTTCTGCCGAAGCGTTAGGGCTAGAATAGAGAGAGAAAAATAGAAAAGGTATAATAAAGTCTTCGTAGTGCATATCTTTAGCGCTACTAGAGGGGTTGGGAGGTCTGATTAAGTTTGTGCACGCGCTAAAAAAGTTTATCGTTTTCATTTTTTTATTCCGTAAAATTGATAATCCTTATGTTCTACGTTAACGCTATGCTCATACATCGAAAAGTTCTGTGAAGGGAGTAAGTGGGGGGTTACATCTTCAGCCGTTAAGTTTTTGTAGTGATGTTGCCACTCTGGGATGGCGACTGTAAGTGGAGATGAGTCGGGATTAACGCTGGGAACTCCGTGAGGTGGTCTTCCAGTCGTAGCACACGTAATTATCAAGAGTCCTTTTGGCTTTAAGATGTTTACCATTTTTTCCAAACTTTTTCCCCAGTACATATCGTGCTCCAGCATTTCTGTTGTTATAACTACATCAAAACACTCTGGTTCGCATTCCAACTCGTGACACTTAGAGATTACATCTACATTTTTACCTTTTCCGATGTCTACGCCAATATACTCGCAGTTAGTAAAGTGTTCTTTGTTCGCTCCATTTATATCTAAAGAACCAAAATCCACTACCTTTTTTTTATTAAACATATCTGGGTAATGGTTCTTTACTTTTTCTACAAATTCTTTTTGTTCGGGATGTGCCATTATGTTAAGTGATTAGTTGTGTTTTCTCCTCCTCTATGCCAGTGATATAAATATACTCCTTTCATTATTCCTATCTTTAATCCTTTTTCTTGAAGTCTTTTATGAAAAGAATTATCCACTCCTAACATTCCTTCTTGCTCAAACTTGATTTCGGTAGCTGTTTTTTTAGTGACTAAAAATAAAAACCCGCTCATTAAAGCGTCTGGGTAGATATTGGATTTCCACTCATCTAAATCCATTACCGAAGCCCCATATTGCGCGTGTACTTGTTGAGATATTTCTCGATGTTTTCTTATGTCATCGCTTTTGTCACATAGGGGGTAATTTAATGTATCTAACATTTGTTTAGGGTTCCCTATACGATTTGTAAAACACGTGAAGGCGCTAAATTGAGGGTTATTTTTAATAGCCTCCTCTATTACGGAGCCGTAATTAGATGTTAAAAATGTAGTGTCTCCGTCTCTAAAACAAGCCCAATCATCATCGTTAGGTAAAAGAGATATAAATTTATTATAGTATTCTCCTATATTCTTCTCTGTGTTATATGGGGTGGTATAGTATATCATTTGGCTTTCCACTTTTCTATTGTGGAGGTAGGTATTAATTCCATCCAAGACCTATACCTTCCTTTTTCTACATAGGGGTCTATCACCGAGCCTATATCTAGTAGAGTATGTCTTTCTGCTATCTTTTTGTGAAGATGATAGATTAAGGGTATTGCGCTCATCCCCGTACAAAAGCAAAAAATAGTGTCTTTTGGTTGCTTTAAGGATATTTGATAGATTTCTTCTACTAACTGGGCTCCATTAGTATCCCACGTATTTTGTGGAGGAGTCTCGATATAAGTATTAAATTTAATATTGGTATTGTGGAGATACTTAGGAGCCACTAATACTGAATTTCTCTGATTAACCATATTAAATAAAATATCTATTTCGCCAACTACACTTGCCCAAATAAATAGTTCGGCTTGTCGGAATACAATCTTATCACTCCAAATCCCATACTCTTTCATTTCAGGAGTCCAGCTCCCAGTATGGCTTGCGAGTCCATAAATAAAGCTGTCGGATAGAATCGGATTGACTAAAGCGTTTATCATCTCTGTACTTAGTCCTTTCAGTCCATAGGTGTCTCCGTCATAATTTTGAGTTCCCCCAAGGTCTCTATGTTCAGATAGAGCACAGACGCACTCTCCATCTCCAAGCCTTATATGAGAAAGGTTATCCTTATTTTCTATTTTATCTAACATCCAAAAGTATTGTTTTTTGAATGTTGAACAGATGTGGGTGTCTACCCACTTATCTCTCTTTTCTTTTATACTTATATTGCTGTCTGGGGGATTACCAGTCACGTCTTTCAAAATTTAGTTTCATTATTTTCTTTGCCTCTAATATAGCAGATTCGGGAGTGTGTATTTTTTTCCCTTTATTATCTCTTTTATTTATGTATGGCTTTACGACAAAGTTATGGTTTAAGGAAACGAAATCGTCAATTGCTTCTGTCATCATTTCTTCCGTTATCTTACCATTTATTTTTTCGGTATCTATATCTACATAGAGGAAAAAGTATTTGTCGTTATGATAGTATTCATTATTCACAATGTTCTCCGCAACCTTTAACATCTGATACTTGTCTGGGAATTTGGTTTTATGTCGTTCTACGGAGTCGGAATTTTTATGAAATCTTAGCCAATTCATATTTTGCCAAATTTTTGGAGAAATTCGTCCAATAGATTGAAAGTGCATAATAATATCTTGGTCGGTATGTCTGTTCGTGCAGATGGCTCCGATTAAGTCGTTTGGAAGGTAATCGGAGACGTACCGATTTATGTCCTCAATTAATATACATCCGTGCCTAAAAGTCTCCAGCACATTCCATAGAGTATCTGCAATTTCTCTTAATGTCATCCTTCTTCCGTCTTCATTAAAGGGTCGGATTCTTCTTATTTCTATTGTAGGATGGATAGAGAATCTCTCTATGTCGGGGGGGGCTATCGCTCTATACTCCTCGTATTCATCATTAACATCTATAATTAGGACTCTTCTTGGAGGGTATCCATTACCCCCTTTGACGTATTCTTGCAATACTTGGTTGGTGATATAGGTTTTCCCTATACCTTTTTTTCCACACGCTACTCCTAATTTACACTCTCTAGCCATTACTTTTTGTCTTTAGTGTTCTCATTATACCTTTTCATAAAGTCGTGTTCAAAAGTAAATAAATAATTTTTATAGTAGTCTTTCAATGTAGCGATACGCTTGTCTAATTCTAAAAATTTTATCTCCAATTCTACCTTTCTTATACTTCCGTCTTCTAATTCAGTATACTTATCTTGGATAAGTTTTTTTAACTCTATGTATTTATCTATCAAGAGTTTTCTTCTATTTATCTCTTCTTGGACTATTTTTCTTTCATTGCCCCATTGTTCCAAACTTTTAAGTTCGTCTCTATTGCTTTTGTCTCGTTTTCGTGAAATAGTTGTTTTAGCCATATTTTATAGTTTATTCATAAATTTTTCTCCGTACTCTACCCATCCTTTATTAAGATGATTACAACACACACTACTGTCCCAAAACTGAAAAATTCCTTTTTCTCTCACGTCTTTGGCAAACATAGTGTCACAAAACATAAAGGTCTTATGTGCCACTTCGTGTCTAAATTTTATTTTCTCTAATACGGATTTGTGCATAAGATTACATCCTAATCCTACTGACCATACTGAGTGTTTTTCTCCGTCTAACTCATCTTCTACGTTATCCCCTCCAATCATTAGCGCGTTATCTCCATAGTCGCTCTCGAGAAACCTTAACATTAATTGCCTTTCATCATCATCATAAAGATAATATGTAGCTCCCACTAATTGGGTGTTATGAGCCAAAAGACGATTTATAATGTCTATTGGAGGAAAAACATCGCTTTCTAAGTGTAAAAGAAATTCAAAATCATTTTCCAAAAAATGTTTTCTCACTGCATTATGCCCATCGGTAATTCTTTGGGTTACAGAGCCGTTATTAGATTGGTTGGTTATCCATTTGGATTCCACTCCATATTTTTCCTTATACATTTTAGAGTTTTCCACTGTATCCGAATTGTCGGCTAAAAATATCTCATAATTAGAATAAGTAAAGTTCTTGATGTTTTCCAGCCACGATTCAAAACAGTAGTTCTTTCCATCGAAAGTGGGACACCCAACTAATATCTTAGGGAGCTTCTTATTTTTCTGTTTCGTGTTTTTCATAGTCAAATTCTTCTATAAAGTCTGTCCACTCGGTTTCTATTACATCGACCTCTGGGTATTTCCATAATATATAAGGGAGTAATAGTTGGTCTCTTTCAGATAAATTATTATATAGCTCCCAAAATCTTAATGACAATGCGTGTGTCCCTTGTGTATTTTTCCATATCATTATAGTTGTTTGATACATTCCGTTGTTGAGCGGGTAATTTTCTTTTTGATATAACTTGATGTTTTGAGATACCGCTTCCTTAGTGTCTTTTTTTTCTCCTATTATCGCCTCTGCTTCGGCTATCACGCAGTCTCTAATCGGATGTTTAGCTAATGTAATATCGTAAAGCGGATGACAATAATAAGAAATAATGCTGTCCAAATCTTTGCTTACTCGAACATTTGCGTCCATAGTAATACAAATATCATAGTTGACTTCCAGCGCCTTAAAGATTGACTCAAACGGACTAAACTTAAACACATTGGCAAAACGCTTATTATTAAACCTTTCTTCTTTGTCCTCCACGAATATTACATTCCATCTATTGGATTTAATATCTTTACGATTAGTAAAGCATACTAAGTCCCAATCCGTGGTATCACAAATAGGTTCTAATAGGTTATCGTTTTCCCCCATTATGTAGGTAAGTACTGCTTTCCTCATATTTAATATGGATTATTTTCTTTGGAATCTTCCCGTTTTGCGGTCTCTCACACAGCCTTTATTCCATTTAGGGTCTAAGTTCATTTGGGCTCTTGAAATTCCTTCTACACGTGAGTCTTCACACGTCTCAGTAGTAGTACATTTCTTTTTCTTTAGAACAAATCCTAAAATTATAAAGGTCAGTAGAATGACACAAACGATGATAGTTGGTGTACTCATAATAAAAACTTTATTGAATTAGTAAAATTATTTTTCTTCCTCTTCTTGTATATCATTAGCGTTGGGCTCGATTAATTTTATGTTGTCCTCTGGAGTTTCTTCCTCTGTCTGTATTTCTTCTGATTGTGCGATTTCTTCTATAATTTCTTTCTCTATTTCGGTATCTCCTTCCCTCTGCATTTGTCCCCGTAAATTTATTGGTTCAAAGTCTTCCTCAAAACCATCTTGGTCTATCCCTTCAAACCCCCCTTCAAAAGATGGTGGGGGTGGAGGTGGAGGTGGGTCGGATGGTGGTTGTGGTGGTGGAGGTTGGGACGGTGGTGGTGATTGGGCAAATCCTTGAGCTTCTCTCTGTTGCTGGAAATTCTGATAGGTTAGGTCGAGTATATTAGATAAGGATTTTTTGAAACTTATTACTTGCATTCCTTTTTCTAATATGTCTTTCCCAAATAGCACCATAAGATTTTGCTCGTCAGTCATACCGAGACCTCTTTTCTCCGCTACTCTAACCATTATAGGTCTTACTTTTTCTACAAAATCTTCCTCTACGGTTAAAGCCTCCCCAACTTGCTTATTGTAATTATTTACAAAATCAAATACTGATAGGGCTTGTACGGGAGACACCATTACTTGCATTCTCAAGTCTATCTCTCCCTTTTTTTCTTTTTCTATTAATTTTTCTTCGGATAGAGTCGCCCACCTTTTAGCAAACGTATGGAGCATTTCGTATCCTCCTAATACGGTGTCTACTAAATTCTCGTGTGCAAATTTTTTATCCTCTGGGTCTAAATCGCTTACACTTTCTTCAAAAACATTGGCATTTGAGTCCTCTGTATCTATATCATCGGCTGTCAAAGACCCTCCCGTATTTATCGGGGGTGGTTCAAAAATGGGCTCTTCTATATCCCTCATTTGTTCAGAGGTAAGGGTTTGTTTGGTTTTGGTGTAGCCCCTTTCTATTACTTTCTCTGCGAGGGGATTATATCCTCCCGCCAAAGTAGAGTAGTCTTGGGTTACTTCTCCTACCTCTATATCTTCTATGTTCTCAGTTTTCTTTGCCATATCTCAAAATGTGAATTAATTTAAGTTTTAGTTCAGCGTCTAATTTATTCCTCTGTTCCAAAAGCCGAGCCTCATAACTTACAGTAGGAGTTAAGGTATAGACATCTTTTATGTATTTAGATACACACGCATTGGTTCGGCTTATGGATTTAGATATATCAGATTGGCTATATTTTAGGTGTAAATTAACAAAATAACAAAAGAAAGAGAGAGCCCATCTCCTATTATGTTTTCTAGTCTTACCAAAAAAGAGTTCCTTTTCGGTTAACTTAAACTCTCTGCAAACAGTCCTAGTAATAAGTTGTGTCAAACTTTGTTCCAAGTGTTTCTCGGGCTGTTGACCCTTTTTAAGTATCTCTATTGTTTTATTTAACCCTCTCTTTTGGATAACCTTATTAAGGTTAGTTATTAGTTCTAAAGAGCTTGCATTTTCTGACATATTACATTTAATACCGATTACGGCAACAAATATAACTAACCTAAACTAAAATATTAAATTTAAGACCTATATTTTTATTAACACTTCTCCTAATTGGAACTCAATATATCCCTTCTCCTTACAAGTATAAAGTTTTTCTACGAATATAGAAGAAAATTGTCGGTCATTGTTAATAACCTTGACGCTTTCTAGGGCGTCTAATAGACCTTTGACTAAGTTGTCGCAGTCGCATTTCTTTCTCATTGGCGCATTATTTAGGCGGTTTTTCTTTGCTGTCTTTTTAGGATAAGTGAAATAAAATTGGGCGCGTATAGAGTCATAGTCCTTAATAGGTATGGATTTAGATTTGAGAAGCCACATTAAATTTCGTTTGTATTCTGTATATTCGGGATTATTATATACTCCATATCGACCTAATCTTGGTCGGGGTGTTGGTCTCGGTTCAATCTCTAGTGTGTATGTTGGTTTGTCCATAAAAAGTTGCCCCAATGCAAAAAGCACTGGGGCAAAGAAAAGCAAAATTGCTAATGTGCGGATAAACACACGAGCAGTTGAATAGCGCAAAGATAAGTATTTTTTACCTTTTACACTATTATTTATAAATTTTTATGCGCCAGCCTTTTGCTGTAAATCATTCATATCGGTTATCTTTTTAGTTATAACCGCCCAAGTATACGCTTGTCTAAAGCCGTTTCCTATTATTCCATCTGCTCCTCCAGTAGTTTCTACCCACATTTTAGGTTGCCCTCCTAGACTAATCAAGTAATTCTGCATTTTCTTAATTTGAGCTTTGGTGTACTTACTTGCGTCTACTTGCAATACTTGACTAACTGATGATTTAGTTGTTGGCTCCGTTACCACTACATTCCCGTTTACTTCCGTTTTTTGGTTTGATGGTAAGCTATCAATAATGTTGGTTACTAATGCTCCCCAATTTATGGTAGGTTTACCCAAAGGGTCTACTGGATTGTAATTAGGTGGTGGCGGAGGTATTGGGGCTGGTTGTTTCTTTCTGAGTATAAAGTACAGTGCTACCCCTAAGACTGTTACTCCCCCAGCAATTAATCCGATTGTTGCTCCTCTTGTCATTTTTTTTAATTTTAATTATTATTCAACTTTACAAAGATACTATAAAATAAATACAAAATTACCATTTTCCCAACGGACATTTTTCGGTAGCCAATTTTACCTTGGCGTTTACGAAACATCCGCACGCTCTACACTGGGTAGTTGTAGGGCTGTATTCGGGACATCTGTTCTGCCACATTCCTCCCGTACAAACCTCTTGTCTTTCTCTCGGGCTTAACTCTTTTTTTGGTCTATTCTGTTGGTGGTTCGGGTGCATTTTCATTTTTTATTTCTTGTTTTATTTCTTGTTTTATTGCTTCTTCCCATTGCGGAGTATAGTAATTCTCTACAACATAAGGATTTTGTTTAATTGTTTCTGCTATTTCTGTTGAAAAATCATTATCGGAAGGATAATGGACGCCAATAATTATTCGTGAAATCGCCACGCGTCTCTTTACCGTATCAAATAATTCTTTGTGCTGGGGAAAATGCTTTTCAAGTATATCTATTATAACGTAGGATTCTAATGTGTGTCCGCTTGGATAAGAAGGCGACATTGCTTGGCAAGATTTTAAGGGATTGAGTTCTTCTTGGTTAATATAATAAAAGCTTAATTGGTGGGGTCTTGCTCGGTTGTAATGATACTTTAACTTAAAAACAAAACTGTCTAAAAAGTCTCTTTCTACCTTCCGAACTAACTCCTTAACTCCATTAATCCCTACTACCGCACATACTTCTTCTAAATATCTAGGGAGGTCGGTATCAATAGCTACACATTCTTCAAACGTCTTTCGGTTATCGAGCCGTCTTATCTTAGTTTTAATATATTTAAGTTCAGATAAAGTCTCATCGCTTTCATTTTCTGGAAAAGGTTTTTTTTTGAACTCCTCAAGGGTGTCGTCAAGTTTTCCCCCAATTTCCATTGTGAGTTTTTGATTTATCGTAGGGTTTCCGTACCCAATACTATTGAATGTAATTACCCCGTATTTTACCAAGGGTTGGTTTGGGGTTAATATGGGCTTTTTTCTCCTTCTATTTCTTTTTTGCGCCATTATATTTTAGAAAAAGAATCCTATGCTATCGTCAGCTTCCTCCTCTGCTTTTCGCTTCGATTCCTCTTGTGCTTCTAGTCTTGACTGTTCTCTTTTTTTCCTTATGCTGTCTCTTCTTTGGTTCCGTGCATTCGCGCTCCTTTCCCTTAACATTCTTTGTTCCTCTTCTTTTCTGCTCGCCTCTTGCTCTTTTATATCATTGTCTGCGTCAATCTTATCGGTAATGCGCGTGCATACTGATTTAGAAAGTCTGATGAGTTTATTTTTTTTCGCTTCAGGCAACACATATTCATTTCCCTTTCTTTCGGCACTTGTCTTCGCCATCTTTACGTGCTTCATAAAATCCTCAAAGTCCCCTAAATATTCTTTAGTTTTTTCGGTTAAATCTTTTGGTGTAAGATTGTGTTTTTCCATTAAAAGTTGGTGGGGAAATTGAAATTTAGTCTTTTGGGGTGCTTTGGGTTGGGGTTTTGGTGCTTCGGCAACTTTTTCCTCCACTTCTTGTGGTTTTTCTGGAGTTTCCATAGTTGGTGTTTCTTCGACCACTTCTTGTGGTTCTTGTTCTAAGTTTTCTTGATTTTCATTGATAGCCATAGTATTAAATTTAAGATTAAAAAGTTTTCAAATATAATAATTTTTTTATTTATCGGTTGGTAATGTGGCGTAAATTATATATCCTACCCCTAATAACGCTANNGATACTAGAGANATTCCAATTATTAATGCTGTTTTTTTTCTCCTTTTTTCAAATTTTATTTTATTTATTCTATTTAAGTGTCCTTGTCTAAATCTAGCGCTTCCCGACATATATCTTCCTTCTCTTCCTTTCCAAATTGAGTTAAAAATACTTTCTTGGTCTAATTTATTTAATTCTCTTGTGAGTGGAGCCGTAAATACATTCGATGTTGTTGCGTTTACTCCATTTTCTGTCAGAGCCTTGGATACTACGCTCCTCATCGCTCCCACTCCTTGGTTTACTGCCCCATCATATATTAAGAGCGCTACACTTTGATTTTTTATGTTATCTCCGTCTATCCTATCCCAGTATCTCGTCTTATAGATATGTAGTGCCGTCTGGTACTCCAAATCCATCATTTGTTGCTTGCTTGGAGTATATCCGTAGTGGGTGGCTAATGTATCTGCACTTATCCCCCAATTTGTCCCTATAAGTTGTCCGCTCGTATAATTTCCAGTGTCCTCGGGCATATCTTGATACCCGCCCTCTCTTCCTTTAACGAACTGTTGGGCTTGGTAAAAATCTGCCATTATTCTCTATAACTTGACGCTCTATCTTCTTTTATATCGGTGTGCATTTTTTTGAGTTGGCTATCACTCAATCTGTATAATCCTACATCCCAATCTCCATCCACCTCATCGTCTATCGCTTGGAACATACTATCGCTCATCGTCTGCTCGGACATATAAATATCATCCGTCATCCTATCTCTCTGGGTTCCCGTAAGACCTTTATCGGTATCTCCTCCTTTTGCATAAGATTTTTCAACATATTCATCTGCATAGGTTTCTAAAACATTTTCATCAACATCAAAAGAATAACTCGCAGATTCAACCATAGCACTTGTATTATATTCTCCTCTGTCTAACCAAAATGTAGGGTCATTTATTTCTATATTTTTCCAATACTGAAATACATTGTCTAAATCATAATCTTCCATTTCTTCTACTTCAATGGAATCTGGCTCGTGGTCTTCGGCTCTTTCATTCCAAGTTATTATTTGATATACTTTCCCTTTATACCTAAGTACCTCTCCTTCTCCACAATTAGAACAAGTCATACTTTCATCTACGGGGAACTCATCTAAAAACTCTCCACCATCATATATTTCTTCTGCGGTTGGTAATTTCCCTCCTTTTGCATAATCATCTCTATATATTCTGAACATTGTAATTCTTTTTGGATATGCTTTATTTTGTGCCTCATCATTTGCAAATGTGAACTCATAATCTTCTCCTTTTTCAATTACATCAACTCCTTCTAAATTAACATAATACTCAAAATCATCTCCCTTTCCATCAACATTATATATTGCCTGAACATCATCGGTTGCAACATTTTTCCATTTACCTCCAACCATTACGCTAATCATTGGTAGAGAATTATCTTCAGTTTCTCTTGAGTTTCGGAACAGAGCAAACACACCCTCATCTTTAGGTTGCAGAGTGCCTCCTTTTGCAAGTTGTTTTCCTTTTGCTCCTATTATGTTTACCTCTCCATCATAGTAATACTGAAAATAACTATCTGTTCCAGTTACCCCATAAATAGGAATGTAATAGTGTCTATAACCATTATAATCATCATAAAACCCGTCTAATGTAAAATACTCAAAGTTTTCTAGTGCGTCTTGCTCTCTTAATCCAAAAGGATTGTTTTTTCTTTCCTTGCCAGCGGGCGTTTTCCATAAGTTCTTTAGAAAATCCAGACCTTTTTTCGTTTGTTCTGGTGTAATTCTCACATAATCATCTCCACTGTCGGCAGACTCTTGGATGTAGTCTAATGTTTCGGTCGTTTCTTTATCTAATGCCTTGTATTCTTTATTATTAAGTCTTCTTTTTAATAATAGAATTTGTCTTTCTGTTGCGGGCTCACCGTCAGTAATTCCTTTTAATAGTCCTCCTTTTGCATAAGAGTTTTCTTTATGCCATTTTTTTAACCCCTTTCTAAATTCTTTTGGAGCATATTTTTTCAACGCCTCTCCATATCGTTCAAAATATTCATCACTTCGGTTTTTACCTCCAATATTCCATTCTGTTGCGGATTTGTTGTATGAAATTGCGGAATCATTTAATTCCTCAATATAGTCATTGACTTCGACCGCATCTATATTACCTCCTTTTGCATAATCTTCAAATTCCGCATATTCAAACTTTTCTTCTTCTTTCTTCTTTTTCTTTTGCTCTTTCATTGCGTCCTTGAAATCTTTTGCCAATTTCTTTTCGCTCTTAAATAAGTCCTCGACTTTTCTCTTTTCTTGAAGCGTTCCTACTTTATAGCCAGTATACCCTCCGACAGCGCTACCGAAGAGAAAACCACCTACTCCTTTTTGACTTTGTATTCTTTTCTTTTCCGCTTCCAGTTGAGAAATGATAGCGTCTATTTGCTTTACTTTATCCGTCTTTCCCTCTATGCCCTCAAGTATAGCTTTTACTAATGCAGTAATCCTACTCCCTTGGGCTTTAGCTTGAGTTTTTGAGGTAGGAGTCTTTTTATCGGCTACTTTATGTTTAACTACCTTGGTTTCTTTTTCAAGACTTTCGGTTACGGTAAGGTCAGCCGATTTTCCCGCTTTTTTCCGTTTGGACAGACGTTTCTTTCTAGCCTTATCTTCCGAATCGTACTTTTCTAGCAACTCTCTGCACTCTTCCTCAGATAAACCTATGGCTTTAGAAAGTTTTGTCGCCTTTTGTTTAGATGTAGGCGCTTTTTTCCTTTTGGCGGGTCTTCCCCGTTTTTTAGGTCTACCTCTACCTTTGGCTTTAGTGGTTTTCTTTTTAGGAGCGGGTTTTTTGGCGGGTTTTTCCTCCACGGTTTCCTCCACTTCTTCTTCCACTACCTCCTCAACTACTACTTCATCTTCCAGTTGGGATTGTAATTTTACCACTTTGCTTTGAGCCAAGTCTTTTGTTCCTTGGTCTTCGGATGGGTCATTTATAATTAACCCATACATTTCGATTCGTTTTTTGATTTCTTCTTGTGTCATTGCGCTGTTATTTAAGTTGCTAAATTAGTAATTTAATTTTTACCTTCGAGAAATTCCTTGGCTGAATGATAGGTTTCAGAAGGGGTTTCAGGTCTAAAATCTTTTGCCATTACGGAATTTCCGTAAAATTGTATTTCTTTATCTAATAAGCCAGTGTCATTCCCTTTATATTTTGCCAATACATATAGGACTCCTTCGGCTAACATTTTATCATAATCATTAATAGACTCCTCTGAAATGCCTAATTTGTTCTCATAATCAGAGGGCGTGAAGGTTTCTGCCTCATCGCTTGTAATAACATAGTCTACAATTCTTTCCGCTATTTGTTTTCTGTATCTTCTTATGGCTTTTTTAGGAACTTTATTGCCGTCTTCAAAGATAGATGGCTTGTAGCCATTTTGCGTGGCTAAATCTATAACCTCATCTAAAAGGTCGGACGTAAGTATTTCCAACCCCCAATCTTTTGTAATTTTGGGTGGATATACGCTGTCTAAATATACTTCTTTTGCCTCCTCAAATTCTTGGGGAGTAATTTTTCTTCCTAAATGATAACAAAATACTTGTTCTTGTGTGTTTTCCATTGTCTTATTTTTTAGTTTTTTCTAATTCATAATCTTTTAGCGCTTCTATCATAAAAAGGTCT
>JGI25134J35505_10000165_pt1 | contig 27447 bp, 26 predicted proteins | sample ETNvirnome_6_100_FD_35505 | JGI IMG/M metagenome (IMG submission 35505) | reverse complement strand
GTCCTAGCTACTGAATTGACCTTAGCTTTAACTGAACCTGTTGTTTCATAAGACCAGTTTATATTATTTGTAACTTGATTAGCAGCTGAAGCTGTTATTTTCGTTGAAGTAGTTGNCATTTATTTAAATTGTAATAGTTGTTTAAGTTCTTTTTCTTTGGTGTTACCCAATCCAATTGCATGAGAAACATCCCCTTTCTTAAGACTATCTTCAACAATCTTCTGTGCTTGGATCTTAGTAGCTAGACCAGGATTAGCTGCAAAGTATTTAGCTTGAGCTTTAGCTTGAGCATCTTTAAGTATAGTATCAAGATATTTATAAACTGGTAACTTATGCATTTCAAGTTGTAGTTGTTCCCATTTCATACCACCAGCTCTGAATGTTCGTATCTTCTCAATCTGTTCATTGAAATCTTTATTATACATCAATGCAGATTCAGGTCTAATCACTTTACCATTAGGTAGTTTACCACCTGCAATATGTACCCACAACTGTTCTTCTCCAACTAACTTAACGATCTGCTCCCTTTCTTCTCCACTATATGAATGGACACCATCAGGATCTCTCCTCAACATTTGACCACCTTGCCAACCAGATTGCATCAACCATTTACGCCAATCCTCTTGAGCTTCACTGATTTTAATAGGACTCAATGCATTAAACATCTTAAGCATTGGTGCGTCTACATCATTAATAGGTTTACCTGTCCAATAATCCACATGATCAGGTAGCATTTGTTTCATACCAGGTAGTGTATTCATTAAGTAACCTTTAAAGTCACCATAAATATCCTTATGTGTATCATCTAAATTAGCTAATACACCTAGTGCTCCAGACATTGGTATTGCTTTCCTTGCCTCTTGTGCAAAGAATCTATTGAGTGCATACTCATCACCTTTAGCTAGTTGGAATAATGGTTCTAATCCTCTCATTCCAGCCTTATCACCGAATGCTTCAAGGAAAGAGAACCCTAATTTACGAGTCCAATCTTCAGTCATACTAGAACTCATACTATTACCATAATATGCCATGTCTCCTACCATTGCTAACAATGGATCTAAACCTGGAATACCTTCATATGATACCCAACTACCTAGAACTTTAATAGTTTTAGGTTTCCAATCAGGATGATTAGTCCTTAACCTTCTCATTGCTGCTGGATTATGATCACCATGTCCTCTAATATTACCCGCCAGAGCGTATTGCATGGACCCCATGATAAGAGCACTACCCATAACCATACGTCCCATATATTCGTTCTTTAGATTCCTATGCATCAACCTACCCATTGCTGGATCTTGTGCAAATGTAGTAATACCAACAGAAGCTAAGGCTTCAGATATCTGTTCATCAGTTTTAGCTGTTAGAACCCTACCATATTTACCGAAACCCATTAAACTTAATGGTGTATAAGACATGGCTTGCTTAATAGCATTGATACCAGTCTTAGGAAACATTAGAAATGGTGTTAGTGCTGGTATTTTACTAGTTAATGCAGTTAAACCAGAAGCTACATCATCATCAGCATTCAATGCAATCTCTGATGTAGTATACTTTACATACTCATCTTTAATTACATCATTCTTATCAAAAATATTAGCATAATGTATGTCTTCTGCAACTTGTAAAGTCTTAGGATTATAATCACCTAACTTAGTGAACGTCTCATCCCATGCTTTAAATCTAGATGCAATGGTTGCTTGATTAATTCCAGTTGCAGCGTCAATACCTAACATAGCATTGATACCCCATCTTGGTAAAGCATGCATTGAAAGTCCTTGATTGAACTTCATCCAACTATACATGATCTGTTTACCTGTATTACCTTCTTCTCTATATCTTTCAATAGCAGAATCTAAGATATCCCATCTATCTGGATCACCAAATTGATAGTCTGTCCTTAATCTATCCATGAATTTAACAGGATCATCTGATGCTTGTTTAAATACATCTATTCCAGTTTGTAATGCACGTTGTTGAGTAGACCATACTGCACCATAAGCATAGAGACCACGTTTAATTGGTTCTATACTCTTCATTGTAACAGCTTCAATACCAGCTCCTATCATACCATTGATAGGTTGCAAGATAGTAGAGCTTACATTACCTTTAAATGCATTCAATGCAGCCTTACCTGACAATACATTGTTATATATTACTGATTTGATACCATCAGTGAACATATTAAGGTCTTTATCCTTGCTATATAGCATCCCCATAGGGCTCATTTGCTGCTCTACCCAAGCATTTAACTTAGCTACAGAGTCGATTTCTCCATTACTCCAGTCATATGCTTTAGTTATAGCTCTAGCAAATGGTAAATCACCTTCTTGCTTAAGCTTCTCGAACATAGCCCTATAATTTTGTGCCCTAATTTTTCGCTCCTGAATTCCAGCTTCCATTGTCTGTTTCATTTCAACAGCCATTGTAGCTTGTTTATCAGGTGCTGCACTCTGAAATTTCTCCCACCATTTTTTATTGTTACCTGACCATCCCCATACATATTTAGAGATACCATATTCTTGCATTAAGAATTGTACCTTATCTAATACTAAATTATCAATACGATTAGGATCAACAACACCTTCAAACATATCACCAGCTCTAGCAATATCAGATACTTCAGATGATAATGTTTTAATAGCTCTTGCAGATTGTAGATTAACCTCTTGTGATAAATATTTATCAGTTAGATCTCTCAATGCAAATGCCATAGCTCTGGTTTGAGAATCCTCTTCTAATGCTCTAGCAGCTTGTCTACTACCTACACTTAATTTAGAGATTTCATCTAGATCTAATTTAGTAAGAAGTAATTCATTGATCTCTTCTGGATCTCTTGAATCCATGATCTGTCTATATAAATCCTGTGAAGCAGAATCCATCTTAGCTTTATCAAATTCATTACCATCAATAACAGCTTTGAAATTACCTGTCATCTCATCACTAGCATTTAGATCAGCAATCACTTCTCTTGAATCTTCAGTGAAACCTTTTCTCATCATAGGTTCACTAATAATAGGAGCAGGACTACCTTTACTTGTACCACTTTGAATAGAAGTGATATCTGCTTTATTTCTAGCTATATTACCTTTAGGTATACTTTGTCTAGCAGTAGATGCTTCAGGTACTAATTCAGAAGATACATCTGGATCAAATTTAAACTCTCCAGTTTCTGCACTTTCATTTATCTTAGCTGCAGCTGAATCATCAATTTGCCATTGTCTAGTCTTAGATTGTTGTTCAACATAAGCTTCTAATGGATCACTAGTTACACTAGATTTACCAGTCTCAACATATTCATTAATAAGACTTACTTCTTTTTCACCAGCTGCTTTTCTAGCTTGACCTAAACGATCCATTTGAGATGTAACAGCATTCAATTCATTAGGTGTAAGAGCATTTAATGTTTGTAATCTAGCTGTAGCTGGACCCATCATATCAATTCTAGTATTGATATCAGTAGTAACTTTATCTAATCTAGCTACTTCTGCTAATGTTTCAGGATCCATATTCATCTTGATTTGTGAATCCTTATATACAGCAGCAGCTTTATTCTCTGGTTTAAACCATTGCATAGGTGGTCTCATTGCACCTTTCAATACATAACCTAGAGCATCACCAATGATACTAAGACCAGCTGATTCTAATGTATTTTTTTGTGTTCTAACTTCTGGGCTATCATCATCCATGGTCCTCATTGCATCAGGTATATTCATACCTAATGGATTACCCATGTCATCTAACCATTTACCAATACCTGTTGCTAAGGTTTCATCTCTTTCAGATAAGTCAGCATTATATGTTACTGCAACATCAGCTGCTGTTGTAACACCTAATGCCGCCACACCTTTAGCAATAGCACTACCACCTGTTACCCTAGCCGCTGCTGCCCCTGCAGCCGGTCCTAAAGTCATCGCAGCTGCCGCAGTAGGTACGATGACAGACATAGCCTCTCTAGCCTTCTGTAGGTTAGGATTACGCTTAAACTTAGTTGCCTCATCATACCAATCATCGATACTCTCTCCACCAGGTGCATTACCTATTAGATCCATACCGAAATCAACCATACCTAAGGCAGCAGCAGATCCAGCATAACCAATACGATCACTAGTTTGCTGGACACTTCTACCTACTTCAGCTTCAGCTGCTGCTTTCTGAGCTTCCTTTTTATAAAATGGTTTCCCATTGATATACTCGATGTTTGGATCATCAGCATATTCTGCACCTTCAGGCGGCTGCTCTTCCTCAGGATCAGGAACAGAAGGATTCATTGCTTCAGTTTGTGCTTCCTCTTCTTTACCATATGTTTCAGGATCATATGCATCGAAAGTACCCTGTTGTTGGTTCTCTACTTGTTCTCTAATTTGCCTGAGCTTTTCTTCTTCATTATTAGGATCATTAACAGCAGCTCCTAATGGTGTACTTGTCATGCCTTTGCTTCCATTGTAAATGTTCTTCCATCAGGGAAAGCTACTACATTCATAGGAGGTCTCCCTGGTATTTGATTGATAATTTCAGCACCTCCTTTTAGACTCATGTCTTTATTAACCCATTCATCTAGTGATCCAAAATTATATAGTGGTTCTAATTCTGTACCTTCAGGAGGTTCTATTACTTGATTATCATTGATTGGTTCTGCTTGATAGTCTTCTTCATTCATTGTTTATTTACCTGAACTATTTTTAATCATTTCAGCTACTTTCATAAGATCTGAATTACTTGCTTGGAATCCAATACCATTCACATGTAGTGATATATGATCGAATACTTCATTAAGATTAGCACCACCTAAACTTCTACCTGAAGCCCCTTGTAGTCCTAAGACAGTACCAGCTGGTACAATTGAACCTGGCTTCATATCAGCTAATGGTGATCGACCATCTAAATGACCCATCACTACTTCAAATTTTCTACCACCCATTTCAACTTCAATAGCCATATAGTTGCCGTGTCCTTGTCCATTCGGACCTAATCTACCAGTAGTTCCATCAACACCGAATGCTGGGTTACCATCTGTACCGTTTGCAAGTATCTTTACACTAGTAGGTAGTATGATCGCTCGTCCTCTACCTCCGCCTGCTGGTCCTAAAGCCATATTTAAACCAGTTTGTTCGCCGTCACGATCACCTGGAGACCCAATCCATGCACTGTTATCTGGTTGCAATTCTAGACCTGATGCAACTTGATCCATTGAATTAGGTTCAGTTGTTTTAGCAGCTCCTCTATTAGGACCAAATGGACGTTGACTCTGTATAATAGCTCTACTGTTTCTACTCATGAATGTAGGATTCTGAGCAATAGGTACGTTCTGTTGTACTTGAGCATCCAAATTTATTTGTTGGAATTTTAAGTGGTTCTCAACATAAGTCTTCTGAGCACCATCAGGTAGTCTATCTAAAGCTTCTCTATAGGTTGTTACACCTGATAAGTTAAGTTCATCTATAGATTTCTGTATGGTTTCAGCAGGTGATCCGGCTCCAGCAATTGGTATTGTATAACCATTGCTATCATAACTATACATACCTACAAATAGTTCAGGTACTCCACTTCCTAATTTAATAGCAATATCACTTACAGCATTACTACCTGCTCTTTTACCCAAAGGTATCTTAGCTGGTAATGCATTAGGACTCGCAGCTACTGCTACATTAGCATAAGTTGCTCCTCTCCAATTCTCTAGAAATGTTGCAAATTCTTTTTGATCAGTATCTGGTATCAAATTTTCCTTCCATTGAGTGATTTTAGATTGTTCTTTTAAACCAGCTCTTGTTAGCTGTTTATTAAGTATTTCAATTTTATCTACACCAGTTTCTTCTGCAACCTTCTGTATGAAATATGGTACATGAAATGATTTACCTTCTCTAATATTATTAGCAATAGTCTGTAGTTCTACATCAGAAGCTAAACTCTCAGTATTGATTAAATTAATATCTTGTCTTACCTTTTCAATTAGAGCAGCTCCACCACCAGGTCCAATACCAGAAGGAGTGCTAGCTCCACCACCAATCATAAAATGTGGAAAGTAGGCTTGTCCTCTACCATATTTCTGTTGCTTAGCAAGGTCTTCTTCTACATAGAACATACCTTGTTTCTTTTGAATTTCAGCTATTACATCATTCTTAGCTTTTAATCTAGCTTCACCTGGAGATAATTTTGGATCATTTTTATAGACTTCAAATCTCCTTATATACATATCCTTAGCAGCTTCCTCAGCTCCAATAAATGTATAATTAGTTGATGTATCTAATCTACCCTTATCACCAAAAGATCTGATTAATGTATTGAAAGATTTGATATCAGATTTACCACCACCACTACCATCAGCACCAGATCCATATTGTTTTAAATCATTAAGAAATTTCTTCTGTTGATCAACAGGTAGACCTGATTCTTCTATATCTCTTACTGTAAGACTACCTTCACCAAGTTGTATATTAAGATTATATACAGCTGTTTCTTGATTAATCTTACCAGGTCTAGATGATCTAAATAAATTACCTAGTTGATTACGATATCTATTTAAATCAACACCACTACTCTGTTGTAAATCTAACAACTCTCTTGAAGTTTTATCATATTGATCTCTACTGAAATTACCATCAGCACTACCAGCTTGATAAGCACCTTGAACTAATTCTTGTGCTTGTTGGAGAGTCTTATTATCTTTAGTTTTATTTTGATTTTTCCTTGCTTCTACAGCCTCTTGGTACAATGCTTGGTATTGAAATTCTTCACCCCATGCATCCTTAAGAGACATCTCCCTTCCACCGATATCAATCATCTGATTATCCATCAGTTTATGGAAGTAAATTACTGGGTCATCAACTAACCCTTCCTTAAACATTGATTCAAGGTGACCATATAAGAAGGTCTTAGCTGACCCACGATTACCTTGAGTAGCCATCCATGATTCAACTATATTAGAACCTGGTTCCTGTAATTTATAATGTAGTAGTTTTGCTTTATCTACTTCTCTTTGTTGTGAAGCAAGCCGATTATATGTAGCGTATCTTGATTGATAGACACGCTCCATTTTCTCATTAAAACCCTTCCTACCATTCTCTCGTATAAATACATCACTAAGACCAGATTTCTTATACTTCTCAGCTAATGCTGTATAAAAGAAACTATCGATAGCCCTAGCCATCCTCCAGTCACCTTTATCTATCTCTTGTCTTATTGTTGTAGTTCTATTAACTCCAGTATATCCTACAATATTTTTAGTTGATATCTCAGCATCTAGACCTTCAGTCTGTAACCAATTAGCTAGCTGTGAATACTGGGTTTTCAGCATCCCTCGCTTCTGATAAACTGATAGATCTACTCCCCAATTCTTTGCCACTTCAGCAGGTGCAACACCCATCTCTAACTGAGAGTCTGCTTGTAGATTCCTCTCAGCATCAATGTATTCCTTCTTAGCTAAACTAAAGTCATATTCTCTCTTCTCATCAGCTTGTTTATTAAGTCTATTAAATTCATCATAAGAATCTTGCATAGGGTAATCTGTACCCTTTGCAATCTCTTCTCTTTCATACTCTTTCTGTCTAGAATTAATAATCCTATATGCTTCATTACCAGCAGCAGTAGATAACTGTCCTATAGATTTAAAGAAAGCTGCATCTCTTTCTCCTTCAATCTTTGCATTAGTTATCTGTTGATTATAATTCTTTGTTATCTGCTCTTGCTGTAGATCGGCTTGTTCAGTTTCAAACTTATATACTTCTGATCTATTATCTTGTTCAGCTCTGAACTTAGCATCCATCACAGCTAGGTAGCTCTGTTGTCTACCTATCATTTGCTGTGCTTGATTCTCTAACTGTTTTACCTTCTCTTCACCAGCTCTTAGAGCGGATTTAGATTTAGTATTACCACCTGCACTAGGTGGATTGAATTGACCTTTCTTCGATTTAGATTGATACTGTGTCATTATTTAATAATATTACCCCAATTGATACCAGCAATACTACTACCAATAGCTTGCATCATATTACTTGTATTAGCAGCACCCTTAATAGGCTTAGGAGCCTTCAGAGGCTTCTCTGGTAGCACATAACTAGTCCTTGGATAAGTAAATGGTTGTGGGATCTCAGGACCAATGTTAGGCTTAGGTAGACGCATAGCATCAGCTTTCAGATCACTCGATAACTTACCAATCTTAAGTTTCTTCTGATCGAACTTGTTCTGTTGAACAGCAGAGTTAAGATTCTCTTCTCGTACTTTCTTATCAAGCTTCTCATTTTGTTTGGCAATCTTGACAGTACGTCTAGCATCTGACTTAGCAATACCCATGTTCTCTTTAGCATCAAGCTTCTGATTATCAAATGCTTCCTTCTGAGCATTGAATTTATTAGCATTAACTTCCATCTTATTATCATTTCTAAGAATAGCATAACCCATTGCATTAAGACTCTTGTCTAAATTCTTTTGGATCAATGCCATTTTATTAGCATTAGATGCAGTTTTTCTATCAGCATCGATTGCTGATTGTTCAGATCTAGCATTGATATCATTGATAGTTAGGTTATAATTATCATTGAATGTATCAATATCATCATTAGCTTTAGCATCTGTATATTCTTTCTGACTACCAAGCTTATTTTTTAGCCTTCTAGTCTGCCCTTTAGATTGAGATACTGTATTAACTAGTTTATCCTTAGCATGTTGAAATGTACTCTCAGCTGCTGCAATAGAAGTATCTCTCCTTTCCTTAGAAATCTTATCTAATTTATCCTGTTGATAAGTTTTATCATCTTCAAGTTGATCAGTCTTTGATTTAGTACTATCATCTGCATATTTATCTTCCTTAGTTTTTAATTTAGACTTCTCATTATATTTATCCTTAGCATTATCCCTCTTAAGTTTTTCAGCTGTCTTCTGATTACTTAATTTATCAGTAGAAAAAGCTTGCTTAGTTCTTTCAAAGTCTTGAAGATGATTAGTTTCTTTAGTACCACGTAAGATGGAATCATCTAATCTAGCTGATTGTCTTCCCATCTCAGCTACTACACTTTGTCTAGCAGCAGCTGCACTCATACCAGCTCTACCACTTGCAGCAGCAGCACCAGTAGCTTGTAATTTTTTAACCCAAGTATCCTCTTTCTCGAAATTCTTACCAGCAATAAATTTATCTAATTTATTCTGTAGATCTTTGATATTTGAATCACCAGTATCTTGTGCAAGATCATTCTCTAAATCATTCATCAAATCTTGATTGACTGATTGATCTACAGTATAATCTTTCTCAAGTTCATTCTGTTTTAATTCACTAGTCAACCTATCTTTAGTTATATCCCTAGCTGCATTCTCTTGTTCTATTTGATTATCAGATTTATTCTTATTATATACTGTATCTAATACATCAGATTGATAATTAGTTTTCGCCGAATCAACTGATTGATTCCTTGTATCTTTTGCTAGAACTTTATCAATACCAGCATTATCTTTAACGAAATCATGTTGATAACCAGCTAATTCTGACTCATAATCAAACATTGCCTGTTCTTGATCTCTATCTAGATTCTTTCTATCAATCTTATTTGATAGATCATGGAATGCTTGTGCTTGTTCATTAAGGAAACCAGCTTGTGCTGCTTCTTCATCAGCCTTTATATAAGCATCTGATTCACCATATTGATCAATCTCAAGTTGTCTTGCCTCCTTCTCATATTCCCCCTGATCTTCCAATTCTCTATTAGCAAGATTCAGATTAGTTTTCTCAGCTTTATACTCTCTTTTTGCATCCTTCTGTGCTAGATTAGTATCCCTTACAGTTTGACCGTATTTAGTTTCGGCTGCACCATATAGATCTTCTGCTTTATCCATGGTCTGAGCTAAAGCTAAGGAAGCTTTCTCATCAGCAAAATACTTTTCAGTCTTCTGATCTTCTAACCATTGATCTTGTTGAGCAGTAGCATTATTATATGACTTTTCATTTATTCTTTCTTGATTCTTAGCTTCCTTTTCAGCAGCTTTATATTCATCCTTCTTAGCATCATAAGATGCTTGACGGATGGACATTTGCTGTTCCCAATTCTGCTTCTCAGTTTCTTCTCTAAATTTTAATTCAGCTTCATTATTAGCTTTCTGATTATTGATCTTGGATTTTTCATAATTCCATTGATCTTTAGCTTTAGCATTCTCATATTTCCATTGATCCTTATCTCTTTCATATTGGATCTTAACTTGTTCTTTAGATGCTTTATCTGCTGCTGCGCCACCGGCTGCAGACGCACCTATCCCAATGAGGGCAGAGATACCGCTTACTATAGCTGCTGCCATTACTTAACTCCTTGCATAGAATCTTGGTGAATAAATACCTTCCCAAGCCATTGAGTTAATGGATACTGGTAGAGGTGTTTCTGAGAAAACTGATAAAAAGAAGTTATCATTTTTCTGATGTATCGGTACTGTAAACATACGTTTCTCTGTAGTTTGTCCTCCTAAGGCTGCACTATCAATTTGATATTGATCAGCAACTGGTACTTCATAAATAGTATATACTTCATTCTTCAGTACAAAAGTAATGTTAGATTTATCAGCAGGAGCACTAGTAAATACTACATCTCTTGTCACCGCTATTGTATAATCAACATTAAATACCTTTGTAACTCCATCTACTGCTACTTTAATTCTAGATACATCACTAGGTATAGAAGAAGAAGCATCTTGAAAGTTAAATGTAATAGGAAAAGTAGTTTTTGAACCATCTCCTGTATGTACATTCTGTTGCTGTCCTCTACTATGAACTTTAAATCCACAGGATCCAGTTCTTCCTACATTAAATTTACACCTAGATACAGTTAATTGTGCTGTAGTATCTACAATACCTTCACCTAAAGTGAAGTAAATCTTAGGTAATTTAATGTCCATTGCAAATTTATAACCTATTCTAGCTCTAGATAAGTTAGTTCTAATGTAACCACCAGGATCTGATACCTCAATATAAGTAGAAGTAACAGTTTTTGCGTCTCTAATAAGACCAGAATTATGAGTTGATGGGTTCCCATCATCCACCATTATAAGTGTAGGTGTCTCATCTGTTAAATAATTAGTGAATGGAAAGTTAATTCTAGATAAATATTCATTAGTAGTTGACTGAGCCGCTACAGTCGGTGTAAAGAACATATCAATATGTGGATTAGCTTTGATACCACCTTCAGTAGAGATTGTATTAATGCTAGATCTAGTCATACGTGCTGTCAACATAACATAATAACCAGTACCACTGGGATTAGGTATCTCAATTACAGCATATAATTGATCTCTCCATATATCTAAATGTTTAATAGTACCAGGTGTATCCCATATATACCATGCTCTTATTTGATCTTGATCCCCCGGATCATAAGTACTATATAAAAATATCTCAGATGAATCAGTAGCATACATAGCCACCCTTTCACTTTGAGAGTTAGTTACCAATCTATTAATATTAGATGGTAATAGTTCTTGTACAGTCTTAGAGAAATCTCTAACAAGTGAGTTCTCTTGATAACCTTGAGTTGTAACAGCTACAGCTCTAGCATAAGATAGTGTTTTATTAATAAAAATAACATCAGAACCCATAGCTTCTGGCATTATATCTTCATCTATCTCTACAGCTGATAAACTTCTAACCCTATAAGTAAGTGGAGATAGTACACCACTATCAGAGTATAACACATATATATTATTAGTACTGAATAGAAGTAAACCATTAGCTTGTGGTAAGCAATGAGTTAGATGAGCAGGTTTTGTAGATGATGTTTTAATATCCATCTGATCACCATCAGTATATACCAATGCTGATTTCCTAAAGAAATTATATCTCTCATTAATACCTGCTCTAGACATGATTAAATTATCTTCAGATAGAACACCAAATCTATTTTGATAATTAAAAGATGCATTCAATTTTTTACCAACAAATGATGGCATAGGATTAGTTGTGTCATCACCTGCAGCTCTTGCAGTCCATGTTATAGGACCAAATGTAGCTGCACTGTCAGTTATAACTAATTCATGTGGCATTGTAGAAGCAGTCAAACCAGCTGAAATATCAGGTGCTCTAACTTCTTCCCATGCTGAACCAGTCCACTTCAAATAATAATCATCTTTATCTCCATCACTATTAAGTATTCTATATATAGCATTAGTAGCTGGAGAAGTTACGTTTTGTATGAGACTAGCATAGGTAGATTGAGTACCAGCGATATTAGTTTCTGAAGTATCAGCTGCTATTGCAGTGACTACTTTTCTTTTATTTGTTATAATTACAGAAGTTTCATCTGATAAAGCATGATAATCATTCACTGGTGTTTGATTAGTAGCAGTATCTGCCAACACATTTAGATAGCCAGCACTGTTATCTGTAATTGTAACTGCTGTACCTGCCTCAACATCCCATAAATAAATAGCACCATTAGCAGAAGGGCTAGATGTAGCAGGAGTAATACACCCGAAATAAGGTTTCCTATTACCATTAGAAGTTTTTCTATAAATAGTAAACCAGAATGAATTATTAAAAGTAGGTGTTGCAATAGTTGCATTACTTGTATTTTCAAAAGTAAATTCATATCCAAAACCAGGTCGCTTAGATAATCCAAAAGTAGGATCAGGGTAAGCATTTCTACAGTCAGTTACCTGACCTTGTAGAATTTGATCATCTGATTGTTTAGATATACCACCTAAGTAATTTGATATACGTTGTGTTACTGCTGCCATTTAGGATCTTCTCAATGCTTGATAAGGTTGATAACTAGTGTAGAAGTTTCCTTCTTCTTCATAGCCGAAGATGGAATGGCTATATTGTTGGGTGTCAAATTCTAATGCATATGTTTTACAGAAATCCTCTTGCTGTTGTAGTCCTCCTATAACTGCAGGATCTCCTACTGTACGTGTTGCAAATAGTTTACATGCTCTAGCATTAACATACATTTGTATAGGTTTTGGTAGTTCTACCCATTCAAATTTCCAAAGCACAGTACAATACATAGCTTCTTTCCAGATGAATGTATGATTAACCATGTCATAAAGATATAGATCATTAGTATCTAACGCTACATCCTTTCTGATCACAGCTCTAAAGTTTATATTATTAGCTATACGTTCTCCTAGAGATACTTGTAACATATTAGTAGGTACAAGGATTCTACCAGTGTCATCTAGTGACATCAATACATGATATTCTTTATTGAATGACCAGCCTTCAGCTTGGATTTCATCAGAACATTGTGTAAGAGTTTTCTTAGCAATGTCAATATCTGGGTTAGGGTCCGATAAATCTTGAACAGGAGCCTGCCCAACACTCATCAGCATTTGATTAATTGGTTGTAGTAGTGGATCTGCTGCTGTTCCTGAAGAAGTCATAATAGAATAACGATAGTGTTATGTGTATAGTAAAGAAAAGGGAGCCGAAGCCCCCTTAGTGAATAATTTAAGCTGCAGTTACAGTGACCCGTGAGCCAGGGAAACCGTCAATCTCAACTACAGTGCTGCTGTCATAACCTTCTCCTGGATTAACAATATTAAAATTATCACCAGTTACAGCACCAAGACTGGCTACAACATTACCATCGCCAAAGGCAGGTAGTGTACCAGAGCTTGTTGTTGCGAAACGAATAATCAAACCAGCACCTTCTTTACCAGTTGTAACTGTAGTAGTGGTAGCAGTTACAAGAGCTGAGTTACCGAAAGTACCTGTAGCATTAGTAGCTGGATTAGCCAAATCAGTTACATCATGATTAACAAGTGTCTGATTCTGTTTAAGTAGTGTGTTAGTCTTACCTCCATTCATACTAGAAAAGTTATAAGAGTCACCACTACCTGTTGCTAGCGCACTAGGTACACTAGAACCGAGTGAGTATACAGTAGATGCTGCTACAGCACTACCATACCCTTTCTGTGTTTTGGCTACTGAATAGCCTTTAATTGTTGCCATTTATTTAAACCTCTGTTGTAATTTCAAGGACACCACCAGTACCACCAGCAACCGAGATCCAATCACCAGATCTATAATTACCAGTAGCACCAGTAGCAACTGTAGCTGTTGCCAAACCACCTTCAGAATCCACTGTTGTATTAACAGTTACAGTAGTTACAGCTGAGCCATGTACAGTTTGTCCACTCCAAGTATTAAGAGCAGTAGTACCTGTTGTGGTTGCAACTGCTGATGCAGCACTATAACCTGAACCAGGTCTAACTACTCTAAGAAGAGTGCCAGATGTTACTGGTCTACCTGCTGTCGCTACTTGATTAGAAGTACCTGAGTTCTGAAGTCCAGCTACACCAGCTTCAATAGGTTTAAACGGATCTTGAGTTAGTGAATATAGGGATCCACCATTCCCATCAACACCATCTGATTTATAGAAAGCCATTATATAAGCCTCCTATCAAGCAGCAGCTTGAAGCTCAATGGCACAAGCAGGGTTGAGTGTACCAGCGCCCATAGCCATACGTCCTACAATCAAGTCACCCTGATACATAGTGCGTACATCGGAACCAGTTGTTTGTACTGAAGGTCCAATAGATTCAACTACACCAGCAGCATCACGCATGTAGATAAGTCCACATGAAGTCGTGAAGTCTCCGTTATAGTTATTATTCTCACCACTCACTTGCTCTACTACACCATTAGTTCCTGNACCAGTCAACATGAATGGCAGGTTATTGGAACGACGAATAGAGATNCCAGCGATTTCATACAGTCCTTCACCTGAGTTCAATGAACCCTGAGTAGAAGTACCGAAGTCACGGTTAAGAATATTACTATCAACTTGAGAGATCAGTGCATAGTACTGACGTGGGTTGAGTACAGCAGTGCGACCTTCGCGGGGCACGTTCTTCTCATCCAAGATTGATGCTGCTTCAAAGAATGCGTCTACAAGAGACTGTGCATTGTATTGGTTATTAGCACCAAGGCGGATAATAGAACCACCGGGCTCAGGACCAGGTGCTGCAGTGATTGGGCTAGCTTCCCTAGCAGCCAATGTAATTGTACGGAAGATCTTCTTATCATAACTCTCTGCAAGAGCATGACCAATCTTCTTAGCGATTTCTGATCGCAATGAATAGTGAGAGAGAGTCTCATCAAGATCGTAGATGAAGGCACTGGATACCAGCAGGTCATCCATCACGATGGTCTTCTCTGCCACTGGGGGATTACCATCACCAAGAATAGGAGTACCTGGAGTATGATAATCAGCAGTCATCCTACCTGAGTAGATGAACTGCATTGACTTACCATTAGTAAGTGTACGGTTTTGTACTGTACCCTTAGCGATAGTGGCACTCTCATAAGCTTTGAAGAGTTCACCGCTGAACAGTTTCAGGTACAGTGCATACTTTCCCGTAGCATTACCAGCATCATAAGTAGTACTTAGTGCTAGTTGGGGGTCCGAATTAATTGAACCAAGAGGAGTAGGTCTGGTATTATTAGTAGCAGTACCTACGGCTGGAGCTGTCATTTAGTTTTACTTTGTATAGTTTTACATTTATTTGTTCTTGCGTCCAAGAATGTCTATTCAATTTTTAATTAACCGATCGATTAACGGTATCCATTAATAAGCATCGTAACACTTATTACTTGGGCGCTAACCATAGAGAGCAAGGGTCCGACTCTGAGGTGTCCTTACTCTATTGAAACTATAGGTACAATGTCATTACATAAATGTTCAAATCTAGAACCAGGTCTAAAGGTAAACCCTTTCTTCTGGATCTCTGAACATTTCAATGCTCTGACTAATTCATAATCTAGTCTCATTTTTTCTTCTTGTCGTTTGGCAATTGATTTACAACGCTCAATAATGGAGCCATCAAGAGGAACCATAAAATTAATCTGAGCACCGAAATTATTACCATTTGTATTACCTTGGTTTTCATAAGGTCTTACATTATTACCCATATAAAATGGGGAGAATGTCATTGTACTACCATTACAAACAATACCTCCTCCCATCTGTTGACGGGAAGGAGCACCATTATTTTGGAATTGTACAGCTTGATTAGTTACATTACCAGTAGCTGCTGCAACTGGATTAGCAGTGTTGTTTACTTCTTCTTCAGCATAAGCTGGACTTATTGAGAGAAGACAGACAGCGAGGTAGTAGTAGAGTTTGTTGTAATAGTTCGATCTATTTCTGTTAGCTCTATGATTCCTGCTGGTCTTGCTACAGTCTCTAGTTGAAACTGATCTCCTGCTGTATGTATTGAGAACGTTGTGTTTGTTTCTCTGATTGCTGCGGAAGGGGTTACGTTTGTACCAGACCAACTGTTATAAACACCTCCATATTTTGTTGTATCTACTGTTTCAGTAATTGTTTGGGTGGTTGTAGTTGTAGCCTGCATACTTCCTTGGGTGAAATTAGGAGTTACAGTTTGAGCTTTTGCTGTTTGTATAAACAGGAGTGGAATTAAAATGCGTAAGATTTTCATTCTTTTTTCTCCTTAGGTTTGTTCTCTCCGTTTTGTGAACGGGATATCCCATAAGAAGCTAGTGTTCCACTAAGTAAACTAGCAATAAAAGTGGGGTCCATCTTTTGAAAGAACCCCATATAAGAAGAGGTTAGCATAGCTGCTGACCAAACCAATACTGCTAATTTAACTAACTCTTGAAACACACTATGTTTCTGGTCGTCCAAATTTCTTTTGTATCCTTGTTACTATTGTTTTGATTACAGGTTTCATAACAGTAACTACTCTTTTAAATACTGCTGTTGCTGTTAGAGTAGCAGCCACTGATACAGCAGCAGTACTACTAGCAGTTATTAGAATTGCATTACTAGGTAATGGTATATCTAAATCAACACCAGGTATAGAGAAGTTCCTCATGTCTGGAATCTTAGGTAAGGATGGTTTAGGTGGTGGGTTATCTTTAGCAGCATCTTCTTCTTCTGAAGTTATACCGGGTGGTGGTCTAAGATCAGAAGGTGGCACCGTTAAGGGCTTGTAAGAGGGGATGTCTGCTTTAGGTAGAGCAAGGGTAGGATTGGGTAGAACAAGAGCCTCAGGGAGCCTTATAGAAGGCAGTAGTGAGGGTTCTCCTAGTCTACTCATACTACAGCTTCTACACCCATTTGTGTGGTTCCAGTTTTGAAACCAACAACTCCGCCGTTATTTGTAGTTGCATTAGTACAACGCTCTAGTCTTTGAGTCATAGTACCTGAGTTAGGGTTATCACCATAACCAGTGGTAGCATGGAACCAAGCATCTCCTGTAGTACTTACTGCATAAATAGTTTTACTTAGACTAGTTCTATCTTTTGGATTGTAAGCAGCCATTGATTCTCCTTTTTAATTTTTTACTTGTTGTGTCACGTAGTAAGCGACACCACGGTAATGAAGCTTCCGTTGTCTCTCGACAATCTTCTGCTCTCTTACTCGTGCTTGCACTTCAACTGGTGTCATTTTAAACTCCTAGTTGCCATGATCCCGTTCCCTATCATGGTGTCATGCGTCCCTATTGGGATGAACGGACGTTTATTTTACTTACCCTTTTTAGGTGGGCGTCCTTTCTTTGTACCGTATGTTCCTTTACCCGATGGCATAAGTTTTCTCCGTTACTGTGGCTAAATCAAGAGGGAAGTTATGAGCATTACGCTCATGCATCACCTCAAAGCCGAGGTTCTGTCTATTCAATATATCTGCCCATGTATTAATAACATTCCCTTTGTCATCAATAACTGATTGATTGAAATTCAATCCATTTAGATTGAACGCCATAGCAGATACGCCAATACTAGTAAGCCAGATACATACAACGGGGAGAGCAGCGAGGAAGAAATGCAGAGACCTGCTATTATTAAAAGAAGCATACTGCCATAGTAGGCGACCGAAATAACCATGTGCTGCCACAATGTTGTAGGTCTCTTCTTCCTGTCCGAACTTGTATCCTTTGTTGTGGGATTCATTTTCTGTGGTCTCCCTTACGAGTGAACTGGTTACTAGTGAGCCGTGCATAGCTGAAGCTAAGGCACCGCCAAATATACCAACTACACCTAGCATGTGTAGAGGATTCATTAGAATGTTATGTTCAGCTTGGAACACAAACATGAAGTTAAAAGTTCCTGAGATACCAAGAGGCATACCATCGCTGAAACTTCCTTGTCCAATAGGGTATATCATAAACACTGCAAATGATGCAGCAACTGGAGCGGAGTAAGCTACAGCAATCCATGGTCTCATGCCAAGTCTGTACGATAGCTCCCACTCTCTTCCCATATAACATACAATGCCAATCAGGAAGTGGAATACAATGAGTTGATAAGGACCACCATTATATAACCATTCATCTAGAGACGCCGCCTCCCAAATGGCATACAAGTGGAGTCCAATAGCATTAGAAGAAGGCACAATAGCACCAGATATGATATTGTTACCATAAAGTAAGGCTCCTGATACGGGTTCTCTGATACCATCAATGTCTACAGGTGGTGCAGCAATGAAGGCAATAATAAAACATGTTGTAGCAGTGAGAAGGCAAGGAACCATCAAGGTTCCAAACCATCCCACGTATAGTCTGTTCTCTGTACTAGTTACCCAGTCACAGAAGTTGTCCCAGTTTGTTACTGGAGTCAGTGTAGCTGTTGCCATGGATAAAAAACAATCCGTAGTTCGCTGATGGTGAGAGCTGTTGCACGATTTTCATGCAAGCAATCAGAAGGTATACTTAAGACCAGCTTTGATGTTAGTATTCAGATCACTGAAGTCATACTCATTAGTAGTGACAGCAGCAACTTCACCATAGGCTGAAAGCCTTTCAGTCAAAGCAGTTGTAAGACCAACCTTACCAGAGACTTCACCTGTTGCACCATCTTTAAAGGTGACAGCAGGACCAGCCTGAATATACCAATTAGAATCCCAACCAAGTGAGTTCTCATAACCAACATGAGTCTCAAGAAGACTTGACTGATAGTCATGACCAGCAAAGCCAGTGTTAGATTCAATGTTTACATAAGGACCAGCAAGTACTGGAGTTCCAAGAGCTACCAAAGAGATAGCAGTGATAATAGTTTTCATAATAAATAATAAGTGAGTGAAGGCATTACTTATTGGCTGCTAACGCCTCCTTCCTAGCAGCCAATTATTTAAAAAGCTATATTAGATACAGCTAGTTTATCAGCTACGTCTTGTCTGTAAGCTGGATCTTTATCATATCTAGGATCTTCCATAGCTCTTACTAGTTCAGCTTGACTCCTAAATATTTCTATCTTATCAGGTGTTGGATTACCACCATGTACCATCTCCCCTTCAAATCCTACTGCATCTTTATATTTAGATGCAAGCATTTGTGAGGCAAAGTAAGCAGCTGGTCCATCACCTAGTCCGATCACATGATCAAACAATTGTCTATCCTTATCAGATAGATTAGTCTGTGCCCATGTAGTCATCTCTTTATATGCTTCCTTACCTCCCACTGATTCTTGAATAGCATCAATATCTACTTGCTTCAATGTATTACTATCAACTTGATTAGCTCTATAATCAAGGAAGGCTTGAGCTACATCAACTGGATCCATCTTCTGGAGTTGTTCTACTGTAGCATCAGCATAACCATTGTCATTCTGTGATTGCTTCCATAGATCTTCAAAGAAATCTTCTGATACTTCTACGGTTTCTTCTTCTACAGGTTCTGGTTCTGATTCTACTTCTGCTTCAGGTGTACTCTCCTCTTGAGGTTCACCTAGTTTCTTTTGTAGTTCAATGTATGCTTTCTCTAGATCTTCTGCATTCTTATATTTACCAGCAAGCATTTGTTCTTCTGCTGCCTGCAGTTTCTCTCCTACCTTTAGTGAATCCTTCTCATCTTCAGTGAGTTCACCTTCGATATGTTCTGTTGGATTAAGTGTCAGTTGTGCCATCTGCTGTCCTCACTTCAAGGTTACCTAGTCCTACAGTTGTAACATATGATGTCTTCCTTCCAAGTGTAGGTACTCCAATCTTTTGCTTAGGAGCATATTGATTTTTAATTTCTTCTTTCTGTTCTTCAGTTACAGCTGGTCCAATGTTACCTGGTGCTGCTGCTGCTGGTTCAACAGGAGTATTAGCTTTAGCCTTAGGACGTTTCTTACCTCCCATACCTGTAGCCATACCAGCTGTCATACTAGCATTCTTCTTAGTTGAATTGTCTTTTCTAGTTGTCATAATTATTGTGGTGGTGGTCCTCCCTGACCAGCAGCATCTGCACCAACCTTAGCTAGTTGTGCTGCTTGTCCAGTGATTTGTTCTTGCTGTGCTGCCTGCTGTGCTTTCTGTTGTTCACCTTGCATCTCTTGTTCAGTCTTAACAAGGTTCAAAGTATCAATACCTTCAGCAGCTGCCAATCGTTTAATAACCTCAAGAGGTTTTACATATTCTTGAATAGCTTCTGGTCCCATTGTTTGTGCAATGGTTGTCATGTAATTAGTAAGTGCATCTCGATCTTGCCCTCTACCAATAGCACCTAGTCCAGCTACAACTGTAGGTTTCACTAGTTCTTTTGGTATCTTAGGTATATCTCCTGCTTTAGTAAGAGTAGATAGTTTCCTAGCAAGATAAGGAACAAGGAAGTCAACAGTAAGTAGACTAAATAATCCACCTAGTTGTTGCTCTAGTTCTTGTTGAGTCATTCGTACTTCTTCTGCAGTTGTACGTTCTGATTGTCTTACATTAAGTTCAAGGAAAGCTTCAGCAATTCTCTTCTCTAATCCTTCGATCATTGTTTGAGCAGTACTGAAGTCTGCTGTCTTACCTACTTGTACTACACCGATATCATCGGGTCTACCTTGAACGATTGCTCCGTTACCAGCAGCCGATAGAGTCTGTGCTTTAGTTGTACTTGAGGGTGATACTACAAAGATTACTTTAGCAGCTGCTGCAGAGCCTTCTACGATAGCCTGAGTGAGTGCTTCAAGTGACCTTAGATCACCCATGTACTCTTCTACTCTTCCTCTACCATATGGTTCCCCATCAACTGTATTAAATCTAAGTGCAATCCAAGGGTTAGTTTCTAATGGTGCTTTACCTTCAGTCTTAGGCAGCTTCTTACCATTTACTTCCTGATGCCAGTTAAAGTACTTACCATTACGTTTAGCAATAGTATATAACTCTACCATATCATTAGGATAAGACCCCTGCCCGTCATTACNAACAGCATTAGGAGCTAACCCTAGTTTCTTAGGTGCTATCTCTTTAGGTAATGTGATACCTAGCTGTTCTTCTAATACNTATCGATTGATCCTTTCTCTTGTTACAATTTCAATAACATTACCTAGACCATCTCGATCACATACATATCTATTCAATGGATAAAGTTTTAGTTTATCTTTGCCCATAAATATCAATACATTACCTGCTACTACTAGATGTTTAAGAGCTTGGTGTACTACCACTCTATCATCACTAGCAGCAATCATCTGATTAATTGTTCTCTCAATCTTTGAGAATGATTGATCAACTTCAGACTTCATCTGTGGATTAAAACCATCTACCTTATCTAACTTCATCTCATCTAGTTGAAGTTTAAAGAAGCTGGTTTGTACTGGCATCAAAGCAAGCATCAATTTAGATGCCAATACATTAACACCCTTAGCTCCTGCTGATTGCCATGGTTCCCTTAGCTGTCCTCTTGTAGAGATATCAGCTTCACCATCCATCTTAATAATCCAAGGAAGAGTGAGTGCTGCTGCTTTCCTTGCAATCCATAGGTATTGATCTCTCCATGATCTTAGGAAATCATATCTACCTTGTGCTGTTTCATTCCTCTTCATCACTCTTCCTCTTCATCCTCAAATTGTGCATAGAATTCATTACGTGCTGCTATTGTTTCTTGTCTTGTTTTATACCTACTCTTTCCTAGGTAATCATAGTCAGCCATGTTTGTATACTTAGCATCAGGTTGTTGTTGATCATTATAGTTTTTAACTGTACCATCAGGATGATGTGAGTAATGTCTATTACCAGCAATCGTAGTTAGTATATCTGATTGACCTGATTCATTGAACCACTTCTGTTCTTTATCTAGAACTGTAGACCAATCTTTACCACTAGTATCTTTATCAGCTAATGCTTGTAGTCTATCTTGTTCAGCTTCAAATTGCTTCTCACTCATCTTATAATCATAACCACCAGTGGTGTCCCACCAGTTTAATATATCATTACGTTCTTGATCAGTACCGTCCCATTTATCTCTACCTAATTTACGATCTATAACTAAACTTCTTGCTGCTCTCATCTTTTCAGGATCAGTACCAAGGATACTAAGTGGTTTACCTTTAGCATGTTGTAGGTTAGCAGAAGATGAACGATAAGTATCATAACTCATACGATTAAAGATACCATTACCTTTCTTATCTCCATCATCTCCATCACCTGGATTAGTAGGATCTAGTTCAGGTTCAGTGCCTGTAGTTGGTGGGTTAGGATCTGGTGATTGTTCATAGTCTGGTTGCTTATCATATTTATATGTACTATCACCTTTATAATCTACATTAGGAGTACCTGAAATTCCATCAGGATAGTCACTCTTAAACTGACCAGGATCATACAAATGATTATCAAATTGAGAGAATATATCTTTCATTCTATCTTCTAAAGTACCACCATCTCCAGATACAGTGTTAGGATTCCACCCCTTCTCTCCTGTATCTACATTATAATCATGGATATATTGAGCTACCTTATTCTTAGTCTTGATTGGTAGATCTTTATAAGCAATCAACATTGAGTCTTTCAACTTCTGATCTTGCTTCATGTATCTACTATCAGCCCAATCCTTCTCACTGTTCTGCCATCCCTCACCAATAGGTCTTTCAGATGCCTTAGCTTCAATCCAATTGTGAGTGTACTGTTCCATTACTGCATCAAGATTAATCCTAGTAGGTAAGTTTTCAATCTGTGTTTGATCTGCATTACTCCATTCAAACCCAAACTTATCACCGATACCTGTATCCTTCGGTGCATCTAATTGACCACTAACTAATTGACCAGTGTCATAACCTTTCAAAGAAGTGATGTACTTCATCGAATCAAACTTAGGTAGATGTGATTCATCTTGTGCTTTGTTCCAGCTCTTCACTGATTCAACTAAGGTATCATAACCAAATGTACCATGCTCATCCCTAATAGATTTAGATGTCCTAACCTTAGGAGCACCACCTATTTCATCAAACCTAGCATCAAATTCACTACCTAAATCTGGATTCTCTATCTCTGCTGTAGTCTTTGCTGCTTTATCAGCCCAGTAAGCTAGTCTATCTTCCATACCAGGTGCTACTTGTGGAGTCCATTCACCATTACCAATCTGTGATTCATAGTACTCTGCTCTATCTTCTATTTCAGAATCATAATCACTAGATCCATAGCCATCCCCACTATTCTGCATAGCAGCTAGGTCTCCAAACCCCATTTGATTACGAATCCAATTAGTCATCTTAACTATGTCGTCTGCTTCATTGAAGTTAACTCCGATAGCTTCAGATGCCATTTGAAAGAGAGGATCACTCCTGTAATGCTCATAATCTATCTCACCTCTACCAATGGTCCTACCTCTACCTGCTATAGATAAGGATTGACCTGGTAGTCTTGCAAAACTAACCCCATCTCCATACCTCATCTCATCATACATACTCATTTAATTAACTCTCCATTTTATTTATTAGCCACTCCACTACTGATCGTTGACCTGATCTATACATAATAGATTCAATCGAATCATTAGGAGAAGGGTTGATCACTGGGAATGTTTCATCTAGTTGTTGTACCATTGATTTATGTTGCATCCCCATTGTCTCTAACATGGAGAGTGATGTACTTGTCATGAATACTGTGGGAGGTTTACGTTACTGTGTTCAAAGAACGCAGGCATCCTTGCTTTCTTAGTATCAGAAAGTCCATTGGTCTTTCCTTTATACATAAGATTATCGCTCTGATCCTGCCAAAATTTTTTACTTAAATATTTATCGCCAGTATATTTACCTAGTGGTTCATATATCCAAGCTACTGTAGCCTTTCTAAGCTTGTCCAAACTAGGAGAGATATCCAAGTTAAGTTCAGCACAGAGTAGGCTATTAGTCGCCACATGTATCTGCTCATCCCTTGAGATGTCTGCTGAAATTGTTCGTAGTCCTGCATCACCATTAAATCTCATGAAAGGTAATAGGGTGAAGAAGATTCCTCGTTCAGCCACCAATGCCTTGCAGATTGTGTGGTCTGGGTGAGCTTCCCAAGCGTCTCGAAGTCTGAGAGCTTCTTCTTCTGATTGTTGGTCTGTGCCAATTGCTTTAGCTGCATATCCCAAAGCGATGTCGTGGTTCTCTTCATCTTTTATGTTTGATAGTAGAAGCTCCTGAGCATATTCAGGTACTTCTTTTAAAGCATCTTTAATCCATTCTCCTACAGGCAATTCCATATGCCTAATAGCTAAAGCACGGAAGATTGTTTCTTCCGCACCTTCTTTAAGTTGACCTGCTGTTGTTTGGACTGGTGTCCACTTTCTTTTTCTGTTGTATAGTTTCTGATAAGGCGTCTGTCTCATTCTTGGCAATCACATGAAGGTTCATTTAGTATATTTTCCAAGTAATCCATGACTTCATCAGCATCCAAAGCAGCATATGTGCTGGACTTATCTTGAACATCACCCATTACTTGAAGCGAGTAATACATACTCGTCTGTGGGCTTTCCAACCAATCCTGAATGAAGTCCTCATCATAGGTAACCACGTCTGACCAGGTGTTAAATGAATAACCATGAAACAACCCGGTATTTTCTAGCATTCTAACTATTTCATTTGCTACTGTTTGGTAAACATCAAAGCCTACCTTACTAGCAATTTCTACATCACCATATTCATAAGTCTTGACTCCAAATGTATCAGAGTCACGGTCAATAGACCTAGCAATTGGTGGTGCTATCTCTGGTGTACAAGTGTTACCTTCACGATCAACGCTACGATAGCTACAGGAGGCTGTAGGAGCGATGGCAAAGGCACGTTGCATGTAATGTGACCTAGCTACTGCTGCCGCACGTTCTANGCCCATATGGAGAGCTTGTACGATCTTCATAGCCATCTCAAANCTTGCAGGATGGTTATTAGAAATCTCTACACCATTATTAAATACAAACAATGCTTCTCCAAACTCTGCATAACTAACACCTTCTAACTTAAGAAGGTTAGCTAGTCCAAGCATCCCTAGTCCTACTTGCTTGTCGATAGTAGGAGGAAGGTACTCACTGTGCTCTTGTACTCCTGTCTTAGCATGGAGATCACATAGTTCTCTCATCCCTGCAACAAAAGCTTCGGGGATTTCATTGACAGTACATGCTCCAAGGTTAACATGTTGTAATAAACAAGTACCTCTACTAGGTAAATATACCTCAAGACACACATTACCTAGGATTCTACTGCCATTCTTATCCCATTTCATCTTGTTCAACCAAACATCACCACGTTGAATGCCTGCAATGATGTCTTCTTTAGTGTCTTGATTAGATTTATCCCACAATTCTTGTGTTAGATTAACACATTTCTTTACCCAAGGTAGTTGTGCTCGTGTTGTATTGACAAACATCCTGATATCTTGATGATCAATATCCATATGCAAAGTCACAGCACCATTACGATAGGTGCCGCCTCTCCTCAATTCTTGGTTGAGTAGGTTGTAGAACTTAGCAAAGGATAACGGACCACTTGCGACAAGACCTTTACCGTTCTCATTTCCTGCTGGTCTAAGGTTACTAAGATGTACTGCACACCCTGCACCATACCTGAGAGCATGGCTGACAAACCTCCAGCTATCTTCAATACCATCGTGTCCTTCCATACAATCAGAAACTGAGTAGACAGTACAACTTACAGGCAGTCTACCATCAGGGTTATCTATCCAATTTTGTACTCTACCTGTCCTAGAGATCTTGTCAGTTGTGTTCATATTAAATCATGCAATGTTGGTGGTTTATAGTTTGGTCCTTTTAAGACCTTGCCATCAGCTCTATAGACAGGCTTCCCGTCTTCTCCAAGCTTTGACATGTTGGATTCATGTACCCTCTCAAGAGCAGTGCCAAGATCCCAACGAAGATTAGCAGCGTACTGAAAGCAGACATACACAAGATCTGCCAATTCCTTGATAGTATCCACACGATCAAGTCGATAGTGGGCTTCAATGAATTCAGAGTATTCTTCATCGATCAAAACTTTCTGATGTTCCCGTCTCTGCATAGTATCTATTAGGGTATATGCATCCCTGAATTCTTTCGCCTGTTGTGATGGAGTTTTCAAGTTCGTTCTCTAAATAGTGGATTGCTTTCTGTAAGTCCTCTGCCTTACTTCCCTTGTGCCCTGCTCTACAAATGTATTTAAGAGCACAACCAAGGTGATAGTTTAAATTCTGATCCCTTACAAAGTCCCAGACTTCGATAGATCCTCTGTTGTAATAGGCTGGGTTGGTTGCCATTCTCTTAGTAATTGGGTGATGTTATTGGATAAAACAAAGTTCATCCTTTGTAATGATAATGCTACAAATATAATCTCTTCCTTACTTACCTTCTCTAATGCATCAGTGATCTGTTTCATCTTGAACTCTTGCTCAAGTGATAGATCAATCTTAGGCATTGGTGGGAGTCCACGGGATAGGTTCGTCATTGTAATCTTCCTTTGTTAGTATACGTGCGAGTCTAGCATTTAACAATGCATCCTCTTCAGTTAAATCTTTAGAAAGGAAGGCATCTGCAACAACATTCCATGTATACCCTTCCTTCTCAAATAGTTTTGTAGCAGTCTTTACACCATAGCCAGGACATCCTGAATAACCATCAGTCTGATCACCTGCTAGTGTCTGTATTAGATGCCACCTTCTACCTGCTTCCTCAGTGATCATAACGGTCTCGTTCATGTCAAAGAGTCTACCAGGTATTTGTCTCATGTCTTTGTCAGGACTACATATAATGTTACCAGGATTAGTAGTGGCATAAATTCCAAGAGCATCATCAGCCTCAAGTGTGGGTAGTGTAATAACTTCATACTCTTCCTTAAGAGCATTAATCACCCTACGATATCCGCANGGCTTCTTTCTATTTCTATGTCCCTTATAATCTGGATATATTTTTTTTCTAAAATTTTCAGAGTCACTGAAAAATAAAATTAATTTTGGTTGGTCCCATAGGAACCTGTCAATAATCTGCTTAAGTTCGCGCTGAACGGATGAATAGGCTTCGCTGAATCTGCTAGCGACAACGATAACATCATTGCCAAAATCAAGATCATACTCGCAGGCGCTACAACTTTTATAAACGATATAGTCGGCATCAATTAATAATTTCATTAGGTTTAGTGGGTGTCTGCCCATGTGTCTCCTCGTACAGCTTCCGCTGCAATTGGACATCTGAGTTTGTAATATTCACCAGCTTCTGCTGCTGAGTATACCAAGGATGCACATAGGTCTGATTCGTGTTCTCTTTTGGTTTCATATTGAAGTTCATCATGAATAAAGGCTAATTGAT
>JGI25134J35505_10000137_pt1 | contig 29964 bp, 34 predicted proteins | sample ETNvirnome_6_100_FD_35505 | JGI IMG/M metagenome (IMG submission 35505) | reverse complement strand
AATATTTTCATAGTTGACCCTTATGTCGTTAATTGAAGGTCTACTAAAGTGAGAAAGAGTCATTTTTTCAACTTTTTTAATGCTTCTATCAAGTGATTTTAGATATAATAGTGCCATTCTGTCACTTACAGACCAATTACTCAGAAGTGATTCAATTAATAAAATTCTCTCAGGAAGCCACTCTAGAATCTCTATAAGATCAAAATATTTTGAATCTACACTCTCAACTGGGAGATCGATTCCCTGAATTAGTCTAAGGTTGAATTTTTCAATATAACCTATCTTAGAAAAGAGATGGGATGGCATAATAATAATGTTTCCACCTTGGAGAAAGTGCCTTATATTCTCACTCACTCTTGGGATATAGTCGAGAACAATGAAGTCTAGGTCAGATACTCCTGGATGAGATATTTCACCAACCTGATAGATCTGAAGGCTGGGATTGTCTCTACAGAATTCCAAAATTGCTTTGTCGTATGTTTCTCTTGTTTCCAATTTAAACTTCCAAATATTTCTTCATTTCCTTAATGAGATTATACCCTTCAAAAAAGTAATTTTTACCTAGTATATCCATAACATCTTTTGGAATTTCATTTGAATTTACTGGAAACTGATTCCAGCTATTTCTTATTAATGTTGCTTTGTCAATTATTTCAAACTGACTACCATTCATAATTGCGCTACAGTCTTCAATTGCACTTCTCTTTGTGGGATATTTTCCAAGAATGTTCATAAAATAAGACGGAAGCATGACAATGACTGAGAGAAAATATTTCAATTGGTACATCGCATTTTTATAATTTATAAAACTTCTCATTAGATATTCGCCATTGTATTCATGATGCCTAAGAACCCCTCCGCTATAGGCATTTTTAAAAGTATTATAAATTGAATTAAATCGACAAATTTCCTCATCAATAGAGTCCCTAACACATAAAGATAGTTTTCCGCCTGACATTAGTGACACACTATCCCTAAAGATATTGTGTGGTAAAAAAAGTGACGGATACATAAGAAGATCTTTTTCAGTGATAAAGTGAATTCCATGATGCTGATGTCTATCTATTTTTCTAATAATTTCATCAACATCATGAAACATAGACCTGAGTCTCATCATCCTAAATGAATCACCCAAAACTTTATTTTTAATAATTACCATGCTGTCAAAATCACTCCACCCAGGAATAAAGTCATGTGTAGATAAACTTCCGTGAAGTATAAAATCTAAAATGTAATCAGACATTTTATCTTTAACAATTTCAGATATTTCTAAAACTGGTCTAAGAAACTCTGTATCATATTTCTCACTATCTATTTTTTTAATATTGTACTCTTTCTTTCTTGTTTCAACCTGGCTTGTATCTATTGAATTATAGGATGCATAGATTGAGTCAAATATTGACTGAATAACAAAGCCTTTTTCATTTTTTAAACAAAGAGATTTTGGCTGCATCATCCAGTTTAAAAGACCGTTTGTCTTATTTTGAAGATTTACATGCCTATTTTGCATTCTTTTTCTATAAAGTCAAAAATTCTAGAAGATGCATTTGAATGATCTCCAGGAAAATATTCTCTTTGAAATGACTTCCAGTCTCTATCATCTTTTTCGATAAGAGAAAGCGTTCGATCTAGTTCATTTCTTATTCTCATGGTAAATTCAGCTTCGTCAGATTCATGACCCCTTAAGATAGAGGTGCAATGAACTCCATCAAATATATCACCTGAGTAATATCTTTCATTAATCGGCTTCATTGCTCTAACAAGATTATCTCTTTTTCTGTGTAGGTCAGCATGAAGATCTGGAAATAGACATACATACGGCGTCTCTAGAAATGCTAATTCATTAATGGCTGATGAACAAAAGTTAAATACGCACTTTGAAGAAGCATAAAGTCTCAAATGAGAAACTATATTATCATCATATACATACCCATCAAAATTGGTGAATTTATGATATGGATAAGAATACTTCTTTCTTGATTTTAAGATCAGTAGATATCCGTTTCTATCACAAAAGCTTCTTAGCTCGTTTAAGAAAAATTTTGCATAATCTAAAAATCCCTTATAGTTTGAAACAAAGCTATTATGGGGCGCCATAAAAGTTATGATCTTGCCCTCTTCTTTTATTCTTAATTTTCTAAAATCACTTATAATTTCAAACCAAGGGCTTCCTAGAGATTGTATCTTAGAATATCCAGTGAGACTTTCTATTGTCTGCTTAGACCACTCACTATTTGCAAATAATGTAGAGAATCCTGAATAATCGGATCTATTGTTATAGATTTCATTCCAGCAATATTCTACGGCATAGACGTTAGAGAGATTTGTTGTTTCATATATTTTTCTCCATATTGTGTTAAATAAATTAATTCCAATCAAGCAGTGATACTTGTCACAATTTGCCATAACAGCCTTTTTAACTTTATCCCTGCTTGAAAATGTTCCCCATCCGACATCATCTAGATCTATTCCGATTTTGGGAATATTTGCAAGCGACTCTCTCTCACAAGTAGAGAAAACATCACATGTATGACCTCTTTTTTTGCACTCTCTAATTAAGCCTAAGATGCTCTGTGCTGTTTGTGATTTATCAATAAAGAATCCAACATTCATCAGCTATTCAACCATTCATCAATATGCTCTTCATTTTTAGCTAAGGGAGGCGTAAAGTCTTTTGAAAGCAAAACCTGGCCATAGTCTATTTCATCGTCAGAGTAGCCTCTATCATCTAAGAATATCCTTCTATCCATTATTATAAGTTCTTTTGTATCATCTTCTATTTCATCTATTAGCTTTGCACACTGAATTCCAGGTCCGCTATCTTTTGTTGGAAAGTGATAGTCATCGAATAAGAGAAAGGCATTGTATCTATCTTTACAAAGATCCCAGTCAGTTTTAACTGCCTGATATGTGTGATCACCATCTATATAGATCATATCAAAATTTCCTTCAATCTCGGGAATCACGTCTTTAGAGAAACCTGATTTAAATTCAATCATTGAAAACCATGAACCTGGAAAGACAGACCGTAAACCATTTATGTGATTTTGATCAAATCTTGGATCAACTGTAACAACTTTTCCATCTATGCCTAGCTCACTAAATGTCATTGCTGCACAAAATGCTGAGTATCCTCGTCCAAAACCTATTTCCAGGTATGATGTCAGTTTAAACTCTTTTATAATGGATGATATTAAAATTCCTCTCTCATAGTTTGGTCTAAAAAAACACCCAACAGAGTTATACAGGTCACTATTTCTATCTCTTGTCTTTTTTGCTGTAAATTCACCAATTGCATCAAAATCTCCCAATTTCAATGTATCAACTGGACAGTTAATCTCTTTTAATTTTTCTCTAATATCAATTTTTCTCATTTTTTCTCCATATTCTTGTACCATCTTGATTCTCACTCAGGGACTGCCCCCCAATGAGCTTAAAGTTTTTAAATAAAAATTCATAATACTGATCTCTTTCCCTTGCTGCGGAAACTAAATCCGGACCATCATCATGAATTTCTTCTTCTGGATGTTTGATAAAGTTTTCAACAACAAGTCCACCATCAATAAGCTGTCTGTGAATATTCTTAATTGTCTCAACAGGACTTGGAACATGCTCTAAAACTTCAAATATTAAAGCAAGGTCAATTTTATCGCTATAGGTTGGAAGTAAATCATGTGTGACTGGTTTAACATCTAGGTCTATGGGAAGATTTCCTTTTGATATTTTTTTATTTAACCTCCATTCAGCAAACTTAAAGTGCTCACATCCATCAATGTCTGTTATTGAAATTCTAATTTTTTCACTACTTTCTTTAAGATTTTCTACAAGTGCATTTACAAAAGGAGCTACACCACAGCCGTACTCACAAATATGAAAACCCTTTCTCATTTTGCATGCGCTTAGCAACGAAGATAGAATATTAACATGATAGTTTGGAATTTCACTATGTCGAACACATTGCCTAAAAGAGCTCCATGCACCTTGATCAATGTAGAATTGAAAAACATTTTCAATAGTGCTCCTGTCTTTCATCTCCCATATATCTTCAAATGTCATTCCAGAAACAGGCTCACAAGTTCTAGATCCAGGAAGATCAGGCTTTCGCCCAGACGACCGTGTTCCAAGCTTTAGTGCCACTTCGGGTTCAACTGAGTAATACTCACATAAATCATCGTACCAATTATTCATTTCTTACTTCTATCCTTTGATTGCCTGAAGGGAGGCGGCAATATGTTACTAATCCTTCATTTTGAATTGGAAGGTGCGCTCTATTTTGACCCCATGGTGAATTTCTAAACCATGGAATAAAATCATTATTGTAGTAATCTTCATCTACTGGATTTAGAAGTCTATACCCAAAAGGACCTTCTCCAAATTTTCCATCATCCATGCAAATAGCTACAGGTTTCATCATTAAATTTCTAAAATATCCCATTTTATAAGATCTTTCCATGTACTCACCTTCTGCACCTCTTCCAAGCTCATGCTTATATGGACCAATTTTTTCATATGTAGATCTAGACATTATATGAAAATCACTATATCCCTTATAGTGTGAAACACAAAAATTCGGATTTCTCTCATCTACTGTCATTTTATTATTTGACTTTTCAAATCTGTAATCTGGAAATGCAAAATAGTTAATACACCCAACAGTCTGTTCAGACTTAATTCTTTCAATACACTGACTAATCCACGGAACCTTCGCTACAAAGAGATGATCATCTGGACAGTCAATAAAGAATTCACCATCAGCAATTTCTCTTGCCTGAATTTTTGAGTATCTTAGGCAATTTGGATAGTCGTTTCTTTCATTAAGAATGTAGCTATATTTACAATTAGGTGTATATGACTTTATAAAATCAGTAACCTCACTATTTATTGAGCCATTGTCTACAATTATAAGCTCAATCTTGTCTAGGTCATATAGATTTGTCACAAAGAAAGACCTTAAAACTTCTTTAAGCTTCTTGGGCCTATTGTAGCTAGTCACACAAAGACTTGTCTCTATCATTCTACAACCTCAAATACAGCGCATCTATCAAAAAGCCCGTAAAATGAAAGATTGCTTCTTTTCTTCATCATTTCACAAACCTTCCACGGCCCACCGTCTCTTTTAATATACTGCGGATCTGGCTCAATATCATGGCTGGCATTGTGAAAAATTAAGAATGATCCCATTTTGGATTTTTCTATGCATGATTCTGCATCTTTTAAAGTTTGATCAAATGTATGGTTTCCGTCTATAAACATGACATCAAATTTATCATCTAGAGATGAAACCGCTGTGTGAGACATTCCCATTTTTAAAGAAAATTTATCAATTCCTGTGTTTCTTATTGCTTGATCAAGGTCATCTCGAAATGAAACATTGAGAATATTCCATTTGTTTAAAATTGCATGAGTCTGATCCTCTCCATGGTGGGATATGAGGGATTCAAAGAGGTCTACACCAGTTAAGTGATAGTCAGAGAATGACTCATTAAGATAATTTGCAATTTTAATAAAATTTCCTCCCCACCAGACACCTATCTCAAGATATCTAGGATTATCAAATCTATCTAAGCAGTTACATATTGACTTAAATTCTACCTCTGTAAGATCTGTCCACTGACCGTGAAGTTTTTCTCTTAGTTCGGCTTCGCTGTCTACACCAAACATCTGTTTTGCTAGATGGAGATTAAATTGTGACATTTCTTTTCTTACCTTGTTGGAATAATTGGAGGAATGTCAATATAAAATCTTTTCAGTCTATCCATTGGGATTGTCTGAGTTGACTCTCTTGATACGACATGTCTATCATCTGTTCCAAAGATAGAGTACCCAAATGCTGAAAGCTCGTAATTAAAATAATGTTCAATAATACTTCTCATTTCACTATCATAGATTGTAAGATTGTTTCCCCTTGGCCTATTTGACTTATGCCTTACACTTGAAAGCTCTCTTTTCTTTCCATTTTTATCAATAACATCATTCTTTATTCCCAGCCTATTGAGAAGCTCTGGTAGGCTCTCTAGCTTAAATGCAAAGTCTGGAATAAACCTTCCACGTTCATCATAGTATGGATAAAAACAAGAAAAATTAAACTCCTGAAAGTGACATTTTCCCTGACCTATGCTCATAATAAATCTCTTAAAGCCCTCTACAGTTGGGCTTTCAGGTGTGTAGCCAAGCTTATCTTGCCACTGTTTGCTCTGGTAGTGTGTGGAAATATTATTTGATCCAAGCATACCGTGAAAGTAAAAGCTTAAAAAGAGATCAAATGGGTTTCTAATTAAAGCAATGTTTATATCACCATTACTATATCTAAAGAAACCTTCGTCATCAAATATTCCACCATTTCTCTGAATTCTATTAAATTTTTTAATAATTGCTGGATGAGATATAAATGTTGAATGACCATTCCACGCCATGTTTTTAACTTGACTACAAAGTGTTGAAACTGTCCCAGATCCACATTTCTGCATCCCAAAAATTTGAATATTTCTTGAACGAGCAACATCAGTAATGCATGAAATATCATACATTCTACAGACTCTCACAAATTAAATCTGTTGAAACACCCAGCTCATTAAAAAATCTTCTTGTGTACTCAAAGTCTTCAGAATGTAGAAATTTTCTACCTCTATCGAGATTATAAGGGCAAAGAGTCCTATGTGGAATATTATCTTCATAAAAAAATCTACTATCATTAACAATATCAGGAGATACTTCACATTCTCTCATATCTGTGTATATGAAAATCTCATCTTCTGAAGTAGATTCTTGCATCAGCATTGCCAATATTCCCTCAGATGCAAATATTTGTCCTAGAGATCTAATTCTTTCAACTTGATCATCGTCATTATACATCTTAGATGAGATAANGTGATCTGACTTTATACAGAAAAAATGGTCATCAACCTCGCCGTATGGGGCCTTGCTTTCGCCCCTAAAAGCCTTGTAATTCTTCCACACGCCCCTGGCAGATATTAGATATCCATTGGATTTCATCTCTCCTATTAAGTCTAAAAGTGAATCACTGTCTAGGCAATAGGCATCCCCGTGCCAGTGAAACACATAGTCAGAATTTTTTGCTGCCCCCGTTAGAGACTTCTTAATACAGTCATACTGTCTCAATCTAAGGTCTGGCTTTCCATAGACAGGGTAGTCTTCTCCCAGGCAGAGAGAATCTATATCCAAATCTTTTAATTTTTCATACGTCTCTTGGTGGTTGCAACAAACACTAATAAAGACGTCCTTGTGGTCCCAGTGATTTCGTATAATATTTACATTTGTGGCTACTTCTGCCGCCTTGTCATAAACAGAAATTGCAATACCTATTCTCATTCTATTACATCCCAAGAATATTCTACCTCAATAATCTTAATTTTATCATTATTTTGAAGATGTTGATGTAAAATTATCTCAGGTCTAAACTCTTGTGCCTGTTCACAAAGCGAATATAGATTTTGATATACTTCACAGTAGTAGTCAATATTTTCTGAAGAGGAAATTGCAAACATGTCTCTTGTGTGATTCTCTTTGCTGCACAAAAACTTTGGAGGATTGTCCCCAAGCGGGACAAATATGTGATCTGATGATTTTTCTAAAATTCCAGAGAGGTCAATTTCTCCGTCTATTTTTATATCCGTCCTGTGCCTCATTACTAAATCAAACTTTAAATTATTTTTATTTTCATACTCAATCTTTTTGTCATTACACTGTTTAATCTTATAGAACATCGACGGTATGTGCTCACCTTTAGACCTTGTACCTCCATAGCCTTTTTTAAGACATCTAATGTCTGAGACATACTTCATATACTTCTCAGTATTCCATTTCTTTTCATTTTCAATAAAAATATACTCAGGACTATAGCAATCTTTAATCTTCTCTTGAAATTCTAAGATTGATTGAAACTTTCCGTCTGTCCTCCAGTCAGCTCTCTCCCAGGTGTCAATAAAGAAATAAAAGCTAAAATCTCTGTTTGGGTCTATTATTGATTTTTTAATACACTCATATCCATCTTCAAAAGACCTCATGTGTCCTGAGATACAGACGGCTATCTTTTTCAACTATTTTTGACCAAAGCAGTCAGTAATATCTTTCATTGACTTGACTCTAAATGAGCTAATGGCTTTATCGTCTATTAAAATATCATAGTGGATTTTTCCCATAATAAGCTCGTGAAACTTGACCCCCCACTCATTAAGGTGGTCAATTGTTAGCTGGTAGAGGTTTTTGTATATTTCACTTACATCACCGCTAAAGACGTTCATTCCCCTAGCTGTGTAAATAATAATGTGGTTATCAGAATCGTAGCAGTTATTTACAATCTCTACCATTTCAGGAATAGGCACACATGACAGATATTTTTCAACATTGTTTCCCTCAACGTCTCTTTTACAGATGACATCATCGAGATCGAAAGCTATAATTTTTCCAGACAAACTATTTCCTTTATTCTCTTCTTAATTCTATTCTTTACTTCAGTATCAAGATCTACGTCTTCTAGAATTCTATCTCTAATTTGAGAAAATTCATCAGATGAAAAGGTGTAGTGTCCTGATATTTTGGCAAGATCTATTGGTTCGTAAACTTCCCTGGTATTGACCCATTTTTTCCATTTTCCAGACTTTACACATACATCAATAAATTCATCTCTAGTACTAGAAAGCTTATCATTGTCTAATATCTCGAGGATGGTTGTCGTCTCTAGAACACCAAGCTCTGGTGCTATGTTAAACGATTCAACTCCTGCATCCATTCTCTTCTTTATATCTTCTGAGGATAGGTAGTCGGAATTATGCTCTTTTGGAATTAGTCCAAATTTTCTAGAAACATCACACATTTTCTTAGAATTTAAAAAATTAAAGTCTCCAGTATTCTTTAAAGCTTTTACATTTGTTCCAGACTGGACTACGCAGTAGGTGATCTTAGAAAAATCAACATTATAGTTTTGAAGCATTCTTAAAAAAACTTCCAACTCTACACTTGTATATTTTCTAATGGCTTCTTCAGTTCCAACTTCAAATAAAACATTTGGATTAACTGACTGACAGGATCTCATAAGCTCATGAGTAAAATGAGCGGCCGTTGCAACAGTCGTGTATGCCTTCCATGGGTCAATGTGAATTATATCAAATCCAGAATTACAATCTGCAATAACAGATTTCTCTCCGCTATCTCTTGCTGACCCCTGACTAGGTCCAGAATGATCTCTCTCAAGAACTATATTTTCACTTCTATCTCTAACATACTTGACAAACTCTTCTGTCGTCCATCGATTTACATATCCTCCTCCGAGCTCCCTACATTCAATTTGACGACGAGAGGGTATGAATCCTAAATTAAATCCCTCTTCTCTGGAAACATCTATGACAGAATCTACAATGTTTAAGCTCATGGGACCAAAATAGAACTTAGGCTTTTCTAAATTTTCTGACATAAAATCTCCCGAACGAATAATCTCTCTTCATTAAATTTTACCTTCTCTTCTGTATAAAGTTCAAATTGAAAAAGAGATTGATTAATTGCCATCTCCATTCCAGTAATTGTTGGAATATTAAGTGCTTCTGCTCTTTTGATTAGATTCGTATCTTTAGGCACAACATCGAAAATAAGAGAAAATTTTGATAATTCTGCATCTTGAATCGGAAAGATATCATCACTAGACATTCCAATAGAAGTACAATTAATGAAAATAGAGCTATTGAAACCCACAACACTGTCTATTGATTTTGAATATATGCCAGACTCTAAAAGGCTTTTAGCTAATTTTTCTGATTTGCTTTTTGTTCTATTAGAAATAAAGACTTTCTTGACGCCAAGTCGGGATAAACTATAGGCGACTGATCTTCCTGTGCACCCTGCCCCGTATATAATTGCTGTATCTACCTTAACACCTGTGTCTGATAGCGCTCTTTCAGCACCAGATGCATCTGTATTGTAACCTTGAAGAAACCCGTTATCATTTACTATAGTGTTAACAGATCCTATCTGTGCTGCCCTGTGAGAAACTTTGTCCAGGTATTTAATAACACTACTCTTAAACGGCATTGAAACAGAGCAGCCTCTTATTCCTAGACTTCTTACACCCTCTATTGCGCCTCGAACATCATCAACTTTAAAGGACTTGTATATAAAATCTAAGCCATGCTTACGATAGAGTGAATTTTGAATTCTTGTTCCAGTGTTTCCAGGATTTTGAGAAATGGAAATACAGACTTTTGTATCTTTACTTATCTTCATTTATTGCTTGGTTTAAATAGTACCTGGATATCTGGTAAAGCATTTTATCAAAAGGTGCTTCATGGAGGGGTGACATATTAAGAAAGATAAGGCCTCTTATAATCTTTACTTTTCTAAAAGAATAGGGAGAATTTTGAATAAATCTTTCAAAAACAGATCTTGATTCACTTATGCTGTGACTGGTTTCAAAGTCATACTGGCTTCCTTTTCCGGGATCTTCTCTATAGAAAAACTTATTCTTCTTAATCAGGCTGTAGGGAAGTGTTAACCCTCCATAGAGCTTACCAAGATCGTAATATAAATCACCACACTCTACAAGGCCGCCAAAATCCTGCCTCCAGTCTAAAAGCTTAAATGAATCTACCTCTCTAGACCCCCATCCTGTCTTAAGAACATTATCAAACTGTAAGTCACCGTGAAAGTTAGACTGAATTCCTTTATATAGTTCCTCCCACTCAATGCTGTCAAGAAGGCTTTCTATCCTTGGTAGATCTATCCCGTTGACAGGCATTTTGCTATTCTTAAATTTAGGATATTTTTTATAAAATAGAGAAAGTCTATCGTTTGTCTTCTTTTTATAAAAGTCTTGACAGGCCTGTGAAAATCTTTCATTTGACACATAGTTGCTCTCTTTCCAGAGATTTTTCTCAAGCCACACTAAAAAATTCTGAGTGGTCTTTGGTGATACGACAGTGTAAAGTGTTTCACCCTTTATCATCGTATAGGAGAAAAACCATTTTGTGACTATGTCGAGATCTGGGCATAGACCTGATAGGCTTTCAGATCTCTGTCTTCTTTTTCTGATATGATCTTGATTGGCAAAGTACTTTATAGCTCTTTTGTTAACAAAGTAAGTAAATTCATTAATCTTATCAAAATTAAAATCTTCATCATTTTCATAGATCGATCTAGTTTCAAGGTAATTTTCTTCTGTACCAGTNTCTCTCCAGGTAAATTTTTCTGGATAGTATTTTAAATCAATTAAAGAAGACAGACCGTTGGAGATCTGGTGTTCATTGTCTATGAGAGTTGTATCTGATTCAAGTGATTTCCAAAATATTTTATAATCTCTTACTCCAGATATTCCAATAAAGGCTAGCTCATTGTCCGACTTCTCCTTATCAACTATCTTAGATATTAGGCCATCTTCTACGGAAACAGTGCAGAAGCTCTCAGCATTTTTAAAAACTCTAGAGACACCCATCCAGTTCTTGCTTGGTGCTGGTAGACTTTTTTCTGAGATCATTGTGTCTGAAGNGTATACAATAAACGGGCACTGTAGTTTTTTCTTACAAGATAGAAGAGATAGTCCGGGTCCTGATCCTGGTCCATCAAAGTTTTTGACCTCCACGATTGTGATATTTCTATCTCTGTGGGCATGACTAAGATACTCTCTTATCTTTTCTCCCTGGTATCCGACTGCCACAACTATCTCAATATCAGTAGGAAACTTTTCAATTATGTGAGAAATAACAGCTTTTTGATTGATTGGAAGCAGAGCTTTGTTAAGAGACTTGGTTAAAGATCCAAGTCTCAATCCCTTTCCAGCAGAAAGAATACAGACTTTATACTGTATGCTCACTATCTATTCTTCCATCTGGTCTCTCTGCATCATCCTCAAGTCGAATGACATCGTCAACTTCTGGTGTTGAGCATTCTTGAAGGATTATATCAGTTAGAGCTATAATTCTATGTTTCTTTCCAGGATAGACAGTGAAGAAATCACCCTCAATCATTTTAGACTTAACGACAACACCTTCATCATTTTCCAGCCAAACCTCTGCCTCTCCACTAATAATATAGTTGGTCTCAAGCTTTACATTGTGATATTGGTAGCTTGTTCTATGTCCTTTGTTGACATATAGTCGTTTGTAGCAATACTTTTCATTAAGTGCAAGCCATTCTTCTCTTCCCCAGGGCTTATTGACAACTTTCATTTTATTTCTCCGAGATAATTTCTCTAATTTTTTCTGATAGTGTATCAGAGTTTCTTTTTATATTAATTGCATCACAAGATCGATATGGGTTTGTAGGAGCATGGTCATTCACTATGACTCTCTTACAATGCATTAAGTTAAATATTATTTTATGATACTTCACACCGATTCTTTCTAGCTGATTTTTTGTCGCTTCTTCAAACGATCCATCTCTTGAAGTAGTGATAATAATCTGACATTTTCCAGTATCGTATAGGTCTCTAATCTTTTTAACATTCTTCTCTAGTGGGCCAGTAGAACCCCACAGATTTCCAAAATATCTTCCAGAATTTTCCACAAGAACACCGTCCATATCGATAAAGATGGNTGAAAATGATGACTTATACTCATTCCAGTCTCTAAGAGTTCCCCAGTCAATATANCTACTAGCAAGATCTGTTCCGAACTCAGCACCATCGAGCATCATTGAGTATATCATGTGAGAAATATAAAGGCTGTCATGATCTCTCAGTTTGACAAATGAATCTCTAAAGATCCCTGCAGACTCAAATGAATAGCCTCCTGCACAAAACTCCGAGCTAATAACTTTCTTTTCAACAATTGAAGTAATTATTCCATTGTCATCTGTAACAACATAGCTCTTATTCCCAGCGTTGACTGATTCCATTGTACTAATGTCGTATGTTGTAACAAAGTTTCCATGACTTACACTACACTTAAAAAAGTTGTCAGAGTCTTTAATAAAAATGGGACCTTGAATATTCTTTTTTTCAATTGCTTGAAATATTGTCTCAGGCTGATTTCTAGTCTCACTGTCCAGGAGGACGATATCTAGTTTTTTATAGGTGCTCTCTCCAAACGCATCAAAGAAGCACCTGCCCAAGCCTTCAGAAAAGCCATATTGAGACTCATGCTCTTGGAGTGCTACTACATATATCTTTTTAAAGGTATCAAGATCTAGTCCGGCTATTGACTCAACAACCATTAATTTTCCTGATGGGTGTGTTAAGAGCCACTTTGGCCTCATTCCGGGATATCTCGATGACTTTCCCGCGACTGGTATGATAAGATTCAATGACTCTCCAATATTAATTCATCTATATTTTGAAGCACTTGTGCGACAATATCCTTGCTATTACAATACTGCAAAAGTCTCAATAAGTTCATTATTTGAAATGATTGATAGAAGTATTTATAAAAATCATACTTTCTAAAATGATTATCAATCTTTTTATCAATGTGGTTAAAAATTATTGACACCTTTGTCAAATCAACTGGAAGCGGATAAAGATTTATTGACCACATATATTTTGTGTCCTGTCTAATTTTAACCATATCCTGAATGGGTGACTCTAAAAATGTGTCAAGGAAGTCTATTAGACATATTTTTCCACTTTTTCTCTTGATAAGAATATTTGACAGTGTTAGATCTCCATGACAGAATCCTTCTGGAATATCTCTCTCGCTAAGAGAGAAAAATATTTTATCTATTTTGGAAAATCTCTCTTTGACGTCCTTATAAAATTTAGATTTTTTAAGATTATCTTTTACAGATGAATATTTTGATAAAAATATCTCTTTTTCAAATTTAGAAAACTTAGCTTCTGATATAGTGTTATCAATAAATTTAGCTATTGAAGAAATTAAAAACTCTACCTCTTCTATTGAGCATCTATGAATAAAGGTAATACAGTCCAAAGATCTACAAAAATCCATTTCAAAGTAACAAATATCTTTTTCAAATAAGAATTTTCTATCAATGATTTTTGGAATTTCTATAAATTCAAGAATGTTTTTTTGAAATGCTCTACTCTGCTTTTTACATTGATTTTCTAATCGATGATAGTATGCTGGATCTGATGAAGATTTTTTAACTATTTTTTTTGATTCTACGTCTTTAATCTCAACGCTACAACCTGAATTTCCTCGAATTATTATCATAAGTCATTTCGTGCTCAAGTATTTTTTTAAATCTTCGGGTGTTCCTAGTCCGTGCATTTTATCTACAAAGAACGGAATGAGTGTTTTTTCATCTAAGATTAACTCATTATAGACAGGTGCGATATAGAATTCATTATTGACTCTTACGTCTTTTTTTATCATGCTTTCTGCATACTTGACAAAGTCACTTCCTCTTCTATAGTAATAGATTCCGCAAGTTGCTATATCAGATATTGGATTTTTTTCTGCAACTTCTGTTACAACCCCTCTTGAATTTGTCTTTACAAAACTCCACTTTGGATGAACTGCACGAAAAGTAAAGACAGATGCATCAAAGTCTGTAAATCTTCTAATGGTGTTGAAGTTTTCCTTTGAATATTCGATAACTTGATCAGAATTTGCTATCAACAGCTCATCATCATTGTCAATGAGATTTTTTGCTAAAAGTGCTGTACATGCTGCACCCTCTGTGAGACTTTCAACAGTTACAATGTCGTATCTTCCGTTTGTAACAAATTTTAGCACTGACTCTATATTATATTTGCTAAGATGCTCAGATCTTACCAGAAATATGTAGTTTGCATCGAAATCTAAATTTTCAACTACACACTGGATCATAGGTTTTCCGTTAACCTCGATAAGCGGCTTTGGAAATGTATATCCCTCTTTTTTAAATCGGCTACCCTCTCCAGCCATTGGTATTAAAATATTCATTCTAAAATCTCACTAAATAGTTCTAAACTAACATCATCTGCATTTTTAACACCCACGACATGACACCCTGATAGGATTGCAGCTTCAATGCCCTTTGGAGAATCCTCTATAATTACAGCTTCATCTGGATGTATTTTAAAATGAGACAGTATCTTTAAATAGCCTTCTGGATCTGGCTTGGGGTTTTTAACGTCCTGATTGGTTACTATCATATCAAAAAGATCTTTGATGCCAGATGTTTCTAGCATTAGATCTGCTGTCTCTCTAATGCTATTTGTAAAGCAGCACACGGTTATTGATCTCTCTTTTAGTTCATTGATTAGCTTAACTTTTTCAGGTCTATTTTTTGATTTTTCCCTTATTGCTTCAATTGTTTTTTCTTGCTTGAGCTTATAGATCTCTTCATGACAATCTCTTGGAACTATATTCATATTTGAAAGTATATCAAGTTTTGTTCTTGTTGGTATTCCGTTAAATGTCAGCACATGATCTTTATCAGATATTTCATAATTACAAACTTCTTTTAATGCTTCATTTAATGCTGCCCTATGCCATTCACATGCATCAACAAGGACTCCATCTAGGTCAAAAATTACCAGCTTTAAGTTCTTCATAATACTTCTCTATATTGTCACTGCAGATTCCGCCACATTTCTCAATCACGCTTTTAGAATAAGTTGTTCTTTCAGGCATTACAATAATTGACCCATAGCATGGACGCTGACCCGGATATACCCAAATGTACCCCTTGCTTGTAATTGTGTAATTATCTTCTTGATGCCAGAATACATTCCAATCTACACGTGAGCTTAGAAGCCAGCTTAGAGCAGCTACATTTTTAGCATGAAGCCATAGCTTATCCTTTCTCTTAATAAGCCAGTCTAGGCTAACTTCATGTTCTGCATAATCATGACCTAAATAAAAATCACCAGGAGGAACACATCCTCCTGTCAATCTTATGTCTACTTCTACATCAAATCCTCTGTCTATTGCCTCATCAACATATTCGGGAGAATTTTCTCTTGGAGAGATATCGTCACTGCTACAGTCAAGATTTCCCCTATGTGCTATGAACTTCATAAAGATCTCACAACATCTAGATATTGATCAGTGCAATGTCTCCAAGAATTAACCTGTAAGCTATTATTGACATAGCTCCTTGATCTAATAATTCTAAATAATTCATCAATATTTTCAAAGGCATGATCTTCTCCTGCAAATTCAACTGCTCCTCCTCCATTTTTTATAACATATGTGGGTATTTGACATGCTATGCTTTCTAAAATATGATTTGGCCCTGGATCCCACAAAGATCCACTAATGTATAAGTCATATTTTGACAACTCCATTCCCAGCTCTTCTCCAAAAAGCGGAGGAATGACTTTAGTATTTTTAAATGTACCCAGCTCTCTTCCAATATATGTAAATGTAAAATCAGAATTGCTAGAGACGAAATCATCTAGTGCTTCATAGATATCAAAACCTTTCATTCGATTGCTTGACCAGTGATGTGTAACTATGTTTATCTTTCCATTGCCAAGTTTTTCTCTTTTTTTAAAATGGTCTAAATTTACACCATTATAGATCACACTTGTGCTTTTACAATTCCATCCATTAGAAATGTGATAATCTTTCATCCAGCTAGAGACAAATACAGTATGATCTGTATAGCTGCTACACTGTCTAAGAAGTTCATCAAATCCCTCAGTCCCCTTTCTTGCATCACATTCATTCACACGATGAACTATCTTTACATCTGGGTTTGAAATCTTATATTTTATAATTTCATTTACAGATATTCCAGTATTTCCAGGTCTGGGGTCTTGCATAAAGATTATATCAACATTGGAGTTGAAATTGTGAACAATCTCTATATCACTATCTGCAAAGTCTTTACAAATAGCACTTACAAGAAGATTTCCACCGCCCCATGGTCCAGATACAGGTTTTCTATTTAAGAGAATTAATGTCATTTTCTACCATAATTCTAACAAGATCCTTAAATGATGTCTTGGGAGCCCAGCCTAAGTGACTTTTAGCTTTTGAATTATCTCCTACAAGAACATCTACCTCTGCAGGTCTCATAAATCTAGGGTCTTGTTTAATATATTGGTCCCAGTCATTAATTCCAACGACAGAAAAGGCTTCATTTAAAAAATCTCTTATTGAATAGCATGAGCCTGTTGCGACAACATAGTCATCTGGATTTTCCTGCTGAAGCATCATCCACATTGCCTCAACATAGTCTGGTGCGTAGCCCCAGTCTCTCTTTGCATCAAGGTTGCCTAATGTAATATTATCAGATAGACCAAGATGTATTCTAGCAACACCGTCTGATATCTTTCTAGTGACAAATTCTACCCCTCTTCTTTCTGACTCATGATTGAATAAAATTCCTGAACAATTGAACATTCCATACGACTCTCTATAGTTCTTGGTAATCCAGTGAGCATAGAGCTTTGAAACTCCATACGGACTTCTAGGATAAAAAGGTGTTGTCTCTCTTGCAGGATTTTCAACCATTCGACCGAACATCTCTGAGCTACTTGCCTGATAATATTTCACACCCCTTCCGAACTCCCTAATTGACTCCAGCATTCTTAGTGCACCAAGACCTGTTACATCAGAAGTATATTCAGGTGTATTCCAGCTTTCTCCTACGAATGACTGTGCAGCAAGATTATAGACCTCATCCGGATCACTCTGTTTAAGACATCTAAATAGTGAATTTTGATCAGTAAGATCTCCATTTAGAAATGACATCTTTCCAGCAAGATGTGATGTATTTACTCTATTTCTAGTAGATGATCTTCTCTCAACACCGAATACCTCATAATCTTTTTCAAGCAAAAGATCTGCCAGATGGCTTCCGTCCATCCCGTTTATTCCTGTTATTAGTGCTCTTTTTTTCATGTAACATACCTAAACATTTTAATATAGTTTTCCTTATGAGATTTTATTTCAAACTTTTTGGCCTGTTCAAAATTAAATTCAATAATATCATCATCAGGATAAAAATTTCTATCTAGTGAATCAAAGATTGAGCTTGGATGAAGAATATCTGGTACCATTCCGACATCCGTTGATATAATCGGGACTTTCATTCCTGCAGCCTCTAGAGCTGACTGGGGACCTCCCTCGTATCTAGATGATATAATATATAGATCAAGAGCGCAATACATCTGATTAAGCTTCTGAAGGTCTGCAAGCTCAAAATATGTAAATGGAATTTTTAATTCCTTTAGCCTTGATATGACATACTGTCTCCTCCAGCCTCCAAGTAGAACATGAAGATTTTTTCTATCAATTCCCTCAACGTAGTCACAAAATAGATCTGGACCTTTTTCTAGCTTTGGCGTTTTTAGGTCGCCGCCCTCTGTATCTCTTTGAAACGACCCAGCGATGAAGTCATCTTGAGATAGTCCCAAAATTTTTCTACATTCTTTTTTATCTTCAATGGTCCATTTATCTCTATCAAACCAGTACCCAACTATTGCTATTGGCTTTTTAGTTAACTGCTTAACAAATTTACCAGTCTTCTTATTTGGAACGTGATAGAGATCAACAAACTGATCTCTAAATAAAAACTCTGATAATTTTTGCTTATTAAATTTTTCTGGAACTATGTGATGAACCGTTGCAACAACTTTTTTACTTCTTAGAATGCTAGAAGGAATCTGATTCCAGCACCAAGAAGCTAGAAGCCATATAACATCTGATTCTTCAATATTTTTAGTAGAAATATCTGGACAGTTTTTGTACCACTCTTCTGCAATTCTATCACATATCCAGTTTTCCTTAGGCGCAACACAAAATATTTTCATTTAGAAATCTCACTAATAATTCCATCATAGTGATTAATGTGATTAGTAACCTCATACTTCATCACATTTTCATAATTTGTATCTATACAAGATGAATCTGGAACCTCATAGTTCACATAATCATCTGATTCTATTAAACTTATAGGGTATATGCACCTAGAATCGAGAATATTTTTTGACTGACCGCAGTCTGTTGATATAATATTTGTCCTAGTGGCAGATGCTTCAAATATAGCTTGTGGGCCTCCCTCACACCTAGACGATACAGCATAAAGATCACATGCTGAATACATTTTATTTACGGTTTCTAGTTCTGCATTTTCAAAATACTTATATGGAATTCCAGACCTGCTAAGCTCCTTTATTATATATTGTCTTCTATTACCACCCAAGAGAATCTCAACATTCCATTTATTCATATTGAAGCTCTTGCATATGTCTATAAAGATGTCAGGTCCCTTTTCTAGCTTGGGAGATTCAAGATCTGATCCCTCTGTATCTCTCTGAAATGATCCTATAATGAAGCTATTTTGATTTAAACATAGATCTCTTCTACACTTACCCTTCTCTATTGGATACCAATTTTTAGAATTTATCCAATGAGGAATTACAATAACTGGCTTTTTGGAAATTTGACTAATCATTGAAGACGTCTGCTCAGTATATGTGTGATAAACATCAATAAACTGATCTCTCACCATAAACTCTCTATACCTTTCCTCACTCCACTTCCATGGAACAATATGATGAATTGTACACAATGTAGTAGTTTTTTCTAAAATTCTCTTAAGATCACTAACTTCTTGTGTAATCATTCTCCATGCATATGATGCACCAAGCCAAATAACGTCAAAATCAAAATTATTAATTCCATCAAATTTAAATCTAACATCATGAGAGCTATGCTCTTTAAATTCTTCTCCAATTCTATCTATTATCCAGCTTTCATTAGCCTTTTGATAGTATACCTTCATCTTTTCGATATGCCTTCAAATACACTAACATACTGGCTAGCAGCCCTTGAAATAGAAATATCAATATCATATTGATTTTTAATAGTTTTAGAAAAATCCATCTTGGGAGGCTTGTAAAGCATTGTGGGAGAAAAATCCCAATCATCTTCGGATATAATTACTGCATCTTTTCCAGCAATCTCTTTTGTACCTCCGGCTGAGGAGCATATTATTTGGCATCCTGCAGCCCTTGCATCGACGACAACATTTGGACAATGATCAAGCCATGCAAGGTGAATAAAATAACTAGATCTCTTATATACTGAGATAAGATCTGTCCAGTCCACCTCTCCTCCATAAAAAATTCTTGGATGGCGAGCAGTAAAGTCGGGATTAGATCCAAAAATCACTAGACAGTCTCTGTCTGAAGATGATTCAAGAAAGTATCTAACGTTTTCAGACAATCTCTTATGTGGTCTCCATGAAGATGCGCAGCACCATATTTTTTCAAATTGATCTAAAATCTTATTTTCAACAGGCTTTATTGTTGATATTAAATCTATATCTGTTCCATTTCTTATAATAGTAGAGTTCCAGTGATTTCCAAAATATTTCTCTGATAGGGCTTTATTGAACTCTGTCTGAAATACAACAGCTTCAGAATTTTCGTATGTTTCAAGAATAGGCTTATTTAGAGATTGATAGTCTTGCTCCTTGTTAAAGTATATCCCGTCGAGCCTCTGAATGAGTGGGGCAACTTTCTTTTGAGACATAATAAACGATAGCTGAACATCTGGAATAAAATCCATAGACGCTTCATTAGAAATTTGATAATTTCTTCTTATTAGTTCATCAGAAAGTCTCTTGGCAAATGAGTTTGGCCCACTAGAAGAGCTAAAATTAACATTATCAAAAAATATTTTCAATCTAAAAAACCTCGTGCTCTAATGAGATTTATTGTTGAAAGCTGTCTCATTTCTGCCCAATTTCTGTCATTAACAGACACAGACTCTATGTTGTAGAGATAGCATATTTCGTCAATATACTTTCTTTTTTGTGTTAGCTTTAAGAGCGGTAGCATAAGTGCCTGATCATATCCTCTCTGAAACCAGTTTCCATTATGATCTTTAAAATTATTATCTGAAATCTTTGATAAAAGTGTTGATCTAAATGTTCTAAGATGTGATGTACACCAGGGCCACCCATATGGATCAACATTTTTTGGCATATCTCTGGAGATATTAATTCCATTAATATCCCACCTGTGCCCAGTCCATACTACATCATTACCCTTGTTGTACTCTTCTATTAGCAATGAAACAGCATTGTCATTACAAAGTTGATCATCTCCGTCTATAACAGCAATAATCGTATCTTTATCATTCTGATACTTTCTAGCGACTTCAGCAATATTTCTTAGTGCATACTTCTTTTCATCATTCTTTATCATTGAAAATCTTTCATCAGATCCGACAATTCTATTAAACACTTCCTGTGTATCATCATTAGAAATATCGTCAATAAAGATGTGAATCCATCTGTCATCTTTTTGAGATCTAACAGAGTCTATGAGGTTTTTAAGATTTTTTGATGCATTAAAGCACGGTGATATAAAAATTACTTTCATTGTTACAACCTAAATGTTTTTGTGGACTTAGCCCTAATTCTATCTCTTTCTCTAGACATGTGACTATCGTCACCCTCTTTTTTTCCCTGTCCTGCAAGATTATAGACATCCCTGACAAGCGGGCTTGGGCCAAATTTTCTTCCTTCATCACCCATGCCTGATGGGATATTTTCACCAAACGATCTTAGATCTTGATAAAGACCTGTTCCCTTGCAAAAAGCAAGCAGTGTTTGATGACTATGCCAAAATTTATGTGGAAAGTGCTTTATGTACTTAAGCGCTTCATATATCTGGGTGAGTGTGTCAATCCTAGTGGAGTCTGAAATAAACCAGAGATCATGTAGACCGTGATCTTCTGAAACTGTGCCGACGTGATAAAGTAAGTCATTATTAAACTTTCTAAAGTCAAAATCAACTTGATACGCTAGGTCTAGCCTTGTCAACATCACAAAGTCATATCTAAATCCACTATTGATTTCATGTGTTCTCTTCATGTGGTTTACTTTCATTGCAGAATACCATCTACTAAACAGGCTGTGAAATCTTAGATTATCTAATCCTCTAAATTTTCCATCATGCCATCTATTTATCTCTCCCCCTGGACCTTCTGGATCTCCGACGATGTATTCAAAATCAAAAATAATCTGCTCTTCAAAACAGCTATCGATAGGGTTATAAGTCTCTGTTAATAGAGCCTCTTCCTCTGTATCCCAACAGTGAATAAAGACATCAACATTCTCATTTACATCTAGTATTCGTTTTTTAAAAAAGTCATATGATATTTTTGGGTCTATTCTATTGCATGTCCCATATGCATCTGTTCTTCCTATTTTTCCATGGAGTAAGATTGCAATTCTGGGAGAATCTTTCATCTTTTAATCCACTCTTTAATAATTTCTGGATGACTAGTTTCTAAAGATATGTGAGGTGTCGGATTGGAAAAATTAACCTTAGAGTGAAATATCCAGCCACCCATTTTCTCTTTAAGGTTTGCTGCTAAGTCAGATATATCTTTATCGCTTACATCAGACCACGGCTTATCAAAGAACATATTATTCTCAGATGTGTCATCTTGATCTATGTTGTAGAGGCTCTGCCAGTGTCTAGACCAGAATCCAGAATATGTTTTTATCTTTCTCTCTATATCAAACCACGAGTAGTGATGAACAGCAGGAAGTCTCTCAAGAACATCAGCAAACCATTTTTGATATTTTTCTAATGCGACTGGGCTTTCTAAAGAATTTTTTCTTAATTGATCGACATCTTGTGTGTAAAATGAGACAAACTGTATTGGAACAAATGTATCACTTCTAACGTAGTCGCAGCCATCGCTTCCCGGCGATGAAAACATCTCTCCGTTATCATCGAATCTTCTTAGGCTGGCTGGGATACCGTGTGTTATGTGCGGAATATTTCTAGATAGTCTCCATTTCCATGGATTAATATCCATTCTTACCTTTTCAGGTCCTCCCCAGTATTCAATAACTGGAAGTGCAACAAGTTCAATTCCCCTTGGAAGCTGATTGATTATCTGCTTTATTTTTACATAATCATCTTCATGAACAATTTCATCCACATCTTGCTGCCAGCAAAAATCTGAGGTACATAGAGATCTAGCAACTCCCTTTTGCTGGCCGTCAAATACTGCTGACCTCTTGCTATTCCAGTCCCTATCCTGTCTATGAATCAAGAGTGAATTATGCTCTTTAGACATTTCCTCTAATTTTTCCCATGTACCATCTGTTGAACCTCCATCTACAACAACAACTTCGTCACAAAATCCAAGCAAAGAGATAATTGACTGTTCAAACGGATACTTTTGTGATATGCAATCTTTTGTAGTTGTATATCCACTGATGGTTGGATTAAATCTCATACTATGCTTGATTCCATTCCAGAATCTATTTCTTGCCGCATAGAGATATGATTCTGTATCCAGCATATCATCAGTATCAAACCAAAGTTCATCTTTGTGCTGAACATTTTCGTTTAATTTAAGCTGACATCCCAGAAGCTTAGCCTCTATTACCATTCTGGGACAGGTATCAGCTCCAAGAGGAAGATATACAAATCCTTCTGAGGAGGCGAGTGTATCTAAAACTTCACCATACGGAAGGTTCCACACAACCCTGTACTCTTTATTATTTTTCTTACACCATGCCTCAGCACTTTGTGCACCCTTTATCCATGAATTTGAACCAAGAACAACCCAGCCCTTTCTTTCTGTATCTTTATATTTTTTTCTAAGCAGGTTAACTGAGGCAAAAAATCTTTCATCAAACACTGAAGATAGGACAGTATTATCATTATCACTTAAGAATGGAAACATAGTATGATATTTTTCCATCTGCTTTTCAGACATCCACCACAGTGATTTTGATCCGTGATAAAGTGCAGAAATTAACTTTCCATGAATCTGATTATGACAATCACAGGGCTTGTTCTCTGAAAATAAGTGTTTTTCAGGCGATCTATATCTACAGTATTTATAGTCATACTCTAATATTGAATACTTTAAATTAGATACAATTGAAGGAATAAGATTCATATCCATATTGGAAAAATTTCCAAATATCCAATATTTACCAAATCCTTTTTCCAATATCTTTAAATTAAGATCTTTAGAATGAATTCTAAAAACATTAAATGGTGAACTATCAATTAGTGAATCTGTTGTAAGCTCAGCACCGCCAGTATAGTCTAAGCTAAACATATCTGCAACAAATATTATTTCACTATCTGAGGGAATCTCTATATCTTTTTCAGTAGAAAAAAGATCATTATTAAATGATATCATCTATTCTCCAGTAGAATTTAATCTTTATTAGATATTCTACTTAATTTATCTAATTAATATAACTAGAATAGAAGAAAATTATTATAACTAGAATAGAAGAAGCTGATTAATTAGATCTATTATTAGTATAGAGATATTTTATTAAAATGTACAATTTTAATTTTAAATCTAGAGAGCAGATCCTGAAATAATTCTGTGTGTTGTGAGCTCCCATATGCATGTAACATTAACATCACCAGGATCTTCAGTTGGATTTATTGATATTGCAACAACGTCTCCTGCACTAAATCTAGCTGTAGGGGCTGCTGAACCTGTTACAGTAAAGTCAAATGCAACCGGAGTAGCATCTGCTGAGCTGATATTGCTAATTGATTCAATGGGAGTTGTGCCGCAATACATGGTTCCTGCAGTTGATTTATGAAATCCTACGACTGTTAAGCCAAGGTCATTTTGCGCCCTAACTATGACCCTAACAGGTCTTCCTGAGAATGGCATGACACCCTGTACGTCATCTATGTTGCCTGTAGCTTCATTATTATTGTACCAGCCTATAAAGACAGCATCACCATTGCTTCTATTGTAGCAGTGATAGGTGTATTCTAGCTGCTTTCCATACATTGCCCCTGATGTAACCAGGTCACCACCGATTAGTGTAGTTCCCCTGTTTGCTGTTCCCGAGCTATGATCACCTGTAGAGCCTGAAATAAATGCAAATACATCTGAACCTGGTAGAGAGTCTGCTCCAAGAAGAACACCATTGTTACCTGCATCAACGAATATTGCATGAGCATTTGAGTCTGATTCAACTCTAAAATCATTTGTAGCGTGGCCATCCTCATTAAAGATAACACCGGCTGCATTGACAAGAACTGCATTATCATTTGTATTTGCAATTGCTGTAACGAATGCTGTCTCACCCTTATTGATGTAGAGGGCATTATTTGTTCCATCTACAAATAATGCCTCATCTTCACCACTAGTCTCAACCCTAAAGTCGACAGCTGCCGCACCTTCATTAAAGATAATTGAATTTGTCGTATCTTCTTCAATCTTAATAAAGTCAACACCACCAGCCTGGATATTAATCTCATCGGGAGTAAAGTTAATAAATGTGTCTGTATCACCAACATGTAAGATCTTATCAGAAACACCTAGATCTGTTCCGTCAAATGTAAGATTTGACTCTACTGTAAATGTATCATCGCTAGTTACCCAAGTAATTACACCGTTATCTGTATCACCTGAAACAGATCTTCCTCCGCCAGCTGCTGAAATTGTAATTGCACCATTAGACGCTGAAGCTACAGTAATATTTGAACCAGCCTCTATGAATGACTTACCATCACATAGCGTTGTAAGTGAGCCAGTTAAGCCCATGGAGGCACTAACAAATCCAGTTGATATTATATTTCCTCTAGCTTCTAAGATTGCCGCGGGGTCTGTTATTCCTATGCCGACCCTGCCTGCGCTAGTAATTCGCATCTTTTCACGATCAACAGCCGGAACCTGATCATCAGTCGCAGTGTGAAAGACCATTGCAGCATCAGAGTCAGAATCGCTGTTTTCTTCTTTAACGACAGCTACTGTGCCACCGTAGTTAGAGCCACCAGTTTCTCCAACGTAGAAATCAATTGCTGGTCCCTGTCCAGCATCCATGTCTACGCCTTCATCTACAATTTCTAACCTCAGCATCTCTAGAGGTTTTCCTGACGAAGTTTGCCCACCCCTTCTAAAGTGAGCCAAGGCTTCAGGATCTCTTGTTCCAAGGGCAAAGCTTCTTGATACAAAGAGGCTTCCTGAGACTGAAAGGCTTCCTGTCGTTGATTCCTCTACTTCGATAACCTGTTTATCAGCATATAGAACACCTGATACGACAACATCACCTCCGAACAGAACAACTCCAGATTTTTTACTTTTACCTTCGTTTGCTCCTGAAACAAACATCCACACATCAGTTCCAGCTGATGCCGTCATATTGTGTGTCATTCCACCTGAAAGGTTAGATGCATCAGAGGAGCTGTATATTAAAAGACCAATACTTGATCCTCCGCTTCCCGACCCTATTCCTCCAGATCCTATAATCTGTGTTGTTCTTAACTGTCTAGTTTGAAAGTCCTTAGCCATCTTTAGTCTTCCTATGCCTTGCTAATAGCGTGATAATATGCTATTCCGCTCCATTTAGAGCTTAATCCTATAGTTGCTGTGCTTTTTGTCACTTCTTCAATATTTGCCAAAATATTTCCATCAATAAGGGAAACAGTCACCCTGGGAACATTCTTATGAGATCCAGAAAATGTAGCTGTTGCCTCATCTGCATTGTCAAATTCAACTGTCCCTGTTTCTACTATAAAGTTATTCATTGACCTATCATGATTGCGTGAAAGTGAACCTGTCCGGTGAAATTTGAACTTGCTACAAACTTAACAGAAGTTGTTGTCACGGCAGTAACATATACATTGACATTAGCAGTATCATTTGACTCACTATCAACAGCTATTGCAGTAATGTTAGGTGCAGATTTAAAATGTTCAGCAAAGACGTATATAGATGAATCTTCGTCTGTAAAAGTTGCAGCACCAATCTCCATCACAACTTCTCTATCAGCACAGTAGTGATTCTTTGGTCTAACCCTAAGATAGGGATAAACTTTTTTAAATCTATTCTTATCCCTTTTTTTAAATTTGGTTGATGCCATGGACGTCTTACTCCATGAACTAATTATTCAGTCTAAATGACTTTTGACGCCAATGTAGCTAACTCAGACCTTTCTCCTTTCATTAATGTAACATGACCTGCTAATTTCTCACCCTTAAGCTTTTCAATAATCACCGTCAGGCCATTAGAAAAACTGTCTATATACGGTGTATCTATCTGTTCAATATCTCCAAGAAGAACTATTTTAGATCCCTCTCCCACTCTCGTTATTACTGTTTTAAGCTCATGTATTGTAGAATTTTGTGCCTCATCAACAATTAAAAAAGTGTTATTAAATGTTCTACCCCTAATGAATGCTAGTGGAGTAATTTCAATAATTCCTTTTTCTTTCATTAGGGAAAAATATGTTAAATCTTTAAACGCATGTCTTACATTGTCAGTAATTGCACCCATCCACGGATCAACTTTATCATTAATATCTCCTGGAAGATATCCAATATCTTTTCCAACTGACTGAAGTGTTCTCGTAATTACAAGTCTTTCATATCTTTTTTCCTGAAGTCCGGAAAGCGCTGCCATTAGGGTTAAAAACGTCTTTCCTGAGCCGGCTCTTCCAGTTAGAGTAACCAGCGGAATATCTGATCTAGATAAGAGCTCTAAGGCAAATTTTTGCTCTTTGTTTCTAGCACTTACGGAACACATTTGTTCTATTCTTGTCTCTAAGTGATCTATGTTTCCATTTTTTTCAACACCAATCATTGATTTATTTTGATACTTTCCAACAAAAAATTCATTAGGATTGAGATCTATACTAAGACTTTTACATGAAATTTTTCCATTTTCATAAAACTTATCAACAACTTCTGGAGAGAATATTTCTACTTTTTTTTGACCAGTATAGACAATATCTTCTTCAGTTAAGATTCTATCTTTATAATAGTCTTCAGCGTTGATTTTTAGTGCATCACATTTAACTCTAAAGTTTATATCCTTTGTAATCACTATGACATCTTCGTTTCTAAGAGATTTTAGATGCATTGCAACTCCAATTATGACATTATCTCCAGATCTAAGATCAAGAGAGTTAGGAACTTCTTCAGAGTGAGAAGTTTCAACTCTAATAGTTTGATCATTATCTAGGAGGACTCCATCATGAAGATTTCCTTCTTTTCTTAATCCATCTAAAAATCTATTGATATATCTTGCACTTTCTCCTAGTATCCCAGGTTTTTCCTTAAACCTGTCTATCTCATCTAGAACTATGAGCGGAATAACAACATCATTACCTGGAAAAGAATGAATAGCATTCTTATCATACAGGAGGACTGATGTGTCAACTATGAAAATCTTTCTCTTGTTTGACTTTGTCATTATGTACCTACNCTTGATGTACACGATTGATTTCGTGTGTAAATTAAAATATTACTAATATTAGGAAAACAATAAGATATGAAATGCTTTGAAAAATGCACTTTATCAAAAACTCCATGTGAAAATAAATCTTGCAGATATTTGATAGAAGATAAAAAATTTATGAATTGCACAATAGTTGCTGCTAGAGAAGGGCCTATGACATTACAACAGATAGGCGATATTTTTGGTGTAACTAGAATGCGCATATGTCAGCTTGAAAAGAAGATCCTCAAGAAGATCAGCAATATAGAGATATAAAAAATCCCCACCATATTACGTATGGTGGGGAAAAAAATAAGATCTATTTTTAAATTTACCAGTTTACTCCAGTCGTTATAGCGACCCTATAGTAGTCATTTACATCTGGAATAAAAACAAGATGAAGAGGCACACTAAAAACACCAGCATCCTGTGTCCAGCCAACTGCTGTAACTAGATGAAAGTAATGATTCTCATCTGAAGGATCTACAATAGTGGCATTGGCACCAACGGCAAGCTGTAGGGCATCATTTATTTCAAATCCAACGAGTGTATTAGCTGAAGGTAATAAAACACTCTGGTCTAATCCGCTAATTGTTAGATTCTGAATGAAAAGTAGATCAAGCCATGTACCCCCATCCATTGTCTGCTGTGTTTCAAATCCCAGTGCAAACATATGCGGGCTATCTAGCCTATCAGTTTCATCTGCCTTATTTGCGTAGTTGTATCCAAAGCGGATTCCCATACGCTTAGTCCAATCCATGTCTGAACTACTACTACTTCCCCCAACTGCATGATCATCTGCAAAAGCAGGTGTCGATAATCCGAGGCATAACATGCATGCCAAAATTTTCTTAAACATTTTTCTTCCTTTCTGTGATAAACACAGTTCACAAATTATATTAATGAATCTATATAAAGTTAAACTAGAAAGCTATCATCTCTTTTTTAAAAATATGTCTGGAGACTCTACAAGTTTTTCTAAAACAATATCAACAAATTTACGAATTTGAAAAATTATACAATTTGCATCTCCAATCTTTCCAACATTCACTTTGTCATCCAAGAATCCCTTTTTGTATCTGTGTTTAAGGTATTCACCGACCATTTCTGATTTTAGCTTTGGATAGGGAGAATCGCTATCTGATTCTAATAAAGTATTCCAATAAAGTGTCTCTATAAAGTGTATGTGTGTGCACGATGACCACGGTATGTCACCTATCATTATAATTTTTCCTAGCTGATCATACGATCTATAAAACGGAGAGTTCAATCCGTACGTCTTTCCCCATGGATCTCTATCCCACGGTGACTTTGGACCTATATGTGAGCTATGCCCAGAAAGAAATGGAATAGCTCCTCTACCCCATCCAGCAACTGAATGAGAATAGTGATCTGATCTACTGGTTTCTGGAAGTTTTCTAAAGTACTCTGTGATCCACCCGACAGTAGATTTAGATTCTTCAATATCCCACGTTTCGCTTCGAATATTTCCAGCACCCTCTTTAGTCATGTTAAACGACGGCATAAGAAGTAATCCATCATATGTTACAGACAGCTGGAGAGATCTAACTATTGTTTCTGCACCCTTCTCCATCTTACCCAAACTATTATAGGAAGAGTGAACTAGAAGTGTGTCACCATCCGATACACCAAGGTTTCTTATGTCAGAGATTAATCCTTCCAATGTATGCATAAAGCATTATATACACAATAATCAGAATGTAATTCTATATACCCAGGCACCCTGCTGGTTGATCTTCTGCATAATATTAATGGGGTACATCAAGTTTTAGATAGAGAATATCCAGTGTTCTATTCTCGCTTCTTTAGTCTTGACAACCTTAGATCATTTATTCTATGATATTCTCTATAGATCTTTTTTCTTTTA
>JGI25134J35505_10000128_pt1 | contig 31244 bp, 39 predicted proteins | sample ETNvirnome_6_100_FD_35505 | JGI IMG/M metagenome (IMG submission 35505) | reverse complement strand
CTGTTTATATTACTGGAAGCCGCGGATGTGTTCGAAAATGTACATTTTGTAATGTGTTCGAGCATTGGCCAAAATTTAAATTTAGAACAGGAGAAAATATTGCAAAAGAAATGATTTATATATATGAAACATATGGTAGAAAAACATTTAAATTTACTGATAGTTTAATTAACGGAAGTATGAAACATTTTCGCAGTTTAATTAATATATTAGCAAATTATAATAAAAAAACAAATTCTAAAATTGAATGGACTAGCCAATGGATTTGTAAACCTAAAAGTCAATTTACTGAAAATGATTATATGCTAATGAAACAAAGTGGTTGCATGTCAGTAGAAGTAGGTGTAGAGTCTTTTAGCCAGCATATACGATATCACATGCTTAAAAAATTCTCTGATGAGGACATGTGGTATAGTTTTGATATGCTTCGGAAATATAAAATTCATATGACATTGTTAATGTTTGTTGGATATCCAACTGAAACCGAAAAAGACCATCAACATACTCTTAATACTTTACGAAAATTACATAGAGAAGGTTATACAACTGCAATTGATAAATTTGGTAGGTCATTAATTTATTTTAGTTTTTCTAATACAATGATGTTAGAAAGAAATCCGCCTCTACCTTTATGGCACATAGTAAAAAATGATATTACAGATTATAAAAATGAATTAGATTGGAACTATAAAGGTAATACATTAGAAGTTCGTTTACGTCGCCTTAACGAAGTTCAAGCACTACTTAAAGATCTTATAGGTCAAAATAAAACTTGGATGGCTAAAAAATCTATTAGACGAAACGAAGAAACGTTAGGTATAGGATTAGCTCATGCCACAATGTAAAGCATTAACAAACCATATGTGTTCTACTGTTACAGGGTCCTGGCGACCTTGTTGTAGATTTGAAAATTTTGAATATTTTGATGCATCTTTGGTTAGTTTTAGTGAATATAAAAAAAGTAAGTTTTATCAAAATATTATTACTTTAATGGAACGTGATTGGCATCTGGGATGTATTAAATGTAAACATGATGAAGAAATGGAACATGGCAGTTTGCGTGAAGAAATGAATAGAAGATTAACTGGTACCCTTAATGTAATTGAATCATTAGAGTTTAGTCCTTCAAATAAATGTAATTTAGCATGTAAAATGTGTTCTCCGCCATATAGTACAACGTGGCAACATATGGTTAAAAAGAATACGTTAGATATTGAAATAACAAATAATAAATCATTATCTATTAATCAAGTGTTTGCTGATGTAAATATAACAAATTTAAAATTAATTAAATACTTAGGCGGGGAACCTTTTATAATGCCCGAAACAGAAAAACTATTTAAATTTTTAGATGAACAAAATATAATACAAAATATTAATTTTGAAACTGCTACTAATGTTACAGTTTTTCCGAAAAAACTTTTAAAATATTTGAAAAAATTTAAAAAAGTTTTCATTGAATTTAGTATAGAAGGAATCGGCGAAGTAGGTGAATACATTAGATATGGCAAGTCTTGGAAAATAATAGATAAAAACATTAAAAAATGGTTAGAAAATAAAAGCGATAATATGGAATTATCAACTTTTACAACGGTGCAGGCGTACAATATTCATCATATACATGAAATTAAAGAATATGCAAAACAAAATGATTTAAAATTTTATTCTTCTGTGTTGCGAGTACCAGAATTTTTAAGTATAAATGTATTACCAAAAAAATATATAGATAAAATAAAAAATAAAAGTAATGAGAAATATTTAAAACAATATAAAGAAAATAAAAAAAATAGAAAAGAATTTGTATCGTATACAAATACAATGGATACAATAACAAATTTAAATATAAAGGATATTATGCCTTATGAGTATATTCATTAAAAAACGAAAATGTACATGGAATGATCCTGGATTTTTTACATTACCAATGGACCATCCTATTGCAGTAGAAAATATACGGCGTCATATTTCAGATATAAAAGTAATTGACGATGTGTTTGATGAACAAGCAAGAAATGATATATGGAAAAGTGCATTTGTTGATATGGGATTACCTCGTTATAATAGAAATGGGACTGTATTAATAGATTCTGATTTGGAACAAGTATATAACAGATATAAAAGTATTTTCGATGAACATTGCAAAGAAGCGCCGAAATCTCCATGTGTTGGAGGTAATTATTATATCACACCTCAACAATATGGATTACATAATGATTCAATAAGAAGAGAAGGATATAAACGTATGTTAGAAACAGTACCGCTAAATCATTCTCAAAGAAAATATACTCCAGGAAAAATTTTTTTAATTCCTTTGTGGGTTGGTACCCATTTTGATGAAGTCGACGGAGGCCAAATTGTTGCATTTACACAACGAGATATAGCATGGGCAAGAGTTTATAATAATAAAAAACAAACACAAAATATAGCAAGTATCTATGATGTGGTAACAGATCATTCATTAATTCAATTTTACGATAATAAAGGAGCCAAAATACCTAAAGAAAAAAATTTAATACCGATTGATAAAGAGTTACATAAAAAATGGATAAATTCTCCGTCTGATAGATATGAAGGATTAACCGTTGAAGCAATAACCGAGTGGAAGCCTGGTTCTGTAGCTATATTTGATACAGTTCAACTTCATTGTACAAATGAAGGTACTAAGGAAAAAGGCTATAAGACATGGAATGCTAAGATGGGTGTATTTTTACAATTTCTAATACCGTTAGATGATGACCTATTAAAAGATTGGCAAAAAGAACAAAATGCACTCTGAAATAGATCGGTTAATAATAGATCATTCAAACTTATTTAAAAATACAACAATTATTGGTGTTTTTAATGGGGATGAAATTTGTTCAAATTTTATGAAAAATTATCAATATTTAAATAAGATTACATTTTATGAAAATTTTGAATTCGATCCATCTGATAGTGTTAAATCAAAATTTTTAAAAAAATATAACAAATGGGAAAACACTATTCCTAATCTTCAAATAAAAATAGAAGATGGAGAAAATTTTGATATCAACCAAAATTTTATTTATACAACGATAGCTGTTCTTGAAAACAAATTAATTAAACATAAAATAAATTATAATACTTGGTCAGGAACAGCAGGGTTTGGATCTTTTTTTCCATGTACATATAAAATATGTAAATTAATAAGTGCCAAGGACATTTTTCCTATATTTAAACTGGAAGATAATATATTTTTTGCATATAATAAAAATAGAAGAGATGAAATTTATACTCAACTTTTGTCCACATTGAATAATTTTACAAAAGTAGAATTTGAAGATTATAAAATTCTTGAAAAATTTAACAATGATTCATATTTCAAAAAAAGTAAAGTGTTCTGAACCATATAAACAAATTCATTTTGATAGCAGGGGAAATTTTGGGCCTTGTTGTCAATATATTGGACCACGAGAAAATTTTTCTTCTATAACGGAATACTCGAATTCGAATTGGTTATTAAATTTAAAAAAAGAACTAGATGAAGGAAAAAAGATTAACGGATGTAGTTTTTGTTGGCGGCAAGAAGAGCAAAATGTCACAAGTATGCGACAAGATCGAAATAATTTTTATAAAGATAAATCATTAGATACTATTGATCATATTATGATTACTTATGGTAATCAATGTAATACTGCATGTCGTATATGTAATCCGAGCAGATCAACATTAATAGAAAAGCAATATATAGATTCGGGTTGGAAATATAACGAAAATATCTGGTCTAAAACAAAAACATGGTATAAAAATATAAATGCAGACATTTTATCATTAATTGGCAACATTCGAAAGATAGCAATAACTGGTGGAGAACCATTTATTAATAGATATTTTTTACAATTATTATTACAACTAAATAAAATTACAACTCCGTTACCATCTATATCTATAACAACCAATGGTTCATTCGAAAAACAACATATAGAATTATTAAAAAAATTTAAACATACTCATATCAATTTTAGTATAGATGGCACCGGAAAAACTTATTATGAATACCTACGTTGGCCTTTAAAATGGAACGACACAATAAACAAAATAAAGCTACTACAAAAATATGATTTCTTATCTTGTCAATTTGATATTGTACCTCATAATTTAAATTTATTAAACATTGCTGATTCTATAAAATGGTTAAAACAAACTACAAATTATGATAGGCGATTTCGAGTAGGATTTTGTTGGTTAAACGGTGCACCATGGTACAAAATAGATAATAGTCCTAAATGGGTAAAAGAAAAAGTAATAAATGATTTAAAACAATTAACACAATTAATACCTGACGAGCAAAAAGAAGTAGATCAATTAATTAATATAATACAGAATAGCAACCAAACTGAAAAATTAGATATTTTCGAAGCTCATGTCAATATGACAGATAAATGGAGAGGTAGTAATACGTGGGATATATTAAAATGGAGGATGCATGACATCTAATATAAAATGGATTTTAGGAGATTTAACGGATCAAATCAAAAAAGGAATTGTAGTAAAATTATCAGGAGGTGCAGATAGTTCAATACTATATTATGCGTTATGCAAAGAAATTGCTGATAACAATTTAAATATACCTGTATATGTGATTACACTTGGTACAGATTGTAAACCAGTATACCCTTTTCTTGCAAGAAAAGTAATTCACTTTACAGGATTAGCAACTGGTATATGGCCGGTAGAACATATAAGTTATCATGAAAAAAGACATACTGCTGATCTTTTAACTCAAATCGATTCTCCAGAATGGAAATATGGAGATGATATATATAGTGCCATGCAAGATTATATATGGTGGCCGTTGGTTTTAGATAATAAAGTTGATGCGTTATTAGGAGGATTAACCGAAAATCCTCCAAAAGAAAAAATGCTTTCATATTTACTTTCAGTAGCAGACGAATTAAATTTAGATGTAGACAATATAAAAGATTATTGTGATCACGGTAATGACCCTTCTAGAAATAATCATAAAAAGAAAGAGTCGATATCTATAGGTACTAAAAGACAATTATATAGACGGCAAATGGTATATGAACAAATAATATTAGATTCAGAAATAGAAAGGAAGAAAGAAATTAAAAAACCTAAAGATTCTGAATTGAACGAAAATATATTTGTATTTCATCCTTTTATTCACTTTGATAAAAGAAAAACTGCCGAAAAATATAAAGAATACGATGTATTAGAAACTTTATTTCCGTTAACTAGTTCTTGTGAAGAAAACAACTTATCGGCAAGGAAGAGAATAAACGAAATTGAATGGGAAGCCTGTGGTATGTGTTGGTTTTGTTATGAAAGAATTTATGGATTTGGAAAGTTATAATGCAAGATTCTATTAATCGAGAATATACAAAGGATTGGTTGCAGTATAAGAGGCCACAACCTATGTATGATAAATCAATCAATAAATTTTATGATGATTTTTATAAAGAAAATCCGGTGCATACACATGACTTGGATAATATTTTTAAGGAAAAATTTATTAATTGGTTGGATAGCCATACATTAAATTCTTTTACTGGTTATGAAAAGTTTAAACATTTAGATATATGTATTGGTTGCACTCAATTTATAGATGACATTTATCAACGATTAGGTCAAGAGAATATAATGATATTTGAAAATGATTACAAATACCATTGGCGGTTAAACAATAATATTAATTATACAACATTAAATACATTGTCGTCAACCAAAGAATTAATAATTGCAATGCCATTTCCCTATGGCGGCGATATGCATCCTAAAATGCAAGACATTTTAGATGGGTGTTATTCTTTAAATATACCTGTACATATTGACGGAGCATGGATAAGTTGTTGTCGTGATATTACATTTAATTTTAATCATCCTGCTATTCATACATTTGCTATCAGCCTAAGTAAAGGTGGATTGGGAGGAAATAGAATAGGTGTTAGATTTAGTAAAAAACGGCCAGAAGGTGCAATAACAATAATGAACGATTTTAATATGAATTGTCAAAGTTTAGTTTCAATGGGTATAAAATTTATTGAGACATTTGGTACTGAATATTTTTGGAAACAGTATGAATCTAAATACAAAACTGTATGTAATGATTTTAATTTATTACCCACAAAAGTTATTCATTTAGCAAAAACGTTAGATGAGACTCCTGTCGGAATTAGGCCTTTATTGCGATGTCTTTAAAACCTTGTATATTACCATGGATTAATTTTGGGACAAATCCGTATGGAAGACCAAGAGCATGTGGATATAGTGACCAAACTATTGTTAAGAAAAATAAAACAATTAAACAAAAAGGAATACAAGAAGCATGGAATAATGATTATTTTAAAACTATTCGTAAAGATTTTTTAGAAGGCAAGTGGCCAAAGAATTGTAACAGATGCGAATATGTAGAAAAGTTAAATGGTGAAAGTAAACGAATACACGAAAATAATTATCATTATGATAACTATACCCATGTTATAGAAAATACAAATTCAGATGGATCCTTAAATACATTTCCTAATTGGTTAGATATAAGGATAGGTACAACATGTAATTTAAAGTGCATTCATTGTGGCACCGGATGTAGTAGCAAATGGAGCGAAGATAAATTATTATTAGACAAATATTCAAACACAATTGATTATAATATAGATAATAAATGGATAGAACATGAAAGTTTTATATGGGATAATATAAAAGAAAATATAGATCAAGTAACTAAATTAAATTTTTTAGGTGGAGAACCTTTTGCTAATAAACAACATAATAAATTTATAGAAGAATTATCCCAAACAAGATATAGTAAAAAAATATGGATTCAATATGTTTCTAATGGACTTTTATTAAATAGAAAATTGTTAGATTGTTTAAATAAATTTAAACAAATAGTTATAAGAATTAGTATTGACGCACCTTATAAAGCGGGGGAGTTTTTTCGATTTCCTTTAAATTGGAATGTATATAAAAACAAATTACAGTTATTAGACGAATATAATTTTGATAAAGCCGTTCAATGGACTTGTAGCAATGTTAGTATGTTTTATATTTTAGATACATATAATTTTATTAAAGATAATTTTTCCGATGAAATGAAATTTCTATTTTGTAATCATGTAGAAGAACCGTTACATATGAGTGCAAAAGTTCTACCAATACAATTAAAAGAAAAAATATATCAAAATATATCTAATTATAATTGGGGCAGAGAAAAAGAAAATATTATGTTTTATGCAAATCATATGATAGATGAAGATTTGTGGTTGACTGAGGGTAAAGTTTTTATGAATTATTTAGATGATTTATCTAAGGCAAGAAATATAGATTGGCATGTTAGTTTAAAAGAAATGAATCTGAACAAATATGATCAAAGGTAAAAGATTAATAACATTTGGATGTAGTTGTACATTTAGCCAAGCATTACCTGATATATATGAATAATAATTCTTTAAAACAAGATAAACTACCTTTCTGTTGGGCACCATGGGTTGCCATTCAGTATGCCTCAATTAGATATGAAGGTGGTATTGCGCCTTGTTGCGAATGGCAAACAGAGGATGTTGGGTGGTTTAGAGGAAATCTCTCAGAATATAAAGATTCAAAGTGGTTAGCAGATGTTAAAAAACAAATGTTAGACCATGATATGGAGAAAATAAATGTATCATGTAAAGAATGTATAACAGACGAAAAAGTTTCAAATCATTCCTCTAGAACATGGATGCACAATAAAGTTCGTAGCAAAGACTGGAATACAGAAGATTTTCAATTTTTAGATTTTCGGCCAGGCAATACATGTAATTTAAAATGTAGAATGTGTAATGCAAGAAACTCAGATCAAATAGCAGATGAAGAAGGAATAACAGTTACTAAAAGAAATGTTGATGATATAATTAATTTAGATTTTTTAAAAATTAAAAACGTAAGAGTAATTGGAGGGGAACCATCTATTGATCCAAAAATACATAATTTTTTAGATTATTTAATAAAAGAAAATTTTTGCTCTAATATAAATTTGCAATTTTCAACAAATTGTACAAATACTAATTCTAAATGGTTGAATCGAATTTCAAAATTTAGACATGTACATATGGATCTTTCAATTGATGCTACTGGTAATATTTTAGAATATTGTCGCAAAGGTGTTTTGTGGCCAATTATTAAAAAAAATATAGAAACATTAAAACAGATGTGTGCATATACATTTCATGTAACAGCAGGAATATATAATTATTCAACTATAGAAAAATGGTTTGATTATTTTTTAGATCAAAAATATGTACATCAATATCCTTTATTTGGACCATCAGAACAAAGTTTACTGGCATTACCAAATGCAATAAAAGAAGAAAAAATAGAATGGTTATCAAAAATAGATCATCCATACGCAAAAGAAGCAATATCTATATTTAATATGTTTGAATTTAATAAGAATCATTATGATCGTTTTGTATGGTATACTAAAAATAAGGATAAAATACGAAATGAATCTGTATTAGATTTAGATCCCATATTTAAAAGAATAATGAATTATGTCTGATATAAGCGGATACGATTTTACAAAGATACCTTTTAAACACTTAGTACGAGTAGGTCAACGTAATATGCTATACAGAGACTTGTTTACTGTCTCTTGGTTGCTTGGCCGCTTTTGTAATTATCATTGCAGTTATTGTTGGGAACATGGAAGGAGTGATGATAAAGACCATAGACCTACAGAGTTATGTCTTAAAACTATTGACAAGATTAAAAAACAAGCAAGAGAACGAGGATTTAATAGTTTTCATTTTAGTCTTTCTGGTGGCGAACCTACTTTGCATCCTGGTTATCTTAAAATACTCAAGTATTTAGGTGATGATATTGAGAATACAAATTATACGTCTGTACATATGACAAGCAACTGTTCACCCGGCATACGTTGGTTTGAAAAATATGTAAAGACTGTAACACCATTTCATCGAGCAAGTATTACATGCAGTTATCATCGTGAGTATAATAGTGAAATAAAACGGCGTAAAATATTAGCAGATAAATTAGAATTATGCCAAGAACATAATGTACAAATTACAATTAATTGTGTAATGGTTCCAGAGTGGTTTTGGAAAATAATGGATGAAGTAATGTATTTTCATGAACGTGGTATTAATGTTACATTAAAGCCACAAAGTGATCCACATGCTAATTTTGTAGTTGAGGGGTATGATGATAAAATGCTTGAGCAATTACACAATGGTATGCCACAACGAGCATATACAGAATATAAAAACAAATATGTTACAAGACCCGAACCAACGTTTTATAAAAGTCCTGATCCTATATATCAAGAAAGTAACAAGGATGTACCGCAACATTTTCAAGTTGAGTTTAGAGACAGAGACGGTGATCCATGGTATATGGATCAAGCAGAACGTTTTAATGCTTTTGAATTTAATAACTTTAAAGGATGGGAATGTAGTAGCGGGTATAGAAGCATAATAATACGGGAACCAGACGGTAGTATAAAACGAAGTTATAGTTGTGACGATGAGCCATTGGGTTATATATATAACGATTTTAAATTATTTGATGAGCCAAAAGTTTGTATTAGCAATAGTTGTGTAAGTTCGGCAGATAGTAAAATACCCAAACGTAAACAAGGAACTAAAATGCCGTTATGGCCAGGAGATAAAACATATGAATAATGTTTTAATTTTATGCCATAGACGTGGATGGAATAAACTCACCAATTTTATATTAGGACTTAAAAAATTAGATTATCGTGTTACTGTTGTATCTGATGAATACCTTACGGGAGACTTTAATCAATTTGGACTTGATAAAGCAGATGAAGTATGTATAAACGAAAATTTTAATGTTGAAGAAATATTACTTCACACACCAACCGCTGATATAATATACTCAATAAGTGAGAATCTACTACCAGTACAGGCCCAATTAGAGAAACACTATGGTTTGAATAATGTATCAGAATATGCCGCTGAAATTTTATCACACAAAGACAAATTTGACACATATTGTAGAGACATTGGACTAGGAAAATATGTACCAGATAGTATTGTTCCCATTACACCATCTGATTTAGATATGTTTGATAATAGGGCGTTTATTATTAAACCAACGATTGGTAATGGAACAAAACGATATGGAACATATAGCGGGTTAGAGTATTATGGGTTTAATAATAAAGTAGATTTTTTAAAGTATTTGAAACTTAATAATTTGGAGAAGTTTTTTGATAACAATGTTGAAGGTTTTATTAAACCAGAGTTTAATAATGTAAAATATAGATTAATTGCACAGGAATTTTTAGATGGAACTAAAGGAAGTCATGCCCCATATACCTACATTGACCATGATAGTGAAGTAAATTTATTATGGTGGTTTAAAATGGAAATGATAAAATCTAAAGACCATACGGAGCGATTTGAAGAGCAAGTCTATAAAGTTTCTTCAATAGAAGGTGACATAGAAGAAGAACTTACTAATAATATATTATATTTTTTAACTACATTAGCAAAAGAGTTACAACTTAAAAACATCTTTACATCAGGACCTGAATTTTTTTCCAATTTAAAAATGTTTGATATAAATCCTAGGCCCGGTAATGGAATGAATATTTGTGATGCTGTTAATGATAATAAAATATGGCCACAAATACTATCAGAGACAAGGGTAGATATTCAAAATCATTATGTGTGGCAACAAGTGCAATTAAAACCTGGAAAAGTTAAAGAGGTGGGTGACACATCATACTTAACACAATATGCGGATGGTCAAAGAACGAGGCCAAAAATCGAACCAGGATCAACAATTCCTGAATTTAGTTTTATTGTTGATCCTGATTTTTGTTTTCCGATAATAACATCAGGAAAAAATAGAGTTGAATTAGGTGAAACTGTAATTAGACAATTACAAGATAGTATTAGTTATTATTAAATTTCACTGCATTGTTATATTTGTTTAACAACTCAGTATCATTTGTTCCATTCGGAACATAAACTACAACACCATCTAGAGCCGTTTGCCATTCTTCTGTATTAACTGCATATAACATTGCCTTCCTTGCTTCGAGGTGGTTACCCAACTCGCCGTTAATTAATAAAATAGCATCAACAAAAGCAAAATCTAATTCACCTTTTGAACTAAAGGCAATACATTTGCCGTCTTTTTCGATCTTACTTTGTTTTGATTGTGTAACAAATACAGTATCGATATCTCCACCCAAAAAACCACGTGCAATATCACCACTTCCACTATAGGGCACTATTGTAAATTTAGCATTAAGTTTTTTACCTAAAGAACTAATAAATCTAGGTACTCCCGTTGATTCACCCCATGTACCAATCTTAATTGTTTTACCACGAAATGCATCAAGAGAATTAAATTTTCTAGAACATAATACAGTTTCATATACTGCGAGTGCAATAATATTATCTTTATTAACTGTTACTATGGGGATTTGTGGATTCCCACCAGGCCATTCTGTACTCCATGCAGTAATGATATTAACCTTACTAAAGTATGACGCTCCTATTATCGGGTTTCCAGCCTGAACATAATTGTGGTTTATTGTTTTACCAAGTATAGTAAGCATGGCATTAAATCCACCCGTTTTACTTCCAGTGTTTATTATAGTAAATGATTCGGCCAATCCGGCATTACCACTAAGTGTAGCAAACATTAAAATTACAAATATAACTAATTTTTTCATATTACCTTTCTTAAGAATGTATAATTATTGTTCTAACTAGGTTATCCCAAAACAAGTCTGTTAAAAAATAACCATAAACTACGGGAATAGTATCCCATTTTCTAATAAAATATCCTACTAATGTTAAACCAACTATGCACATGAACATCCATTCCTTAGTAGGATATATATTTATTGCAATTAAAGTTATAATTAAAATAATTACACAAGTAATATAATTTTTATGTTCCTTTATAACATACGCAACCGTACCTAACAAGTTAAATCCGGCCCAACTTATTACTAAACATATTCCAATTATAACTGGTACAAAATATAAAATGTTTTTGAATGTTTCAATGGATTCTAAACCAAATACAAACCCAGTTGACGATACCAAATAAAACACTAATACTTCACTACCAACAATAGGAATGCCTAGTATAATTAATGGTAGTAAACTACTCAATGCACCACTATTGTTTGCTGACTCTGCGGCCGCAATACACTTTAAGTATGGTGTTCTAAAGAACCGTTTAACTATTGCCGCACTTGCATAACTTCCTAAAATGTTTGTTATGCCAGGTATAAGTCCTGACCAAAACCCTATAAAACTTCCCAATAATGTAGCACCTAAAGTATTCTTTCCCATACCAAATTTAGTAATCTTTTTGGGTTCCGATATTTCTAAGTTGGCAAACTTTAAAAACTCTGGTATTATGAATAATCCTATCATTACTGCATTAAACGGAATGCCTAATGTTAAGTATGGATTACCAAATGTTCCCCAACTTTCAAATGTTAAGTTGTCAAATCCAATTTTCGCTAGTACACCACCAAGTACAAAAAGCAATATGGTTTTTAATATATGTTGTCTTACACTAAAAGTTATTAAAAAGATTGCTATTGATATAATTACAACTTGAAGTGTGCTATTATAAAATCTAAAAACACTATAGATAAAATCATAAAATACTATAAACAATCCAATAGCAAATATAGATCCAATACTACTTGAAATTGCATTACTACTAACTGCTAAATGTCCAAACCCTTTTCTAAAAAATTTGTTACCATATCTTGCAGTAGCAATAGCGGTAGCATCGCCGGGTATACCATATAATATTGCACATATACTATTAGTATAATTGGTTGTGATTAAAACTGCAACATAAAAAAGTAAAATATTAAATGCTGACAACCCTTCAAGTACTGAGTAAAATATGGCAACGGCAACAAAGACTGCCGAGCCAGGTATTATACCTGCTATTCCTCCACTAACAATTCCTAATAAACACCAAAATACAGACTCTATCATTTAACTTTTGCTTGATCTAGCAATGTACTAAACAATTTTTCCTCCCAGTGACCTAAACATATGATCAATAATATCATACCATCCTCTGTTGAAAAAACACTATGTCGCTTACTTACATTACAATACCAAAGAGATCCGTTGTTTTTGTTTATTATTTTATCATCATAAATCCATTTAAATTGGTATTCATTTGCATTAACTAAACCAATTAATCGAATTTCATCATTTGCATAATTTCCGGCCTGGGCAACATCAAAATGATCAGGAAAAAATCCGCCGCGATCTATTCGTAAAAAATGAGATCGTGTTAACCACGGTTTGAATGGTTCTAATATTGTTTGAAGTTCTTCACTTTGTTTGTATACTTCGGTAGGTACATTTAAATCTATATTTTGAACTTTTTTGCCAGTTTGAAGTTCATAGTCTCTAAGGCTAGTTAAGTCAGGTATTCCACTAAGTCCACCATCAATACTGGTAACACTTAACCCAAATCTATTATTGGGTTTTTTGGGATTATATGGTTTCCAGTCATCTTTGAACTGTTCTATTTCTTTTAACAGTTTCTTAGCATTAAAATTTTGAAGTTCTTGCCAATCAGACATCATACTAAGTCTGACTAGAGCTTTATCACTAGAGTTCATTTTTCTATTATGTTTTTCCATTTTAATATTGTTCTAATAAGTTACTAATATTTATTCATGTTTATGCATTAATTTCTATATTTGACGATATTGTTATCCGAAAGTCTTCGGATGTTTGCAATGGTATATCATGTTGCATAGCGGCCGGAAAAATAAACATATCGTCTTCCTCCGCTTCCGGAATAAAATTAACAACAGGCAATGCAAAATTCCAAGGCCTTTTGCATATTGAGCAAGAAACGAACCTTGCCGAGGTGATTATCGGTCAGTAGTTATCTGCGCCTCCTCACTATCTCAACACCCTAATTTTTCTTTAAACTCCGTTAACTCTCGCTTGGTTAAGCCAAACTTTTTGCACAACAACTTTTCTGCTTCTTTAATACTCTCAGGAGAAGCATCGTCTTGGTCAAACCAATCTGTAACATATTCGTCCCATTCATCAATAAAATCACCAAACATTGCTTTAGCAAGGTTAGTCTCCATGCGACTTAATCGTACGCCTTGTTGCTTATAGTCCTCAAAAGCTTCGCATATAGACGGATATAAAGGCTTTACGAGGCCATACATTGCCTTAGCAAACTCCTGTATCTCCCATTGTGCATGAGCATCCATACGTAACCAAGCCATATGTAAGAAGTTTTTAATGTTACATTTCCAATATGCTTCCGTGTAATTGGACACAGGTAATACAGCTCTTGCCGTTTCACGAGCTACATCAACTTCTAATAGTTCTTCATACTTCTTATAGGCAGTTTTATGAACACTATCCATCATCCATGATAATTTGCCATGTATTTCGTCTAGTGAGTCTTTTCTACCTTGCATATTTGTTTTACTTTGCTTCTCAAATGTTTCTGGCATATAAAACTCATCTGTCATAACAGAATAACGACCGCTATATTCATTTACCTGGGCTGTTCTGTGACGTATAAGCTGACGCATTACAAAGATAGGCAAGCGGATATGAAACTTTACTTCGCACATTTCAAATGGTGTTGTATGCTCATGTCGCATTAGATAACGTATGAGTCCGCGGTCTTCTTGTACCTTTTTAGTACCTGTACCATATGATACACGAGCGGCTTGCACAACTGCATCATCTGAACCCATCCAATCAATGAGTCCTACAAAGCCTTTGTCTAAAACCTGTACATATCTTTCGTCGTTTTTATCTATTTCATTTAGGGTTGTCATCTTTAAATTGTGTTGCTAATAGTTCGCCTACATATTTGTAAACAAGAGTTTTAAGTTTTGTTGTGTCTACAACAATATCAATATCCACTACCATATCTCTATACTTACGAATTTCGTCATCTTCGAAAATATCTTCAGTAGTATTGATTTGGGTTAATCCTTCTTTGTCGATATTTAATGTGGTGCTGTTATTCAGATGGATAGAGATTTTCTCAATGAATCTAACTGGAATAGTTTCCATACTAACATCATTGAGAAGTTCCTCAAATGCGGGATCGTGTTTGCCCTTCGGCACTACACGAGGCATGGTTACTCCTTAGCTTTTTTAGCCGGAGATTTCTTAGCACGTTTCGGCTTGTCTTCTTTTGGTTTTAAATTTGGTGCAACATTGTATGCCTGTTCTCGTAATCGATTTACTTCTTTTTCATATGTAAGTGCCTGGTTAAGAAGATTTTTTGCTAGTTGTCGGTCACCTAAAGCAGAACCGGTACCTGAGGTATCAGCTTGTTCGGGAACAGTTACTGGTGGAACGGTCGCTACTTCCGCTGGTGCATTTTCTTTTTTAATAGCGTCAAGGTGTTCGTTCAATTCTGTTAAACTAATAACTTGATTTGGTGCTGGTAACATCGTTATATCATCGGTAGGCATTTTTTTTAATCTACCTTGACCATGTAACCATGATAACATATTTTCTCCAGAACTTAATGGAGTTCTAGCCGCATATGTTGCAAATTCCAATTCATTTTGAGCACTTACAGATTCAACCCCATTAATGATATCTGCATGATATCTATCAGGTAACTGATCTGTAGCAACGATAAGGCAACTATCCGGTTCATCCGGAACTTGTCTAAATACAACAAGACATCGTTGACTTGTTGATTTTATTTTTCCTACATGTCTATGAAAAGCCATAATTATTTCTTAGTTTTTTTCTCTGGTTCTGAAGCAGGTGTTTGAGGTGCCGGAGGTGTTTGCGGACTACCTGTCTCAGTCGGAGCTTGTTGTTCTTCTTGTTGCTTTTGGACTTCTTCTAGAAACTCAGTAATTTTTTCATAAAGAGCTCCAGTGGTGCTAAGTTCTGCACCTCTAAATGCCCCCCTAGAGGAAGCAGTATCTATAATTTGTTGCATTGTTGACAAATCTTGCAATGTTAATTGAGCCATTTTTCTCCTTTATTTTAAATGCTAACTTTATTTATTTATCCTTAAACTACGTACTTAACTTCAATTCCGCTAATTTATGTAAAAAAAGATCTTTGTCAGTTGGTAATTCAAACCAAATTTGATATGTATTTTCTGTATTGCCACTAGTAGACCAATTATATGTACCATCTATATTATCTAGATAATACATGCCCTGGATTTCTTCTAAATTTAATTTGTTCCATGGTGCAACAGATGAAAAGACAAGGATTATTCTATTACGCATCATACGCAATAAAAGATCCTTGTCTAGTAGTTCTAAATCTCTTCTAGTTAAACTCGGATTCTGTTGTATCTGCAAATCTCTCTATGCCGCTTTCTTAATCTTTTTTGGCTCTTCGTAATGTACTGTAATACCGAATGGTGCTACAGTATTTTGATTACCATGTATAAGAAATACAGTATCGCAATATTGAGCATCACCCCACTTACCACAAGGGTAACCATCAGTAAATAAGATAAATTGTTTTGGTTCAATGTCGTTCTCCTTCATGAACTTCCAGTTGCACTCAAAATCTGTGCCACCACCTCCAGTGGTCTGGTAATCATCTATTTCATCAACGTTCTCTGGAGTAAATTCTTTCATTCCATAAACGTCAGTATCAAAACACCATACTCGGAGAATGTAATCAGTAAATTGATTCATTATGCCTTTAACTTCGCCTAAGAAGTCTTTTGCTTGGGCATTGCTAATAGACCCGCTCATATCAATTGAACAATCAACTTCAAGTTTCTGTGCATTATTCATACCTGGTATAATGCAGTTTGTTGAGTGTGATTTGCGTGAAGGTCTCATAAAAGTAAAATCTTCTTTAAGGCTTGACTCGCATTGTGTTCTAAGTAATGTTCTCCAATCAACTACTGGCTCTGTCCATTCTTTAATCATTCGCTTAATACCTGCAGGAGTATTACCTGCTCCTGCTTGTTCTGCGGATTCTATAATTGCTTCTTTGAGTTCATCTTTGAATTGCTTGCGTTCATCATCGGACATCTTACCGAACGTTTCTTCAAGTTGTTTTTGAACTGACTTGCCGGAACCTTGTCCACCGTCTGAGTCTGCATCTCCACTATTGCCTGCTTTGTCGCCTTCACCATCTTTTCCGTCAGCATCAAAATGAACATCTAATGTTTGTTTATTGTTACAATTTTCTTTAATGAGTAAATCGTAAATTTCTTCTGATACCATTCCGTGGTATTTGTAATCAAGTAAAATAGGAACAGTAGTAATCTTTTCGCCTACACTCTCTTCAACAAGTAACAGGTTAATTACATAGTCACCTGCCATATTATAAATTTGGGGATTGCGATCTTCTCTACGATCAAAATGATCAAAAACACAATGGAGCACTTCGTGTCCACAAAGGAATAAAAGTTCTGAATCGCTTAATGCTTTAACAAATGCTGGATTGTAAAAAAAGCGCCTGCCGTCTGTGCCTGCCGTAGGTACAATGTAAGTAGGAATTAATTCAAGTCTTGTAGCAAGATTACCAAAGAATGGTTTGTTAAGAAGCAGTCTAACTCTTGACAGCGTCAACCTTTCTCTTTGTTTTTCTTCCTCTTCTGGCTCCAGCGGAGTAAGATCGGGCATAGAAACAACATCGGAATTTTTAGTAAAAGTTCCACCTTCTGCGTTTGGTTGGTAGTGCATTAGTTTGTTCTTTTGCATATTGTATCCTTTGTTTAATTTCTTATTCTTCATACTACTATTATACTATCTAATGTATTTAATGTCAACCACTAAATTGCAATTTTGCNAGTACACAAAGTACCGGATCTTTAATAATAATTANGTCTGGTTCACTGCGAAAAGCACCATATCTTACAACATAATCAAGTTTAGATANTCCTCGTTCACGNAACCATAAACATATTTTTAATTGCTTAATTCTTTTTGCTGGTATAAATTGATTGGCGTTTAATGCTTTTTTGGACCATTCTTTTTTATATTCTTGTATTTGTAGTGGAGTAGGAAGGTCGGTACCAAAAAGTTCTTTAGCCTTTTCACCGTATATTCTTTTAATCTGTTCTGGAGTTCTGTTGTATCTATCTTTCATATTAGCTCATAGAAAAAGGTGCAGGACGATTTTGTATGCCCTGCACCCTTTGTAAGTTGATTAGGCGTCTATAATCAACTTACCATATTTGTCAAAGAAGTCACCAAAGTTTTTCATCTTAGTATGATCGAATGGTAATTTGTAACTTTTAAGAGCTGTTCTTGCTCCAAAAATTACCATCTCAGTACTAAAGTTTGCCATCATAAAACCTAAAAAGTTCTCTGCCATTTCGTGCCATTCTTTGTGTTTACCTTTAGTCTTCATTGGTTCAAAGGCTTCTTTAAGTTCGTAACACATACCAGTTGTCAGTGCATACTGTCCGGAACTTTCAATGTCATTCTCAACTTCAGTTACGTTGCCTGCAAGTATATCGGACGGATTAGGAAGGTTGCTTCTCATATTGCGATGTGTTTGGAACTTAATTGCAACACCTTCACCAACACAACCTGAAACCATATCAGTTTCAAGATGTTGTTCAAGTACATCTTCCTGATCATCGTACATCANTTCACTTACAAAAGACCAGCTTCTNGGAGTTGCAAAAGACCTGCTATCTGCCTGCGGATTAAAATCATACAANTCTTTCTTTTGGAAGCTCAAATATCCAACTACATCTGGATGGATTTGATTATCAATTGCCCAATCTCTCCAAACTTCAAAATCAACACGGAGTTCCAAGTGGACGAATCTGTTTGCTAGTGGCTTAGGCATTCTGTAAGTTACGCCCTTATCAGTTTCCCTGTTTCCTGCGGCAATAATCAGTACGTTCTTTGGAAGTACATACTGCCCAACACGCCTGTTAAGGATCAATTGGTAAGCCGCCGCTTGCACACTTGGTGCCGCACCGTTAAGTTCATCTAAAAATATAATTGCAGTGGATTTAGGATCGGTAGGAAATTCTGCTGGAACTGACCATTCCATGTTGCCAGATTTGGCATTGTAATAAGGCATACCTTTAATATCAGTAGGCTCCCAAAGTGGAAGTCTAATATCAATTAAGTCTCTATCAAGTTCGGTAGCAATTTGTTGAACTAAATCGCTTTTACCTATGCCTGGTGCTCCCCAAAGCATAAGTGGACGTTGCTTCCGAAATGCTTTTAGGATTACCCTTTTTGCTTCGTTTATGTTTACTGTTCTGCCTTCTGTTACTTGTACACTCATCTGACGCCTCTCGTTTGAGTTAATATTAATTTATTTAATATAACTATTATACTACCTACAATATAAAAAGTCAACCATTATTTTAACTTTTTTTACTTATTTGCTTGCTTTTTCTAATTTTTTATAGTGTAAAGGTAGATCAAACAAGGAGTTTGGCATGTTTTGCATGTTATTACAATGGGGCATATTTGAACAAACTAATAATTTTGTAGGAGGAGGCATAGGAAGTGTCATATCAAATATCTTACCTGTTTTCATAAGTTCTGCTCTTTTTTTAGAAGATTCACGTTCTGGCTTTGCGTTGATTTCGTTCATCATATTACCACAAATTTCACAATAACATTCAGGATGTTTTGCATGAATTTCTAATTCGTATAATTTATATTCTATTTCTTTTAAAACTTCTGGAAATAGAAGGTGTTTTATTGGTCGTTGAATACCTAAGTATCTATTTTCAGATAACTGATACATAACTATGCGTCGGTGATTATTTTGTCCATCGGCCATGTTAGGTCCAAGAAGTGGCAACCAATCACCATTTTCTCTGTTTATGCCAGATATAATTCTTATATAATATTCTGGTTTTTTATCTGCTAATTTTTGTAAAAGTTGTTCTTGAGGAGAGGTAGAATAAACTGCTTTTTGCCACACGTATTCATTTCCGATACCATATAAACCTACTTTCTGCATAGCCTTATCAAGATTTCGTACTTTATGCACATCATCTATCATCTGAGCATCATATGGTGCATTCATCATATATCTGGCTCTTTCTGTATCATTTTTAAAAACAGGATTTAAAAGGAAGTAACCGAGACTTTTAAGAAGAGTGTTTATATCATCAAATACTGGATGTTTTTCTATGCCCATGCAATATTTATTGCATTTTGTATTAATTTTTTGGAAAGGATGANTTTAAAGGAAANCCGTCTTTTAGATTTGCTATAAGTTCNTTTTTACATTTTTTAGAGCATACAAACACAATGCCTTTAGAACAATTAAACATTTTACTGACATCTATTGTGTCAGTAATACCAGATCGTTTGCAGTTTGTACAAATCATATGTTTTGTGTGTGTTTACATTCAGGATAATTTGAACAGCCAAGGAATTGATTTTTGGTACGTTTTGCAGTTCGCTTAACTAATAAACTTTGACAAGTAGGACAAACATTGTTTCTAGTTGATACATATTGCCACATTTCTCGTGCCCTTGCTCGCATATTTACTAAAGCATTTTGAGTACGATTAACTCGTTTCTCTACTTTTACAGGACGTTTTTTAAACAAATCATATAATGTAACACGGATTGCATCTTGGCCGGAATTGCGTGTAGTATTAGTTCGTCTGTCAATTGAGGAATAAATTCGTATTGAGTAACGAAAGTCTTCTCCACGAAGTGCTTGCATCATGTCTTCTGGATTGTGATGTTTTACTACTCGTTCATAAATATATTCTTCTGCGTATCCGCCTCTAGGATTGCTTACTTCTCTGTTAGGATTTACACAAGTAAATCCCATTTCATTTTCGATTTCTTTTTTGAATTCGTCTAGTTTGATTTCGACATATGTTCCCATTGATATTTTCTTGAAAGTGTTAAACTATTATACATTCAATTTTGACGGATGTCAATTGAAATTTTTCTTCCCTTAACTTCTATGATGGGTAAGTACCAGAGTAAGTAGCTCCACTATTTCCACTAGTTAAGATTGCTCCACCAGCTTGATCTTGGATGATAAGTTTGTTGCCTGGTCCTGTTGTTGGTTTAATTAATAAATTTGCCATTATTCTGTTCATTATTGCTGTCCATACCATAGTGTCCATTCAATTTTTGTATTCTCCATTTGCTATACTGCAAACATGCAGTTTTTGCACGGCAGGTTGACGTTCAGAATTTCTTCCTTCCAGTTTTCTGTAGGCTTTATTCCTATCGCGTCAGGTATGCCATGGGCAGTACAACATCCGTAAATAAGACCTTGAAAAAATGACGCTCTTCCCCCGAGACCCCTGCTACAAACACCGCCACCCACAAACAATTCTATGTGTTGAGGAGTATACCACTGGAAAGCGGTGCTTGTATTTTTTGAATAGTTTTCCATGAAACTTATGTCTTCCATATTACTAGGACATCCGGGAAACGTATGTTCTCCATAATGTGTGGCTATTATATCATCGTAATTTAAAAAAGCTTCTGGCGTTCTTGTAAAACCAAAACCATTTGTTTCTATAGAGAGTCTTGCGTTTGGAAATATTTCCCTGATTTTGTCAGAAAACTCAACAAATTGCTTGTGAATAGACGGTTCTCCTCCGGTAATGGTTATTTGCTCCAATGTTTGGAAATGTTTAGAGTATTCTATTATTTTCTCCAGAGGAATATCGCCTCCCCGTTTGTTACCTGCGCGTGTGTCGTAGCAACATAGTGGGCAACTTCTGTTGCATGTTGTGGTAATAGAGAAATTTATTTCTGTTATTTTCCGATTTGACATCATACTCTTAAATATATTATTAGCTAAAGTTTTGTCCTACTGTTTCTCCATACCATGTAGTTCCTTGATCATAAGTAATATATGTAAATCTAAATTAAAGAATTTCATTGTAATGCTGTTTTGAGAGCTAGAATATGTTCTTCTACGGTCTGCTCATTCTCATCAAAAACTTGACCAACAAATTCGTAATCTTTTCTAGAAGTGGGGAAAGGTTTTCCTTCATAAAACCCATCATGAATCATGGCGTTATTTTTTATAAGCGGCATCACTACTTCTGCTAAGAATTCATAATCTGTACCATATGAATCTCTCTTATTGGAATTATTGATAAGATCTTTGATATTTGAAATAACATCTTTTTTGCATCCCCACATGCCACCCAATATTGGATATTTGTGCCATGGATGATCTCTCATTATGTGGAAACCTTTATCGCTCTTTAGCCATTCATCGACGGCGGCTTTTTCTCTTTCATTGAGGCGGGAATCAACGTCGCGACTAATCATAGCATCGACACCGCTTTCCGATGCTGGTTCAAATCTCCAATACATTCCCGTCCAATCACCAAACTCACTCTTTTCAACCACCTCTACATTATCAAATGATTTAAGTTTATGAACATATCCGAAAGGAACACTAGAGGCTACATAATAGCGACATATCCAATCCGGATAAACCTCTTTAGCCAATTCAGCATTCCTAATTGCACCAACGAGATATTTTAAAGAAGTCCCCCAAAGAGAAAAAGTTATTAGTTTCAATCAGCAACCTCCATGTCAGCATCAATGTTTGAGTATTTTTCATAGATTTCTTTCTCTTCTTCCTGCTTCCAATCGAAATTATCAGGATTTGTTGAAATACCTTTGGGGTTGAAATAATACAAACCCAAAACATCATTTATTTTTTTAAATTTACTTCCGTTTGATGCAGCGCGGAGCCACATTTCCCAATCACCAGCAGACTTATATTTTTCATCAAAAAGTCCATTATCCTCATGAATAGATTTTTTCCACATCGGACTAGCATGCGGCATATTTACCATCTTTAGTTGATCTTTCTCCCTTCGTATCCTCGGGTTGTGCCTCTTTCCGTTTGAACTGTTGTTTTCAAACGTTTCGTTTGGATTATCTGTGATCAGCATATCCGCATAAACCAAATCAATATCTGAATTTAGATATAACTCTCTTGCGTGTTTTTCCAAAGAATTGATGGCCTTTCTATCATCTAGATTAGCATTCGTTATATAATCCCCAGTCACAAATTCTAGAGCATAATTCCAAGTGCCATAAATACCCGGATCTTCATCCAGCTTTTTATAAATAATATTATTGTGTTTTTCAAGATATTCGTTGATCACCCCCTCTTCACTTCCAGGAGAATTCGCATTTATAAGAATCAACTCACACCTGTCAAATATAGTTTGCCTTGTGATATCTTCTAAAAATGGACGAATAAATTCATCACCATCATAAACAGAAGTTATAATAGAAATCTTTGGAAGCTCACCCTTTGGTACCTTTTTGGTCGTCTCGCTACCCGGTAATATTACTTTGATTGCCATGCCAGAATCGCGCCTCCTCGCGTTTCGTGCCATTCGGGATAAGTATTCACACTCCAACCCCTTTCTGTGAATAAGCCCGGCACCGGTCCCCATAAGTGTTGTTCGTATGGCTGAGGGCTGCCGTCCGCATCGAACGGGGCCTGCGGAATGTAGCCCATTGTGGTCCAAACGACCGCCAACTTGCTGGCTACCCGCTCCATCTCATTCAGCAGGGCCACGCTCTTGTCCTGCGGAAAATGTTCCAACAAGTCGATGGCCAGCACCCCGGCAAAAGAGCCATCGGGGCAGCCCTCGAGATAGCCCAACCCCTCGGCCAGCACCGGCTCAAAGTTCGGAATCCCGCCGGCCTTCGCCTTGCGTATCCCACGCTCCAGTGCCTCGGGCCAGACTTCGACCCCCACGTGACGGGTCACACCGGGCAGGCCGGCCGTGTGCCAGCAATCCCGGCAACCCAAGTCGAGAATGGAACCGATTGAGCCGTTAGCGGGCCAGATGGACAGCAGCGCGTCACGCATACCAGTTCTCCAGTCTTTCGCCGTGACAAAACTGCCCATTCGTTATCTCCCAGGTGACAGGCAAGTCGCCCGGTAGCCCTGCGGCTATCATCATTCGCGCCGCTTGCTCGAAATTCTTAGCAGCACGACGATCTAATGTAAGAACATATATTTTCATTGTTGCATCGCGTGGCTTCTCGCTTTTTTAAATTGTTTCATTAAATCAAATGCCTTTTCTTTTCGTGACTTCAATCTGTGTGTGGGGCCAAATAATACATCTTCCATTTTTTTGTATACATCATCTCTCTTAAAAATGTCATCCCACGCTGTATATTGATTTTTACCGGTCCATCCTATATTGTGAATAAACTTTTGTTTTATTTCAGGATGTAAAAAAGTTTGTGTAGGATCGGATTGAATTCCTCCGTTTCCGTGTACTTCATTTAAATTTACAAAGTCTAAATTAGTTTGTAATAATGTTTTAAAAATAACAAATCCATCAAACGGTTCTCCCATTTGTATAATATTATCTATATCATATAATTTACGAAATGCATTATTAAATATTTTAGTATCCTTATGTTTTCTATCAAAAATTAAAATACCACTTTCAATATGATTTAAATCTTTAGCGTTTTCAACCTGACATGCTAAAAACTTTTTATTTAATATATTTTCAGGAAAGTTATCATATTCGGTATTATTAAATATACAATCGCCATCTAGCCATATTACATATTGATCACCATTATAATTTAATGCATAATTAATTACAAATGCTTTATGACTAAATCTAATAGTCATTGTTTTAACATAATCTGTATGATTAGATTTGTTTAAAAATTCTTCAACCCATTCTTTATGATTGGGAATATTATAAAAATTTTCCCATAATAGATTGGGTCTATGTATATCAGGTTTAAAATCTTGATAATATATTTTTGCTTTAAATTTATTATAATAATTTGATATTTTTAAAAACGATTTGATCCAATCCTTGCCATATAGTTCGTAACCGTTTTTATTAAAAGAAGTTACAAATAAAATATTATTACTTTTTTCTCGTTCTTTAGTTAGAATAATTTCTTCTTTTCTCCAAGAAAGATATTCGTCACTACCGTTCAAACTTGATCCAAAATGAATTAAAATTCTTTGTTTTCTTAATTCTCGATCATTTAAAAATTGAACATTATCTGCTTTATAATCTGTCTCTATTATATTATAATATTCTCTAACACTTTCATGCAGACTATGCATACCAAACGATATAGCATTTTTATCTATTATATTTTTTGCTTCTTCTATCATTTTATCTAATGTTATTTTTAATACAGGATGTTTTTCTTTTGCTCCAAAAAAATAGTTCGATATATTATCACGTTCAACCATAAAAACAGCATCAATGTTTCTGTCAATAAATTCATGTATAGGTTTTTTACAAATAATATCTAAATCTGCATAATAACCTCCATATTCATGTATTACTGCTATTCGCCATAAATCTGCTCGCATAATATTTAGAGGTAATAATGTGTATATATTAAATATTTCTGATCCTAATGTATCTAAAATAAACTTAGAACATTCGTTATCGTCCATAAAGTTGTATTCTAAATTTGGATTAGTATCATGCCACGATGCTATGTGAAAATGTAATTCTTTAGGAGTATCATATGTTTTCCATGATCTCCAAAGTTTTGTGCCTATAGTACTGGTTATTTCGGTGGCTGCGGGATATAGTTGATCTTTTCTAGCAGTCAGAAATGTCATTTTTAATCTCGTTAATTTCTGAACTTGTCACAGTAGGTGAATAATAATACGCCACGTTAGTAGATGAGACATAAATATCACCATCTTTAAATGTTGTTCCGGAATCATGATTAATAATTTTTCGATCTATTATCGTTGAACGAGAATCGGAATCATTAACACTTCCACTCATGTATTATCTCCAAACCTTTGCAATTGTGATTGTGAAATTCTGATCACATTACATCTTTATTATTATTGACTTGTATTCTATTCCATTCATCTTCATCCCAATAAGATACTATATATTCATCGTCAGCAACCGTATTGTCGTGGTCTTTTTCTACCGTTTTTATTTTTATTAAAGACCAATCTTTTACTCTGTCGTCTTCAATATTATCATTTGTTGTATATTGCATTATTTTCATTATGTCCTTTCTATTAGGCTAAATCACTAGCATTTGTTATATATCCAAAACTACCAGATGTTGTTGCGAGGTAAGTTGAGTTAGTGGTACCATCTCCTAATTGACCATCGGAATTCCAACCCACACTCTTACAAGTACCATCAGATAGTAAGAACATAGAATGATAACCTCCACCTGCAATAGCTGTACATCCAGTAATACTTGATACTGCTACTGGAGTTGGGCTCATGGCATCATGGAAATCTTCTTTTCCTAATTGTCCGCGCCAATTAAAACCCACACATTTAGCAGTACCATCAGATAGTAAGAACATAGAATGATAAGCTCCACACCCAATAGCTGTGCAACCACTAACAGTTGGTACTGCTACTGGAGTTAGTCTGTTCCAAGCGGTACCATCTCCTAATTGTCCTTGGTTATTCAAACCCGTGCTCTTAACAGTACCATCAGATAGTAAGAACATAGAATGATAATCTCCAGCTGCAATAGCTGTACATCCAGTAACACTTGATACTGCTACTGGAGTTGATCTAGAAGTAGTGGTACCATCTCCTAATGGGCCCATGTTATTCCAACCCGTGCTCTTAACAGTACCATCAGATAGTAAGAATAAAGAATGATAAAATCCACTCCGGATACCTGTGCAACCACTAACACTTGATACTGCTACTGAAGTTAATCTATTAGTATTGGTACCATCTCCTAATTGACCATCGGAATTATAACCCACACTCTTAACAGTAGCATCAGATAGTAAGAATAAAGAATGCCTATCTCCACCTGCAATAGCTGTACATCCAGTAATACCAGATACTGCTACTGGAGTTGATCTATTAGTATTGGTACCATCGCATAATTGTCCGTAGTTATTATAACCCACACTCTTAACAGTACCATCAGATAGTAAGAACATAGAATGAGATTCTCCAGATGCAATAGCTGTACATCCAGTAATACCAGATACTGCTACTGGAGTTGATCTATTAGTATTGGTACCATCTCCTAATTGTCCGAAGGTATTCTTACCCACACTCTTAACAGTACCATCAGATAGTAAGAATAAAGAATGCGTATCTCCACCTGCAATACTTGTAGCCCCATCACCTTGGAGTTGTCCCAATGCTATCCAGCCAATACCCTCTGAAGAGGGGTACCTTGCCGCAGAAGATGAATAATAATAAGCTATGTTAGTAGATGAAACATAAATATCACCATCTTTAAATGTTGTTCCGGAATCATGAGTGACTGCAGCTGGATTTGCAAATGGCCCCCATTCTGTTCCATCATGACCTTCAAATTTACTAGTAGATTCATTGAACCTTATTATACCTGCAATTCCTACTAATTCTTGAGTTGGTATTGCATTTGTCACATCATTAGAAGTTTGAGTGGTCATTTGCCATACATCGCCGGCGGTGTGCCCAGTAGTAGCATTAAATTTAATAGTTATTCCGTTATCTAGGTCTTGTTTAAATCCTGTAATCGAAATCCCTGTTGCTTCAGTTGTTGAGAAGTTATCCTTTGACCAAGCAAATTCATCAGGTGTGCCTGTGCTGGTAATTTTCACATAATATGTAGTAGGACCACCTGAACCTGTAAATGGTCCGGCAAATGTAGCATCGTTTAATCCGGATCCGGTAGTTTGAGATGTTGTACCTATTGTAGAAGCTAACTTAGGTACTTGAAGCCAGTCTCCGTCTACATCTAAATTACCGTTAATTATTACACAACCTTTTTGAGATCCATACTCTGAAGATACTGAAGTAAGGTCAGGAGTAATTAAATTATCCGATATTAAAATCTGATCAACAAGTAAAGAACTAAATGATGCTCCGCTAGTTGAGGTTATTACACTATTTGAACTTGTTATTGTTGCATCACCAATTTTAATATTATCGCTAAAATGTCCTTCATAAAATCTTTTACTTGTAGAACCTATATCATAAACTCCATCTATAGATGGTAAAATATCTACATTAACTGCACTTAAATTCGAACCTGCAGAAACTCCGCCCAGTTGTTCCCAAGCAGACCCATTGTAAATTTTAACTAAATTAGACGTACTGTCATAATACAGTTCTCCTTCTGCTGGTGATCCGGGTGCAGAACCAGGTGCAAGTTTTATTGATGCTATTCCAGAATCAGCAGTAGTCAGGACGGCTCCGCCTGCCTGGTCTTGGAGAATTAATTTATTTCCAGCGACTGCAGAAGGTTTAATTATTAAGTCTGCCATTTTTGTTCCTAAGAATTATTAATAGTATTTATATAATTATGGAGGTGGGTTTATTATTCCGGTTTTGGGTATTTGGCTTTTACTGGTTCAAGCATGTCAGTTTTCCATGCATCAATACCATCATCTGCTATTTTTTCTAGCTGAGTACCCCAATCTGGGTATTCTGCTTGGCGATTGCGAGCATATTCTTGGGCATCGTATTCGGCTTGTAGACGTGTCTTTTCAACCTCTATTTCTTCTAAAGTTACTGGTGCTATTTTAGGGTTATTCCAAATTATTGTTTCACCATCGTCAGGATTAGCTGTCGTTGAAACACCTCCTTCAAAGTCTGGTACTAACGAGTTAATAGCATCTATAGTGGTAATAGTCATAATTATCCTTTCTTATTTATTGTGCGATTTCTTGTAATATCCAATTTGTTTCTGATGACCACTCATTTGAGTTAAAATTGTGCCTAGTACTCCATTGTTTTAGATATAATTTATATGTTACTTCTGTTGCATTGTGTGTAGGAGAGTCCAACCAAGAATAGTGATTTTTGAATGTGACTTGCCCGATAGTAGAAAGGGTCCCCATATGTAGATAAGCATTTATTTCTGTGCTTCCATCATTAAATTCATACGTAGGACTTCCTACGGCTGGGTAACCACCACCGTTTATATCCCGAAAAATTGCTACTGCTCCTCCACCATCAGTAAAAGAGGCATTAATGCAGACGGACAGTGGTATACTAAACTGTACCAAGATTTTACTGCTGGTTTTTATAGGTGTAATAGCACAAGTATTTTGTGTGGGTGTCCAAGTTTGACCTGTCATAGTTGTTGAACCTTGATGATCATTCTTAGTAACAGTTTGTATCACATGACCCGTAGGCCAAGTTAGTGCTGAATTAGTAAGGTTCCCAGCAGTTACAGTTCCGAGATTATTTGCTGATCCTGACAAGGTTGTGTTTCCTGTAACTCCTAATGTTGATGAAGCAGTTACCGCACCTGTAACTCCTAGTGTTCCAGCCGCAGTTAAATTACCGCCTGTACTAACACTAAGTGCATCAACAGTACCATCTTGATTCTGAATTTTTAATACACCTCCGGTGCTGGGTTTTAGTATTAAATTTGCCATAAAGTTTTATTCCTCATATAACCATTGGGCGATTTCACTGAATTGATTAGTAGACTGTTCCATCAATGAACCACCTTCTAGAACACCTGTTCCACCAGTACTAGTTATTGTTCTTGCTGTTGCATCCGGCTGAACAGTAACATCAGTTCCTGGTTTAGTAAAATTAGTCAAAACAATATTCTCATTAACGGTTACATCTCCNGTAAGGGTAAATGTGTTACCAACAATCATTTCATGTGTAGAATATGTTCCTGTAAGATCCCTGGCATCAGTTTGTACTATACTTTGTGGTACTAAATTCGCTAATTCATCACCTGACGATACATAGTCTGCCAAAAGTCTGGCGTTGCTCATATTCTACTCCGCTTACAGTATTTATAGTATTTATTTGATTATGGGGTTGGGTTTATTATTCCGGTTTTGGGTATTTGGCTTTGATTGCATCGATTGCATCTATGTGAGTTGTAGTGCCATTCTTAGTATCATCAGAAATTAATTCAAATTGGTTTAGGGCATCATATTCTACTTTTCTACTGCGAGCATATGCTTGGGCATCGTATTCTGTTTGCAAACGAACTACTTCAGCATCAATTTCTGCTTCAGAGGGTGGTGTCTGTCCATCATGGTAGTGCATACTACCATCAGATTGACTACTTATTGCTCCACCAACTAAAGAATGTATTGCTGTAAATTTATCGGGTCTCATACCATTATCTCCTGTATGCGTATATGATTTGTGCCATTGCCATGACCTAAATAGCCAGTTCCTCCACTGACCCCCCACCACAACCTAAAATAATAAGGCGTTCCTCCAGTATATGATGTAAGGTTGGGGGGAGTATTTGCTTCTTGATTCCCATCAGATTCAGAGTTGAACATCCACCAATGGGTGAAAGCATCATTAGTCGATTCTACATGAGTATAAGAACCAGTAAATAACATATCATTTAGATCATAGCTTGTGTCATTAGCAGAAGTCATAGCACATCTAACAATAATATTGTTACCCTGAGCTTGGGAAAAACTGGTATAAAAGTTAACGAGTAGCCATGACCCCCCTGCACCAGAACTTTTTTTTGGAGTGTAAGTACCATGCATTCCAGAATCTATAAGTGTGCTACTGGTGCTAGATGTAGAAATATGAGAACCCACAAGTTTGTCATAATGTATTATTTTATTGCTAATTGTATGTCCTGACGGAAAAGTAAGTCCAGTTCCAATCGTTCCAGTTACTGCACTTCCTATAACCCCTGAAGCAACTGTACCAAGTCTCGTGATATTATCCTGTACTCCATTATCTAATGTTACAGTTCCACCTNACTCTGATGCTACTGTTACGCCATTTAATTTAAAGTTCGCCATGTAAATATTTATCCTATTATGTTAAATGATCCGTTTGCACCGGTATCTATATCTCCGGTAACATTAAGTTCGGTCATAATATTTAAATTACCATTAACTGTTACGTTTGGTATAGTAACCGGGCCTATTACTGCCATACTGTAATTAGCCGCCACAGTTAAATCTTCTGTAAATGTTGAAAGGTTTGATGTTGCTCCGGCAAGTGTCAATGTTGCACCACTAACTGCTAAGTTTCCTGCAACCGTTACAGTATCCGTTAAGGATGAACCAGTTGAAGAAAGCCCAGCTATTCCATGTGTTTGTGCATCAACATAAGCCTTAATACTTTGCTGGGTTGCCAATTTAGTTGCTGAATCGGAACCCATTGCATCCTCATCTAAAATAGCTGACCCTGTAATTCCTGTATTGATTACTGGAGACGGCAAAGTAACTGCTCCAGTAAACGAACCACCTGAAGCTGGTACTGTATCGGCTACCACAAATGTATTAAATGCCACTGTTTGTACTACATTACCTACGGCTACTCCTGTAGTTAATACTACTGTATACGGGGCACTTGTACTCGTTGCAGTA
>JGI25134J35505_10000071_pt1 | contig 41852 bp, 41 predicted proteins | sample ETNvirnome_6_100_FD_35505 | JGI IMG/M metagenome (IMG submission 35505) | reverse complement strand
GTGGAGATCTCCCAAGGGTGGGGGAAGGGACAGCAGCGACAAGTGCTGTCTTCGGCGGCATCTCCTGTGGCGGGGCGCCAACGCTTAAAGCTCCGCTTGGATCAGACGTGGAACATCACGCCGTTTGCATCGGGCGTGGTGACGAAAGTGAAGCTCTTGGTGCCGTCGATCCAGTTGCTCTCCAGCGAGTGGGGGCCGGGCGGGAACCTGAACGATGGGTATTTTCGCCCCGAAGATACAAACGACCAGGACAAGGGATACAAGTTCCTTCACCGCTACAATTATAACGAGGAGGTCACGGCGGTCCCGGTAGGCGGCACGAATGACCCGGCGTTTGAGATTCACGTTGACCCCACAGGGGGTTCGGTGACCCCGACGGATTGGATTCGGCCTCAACCTGTTGGGATCGAAGGAACGACGAAGACGGCACGTTCAGGTGTCGATCACACACAGTCGGCTTCGACGGGTCTGGCTCTGAATGGTGGGTCTCTTGGGGTGGCTAATGACCACCAAAACAGATGGATTGCTGTCACGGGTACAGACCGAACGGCGAACGGCGGCTACTACAACGCGACGGTTTCGTGTGTTGCGGCAGTCACGGGAACGATCCCGGCAGGGTCGGTGCTGAAAGATCCGACGGGTAAGTTGGCGACCTTTGTGAAGGTGGAAGGTGTCGAGGTCCACTTCGCACAGCCGACAGGGCAGTTTGGCAGCGGTGTGAAGCTCGACCTGATTCCTCCGGACGTGAATAACTTCGTGACCGTTGACGCTGTCCCGAATCATTCTCCGGCGGCTGCGGGCGGATGGGTCCAGTTCACGTATGGCGAGACCGTGACAGCGACAGGTGGCGGCACCGGGAAGTTCATCGAAGAGACCGACACGGGCGAGTTGATCTTGGGCACCATCGTGGGAACCATCGCCGACGGTGATACGCTGTCGGGAGCTACTGCGGTTCGAGACGGCGGCACTCCCATCTTGAAGAGCACAGATGCCCTGTACGCTTCTCACGTCGAAGCGATCGGCAATATCTATAAGTTGGCCAGCCACACGTCAACGGTCGCGACCTTGACGGACAAGCTCCCCAATCCGCTGATGTCGGGGTTGGGCTTTGTGCCAGGATCTGGTCTCCAATACAAGGTTATGACCTTGACCGATGTCGAGTTGCAGGTCACAGGCAAGTCGGGGAAGGCGGAGTCTTTGGCGATTGTGCTGAAAGACTCGAAGTCGTCTCCTGCGTGGACACAGACTCTGATAACGGTGGACCTGACCAAGTACAACACGTACCAATCGTTGCGGGATCACTTGAACGAGAGTATTTGGGTGTTGTCGCGGTACGGGAACGGTCGTGCTCCGAACATCAACCCGGAGCGGTTCGACTTCGGGCAGCTTGCGGACCATTGGCAAGCGAACCTGGCATTCGGGGATGGTCCGGGTGCGACGTACGGGCAACGCAGCAAGTACGGCATCGTGCGTGACAACGTCCAGAAGGTCGTGGGTTGGCTGAACCAGAACCATGGCCGCTTCACGGCGGTTCGTGCGACAGGTGGCTTCGACGGTGGCTCGGCAGGGTATGCCTCTTCGTTTGGCGGAGCCGAGCCAGACACACAGACGGTGCACCAACAGTACTATAATGGGCTGTCAGGTGACTCGATCGTTCGCAAGGCGAGCGACACGGCAGATCCGTTCTATCCCATTTCGTGGGCACACGGGTTCGAACAACTGCGGACGAACGACACGATCCGGGTGGATATTCCCTGTGCCTCGACGCCGAGACGCGGGTGGGCCACGACCGATGTGGAGACGCTGCTGACCGACTTTAAGGCCCACTTGGACTTGTGCGAGTTGGAGCGTGTCTACCGCAACGGGTACTTTGGTCTCTCGGCTCCCTTGGAGAGCACAGCGACGACGACAGGGCTTTTGGAGTGGGTCAAGAAGATCAACCAAGAGAGCATGTCGTTGTGTGGCCAGGAGATCTTGGAGACCACGACGCGGGGTATTCCGGAGTGGATGCCGGTGTGGGCGTTGGGTTGCAAGACGGCGGCGATGCAGTTGGGCAGTGACTTGGGTGAGGGCTTCTCGCTCAAGCACATCTCGGCAGACAATATCCGCTCACCCTTGGGTGATTGGGAGCCGACAAACCGCGTACAAGCTCGAAAGGCATCGTTGGGTGGCTTGCTGTACGTCAAGCCCCTGCGAGGCTCTTTCCGTATCAATCGCGGCTACACCACGCACGTGTCGAGCGACAACTTGGCTCGGACGGACATCAACGTGTGGGAGATCCGGAATGATCTGACACGCGGTATTCAAATTTTGATTGAGGATATGTTCATCGGGGAGGGTACGGGGTCGCGAGCCGAAGGTGTTCGCTTCAAGGCTCGTGCTTCCCCCGGTTCGATTCGAGGAGAGATTACCACCTTCTTGGCGGAGAAGAGGGCGGAGGGGATCATAGTGGACAGCGAGATCAATGGTAAGCCGATCTTGGCGTACCACAGCTTGTCCGTGAAGATTTCGGGTGACATTGTGCGGATCAAGTTCGGGTGCTTCCCGAAAGCAGCACTCAACTTCGCCTTGGTTGACATGGCGTTCCAATTGCCGCAACTCTCGGCTTAATCATCGCAGGTCTGAGGAGGGCAGTCGTCGGGGCTGTTTTGGCATACGATCAAGGAGATGTATGCTCCTCCATATATAGCCAACGCTGTGATCAAGTCCAACATGTGGGTGAGGTATTCGACTCCTGTTTCGATGATATAGTACAGCATCTCCGGGTTCCTGTTTTTGAGTGTCTTTGGCGTGGGCTTAGTAGAGTCCGTACATGGCCTCCATGGCATGCTCGTTGAGTTGTTCTTCGATCAGGTCTTTGGCGTCGGCAGCAGCCGCAACGACCTCTTCCCATGTGGGCATGGTGTCGGACACAAATTCGAAGGTGTGTTCGATGCCGTCGATAAGGGTGTCGATGTACCAAATATCTTCCTCTTTGACGGTTTCCACGATCTCGATGCTCGGTTCGGGTGGGGTCCATTGGGTGTCGTTCATGTGTTTTTCTCCGTAAACGTGTGATGAGGGTGTTCTTAGACTTTTGCCGAGGAGTACCAATGGGGGGAGTCTTCGAGGTGTTCGTAGCTGAGTTGGGCTTCCTTTACCCGACTTTTGAATCGGTCGGCTTTGTCTCGGTCAGCAGCCTTCATGATGGAGAAGGTGTGGTCGTGATACCACCTCTTCATTGCGTGGACTTTTCCTCCGGGCTCCCGTGAGCACAATTCTGCGATAAGCTGTTGCGTGTCGCGGTGGAGGTCCATGCGGAATCGTATCCACGTGCTTCCTGCGAGGTGTTGCGGGTTGTGTCGGATGCGTTTTTGCAATATCGTGCACTTTCCATTACACAGGAAGCAGATGCCGCCGCAGACGTGGCTGTAAGCAGGGATGGTTCCTTCGGCTCGACATCGTGGGCAAGGAATCTCAGTCATTGGCTTCTCCGTAAATGTGTCTGTGAAGAAAGTGTGCGTAAGATTCGCTCAGAGTTTCGCAGAGGACGTGACCCTCGCGGGTGAGTGAGAATTGGTCCTTGTGGATAAGTCCGCGTCGGACGAGAGCTTTTATTGTTGAGCGGTGAATCCCAGATCGATGTTTCTTGAAGTGAAGGAGAGAGGACGCTTGTTTTTGGGTGATTCTGTATTCCGCGAGGGCGTCTTGTTTTTGCCTAGAGAACGCTTCTCGGAGATTCGTGTAGTCGGGGGCGTTTTCCATGTTCACACTCCTCGCTGAGTCTTTTTGGGGATTTTGTTGGTTTCGACTCTCACTGTTTTTTTTCTCCGTCTTGGAATGTTCGACTGTAATGGCTTTCTTCCCGTTCTATTTTGAGGTGCACCGCTCTCTCGCGTGTGGAATTATTTAGTGACTGAACATTGACAACAGTATATCGGACTCGTATGCTACATTTTGACATGGCAGAGGGGTCTGCTTGGCGAGCCTCCGACGATCTGTAGCCCAATAGGAGAGAAAAGATGGCTGATCGATTTGGAAGCACAACGTTTGTCAGTGGAAATGAAGATTGGTCTGCGAAGCTGCGAGACCTTGGCGATGGCCCGCAAGGTCCGTTTGCCGATGCACGACTGCTGGGTGCCTTTATGGGGCCTGCCATGAAAGTCGCCAGCTTCGAATGGCAGACCAACGTCACAGCCCTTCCCGATTCGGCAGGAACGTCTGCGGTTATCGCAGACGTGGACAATGTCGAGCTTGCCTGTGGCTTCGAGCCCTTCGCTGCGATCTTGTTTGTCTACCCCAACCCCGCTGCCCCTGGTCTCATCATCACGGGCGAGGTCTTCATGAAAGTTGCGGGAATGGAAACCTTGAGCTTGAGCATCGCCTCGGTGGCCGACACGGTTCGCAACCAATTCCGCGACGGCGCCCTCAAATTTACCCACAGTGCGGCTCCGACCATCGAAGACTCGGTCATGCGCTTCAACAAGATCGACACGGCGAAGTCCGACGGCTCGGTCGTCAGCGTCCTCAGTGCCGCGACGAGTGCGACCGCTGATGGCTATCACCGCCTCATCGTCCTCGGCAAGTAGTCGAATCAACTTCCTCTTTGGTGTTTGCGAGCACCTCCTCTCTACGCTGTTGCTCTGGGTCAAGTCATCTCCTACGACAGCCCCTCGGTAACGCCCCTCATCGATTCTGGCCCTGTTTCAGGGCGATCCCCCTCTTTGTTCCCCTGTTTCATATCTGTTTGTGCGTCAGCACACTTATTTTATATGGGAGCTTGCAGTTCCCCAGGAGAAGCAACATGGCTCGCACATTTGCTGGTTCTCGTGCTCGTTTCGTCGTCCAAGGTCGTAAGTTTGCGTACGCGGGCGGCGTCAGCGGCGAAGAAACGGTCGATCTCGAACCCGTGGACGTCATGGACATGGTCGAGGTCTTGGAGTATGTTCCAGTAGGGTACCGCTCCAACTTCACAGTCAATCTGTTTCGGGTGATTGGGTCTTCGCTGAAGAACCAAGGAATCTATCCGACCCAGAACAACATCTTGACCAGTGGAGAGGTCAACGCATCGGTGGAGGACAAGATCACCGATCGCGTGGCGTACCTGTTCCAACGGTGTCGAGCGAACACCAAGAACTTCGACTTTTCGGCTCGGTCTCTCGTGACAGAGACACTGAGCATGTTTGCGATTCGCGTATTGGACGAGTCGCAAGTGTAATTGGCCTCGGCCACCCCCGCAACCCCAGGAGAGATCGCTTATGGCTACGGGCAGAAAGAGCAAGGGAGCTTACCCACGAGAACTCGTCTTCGAGATCGACTACACGTCTATGGACGATGGGATTCGCTACGAGGGCCGGTTCACGGCTCGGCGACCCAATGTCTTCCAATGGATGGAGATGGAAGGTCTGAAGTCGAAGATGTTGGGCGGCAAGTATTACGACCCGGACAATCCGGGTTGTGGTGTGCCAGAGCACATGGAGATGATGGCAGAAACAGCCGCTTTCTTGCGAATAGCGATTATCGACGCCCCGGAATGGTGGGGAGAGGAGGAGATCTTCGACCCCGGATTGCTCGCAGCAGTCTTCGCAGAGGCGCGAAAAGTCGATCCCTTTCGCTACGATCCAGGGGAAGAGTCGGGAGATAACGAAGAGCGGGTGGGAGGTCGTGGAGAGCCAAGCCATAGCCAACATCACGAACCCCAGCACACAGACAGTCTTGCGTCGATGGTGGACACAGAAGTATAAACTTCCCATCACAAGCGATGCTTGGCTGCGTGCTGACCCGATGGAGTTGATGATCGAGTTCATGGAGGACATGCTGGAGGATGACGAAGACGAAGCCCGCAAGGCTCGGCTGAAGCATCTGGGTCGTGAGTCTGCTGTGACAGGTGATTGGCTTACCGATTATTGGGAGCGTCAGGTCGCTCGCGGCGAGACTCCGGACTTGGATGCGTTTGAGCCGGAGAACGCTCGGAAGCGGTGGGAGGCCATGCGAGAAGCATCTCGGCGATATACGGAACTGACCGGTGACCCATTTTATATGGACCCGATCCAAGATCACTTCTTGGAGATCGACCAGATAGAGAACAGTCGTCAGTTCGGTGATCACGAGCAGCTTCAGACGTTGACGGCATTGGCGGCCACAGGAGATCGAGACGCGATGGAGATGTTGGCAGAAATCCAAGGGGAGCACTCAGCGGGGCGCCCGGTGGATGACGCGATCGACTCTCGGATGCCGAGGACATTGAATTGGGTGGACCCGTCCAGCTTGGATGCGAACGGGTTCCCCGATGAATTGAGCTTTGGTGAGTCGGGTGTCTCGGAGAGGCGAGCGAGTCGTCCGGCTCCGGTGATTCCATCTGAGACGGGCGTGGCAGACGTGTTTCGGCAGGCAGGCGGGAGCGACGCAGACGCGGCGTTTGCGAAGGCGGCTGAGATGGGTTGGTTCGAAGGTGAATGGGATGATTAAGTTCAGTCACTGAACTTTTTCTTTGGTTTAGGGAGATGCTGGCATGAAGCGCATGAAGATTCCGGTCGAATTGGAATTACAGTACGATCGGTTCCAATCTCAGATGGGGCAGATGTCGAGGTCGTTGCAGCAGGACATGCGGCGGGTTCCCAGGCAATCCCAAGCAGGTATGATGTCGGATGTGATGTTCCCTCAAGGCGGGAACATGCGTCGCAGCGTGCGGCATCGTATGCGAGACTTCAGCCGGACGTTGTCTTTGGGCTTCAAGCAAGAGATGCCTCGAATGTCCCGGATGTTCACGCAGTCGTCGAAAGGCGTCGCTGACTTTGGGAAGATGGGCAAGAAGAGCTTCGATGAGTTGGGGAAGGCGGCTCGGAAGGCTCGTCGGGTCGTAGAGAAAGAACTGAATGCCATTCGGCGGGCACAGTCTCGCATGGGTTCGATCGGGGGTGGAGGCGGAGGGAGTCGTCCGGTCGCTCTCCGCAGTGGCGGCGCTGCATCGATGGGCGGCAGGGCTCGCGGATATGCAGCACAAGGCATGGGGTGGTTGAGCACTCTCGGTGTCTATGGCATGCAGGGGATTATCACAGGCGGCATCCAACAGGCAGTGGGTGCGTATGAGAACCGCGAGGACAATCGGCTGGAGTGGGCACCGTACATGACGGGGGGGGCAGGTCGCGGGCGCAATCCATATATATCGGGACGGAAGTACGGATACACGCCTGCCGAGGCAGCACAACTTCAGGGCACCGGCTCCAAGTTGGGGATGGGTCGTTCGGCAGAAGCGGGTGATTGGGGCTTTCAACTGATGCGTGGTTGGGGCCAAGAGGGTTTCACGACCGGAGCGGGCATGATGCGTCGTGGCCGGGGAACCAAGACAGCCAAGCAAGAGTTTATCCGGATCTTCGCAGCGGGTATCAAGTCGGGGTTGGATGAAGGTCGTATCCCGGAACTGTTGGAGGGCGCGAACCGGCTCTCGGAAGAGATCATCACGGTGACGCCGAAGAGCGACGGCATGAAGGCGATCGTTCAGCAGTTGGCCATGATGAATTCGTCGGGTCGGCCAGGGTTGATGGGTAAGTACGGTGCGAGTGCGTTGGGCCAAATGGATAAATCCATCAGGGGCTCCAGCGGGGCATCGCAAGCTTTTCTATTGCGGGCGTTTGGATTTGGGCGTGGAACCAGCTTCTTTGACGCTTATCGTCGCATGGAGCAAGGGGCTTCGAACCCGGAGAATATTCGGGACATTCTGGCCCAAGGCAAGAGAGAGTACGGCACCGGGAAGTACGGTGGAGGCACGGCACGAGAGACGTTGTTGGCGTTGAAGAATTTCGGCATGAAGAGTACGTTTGTGGCTGAAGACGTCGCCAGGGTTTATTCCGGTTCAGGCAGCTTGGCAGACAAGCAGAGTCAAATCCAAGCGATCTTGCGTGGTGATAAAGACGGGACGATTGGGGGCATGAAGGGGCGTGGAGATGCCCACGTCCAGAGATGGGGTCGTCCCAGTAGGTTGCGTGCCAGAGACGCCGAGAGATACGCCAGAGTAGCAGAGAAAGGCAAAGGCAAAGGGCAACACGATCTGTATTCGATCAAAGAGCGGGCATCTGATGTCGCGTACAAGCTCTTGGGGAGCACAGGTCCGCTGATCAAGAAGGTGGTTCTTCCCTTCAGCAAGTGGCTTGTCGAGTTCATGGAGAAGAACAAGGGTCTCTTGAAAGACATCGTGGGTGGGTTTGCGACCTTCGTGAGGGTCTTGGGTGGTGCTGTTGGATCGTTGGTGACGATGGCAATCAAATTGGGGCGCAAGTTCGGGTTGGGCGGGAAGCCCACCCCGAAGTCCAAGTTCCAAACAGGCTCCGGCCAATGGAAGGGAACGGGGTTCGGGAAGCTGTGGAATTACTTCGAGATGAAAGCAGCCGACGCCAGCCGGGCCAAGTTCTTGAGTGGTTGGTCGGCGCAATTGAAGAAAGATCCGGCGGCTCGGAAGAAAATGGAGACATTTTACCGAGGCTTGGTGAAGCAAGGAAAGACTGCCTTGAAGTTCGGGCATGATCTGCCATATGGAGTGGCGGGTGACAAGACCAGGGCGGAGTGGAGAAAGCACCACACGGATCACTCTTCCGAATTTGGCGGCCAGTTCGTCATTGTGCCGATGGGGATGTTGCGTAAGGTGTTGTCGGGTGCCAGTGTGGCGAATCTGCCAGCAGCACCTTCTCGGAAGACACGAGCCAAGGCCAAGAAGGGTCGAAGCGTCAAGAAGTAATCCCCACCTCCAGGAGTTCGCCAGATGCCGCGACAGCGAAGATTCAGACTTGGTGCCCAAGACCACGCGATCCACGGGACGTGCAGTGTTTTCGTGGCGTCGCATTACGGCGTCGCAGGAGACATGGGCCGGGGTCAGTATGATCTGAGTCGCGACGTGTCGCGGTGCGAGGTCGAGCGGTCGCTCCAAGGGAGCACGGCTCAGATGACGATCTTGCCGAATCGTCCGTACACCAGTTGGGTGTTCCCCGGTGATTGGATCTCGATCTACATGGCGACCAACGCGGACGACCCGGAAGATTATGGCGTGACCACGAATCCGGTGCTGCGATCTGTGCCAGGGTCGAACTTTCGGATCTTCTTTGGCTTCGTGAGGTCTATTAAGGAGGACTCTGTCACGAACCCACAGACGGGAGCCACGCAGGTTCGCTATAATATCAGTTGCACGGGAGCACAGTCTTCTTTCGAGTCAACGAATGTGTACTTCAATCGGTCGTTATCGTCGAAGACAAAGTTTGGCGGGTACTTGCCGGGTATGTCCAGGTTGTCGTATGGAGCGCCGATGGCCGGTACACCGACGACGTTGCCGCGTGGACTCGCGATGTCGTACATGGGATTTGGCGAGCAGTTTTTGATGCCGACCCATTATCCCCAAGGAACGCTTGGAGATGAGGCCGAACGCAGGCGCCGAGTCCGGCGGATGTTTTCGGTGGCCAAAGAGATCGAAGAGTATTTCGGCTTCTGGAATGTGCGGGGTACGGGGGAGACGAGCAAGCCGACTGCCTTGGGAACATCGCTTCGTTATTTGCGAGAGGAGTTGTTGAGTCAGAGCATTCTCAGCATGATGGACTTGTTCTCTTACACAGAGGACTTGTTCGTCGATGGTGCCCTGAATGACGGGTCGTTTCACGAGCAGGCAGGGACGGTCTGGTCGATCATGTTCGAGAACTGCAACCCCATCATAAATGAGATGTGGGTGGGGTTGTTGCCACAGCGTGACAACGCGACCGGCGAGCGGATCTTTGGTGGCAACGTGGATGAGTGGGGGCAGGCACCCAACCTAGTTCCTTCTTTGATCGTGCGAGAGCGCCCGTTCTCGTGGAGGAATGAGTTCTATATGCTGCCTGTGGCTTTGCGGGCGAATGCGTCGATCGCGAAGCGACGAATATTCTTGGGAGATGTCTTCTTTTCGCGGAGAGGGCAGCCCGGCGGGACACAGTACGAGAAGATCTCTCCGGCGGGAGATGTCTTTCCATTGATAGACGAGGTGACGGGGGGCTTGGCGGTACAGAGTCCCTTGGGTTCGGGGATTCGCGGAGTGGACCGATTCCGATGCCCGGTACAATATATCCAACGTGAGAGCTTGGGCTTGTCGGATAACGATATGTTCAACTTTTTCATGATCACACAGACCAAGACGCCGTTGACACAGCCGATGCAGAAGCTGGCAGCGTTGCACGACGGATTGATTCCGATGTTTTATCCGGAGTCGATCAAACGACACGGGCTTCGGGTTCGAGAGATGGCCACGCAGTTCATGTACACCGGGCGGGGTGGGATTTCGACGTCTCGTGGTATGAACTTCGTCCTTCGCTGCTTATTGTTGAACGACGTGTGGTATCAGAACTCTCCGTGGTATCGACGCGGGTCGCTCGTGGTCCGCCCGTGCCCTGGCGTGCGAGAGGGCATGATGTTGGACATCGAGGGTCCGGGCCGAGAGGAGTCGTTCTATATCGAAGCGGTCAATTATTCATATGCTTCGTCGGAGTCGGGGTCGTCGGGTGGGACGTGTGCGATGGGTATGACGGTTACGCGAGGGCAGCCTGGCTTGAGCAACCCGGAGTTGCGCTTCCCGTATGCGGCTCCTGACTCGGTTGATATTTACCTGCGCGATGCCGTGACGGGCAAGCTTGGCTCCAAGGTGGAGCGGCCACTGTCTCCGGTGCAGCCAAAAGTGGAGCAGAGTCCATATTCTTCGGATGCGGCTCGCATCAAAAAGTTTAAGTCGTTGGCGGAGACGTGGATCGACAAGGGTGATATTCCCATCTCGACAGGGGTGGGGTTTTTGTTGGACTTGCAGACAACCACCACAATGGAGCAGGCGTATGAGACGCTGCGGACGTTACCGACCCCGTCGGGGATGGACCCCCAGGAGTGGATCACGGTCTCTCGCAAGTTGGAAGCAGAGGCACAGGGTGCCCTTCGGGTGCGCGTGGAGCAGATTCCTCCGGTCCCGGCGACGTTGGACCGCATCTCAGCGGGAACGGCTCCGTGGGGGCGCCGTAAGTGGCACTATCGTTTGTACACGGGAGCCCGAACCCTGTGGGACAAGTTCCGCGAGAGCCGGGTGGGCCAGTGGATGACCAATCGATTTGGAATATAAGCAAGAGGAAGAGTCATGTCAGACGATTGGGGATATTATGACGACCAATACGACGAGGATGATCTCCCGGTAGAGTCCGGGCTCATGATGTTGGCGAACGAGGGCGTGCGTCATATCAATGGTCCGGTCTTGGGGGTGGTGCTCCAGGTGAACGCTGCGGACTCAGGTGACCACTTGTTTGTGCAGTCGCGGCGGGGAGATGGGGATACGTCAGCGGCGAGTCCGTACTTGGAGGCTGATGTTCTGGTTCTGTTCAATGGCGTGGAGGACAATATGGTCCTGCGGCATTGTGTGATCCTGCAAGGGAAGACCAGCCGCTTGGGACCGTCGGAGGACGAGCCGAATGACTTCACCGAGGACGTTCCGAATGGTTGCACCAAGACAGAGCTTGGGGCAATTCGAAACGGTCAGGAAGTCCCGATCGAAGATCTGTCCGGGGATTGGGTGCTCGTGGACTTTATCGGTGGGTTGCTACAACTCCCAGTGGTCTTGACGTATTTCCCTAACCCATACAATCAGGTGGACGCGGCTCGTGAGGAAGACGGTCGGCGGTTTACGCTGCGACGCAATGGCTCCGGCATTGTTATCCGGGGCAATGGTGATCTGGAGATCACGCATCGATCGGGACAGTTTCTGCAATTCCGTGGCAAAGAAGTGACGATGAAGTCCATCGGCGGCCAGATGATTCACCTCGACGAAGGGGGAGACGTCAACGTTGTCGATGGTCGCGGCAATGTCATATTGATGGAGGAGGATGGCGTCACGATCAACACAGGAGATTGTGCGATTGCGCTGTTGGATGGAGATGTCACGATCCAGGCGCCAGAGAAGTCCGTCTCGATTATCGCCAAAGAGTTGGATGTCATGGCCGAGAGAATCGGGATGGCGGGAGGAGGCGGGGGTAAATCTCTCGTGACAGAGGCGTTTCTGCCAGTGATGGAGCAGTTTGTCGCTGCGGTGGATACGTTACAGGAGGCGATCTTTGCTTTCGCGGAGGCTCAGTCTTTGATTGCCGCTGCCTCGACAGGAACTGTTCAGAAGCTATTGCCGGGGTACAAAGCTCTGTCTGCGATAGCCAAGGCGAACGACGTGGCTGTCGAAGCAGTGCGTACTATTTTGAACGACGACAAGGCAGCAGCGACGTTGCGAACGATTGTGTTTGAGGCCGACTGAGTTCAGTTACTAAACTTGAGGACCAAAATAAATGCCTGCTTTCAAGCCCAACCCCGGATGCACTGTCCCGAACGTTAAGCAACCACCGGATGTGAAGAAATTCTTGGATGCCCTTGCTAAGTCGTACGCAAAGCTTGTCACAGAGAATCCCTTGAGCCGTGCGGCAGACAGGGCAACTAAGGAGATTGAGCGTATGAAAAAGAGAATCAGCACTCAGGAGAGGGTGTGGCGAAGCCAAGTGGAGAAGATTTTGGCGTATGCGGAGTTGGGGGATAAACGGTGTCCATTGCCCCAAGTTGTAGACAAAGATGCTGTTCAGAAGCCATAATGGCACCCACGGGCAAGTAACTATAAGAGAGTGAGGGCTCGCCGTATGGGCAAGCAATTCAGCACAGAACTAGAGAACACATCGCTGTTACGTCAGATGCAGCTTGTGGAGGCTCGCCCGAATCCCGGAAACAAGGGACCGTACCTGTACGCTCTGTATTTATTGGACGCGAGCACGGGAAGAGTCGTCAAGCAGTTTGGGTTTGATATTCCTCCCCAGGTCAACCGATTGGGCGAGGACTTCGCAGGAGATGTCGCTGCGGGCCAAGAGGGCGGGTATTGGACAGATGACCGTGGGCAGTACTTCAAGATGTTGCAAATCAGCGGGACGTTCGGGTTTCGACCGACGCGAGTGCGTGTTGGTATAGATGGTCCGTTGGGGAATCTGCTGAACCGCGTCGCTCGTGCTTCCAATCAGTTGGTGCGTTCGGCCCAAGCGTTGGCCGGGACTGCAACGGGAGCACCGACGATCCCGTCGGGAGAGACCACTGGGTTCGACCGCCTTCGCAAGCTGCTGAATCTGTTGAGATTATATGGAGACCTGAAAAAACATCGCTCGACGGCAGCCAGTGCTGTTCTCGTATGGGCCAATTGGAAGACCGGGGAGGTCTACACGGCACAGCCGATCAAGTTCGAGAGAGACCGCACGGCTCCAGGGGGCCGGTACAAGTACAACTACAACTTCACGTTGCGCTTACTCTCTCCACTACAGGTGACGGCTCCTCCCGACTATCTGCACAATCCGCTGACGCCAAACGGTAAGCGCCAATGGTTCCAGAAGATGCGCCAAGCGATGTCGGTGGTGCGAAATGCAATCGGCTTGGTGGGAGAGACGATCGATGCCGGGGTAGACTTTGCCGAAGATGTGATCCGGACGGTCATTGCTCCCTTGCGGGAAGTGATGAACACGGTTGAGCGCTTGATGGACACGGGGTTGCGGGTCGCGTCTTTTCCGTTGGAGACGTTGCGGAGCGTGCATCAGGCTGCGTACCAGACCGCGATCTCGCTGATGCAGAAAGGCCAGGCGTACCGGGACTTGGGTCAAGAGTACTCTCGGTTGGCACGGGGCATACGCCAAATGTGGCAGTCCTTGTCGGTCTATGGGTCTTCTGACGTCAACAGCGACTTAGATGAGTATGGATCGAAGTACGGGCGCCGACACGTTCCCGACGTCGAATACCCAGACGAGGTGATGGTTGACGCTCCTCCTCCTTACAACACGACGTTTGAGCCGGGCACTTGGATGGCACCGACCGGGAAGCGGGCCATGCGGGTTCCATCGAATGCGACGATTCGCCAATTCGCCGACCGAGTCTTGGGTGATCCAGGCCGGTGGTTGGAGATTGCCCTGCTGAATCGCCTGCAAGCTCCGTACTTTGATGCCAACGGCGATGGCGTCTTGGTCAAGAAGCCTGGTGACCTGATCGACGTTCCGGCGGACGTGTCTGCCGAGGAAGGGCAGGTCATTGACCTGAAACAGAACACCGACATCACAGAGTTCGGCACAGACTTCCGCGTCAATCTGGAGTCGCGACGGTTTGTGATAAAAAACGGCGACATTGATATTGTATCGGGCACCGATAACCTTCGGCAGGCCATGTACATTAAGATCTGGACCGAGCCGGGTGACTTGGTCTTGCATCCGTGGTTTGGGTTCGATCCGGATATTGGCGAAGGCTTGGTATTGGATATGGTCTCGCGTTATTATCTGCAACTCCGGACGACGATCCTGAGTGACACCCGCATCGCAAAGATCTTGTACATGTCGTTCCGCTCCCAAGGAGATGTTTTGTTCGCCGACGTCATCTTGGAGCCTAAAAACCAAGACGGTGCCAAGGCACTGCGGTCGCTCAAGATCGGCTCTGTCCCATAATAGCCATGAACCAATAATCATACCCGAAACGTTCAGTTACTAAACATAAACAATGGTGGGCCTGATATGGGACGCTTGATCAAGTTTGAGCCACGATACTTACCGGAGATCCTGCAAGATGCGGTGGGCTTCGCGCTCATCACGATGCCGGAAATTACGGATTGGAACTATGGCGCTCGCGTTCGTTCCATCTTGGAGGGCGTCGCGACGGAGCAGGACGAAGAGTACAAGCAGATGATTGCCATATCGCTGCTGATGGACTTGGACAACGTCTTCGGGAAAGACTTGGACAGTGCGTTCTCCAAGGAAAATACGCCCCGCCTTCGATCTCTCCCGGCGATCGGAGAGGTCACGGTTTCAGACGACAATTTGGCGAGCAGTTTCTTGGCATCGACATCGGCGGTGGCCGACCCGACGATTACGCTGACATCTTCTCGGCCATTGCCGGTGTCTGGGTTTCCGTATGTGATTCGCATCGGAGAGGGCACAACGAATGTCGAAGACGTCAACGTCACGGGCAATGACCCGGCCACGGGTGTCTTGACGATCGATGCGGGTACGCCGCTGACCAAGACTCACAATCGAAACAATCGGGTCTCGTTGGTGGCGGGAACCAGTTTGGTGGCAGGAGTCGGCACCAGAGTTCGGGTTCGTCCTGCGACAGACCAGCCGACCGAGCTAACAGGGACTCTGTTGGAGCCTGCGACGATATTGCCAGGTAACTATGACAGCAACCCGGCTTTAGTGGCTATGGATCTGCCCGGTGTGTTTGGGAATATTCCGGCAGGCGCGATCCGGGAGTTCTCTGGAACCGCACCGTTTTCGGGGGCTCGCGTTCGCAATGATGCAGCTTTCGGTGGCGGCAGGTCGGCAGAAGACGATAATCCATATCGAGACAGAGGGCGCAAGAAGCGCATCTCGCAGGCCAAGAGCACACCGATTGCCTTGGTGACGCTGCCTGTTGGGTTTGAGTACTTGGACGCCAAGGGCATTCAATGGAGAGTCTTGAGCGCGTCGGCTCGCGAGGTCTTCCACCAGAACTGCGACGATATGGTGTGGTTGTATATCTGGCCCGGCAATTTTGACTTTGTAGAGGAGGAGGCGGCGCCAGCAAATGAGGTGTTGACAGCATCGTCGGAAGACGGTCGAACGTGGTTCCAGTTGTCCAAGTACCCGGTGGTGCCGAGTTCTATCTTGGTAGAGCACCAGAGAGCAGGGAGCGCGGTGTGGATTCCCTTGGTGCAGGGCACGGGGTACTTCTTGAACGAGGGAACAGGCAAGTTGGAGTTCTCTGGAGGGCTGTCAAAGGGAGATGGTCTTCGAGTGGTTCGGTATAACTATTACACGGGTCTTCTCGCACAGGTCCAGGACTTCATCAATGGAATCTTGGGGAATCGGTTGCAGTGGCCAGGCGTTCGCCCCTTTGGGGTCAAGACGTTGGTGACTTACCCCCGACCGCTGCGCTTGAAGCCGATCCGAGCAGCGATCTCTGTGACGGAGGGCAAAGAAGCTGAAGTGGTTCCGCTTGTAGAGAACGCGATCACGCGATACATCACCAGCTTGCGTGTGGGTGAAGACCTGATCTTGAGTGAGTTGATTGAGCGGTGCATGGGGGTGACTCGCATGTACGACATTAAATTCATGTATCCTACTGCAAATATTCCCGTGCAAGAAGACATGATCATAGACCAGGAGAACTTGGATTTGATCGTGTCGTAGCACACCAATAACGGGCACATGAGGAAGTTCGAGATGAGTGGAACGAATCCAGAAGTCAAGATGACGTTTGAGCGTCTGATGGAGTGGGGCAAGACCATCTTGGTGATTGCCATTCTGCCCGCAGTGGGGTGGGCATGGGGTATCCAAGGGAAGGTCCAAACCCTGTCTTTCAAGGCTGCCTTGGCCGAGAAGCAGATGGTCGAACTCAAGCTTCAGATCAAGGAAGCTGGAAACATTGAGCGAGCCGTGCAAGGAAACACGATCGCTCTGAACAAACTAGGAGTGGAACTCAATGCGACAATCAAAGCCTTTGACACCTTTCAAAAATTTCTCAAAGTTCGTCTCTCTGACCCTCGCTCTCGTGGGCGTGCTTCTCCTTAGTGCGGCTCCGGTGGAGTCCAAAGGGAAGGTTCCCCGGAAGAGATTGGTTCGGCACCTGAAAAAGTGTGTTAAGATGTTGCGCCGCAGCAACAACAAGATGAACACCACGATTCAAAAGATTCGGCAAATACGAAAAGACATGTTGGCTCGCATGAAGCAAATCAAAAAGCAGATAGGTAAGCGCCCTCTGTTTGCCCCTCGATTCAAGGTGGTGCCCCCAAAAAGGCCAACTTCCATGCCGCTCGCCCGATCTGTTATCGTCAAGGGCTTCAAGCTTCCGACGAGTCGTCCCGCGAAGGCGAAGCCTGAATCGAGATAAGTCCTTCCGAGAAGTTCAGTAACTAAACCACCGCAGGTAGATGACATGAGCCTGGTACGACCCCTGAAGTTTGTGACAACGCAAGGTGACCTGGATGCGGCAACGAATCCGATCCAACAGTTGCCAACCGTTCATCGTGTGGCGTTGATGCCGATTGCGGATGGTCGGTCTCCTGATACGACGAGTCACTTCAAAGATCCTTCGGGGGTCGTTTCGTATCATGGCTTTGGTGCCAACGGTCAATATTTCGAAGGTGGGGTGGAGCAGCGGACTTATCGGGCAAAGGAGTCGATCGATGATTTCGCCGACCGGGTGACGGACATCTCCCGGTGGGTGGGAATCGTGGGGGGTACAGACTTCACAGAGGAAGGGATTGATTATGTCGCGAACCCACCGTTTGGGAGGCGCTGTGAGTCAGTGTATGCCGGGCCGGTGGGTGCCGAGTCGTATGATCGGAAGGGAAGCATGGTCTTCACTCCAGCGGGCAACCTGTGTGTGTTGAGTTCTCGCGTATCGACAAATGGCGAGGGCGTGCCGTTGGGGGTTAACGCCGAGAACTGTGTGCTTTTGGGACTCCAGGCGTCGGGAGACGAGTCCACTTACTTGTTCGTGGGGTATGTCAATACGGCGACCCACGGTTTCTCTGTGATTGCCGGTCATTACGATGCCGGGGCTTTGGTGGTTTCGTACACCGTGGCTTTGCCATTGGCGGCCAGCCACCTTAGCGTGGATGTTGCGATCAAGTACGACGACACGGCGGGCACATACGAGGGGTTTTACACGCTTGACAAGAGCGGCACGGATTACACGAACGTGGCGTGGACGTCGATGGGAGTGGCAGTTGCGGTGCCCGTCAGCTTCACCGGGAACATCGTGCCGCGTTTGCACGCCGAGTTCCCCAATGGGGCAACAGCAGGAGAGAGCAAGCACGCGATTGCAGATGTGCGGGTCGAGATCGGGAGCGATCCCTTTGTGGGGAATCAGCAGGCTTCGTGGTATGTGGAGCCCACAGACGGCGGGAACCCCGGAGAGTTGTCCGGGGGAGCCCAAGATTGCCCCGATAAACTGATGGTTATGTGGACCTTGGACAACACGGGCGCCAACGCATTGGTTTTATTGGACGTCACCGGTGCGGCTCCTGTGTTGTGGCGACGTTGGAAGAATTTGCCCACATGGAGTGCTCCGGTGCACACGACGACGCCTTGGTGGTCGCCAGGGTGGTTGGATGCGGACGAGGGTCATATCGTTATGACCCGGAACCATCCGCGCGGGATTGAATCCGAAGAGAAGGGAGAGGTCTGGCTGTTCTCGTTGCGGTGGGACACGGTGAAGATCTTCGATGTGGATGGGCTGTCTCGGTTTTCGCTGTTTAATACTCCAGGGGAGATTTTGCGGGAGACCGGAACGTGGGGTTCCAGGAGATGGTATCCCGTTGCTGCTCCAGAGGCAGTCGTCCAAGACAATTACGATGATCTCCACACAGGTGGGTTTGTCGGGACCATGCGAAAGGTCGGCTCTGAAGTAGTTGACAATGCGATGACGTACGGGGTGAATATTCGACGGTGCTCGGATGGATTGGTGTATTTGGCGTACGGTATCCAGGAAGTACCAGGGGCGATGCCGGGTGTGGGTGACACGTATGCAGGCATGTTGGTGTTGTCGGAGGGAACGTCTCCAGTGTTTACCCGTTGGTTGTTCCAGCGTGACTCGGCGTCTGTCGATTTGTGGGATGCAACGGATGAGTGTTGGGTGGGCGTCTCTGTTACGCAGGCCAAGGCATTGTGGTGGCAGCAGGCGATCAAGGGAGCGGACCCGGATGAACTCCAGGGGTCTCTTTGCCGAAAGGACTTCTTGGCCGAACCAGGAGATAATTTGGCAGCGGCTCCGATCACGGAAGATAATTCGTGGGAGGGAGTGGATTGGTTTGGGGGGATGTGTGCTTCGATGAGCTTGATTGATAGCTCTCCGGTGGGCAACGAGGTCTTGGGCGTGGCGTCGGGATGGTTGGGGGATACGTGGGGCACGGTCGTTCGATATAGCAATGCTATCCCAACGGACACCGTCGTGGAGACTTATGGGTATATCACGACCACCCCGCAGGGCTTGGTCGTCACAGCGAGCCTCCCAGGGGCTCCTCCGGGGATGCGCTTTCCGGATTGGGTGGGCCGGGAGATCACGGTGACCGATGATGTATTGGACCGATGCAGGAGCACAAACGGCGAGTGGCGTTCGGCTCCCGTAGGAGGTTCCAGTTTCTCGGTGCCGCGTTGGGCTCTGTATGGCAAGTGGACCGGGGAAGCATCAGCAACTCATATCCAATCGTGGACGCGCGGAGCAAATGTCTCGCGTGGAGACTTTGTGTTGGAGATGAAGACACTATTTTGGCCGCCCTTCAATGCGTTCTCGCGTTGGAATGCACACCAAGGAGCCTTGACCGGGCAAAACTTCAGGATTCGCCTCTTTATCGAAGGCGAGCGCCGTCTCTTTGGATACACAGAATTCGCGGTATTGGGCCAGACCGGGGGCAACGCGATCTTTCAGATAGAGGGCGGCTTGGACTTTTACGATGTCGCCGGGCAGCAAGTCACAGGTTTGACGGCGATCCCGGTGGGAACGAACTTGTCGAGTCCAGGCTCGGAGGTGACGTTGCGGATACGCCGTGAGGGCAGACAGATCGACTTCTTGTATTATGAGCCCTTGGCAGGCGGGTATATCTCTGTGCACTCTGTGACCAATGGGTTGCAAACTCCCCTGAAGGTCGGATTTCAGGTCATCGTGGATGACGTTGTTGCCGGATTGGCAGCTTCGTTTATGTCGGAGATGACGTCTTTTACTTTGGCTCCCCAGGATGCTCCTACCGGTCAGGAGATGGTGCGGCCTGTTCATTTTCCGGTGTTGCCCAACGGTGCATCGTCAGTGGGTGGAGTCGCGGTCTCGCGGATGAAGTTGCCGACGTTGGCACTTGGGGGTCGGGTTGTCGTCGCCGAGTCATGGCCGATCCCAGGTTGGCCTGCCTTTTGATCGTGTGATAGTTTAGTTACTGAACTTTTTGAACCGAAGAGCGAGATGTTCTCATGCCTGTCCCGGTGATCCCTACAATTCATGCCGTCTGCCAAGGTCGTGACCGTCGCTTGGTGTACTCAGGCGTGACTCCCAGTGTCTTTATTGGGATCTCTCCGGACGTACTGAGCAGCTTCCCGGTTGAATATGCGGGCTTTCTTGTTGAGCGATCGACGAATGGTGTTGTGTGGACTCCTTTTGGTGGATTGATCACGAGCAGCTTCTACTTGATCGATCGCCCCGGCGCCGGAACGTTCTACTACAGAGCCAAGACGGAGAACGTGGATGCCTCGCAGTCGGGGTATTCGTCTATCGTTACGGTGACGGTCGCCGATTGGAGCAGCTTCGAAGCGGGAGCCTTGGTCGATCAAGACTTGGCGGGGGGTCTCGTGGACCAGGCCCATCAGTCTTTGGTGCCTCCCAATGGCTTGGGTCGTCCAAGCTTGGGCTCTGTGACGTCAGAGGGTTCGCTCGCAGGGTCTTTGGGGGATGGTGCTTGGATGGTGGATGCCTTGGAGCAAGAGCCTCCCATTCTCCAAAACAATGTGCCTGCTTGTGGCACGGTTGATGTGGCCTTGCCCGTCAACAGTATTACGTACACCCTTCGGGACATGCCATTCCCCGGAGGCTCCGGCATTGATGCCACCAGCATACGGATATGGCTATCAGTGACGTCGGAGAACGCGGGGGCATATCGATTGGTGTGGGACGGTGTGGCGGCGCCGTGGTCGCCGACGGTTGCTGTTTCTATTGTGGCAGGTGGAGACCCTGTGTTGGAGCGTGATGTCACGCTGACCTTGGCGGTAGGGTATATCAAGAGCGCCGATGTGGTCGCCGTGCGAACGCAGGTCTCCGACTTGGCCGGAAACTCGGCTGTTTTGAATTGTTCGTTCACAATGGAGACTGTAGACACGATCCCCCCGGTGGTAGATCAGCAGGCTCCGGTTTGCGGGACGGGGTTGACGGCGGGCGACTTGCAGCGGGTTCCTCGCGACACCTCTTATGCATTTCGCGTCACGGACGACGTCGCTGTATCGTTGGCGTCGCTTCAGGTCTCATGGGGGATCGACTCTGCTGGTCCGTGGACACAGGTGCTCCAGAATGGTTCGGTGTGGCTATTGGGGTATTCGGGCACAGTGACGGCTATCAGCGGTGTTCCTGTCTCTGGGTACGAGGTTGTTATTCATCGGCCCGGCTCCGATCCGCTATGGCCCGCAGACACAAAGATCTGTTTCAAGGTCGATGTGGGGGATACGGCGGGGAACACGGTCTCCGATGTTTGCTGCTTTCAGACAGGCGACACGACCAAGATTCGCGAGGTTTACGTGATCGGAGAGAGAATGTTGTTGGTGGAGTTTACGGCTCCGTTGACAAATAACGATGATCTGCGAAACCCGGCGAATTGGACACTGACTGACACATCGACCAACTTGCCTGTCACGATCCATCGGCTCGACCCGAACAAGCTGGTTCGCGACGGGGCTTCGGATCGTACAATAGAGTTCCCTGGCGACCCACGCTTTGTCTTTGTCTTCACACACACGCAGATCACCTACGAGCTTCATACATTGAGCGTGGCAAATATTGTTGACAGATACAGTCAGCCTGTGTCGGGAGATGCCTTCACGTATCGTTCGAGACGCACCAAATGGGATGGTGTGACGGAAGACTTTGTGACCTTGTCGGGGAGTCCGACCGAGATGTACGTGCCCCCTGGCACAGAAGAGGTGGACCCGAATGCTCTCCTGGCAACATTGCTCTACGGGTCAGATGCCATTGGCGGTGTCTTTTTGTCGGATGATTGGGAGGCAAAGTAATGCCGGTTGATTTTGTAACGAGCATTTTGGGGAATCTGTCTTTACCATTGCTGCCGAACAGTGGTAGGTCTGCATTGCAGACGCTGCGACGTATGATGTTTGTGCGGTGGTCGGCGGGAGGGTTCCTGACGGCTTTGGCGAAGAACGAGGGGTTTCCGCGACCTGACGTGGGGTTCTCAGATGACGACTTCTTTCGAGCCTGTGTCCAAGCAATGGTTGCCGACGGCAAGAGCATCCAATATATTTTCGAGAGCTTATTGGAGATTGTGATTGGCCCTTACGAGGACCAATACTATGAATTGGATGTCGATGCAAAGGTTGACCAAGGGTTCCTGGTGTACGCTCCTTACGGCAGTTATGTGCCGTACGATACGTGGAACACGACGCCTTTTGTGCCCGGAGAGCGCATCCAAGCACAGCATCCCGTCACGGGGAAGAAAGTCATCGCTCTGCTGAAGGAGCACAATGCAGCACAGAAGCGCATCTATTACACAACAGAGATGATCGAGCCAGAGGGCGGGCCATTTGATGGCAGCATGACAATTACGGGAATGTCTTCAGGTGGAACGGTGACGGGCTTGGGCCTCGTGGTGAACCGAGACAGGTACACATTCCCCTTGTACGCTGATGGCTACTTGGACTTGGGCGGGCCAAACGAGGAGAGTGTTACATTTGTGGCGCCAGATCCGTTCGCGAGCCGTGTTCGCGTGGTAAATGACCTGACAAAGAAGCACCTCAAGGGCGAGAAGATCACGATCACGGGGGGATGTTGGGACTTGTTCGACACCCGTGCTCGCCGAGCCGTGGTGAAGATCATATGTTCGAACAAGTCGCTTGCGATCTTGCCAGGCATCTCTGTGTTGCATCCTTCTCCGTGGAGAGAGGCGACACTGCGCTTAGAAGCGGTGGCAGGCGAGACAGAGTTGCGCCTGCAAGACGAGGTGTTGCGAGCACAAACGTACGGGGCTACGCCCAAGAAGGTGCTCTTGAATCCCGAAGGAGAGTTGCTGCAACACAGCGACCCACCGTTGTTGGCGGAGTTCAGCACGTTCGATGCACCGTCTCGCATTATTACGCTGGATGGACCTTTGCCGGTCGGGGTACGATTCGCCCAAGGCACCAAAGTTCGGTGGCTGTATCACCGGACGGGCTTGGTTCTGGACGCACAGAACCAAGGTGCGACAGAGTTGGTGTGTGAGTGCCGGTGGGAGAATCCGTACGGCGTCTGGATCGTGGACGAGGGAGGCGGGGCCGAACAAAAGGTTATGGTCTTGGGGAGCACGTACCAAAAGAGGCGGCTCGCCTCCGAGGTGGAGCTTAACGACACTATTATCTATTTGGACCGACCTCTCCGACCGTTGGATTGGGGCTTCACGAACAAGTTGGTATTCTCTAACTCGGCGGGTGGCGTGTTGGGAGAGGCGACGATCGCTGCGTTCACACCGGGGAGCCGACAGGTGACGGTGACGGCGCCCGTGGCGTTTGGCATCTTGTTGACACAGCCGGTCACGGTGGAGGTCGTGCGAGGCCAAGCAGACTTCGGCTGCAAGCTGGAGATCATGCCGCTGCCCTTGGACTTAATCAGTGGAGAGAGCTTCCAAGAGTTCCTGGGCCTGACGGCAGGGCAGTTCGAACCAACGTGGGCATCTCATCAGGTTCACGGGGATTGGCCGCCGACGGTATTGGGGCAGTGGCCGGGGATGCATGTGTACGATCCCAATGAGCGGACGTTATCGAATGCACAAGAGACGGGCACTGCCATGATCGAGGTGGACCGGGGAGACCTGGCGAACGATGTACGGGTGTATCTGGCCGCTGTGATGGTGTTGTCTGAGTATGACCCGGTGTCCTCTCCGAGTTCGCCGCTCGGCAACCAGACCGTTCCGGGCTTGGGTACGTTTGCGACGACCGAGCTAAACGTCACGGATGCATCGGTGTTTCCGTCGCAGTCCGTTATCAATAATTGGATCGCCAACACCAACGGCATCAACCCAACGGGGGCACCACCCCGTATCGTCGTTGGCTCAGAGGGCGACTTTGGCCGAACGCCAGTGTACTTGTGGGGCCGAGGTGCAGCGGGAACAGACAAAGAGAACGTGCTGTATGTGTCGGGCATCTCGCGGCGTCATCGTGGGGGAGTTCGGGTGGCATCGTACCTTGACTTCCTGCCCGTGAGCGGAGCCGTGGGTATATGGGGAGGCAATCCAGGGTTGGAGACGGCTCCGACAACTGGCCAAGGCCATATGCTGTTGGATTACGGTTCAGCAAACTTGGAGTCGTTGGCGTACACACGAATCGACACCCAGACTCCCACGCGGGCTCATCTGTTCTTTGAGCGGGGGTTTGTTCCGGAGTTCTCGCACAACCCATCTCGAACCAATCCGTTGGATGCGACAGAGACGATGCCGATCAAATTGGTCAAAGCCGACAAGTGGTCTGTTCCATTGAGGAACGGTTACAGTTGGCCATTCTATTTGGGAGGTGGTATGGTATTGCAGCGATTGCGGACTTTGGTGGACTTGGGCAGGGCTGCTGGAGTGAAGGTGATCTTTGTGAATGCCAAAGATCAGATAATTCCAATTTGATTTGATTCACACACAGGTTCAGTTACTAAACTTTTGGGGATAATGATTATGCCACGAGCACCGAAATTCCATAACGCCGAGAGAGTGGACCTGCCTGACTTCACTCACGCGACAGAGACGCACCCAGTGGGGTTGCGTGACAACCTGATCGACTTGGTCTTGGGCAATGGTGTGTACCAGGGCTTTCGGGCAGAAGTCCCGGCGAATCAGATTAACGCCAACAAGGGTATGGTGACGATCTTCAATGGAGTCGTCGGGACTTGGGGTGGTCGCATGATCAACGCTGAGACGGGAGATGTCAGTCAGTCTTTCCCGTTGCGCGGCTCCAGTACGGAGTTTTGGATCGAGGTCGAGTTCATGTGGATCGAAGACAGCTTCGATGGTCGGACGGTCTACGACTCGACCAAGGCGAACGTCTCGCCGTTGCCAAACGGTCAAGAGGTGGACATCGCTCGCATGTCTACGAGGTTGACGCCAGGGTGGCGGATCAAGCATCCCATTCGTCAGAATCCGGCGGGCTCTCGCAGCACGCCAGGGTATGCCCCGCAGGGCTTCTCTTCGGATGATCCAAATGTGATGCCGCTGATGGTGTTGCGGACCAACTCCCAAGGTCAGATTGTCTTTGGGAACCCAAACAGCGACAGTACCGGGAATGACCTGACGACGATCTCGTTGGCAGGTGGATCACGCCAGGTCATTCCGGTGATCGGGTATGGAGAGCACGAGACGCGGCAGGTCGGCGGGAAGACGGTGCGGATTGGTCGAAAGGCGACAGACCAACGTCCTCGTGTATTTGAGCGATTGGAAGCTCCGATGCGCTATGGCGACACGGGAGAGATTATCGGAGACACCGAGTCGGACCATTGGGCACGAGACCTGAAGAGCGTCTATGATCACTTGGCGACGCAGATGGCTCGCGTGGTCTTGGGCTTGGAGACACAGACTCCCACAGAGAACGGCGTATCGGTGGCGGGTGCCGAGTATTACGAGGGTGTGTTGATCGATGTGGACCCGGATTGGAGATGGGTCAAGGTCACCTCGATGAGCGTGGAGACGCTTGTGAACCCCGACATAATGCCTGACGATTGGGCAAATTGGACGTTCCAGATCCGATCGGGTCCGTGGAATGGGTTCTATGCCCAAGTGCATCGTCAAGAGAAGAAAGACGGCAGCGGCCATTACAAACTGTGGTTGCACCAACAATCGTATCGTCCGGATTGGTGGCCTCTGCCTAATGCCGCAGCAGACACTCCCGCTATTCGCTTGGTGAACGGACGGCGTCGGAATTGGGCGGCTCTGCCGATGCCGAATTCGGGCAATCGTGGTCTGAACGCATTGGATGACGAGGTGGTCGGCGCCCGCAACGACATCTTCACGCAGCTTGCGTTACCGTCTCTGCGAGATGCCCTGAGTTCCCAAAAGTCATACGACATGACATTCTCCCCGGTGCGTGCGCAAATCGGGGGTGGTGGTGTCACGGCTCCGGTCTTTGCTGACGTGGTCGTGGATAACACGGACGTGGCGACCATGCAGTCCGCCGCGACTGCTTGGCAAAACATGGTCCTGAATTGGAACAGCCCGCAGCAAGGGGGTCGGATGTTGTTCCGCAAGGGCTTGTATGACTTTGCTTTATTGGGTGGTGTGCCGACCCATACGGTCTTCACGACAGCGGGTCAAGGCTCTAGCGGCTGGCTCTTCCAAGGCGAGGGTATGGACACGACGACACTGAAGATGACGACGGCAGCGACATCACAGGACCACATCTTGTTCGATCTGACGAACTGCTCCGAGATGACGTTCCGGGACATGACGATTCACGGCAAGGGTAGGGTGTTCAATGCCAGCGGCTGCTCCAATATCCGATTCGAGAACTGCAAGTTTGTCGCGGAGTACGATGACGTCACCAGCGCTCGACCCGCTCTTGACTTGGGCGCGATGACAGGGTTCGAGTTTCACGGGTGTGTTTTTGAGTTGTCTGGGCAGGGCGTCAAGGGAACGACAGCTTCTGAGATGGTCGTCAAGGATTGTCGATTCAGTGAGGTCTCCGGGAACACGGTCACGGAGGTCTCTGGTTACTGGTGGAACACGGGCGTTGTGTCTGACAGTCGATTTGAGGATTGTTTGTTCACGGGTCCAGCCTCTCTGGTCGGGATGCGATTCCAGAGCAATATAACGACCTCAGTGCTGCGTAACGTGCAGGTGCGGTGTGAGGTCGACGCAGCCTCGGTCGAGGGCCTGATTGCCTTTGAGGCAGGTTTCCTTAAGTCTAGAATGGAAGGGTGCCTCTTGGGTGAGGCTGGAGGGAGTGCTTCTCCGAGAGGAATATCGGGTGGCGGCAGCATGGCCGACTCGACGATCTCTGACACCTTGATTGAAGCTGTCTCGGGAGTTGGTATTCTTCTTGGTTCCCTGCTAGATTCAGATTTGTCTGGTGTTCGGATCAAGTGCAGCGGCACTCGCCCTGCTGGATCGGTGGGACTCAGCGCAGGGCAAATGGACAGAAGCACGATCTCTGCTATGACAGTGCTGTCTTTCGAGACGGGGATATTGTGTGTTGGTACATCGGAATACAATAATATCTCGTCGTCTATTATTCGTGAGGTGGAGTTTGGTATCGACTTCCACGTTCTCGGTTCGCACTCGACTGGGTGCCAGTTCAATAAGTTCACCGACAATACGATTCATGGGTTCGGTATTGCTTCGGGAGTCGGTATCCGAATCGAGTCATCCTTCTCGAATACATGCGCGGGAAACAATATCTACAACTTCCAGTACGGGATCACCTCTAATGGCGATAGCTCGTTTGGAAGCCAAGGCATCGTCCTTACTGGGAATCGTTGCGTTACGACAGAGTCGGGGTACTTGGTTGAATACACGATCGACAGCGTCGTAACAGGGAACAGCGCGGCTGTTGCAACGACCTCCGGCTTTTCTTTCTCTAACTCTGTGAATATCGTGTGTTCAGGCAATCACGTAGAAGGCGTGGCGACGAACTACCCGTACTGGCTGGGAGGAATATCAAACCCAAACTGGGCGGAGAATGTCAGGGGCGGAATGCTCTCGGCTAAGGCAGGCGGGACCTGGATAATGGATGCCACTGTCAATAATAACAGTGTTCTCGCTGGAGACCTTGGAAACGGAAACATGGTCATCTTCTATAATACGTGGGATGGTGTCTTCCCAGCCGCAAAGATAGATGATCTAATCTTGTAATCTTGTAGAGTTTAGTGACTGAACCCCAGGAGGTGTCATGAGCTTGTCCAAGTCAGACCTGATCGAGAGGTACACGACCGATCCCACCAGCGATCAGATGATAGACGCCTCTGTCGACATCGTGAAGGACTTGGCCTCTCGCATCAAAGACGTCCAGACAACTCCTGCGGTGCACTCCGCGTACAAGCAAGCCAAGCAACTGTTTCGAGCTTATGTGCGTGCGTGTGGGTTCACGGAGACAGCGGAGTTCCAAGCGTTGTTCTCCGAGATCGTGAAAGAGATGAGCCCGGAGCTATGGGAACTTGTGGAAGCAGGCAAGATGATCAAAGACGTCCAGCAAAAGAAGCGGGTGCGTCGGTCTTTGTGGAGAATATGACAGGCATATAAAAAAAGATTGAGATTGTTTGTCAGGTTTTCGTCACGGGCTGCGTTTTCTTTGTCAGAGGCCAGAGGGTTCCCCTCCCCTTTGGCGTGGTCGTTCTAGCGACGATCATAAAAAACAGTTGGCTTTGGTGCCAACCTCGAATGGCTGACCGGGTTCCCCTCCTTGGTCGGCCATTTTATTTTAAGGGGAGAACGGATGGGTCGGGGGCCAAACATCCATTATGTTTCCATTACGGTGGCGCGGCTGAGAGCGATCGAGGCTTGCACCAAGGCAACAGCTTGGAGGGTGTTTTCGCTGTAGTCCTCGGTGTCTGGGGGCATAGTTCCCTCATATTCTTGCCACGCGAACCCGAATGCCTCACATGGCGGCATGTCGTTTTCGATGTTTTCTCTCCATTTTCTTTCAATCAGGGTGGCAAAGGCAGCAAGGTCGGGGTCTTCTCGTCGAACCTGCTCCAGGTGGAACTGAGCCATTTCGGGAATAAAGACCGTCGTTCCCGTGATGCACGAGCCCAAGAGAGGGGAGTTGTCGGCGTCGAGCCATTCGGAGTTCGGAGCCGTGAAGATATGGGAGCTATCCGGGTAGGTGCCGTCCACGACCAAGATGACGCCCGTCAGCACATCGGAGACCGTGTCCATGGTCGTGAAGCGAACGGTTCCCTTGGGAGTGGTCAGAGTGGTGCGTTGGGCACTCTCTCCGCCCTCCACTTCGATGCTGGCTTTTCGAAAGAGTTCAAGAGCTTCCGTGTAGAACGTGCGAATGACGTCTTGTCGCCGCTTGTCTTTGAGTTGTCTCAGAGTGCTATCAGGCATGGTGCCCTCCTGTGAGTTGAGGCTTTTCGGCCCGGTGAGTCGGCTTGTTCAACAGTATCTATATAAGAAAGGGATTCGGGTACTCGGACACGGATTGACCAAGTTTTGCAGAAAGTGCACCTCAAAATAGAACGGGGAGAAAGCCATTACAAGCGAACCGAAAAGCCCCGAATATTCCACATGTCGGAGAAAAGAAAAGATGTTGCAGCAACTCCAAACAATCCTGACGCCCGGTCTCATGATCGGAATCATCTCTGTCCTCTTGTTGATCTTGTGGGTTATTCGCGGATTCCGCCGCAACAGCCCCTTTGTCATCCTGTGTGCGTATTTCGGGCTCACCATCGTGGGCGGCATCGTGTGGGTTATCTGTATGGCCGGTCCTTGGACGATGGTTTCTTACTGTGTGATCTCGAAAAAGTGTGGAGGTTGAGATGAGCGGATTTTGGGCAGAATATAACGAGAAGATGGAAGCCGGTGCTATTGGAAGCCAGAGCGACCTCCGCCGAGAGTTGGCTCTCTTGAACTGCAATACCCTCTTGTTCTTGTTGGGCAAAGAAGACTCGGAAGATGCAGCGTTTTTTGCCGAACTCACCACCGAACTCAAGGACGTGATCCGAGAGAATGGCGAGTCCGCACACATCCGAATCCGCAGCCCCGAAGGCTTCACCCCCAAGTTCACCTTGGGCAACATCCACAGAGGATTGCAGTCTCGCGGTGTCGAGCCAATAAGGCTCCTGTAGTCCTAGTCCTGTGTGAGTTCAGTCACTGAACTCACCAATCCCCCTATTCTCCGGTTTGCACCTCAAAATAGAACGGGGAGAAAGCCATTACAAGCGAACATTCCAAGACGGAGAAAGAAGAGATGAAAAGACGATTTGAAATGCCCCGAACCCTGACGCAAGGCGAACTTACTACCGAACTCCAGAAGAGTCTTATTGTGGACTCTCTGGTCCTGCTGAGCAGCATCGGTAGCTGTTGGTGGATCACTTTCCTCCTCAAGTAGGTGGACCCTACCAATCACTCTCTTCCCTACGAGCAGCCTCCAGCTGGATCAATTCCGGTGGGGGCTTTTCTGCATTGTCCACCGTCACAATAATCGGGGGAGTAAAGTGGGTTGTTGCCGTTTCGTCCCAATCCAAGCTTGCTCCCCTGACAATTATGGAGAAGTCTGTATCAGTGGTTGCATCACTTTCAGGTGCAGAGAGATCATAACACCAAGTTGCGAGTCTTCTGCTTGCGGTGGTCGATGATGCCATGGGTGGCAGAGGTGGAGTGAGTGTTACCTTCTCGCGTTTCTTTTTCTTGCCCCCGTATTTGCCCCCAGATCGATCTTGGAAGTATCTAGGGTCTCGACCCTTGCCGTGGTGACGTCTGTGCGTCCCGCCTCCCCTGGCTCCACCTTTTCCTTTTTTGCTCATTGCCCTACCAATCCGAAGATGACTTGCGGGACTCACTAAGGCTTCCCAAGAAATCGTGAGACTTCTCGTTTAAGGTTCTCTCCAAGTCTTCTCTTATCTTATTAGCACAATCTAGCAAGCGGTCCTTCGCAGCTTTCAACTCTTCTCGGAGGACTTCACCTTCGACGGTCTCGGTGATAGCGGCGACCCGCTCTTCCAGAGCTTTGAGTTGTGCTCGGACGTGCTCCGTAAGCTCTTCTAGTAAAATGTCCGCTCGTCTGGCGATCTCTGCGAGAACAGCTTCTGTTAATTCGCGTGCCTTCTCTGTGATGCGCTTCTCGAAGAACAACTCATTCCTGCTCCACCATTGTTCGAATATCGTCGCGTGAGCATCTGATGGATTGCTTGGTGTCAAGATACCGTGTGGGTTGGGAGTCCACGCCCACGGCTCTTTCGCCAACAGGGTCTTCGTGGGTTTTCTGAGAGGGTCTCTGAAGAGGGGGTATCGCCTGACGTCGGAGGGTGCTCTTTTCTTGTAACCGGAGAACATGTGTCTGGCGTAATCTGCAACATCCGCAGTAGGTTCCACGTCGATTCTCTCGATAGCTCTGTGAGCCCAACCAGGAATCCCCGGCTCTGGTACAGGTTCGGGATCGCGAGCGGATGCCTCCTTTCGCATCTCTTTCACAACCTCACTGATAAAAACGTCAGCGGGTGATAGCGAGGCGATAGGGAGCGGAGTGGGTGACTCCTTACCTCGACCACTCACTGCTGCCTCCTCTCCGGCTCTCTGCCGACCTGAGTTTGTCGATCGATAGAGGTGCCTCCTCGGCTTCTGTTTCGCTCTCCTCGACGCTCTCAGGTGCCGCCATGTCCTGAATAACCCAACCCGCCTCACGGAGTTTTTCGATATACTCCTGTATGATCTCATCCCGTTGGATCTTCCGGTGAGAGTCAAACGCGAAAACAACGGCACTAGAATGACACAGGTGGGGGAGCGGAGCGGGGAGAGCACGGGCGTAATGATCCATGCCTCCACCATACAGGCTTGAAAGCTTCGCGATAGCCGTTTCTCTGCTGAACCCTCTTTCGATGTCGTGCAGCATGTACCTCACGTTTGGAACAGGGATACCCTCGCCTCGTGCTACCGAGACAACTCTCGAACGAATCCGGTCTGGTAGTTCGCCAAGTGCAATCCCAATAGGGTGAAACTCCAAAGCAGAGCCCTTGGAGCCCCCATGCAGGGAAGCACGAAACATGGGCTCCTCCTCTCCCTCTATCTTAATAGCCTTGATCGATCGCTCCGCTGCTTTGACCAACTCGGACTTCTTTTCGGGAGAGGGCTCCGTCGATTCACCTTCGCTATCTTCTGTGTCCTTCTCGACCAGGTGTCTCCTCGTTGTGAGAAGAGGAGACAAGGAAGCCTTGGTCGCCAAGTCGGGAGCGGTCTCGACTTCTGCGACGATGACGGTGGCATTAGGGTCTGTCGCGGACAACAGGCGAATAAGAGCGTCCCGCTCCGGTGTTCCCTTTTTCAGTGCCAAGATAAGCTCGTTGGCACTCACGCGGTACTGCTCTGTCTTGGCACCTGTGCCCTTGGAGAGTGCTTCTCCGATGCTCCCTGCTCCTGTTGCGATGGGAGGCATGAATGGCTCGGTAGCTGCTTTCAGTGCCTCGGACAGATCCCTCATTTCAGGAGTGAGTTCTGTCAAAACTGCCTCTAGTGCTTCGGAGACTTCCGTCTCATGCTCGCCGCGATCATAGAAGTCAGAGTGGTCTTCGGGCTCATAGGGAAAGGGAGTATGAAAATCTTTGGGTGTTCTGGGCATATCGTCTACTCCTGTGTGAATAATGTGGTGTGTGGGGGGTATGTGGAGATGCCGGAGTGTGTCAATTGGCATAAGTGCCTCTCGGCGTCGGGCTGCGATGTCGGCCAACCTGTCTCGGTCGGTCTCAACTGTCGGTGGAGTCTTCCCCAACAAGATATGCCCACTCGCTCCTCTCTCTTCTTTCTTTTTCATGGCTCTCTAGCTCCGGGCGAGTTATGGCTTTTGTCAGTAGCTCGACGAGTTCGTGCGACGATCCTCGTTGCATAACAGTGTCTTCCTCTATGTCTGTGGGGTGGCTCCAAATGTCATACAGAACATCGATGCTGCTTCCATCGCTGACATGCGCAACACAGAATCCTCCGGCCACCAAGTGCATGACCGTCCACCACGTCTGCGAGATCCCCAAGGACTCCGGAGCGGGGATCGCCTCGCGAGTGATAGCATGGTGTGGGATCACTCCCGGAAATCCCCCTATTATTTTATCCAAGATAATCTCTGGTAATCCTGTGATGTGGCCCAAGATCTCTCGTTGCCATGTGGATCTTGAGGCGATGTCGAAAGACACTTCCCTGAATCCGACGATTTGATAATGTTGGTTGGGGAAGGTGCGGTCTTTGGATTCGGGTGGATGATTGATGCCGTACTCTTTCCAACCCCAACAATGTGATTCTGTATCTCCTGCCGGGGGAGAGACGCAACCGTCACCAAAGGGTGTCAAGCTCCAGATCCAATCCCCGCGTGTGGGAATTCCCAACGTGCTGAATAATTGACACGCTTTCCTGCGTAGAGATCCCGGACCCCAACCTCTGGTCGTTCGGGCATAGTCGTACTCTCCTAAGCTCATCATGTCCGATAGCCTTGGAGATGGCTTTTTCCCAAAGCCCATGGTTCTCGGAAGACTCAGCCCGTCTTCCGATGCTCCGGCGAATCCTGTTTCTATTCTTGAATCGGTGCCTGCTCCCATGATGGACAGCCCTGGTCCCGTGGACAAAGACCCCGCAACCAGAGTTCTCGTTGGTTCAGTGACTGAACCGGGAGTCTCCTCCTCTTCCTCATGGAGGGCTCTTTCGAGTAAAACCCGATCGACAATAGAGCTTATATCGGCCAACATCTTTGGCGTAAAGAGAGCGTCTATCTCGCTGTCGGGAACGTCTCTTTCTACAACCCCGGACTCCTCCGCGATGCGACGCCGGATCGTCCTGTGGATTGTGTGCAGCAAAGACACGGATTCGCCAACCGAGCTTATTCCTAGAAAGGATTCGTCGCCGATAATGATTGTCTCGTCGAGGCTGATCCACCTTTCGGACAGAAGAGCCTCCACGAACTCTTGTCGTTTCTCGCTATTGATCAATATCAACAATAGTTCTCGTGCGGTCATGGCTCTACCTGTGCTTGTGGCATTCGGATCTTGGGAGGCTTGGGGGGCCAGGCTCTCACCACTCGGATCGGGACCGGCGTTCGGCAGCGGCTGCTGCCAGAGCAAGATTCGTCACAGATCCCGACTTCCAAGAGCTAGCGATGGACCTATCCACGAATTCATCGCTCGCCAATCCTTGGTGGACAGCATACTCCCACAGGTGACTCAACTCCACAGAAACAAACTCCCATGGAGATAGCGTCCGGGTCTCCGAAAATCCGTCTGCTCTTAAAGGGACCATCGCGATCCCCATTCGATACGGGGCCAATAGTATCTGTGCGTACCCCAATAAGGTGTGTGCTTGGCTCTGCTTTGCGAATCTGATAAGAAACGCATTTGTCAGGCTGTGATGGTCCAAAGGAAATGGGATCGTGTCCCAAGAGGTCTCTTCTGGGTATGGCCGAAGACTTCCCGCGTGTCTGGGTTCCATGTTGAATATGTTTCGTAACTCGGCGGAAGCGGTGTCTTGCAGCACTTCGGGAGTCCCGTAGTTGCATATTCCCACCATGTGTGCGACCGGGTCTCGATATGGGTCACTGTGACTTCTCCGGAGACCCCGTATGCACAGAACCGCTTTCTTTGTCAAGGAAACGTGTCTGTGGCGAATAAAAATGTCCTCTGTCGCCGCTTCGAGAGCATCTTTCGCCTTGGTGTTGTGGCGCAAGTAGGGAGCTTCAAGTGCAACCAATCCAGGTGGTGGCGTTAGCTTGCTGTCGTACCACTCGGCGTATGGATCGGGGGTGACAGCTACATCCGCTGTGCTTATCATGACATGCTCCAATCGCTATTGGTCTTCCGGCGGGCCTCTGCTGCCTCCAAGACCGTTGCTTTCTTGACCTCTGGCTTCGACGGCAATGTCTCTGTGAATGTCTCTGCGGGCTCCTCTGGGGAGCCCATGACGCTACCTAAGACCGCTAGTCGCTCTTCTTTGATCTTGCTGTCGGGCACGTACTTCTCTAACCACACGGTCGAGTCACTGTGGGGCAGTGGACGCAGATAAAAGAACGGGTCATGTGCCAAGAACCGAATGCTATGAATGTCAATGTCCGGATTTATACGAAAGGCTGTTGAGACTCCTCCGGTCAGCAAGCTCGATGCGATGTACATGCCCAAAGACAAATTCACAGGTTCTCCGCCCTCTCCACCGCTCCGTCGCAACCTGATGTAGTCGTCGAGAACCACCAACTTGATCCGGTGAGTTTGAGGCAAGAAAGACCACCCGCGTGCCATGATGTTGGCGATCAGGTATTCGATCTCTCTATCCGTTGCAATGTACAAGCTTCGGAGTGCTGCTTTGAATTTATCTTCTTGCTCTGCGAGGCTGCATCCTGTCGGGAGGGAGGTGATCACAATATTCGAGTGATGAATATCCCTGTGGGCCTTGCGGCGATAGACCTCTTTCTCTGATCGTGTCGAGCCGGGAAGAGGAAGCAGGAACATGTCACCCGGATCTTTTGCGTAAGACGCCTCCAAAGGAGAGAGTTTCCCAGTTGACACGAGCATGCCATCGGACTTCCAAGACTCCCATGCCTCTCGGACCTCCTCGATGACTTTTGGGTCCAACAGCCGGGCTTCGTCTATCAGAGCCGGAGCCGTGACACCAGGAGCAACCGCTCTACAGTCGGAGCACATCCACGTGTACGCACTGATAAGCTCTCGCAAGGTCTCCGTGTGTGCGGGAGGCAGATTCACTCCAACTTGACCCAACTCGCCACTACAGCACCCGCAATGTACGTTGACAAAGGCTTCGAAGAACATGATCCATCCTGTTTTGACAGTCTTACTTTGAGTCCGGTTTTGTGCTGCCCGTGAACTTCTTGTCTGTGTTCTTGTCTGTGTCTCTCACCACACGCTCCTTCGTCGGCGATCTCTCTCTATCTCGGCAGGAGAAAGTTTCTTTGGTCGGGTTGCTCGCGGAGGAGGTGGAGTGAACAGAAGCTCTTCGGTCGCAGGCCGTGAGGCTTCTGTTCAAATTCTTTCGCGGATCTTCCTTTCCGCATGACCGATTTCGTTGCATAAGTCTCGGTTGAGGCGTTTCTGTCGAGGGTTCCGGGAGTACTTGAGCAGAGTCTCTGTGTATCGGTCTAAGTCGATGCCATCGTTCAAAAGATCGACGACTTGTTTTATCCGCGATCCGGAGCCAAGGAGCAAGACAAGCTCCACATAGCAGAACATGGCCCAACCCTCTTCGGCATCTTTTTCGGATTTTTTGGGGTCGTCCGGGGTGTGCACGACCAACAGTGTACGAGCCGCACGAGTGGCACTTCCTTTGCTTACATGGAACTCTTCGATGTTGTGGTTTCGAGCCTCCTCTGTGTCGAGGAGAGGCGATCGCAGTCGATATAAGTTCATTTGTCGTTTCTCCTGGAAATGTTCAGTGACTGAACATCGATTTCGTGTCTTACTTGAATATGCCAAGGGCGATGCGGATAAATATCTGGATTAGACCTTCCCCGAACTCCCGGTCTTGTGGGGCTTTCCCCCGACATGGGCGTCTTCTGCGGAGATCGTGGTGGAGGTGCTGTCAGTGTCCACTGCAAGATCGACCGTGTCCGTCACGGGATCGGCTACAGGAGGTGTTCCGGGCACACGAGAGACCTTTTCGGTCGCCGGAATGGCCACGTGGTCTTCCACGATAGACACCATCCCCATTAGCGACCGGACTGCCAATTGGACTTCGGCAGTGTTGTGCTCGGCAGGCAGGTTCTCAAGGGCAGTACACACCGTGGACACATCGACACCCAAAGCCATCGCGTCGTCGCCTCGGAAAAACACCCCCGGCCAATCGTCGCCAAAGCGAACAGGTCCGGTCTCGATGCGTTCTCCGATCGGACCCGGCACCGAGCAGATTCCGTATAACCCATCCCACTCCGGGGAGAAGTACTCGTTCCAATCTCTCTCATCGTGATATTCGCGGAGATAGGCTTTTCGCTCTTTATCCAACTCTTCGGTGAGGCGACGCCTGCGATTCAATGAGATGCGGTGAATGACGCCCATGACCAACCGAGCGGATTCGTCGATGTCTTGGAGGGCGTCATTGAGTCCGCTCTCTTCGGAGAGCCGGAGGTCTCTCTCTCGCAAAGACAAGGGGAACTCTTCCAAGTGCTCCGCGAGGCCCTCTTCCTCATACCGTCGAGCTTCGATGTACTCCGACCACGAGATCTCGCCGTTCTGAACTCTGTCGTACATCGAGGCAGCGGCTTGTGTTTGCCGGAAAGGACTCTGGGTGGCGTCGGCTGCTCGCGGCGTAGAGGGCTGTCTCCCTCTGGCAGGTTGGGACGCAGGGAATCCAAACAGGGAGGTCTGTCGAGGTGGTCCAGACTTCTTTCCACCGGAGCGTCCTTGATTGACACCCGGAGGCGTCATGGAACTCCACGGGTCCACCGGATCAGTAGACATGTCCGACCGTCGAGTACTGTACCCGCCCTGACGACCTCCTCCGAATGACGATCGACTGCGGCTTCCGCCGGGGGAACTGTGCGAGTTGGCTCCGGTGCGACCACCCGATCGGTGCCACCTTTCGTCCTCCGGGATCGTGCGACCACCATTGACGCCACCATCGCTACTCGAAGAACGCGACCCCGACGACGAAGCACGAGGCCACTCTCGGTCGCCATTGTCATCGAACTCAGGCAGATCTTCCAAGCCGTCGTATTCGCTGTCGATCTCTTCGGCGATAGATTCCTCTTCTGTGATCTCGCCAAGGGCGATCTTCTCGGCCAACTCGTCCGCCTCTCGAAGCAGCTTCTCGACCGACTGACGCTTGAAACTGTGCCGGTGTATGGCCACAGAGTCTTCCAGAAACAAAGCTTGCTCCAAGCCCTCTCGAACCTCCTCCACGTCGTATGGTCCCAAGTCCGATCCGCCAAAGCGAACAAACCACACTTTCGTGGGGTCTCCCTTGGGGATATTGCCCTTCTTGGTGCGAGCCGGGCTCTTAGATCGAGTCGCCTCTCTCTCTCGTCTCCGATCGCCCTTTGTCTGCATCTTTCTTTTCTTCGTCATTTTTCTCTCCGTTTGGCAGCAACGTAATCGCCTCCACAGATCTGTGGTTTTTAAAGACTGTCGCGAGCGGCGCCGCATGCCTTGTCCAATCTGGAACCAAGTAAATATAGACTGACATGTTCGCTATTTGAACATCGGCGGAGCACTTAAGTGGCACTTTTTCGCGTCGCGAAGCACTTCACCACAATCACCACAATCACCACAAATAGGTAAACTGACGATTTCTCGCGGCTCGGTCTCGTCTCTCTTTCTCTTCCTTTTTCTGATTCTTCGCGTCCCATAACAAAAAGGTACGCACCATGCGACGCAGCTTGCTCTGTGTCTTCTTGTCAGGCCGGAACTCGACCACGAAGCTGTCGTCCAACGACACCGGGTCACTCGGGCCGCTGTAGTGTGCGAAGACCACATACCGACGCTCATCCGGCGACCAGATCGAAAACGTTCCCCCAATGCCTGGCATGGCAATCATGCCCACCTCTGAGACTTCAGCACCAAAAGCATCCGGGCCGAACGGTGCCGGACCACGTGAACCATCCGGTGCCACCCACTGAGGCCGAAACTTGGTCACCCATGCGTTATCCAGGACACACTCAATCCGATGCATCACCTGCTCCATCGGAATCCCCAAGCTCTGCCGAGTCGGATACAATCTTCAACTTGGCCACCAAGCGAATCTGCCGGTGCATCCGCAGCCGAACAAAAGACCAATCCACCGGCAAGCTCTCCGGCAACAGTGCTTGTATCTGAGAGAGCCCTGCATCCACGGCATCGCCCAATCGACAAACCTCCTCGGTCTCCCAATCAAGAGCCGTCGTCTTGCGTGGCGTCTTGTATCCCCGCAAACTCACCGGCAGGTCACGCACCCGACGCATATCCGGTGTGCTGTACCGGGTTTCGAACTTCGACCAAGAACGCACCGCTTCGTTGTTCACCCACGCTGCCGCCCCCTCTAGGAAGACAACCCGCAGCCACATGGAACACGGACTCCGTGCAATCACCGTACACGGTATGCCCGCAGCCGACCCCATAAACCCCTGCTTGTAACTGTCCAAGCTAGCCGTTTGGCTGATCAGATGCAGGCGATCCAAGAGCATATTCTTCATTCGACCCGGACCCAACCCGGAGAACTCTCGCATGCCCTGCAACGGTGGTCCATAGTCTTCTAGCAGGTAGCTCTCTCTATCCCCCAACAGAGATGCCAAAGCCCTATGCTCGACCTTGTCCTCGGCATAGTAGCGAATCCAACTCTCAAACGTCGACTTGTCTCTAGTGATTCCCATCTCAACGGCTCCTGGTGTATCAAGTAATGATTATCTCTTCGTATACGTGCTTCACACGAACTGTGTGCATTACCGTGCCCCCTAGTTGGATAGAGTCTATATAATCCAAGATTAACTCTTCGGGGATGTCCTCAAAGGCCGAAAACATGTGAAAGACACGTGTCTCCCACAGTTCAGGTTCACTCTCGTGTTTACGCAGGTGCTCGGCGAACAAGTGCACTTCGCTGGTTTCCGTCATCGGATTAGTGTAGCCAACTACACACAAAATCTGCGAATCCGGGGGCATCGACATGCTTTGTGTTCGGGTCTCCGACAAGTAGAACTCTGTGATTGTTTTGCTCATGTCTGGATTCTCTCCTCTTTCAAGTCATCGTATCGGGCAGATTATATTATATCGGGCAGGTACCAAAAAAGTTCAGTCACTGAACTTCATGTGCTGTTGTCGGATCGCAGCATCACCAATCCGATAAAGCCTTTCGGTTCCTCATCATGGCATCCAATGACAGGCCGGGATACTTGCCCAACACACGCAGCACCATGCGAGTCGGCTCCAACAAAACACGCAGAAGCATAGCCCGACCCACGTCAAGCTCGCACCTCTCTATTGTCTTTGGATTCGGCTCCACGATCTTTAATGCGATTCCCGATGTCCGGGTTCTCACACGCTCCATTCGGAGCGTGTACCTGTGAAAAGCTTCTCCCTTGATCGCACCGCCCGGATTCCCGAAGATCGTCCAACTTTGAAGCGGAGTATTCTCCAACTCAGCCCTCCGGACGATCCAATCCAACCGCCTCACCAATCGCGATAACTTACTCACGACACTGCCTTACCAGGGACACACAACTCATACGACTCTTTCAACGCATCCAACCCAACCGCTGCATCCGCGTCGCGAACCACCGACCGATCATGGCTCATCCAAGACCTCACCATGTCCATCTGGCGTTTGGTCTGCGGCGACTCCGCGTTCGCCATGTACTCATCCACCGACCGACACCACTCCCAATACCCCAACACACCATGCACGATCGATTCTTGACCCATGTCCTGAATGTCGTTCGCCTCCACACCACACCACCCGGCCATCCACTCCCACAACCACGGACCCGCGTGTCGTTGCAACCAACAACACATCACCGTTCCTGTTCGACCGTGCCCTCCCCAACAGTGCACATAGATACCCATCCCCAACGCCAACGTCGCGTCCATCACATCCAAGAGCATATTCATCGTCCTGACGTCCGGAACGCTCATGTCTTTGATCGGCGCATGCACGTTCGAACCACCCACGCGAATGTCACCCGCCTTGCTCCCGTGCAACATTTGCCATGCTGCGGCATACGACAAAAACCCGTGATTCTCCCACGTCTTCTCTCCATCCTCTTGCAAGCGAAAGAGCGTATCCACCCCAGACTCTTTCAAGGACCGCAACGCCTCCATCGCTCGCGGCGACGACACCGCTAGTTTTCTCCCTCGATCCCACGAAGCTCTGCTCTCGTATCCCGGATACGGACCACAGATGATCGGAACGCTCTCCTTCCCCAATAACGACGCCCCCGCTGACCCCACCCTCGCAACCTCGAACCTCCGAGGCCCATGCGACACCGGAGCCACCACCGACGACAACTGCAACTCCAACTCCATGTCTCGCACCATCACGAGTTCACCCCATGTCGGGAGATGTTTGCGTCGCGACACCGACAAGTGCATCTCCATCATTGCTTGCTTCGTCTTTGCGTCCAATCTCTCTTTCATCTTCCACTCCTGTCCTGGCTCTCAAACCACACACAGCACCTCATGTGCCATCTGTGTTATCTTCTAGTGTCTTCTCTCAATCGCCACCCTCAGCGGCAACCAATCTGACGTGCTCTGCACCCCAACCTGCTGCATACATATAACCCACTAAACCGCATATCACGACACACGCACACGATCGGAGGCTTCATTATGTCAATCACCCACCACCACCACTCCATTCCCCTCGTGTCCATGATAAACATACAAGGCCATACCATCATCATCGCACCCAAGCAAATCGCACCCGAACACCTGCTCCACCGACGCGACTCACAAACCCAACTCCCCACCTTCCAATGCATGACACCATCCGGCAACCCACACCAATGCATGTGCCCTCCACACGCCATATGCCCCGTACTCATCGCCACCCGTGCCGCCGTCTTGTTCGAACTGCTCCCTCTCGCACAGCAAATCATCATACCCTGGCGTGACTCCACACTCACTCGCCGACTCCCACCCGCACAGTTCGCCGCACACCTGAATAATGAAGCCGACCCACACACACGACCCACACAAGAACCATGGACTCCCCCCGACTCCATGTCCGAAACACACCGCGAAATACGATCCCTGGAACACATGGCACAACAAGAACAACGCACCGGACGACAAGTCGCCGCATCCATCCACCAAGGCGTACGACTCGGCGCCCAAGACACACTCCGACGACTCCGGGCCATCGGACCTTCCCAACAACCCACCGAAACCATACCACGCTTATGGTGCATCTGGATTCCACGCAACTTCCACGCACACCCCACACCATACCAAGTCTTCCGAGCCAACTACGATGGACTCAATTGGTCCGTACAACAAGGCGCACTACTTCACGTCAAACCCACACCACAATGGATCGTCTCCGGATACTAACAACCAACCAATCACCAACAACCACCCCCGGTCGTCCGCACTGTATAAGCACCCCCTCTCTCCAAAGGCCAAGCCTATTGCAGGCCACCCCCTCACCTACCACCAAGCCACCAAGCCACCAAGCCGATACCGGTCGCTCGGCTCTGATGAAGCCCCCCTTCGCTCAAAGGCCAGCCCTATTGCGGTCCAAGGGTGGTCCAAGGGTGGTCCAAGGGTGGTCCAAGGGTGGTCCAAGGGCGGGTGGTTTCGGGTGGCCCCCTTCTTTGGGGGGAGGGGGTGCATTTTAGGGGGTCTGGGTTCCCATGCGGCCCAAGGCGGAATGGAACCGCTGCCTGACGCGGAGACGCACGGGGGTTTGGTTTTGGGCTGTGTGGGGGTCTGTGAGTGGCCTGTGGGGCTTCTAGTGAGTGTGGGTCTCTGTGGGTCTCTGTGGGGGTCTAGTTGCCTCTCTGTGGGGGTCTAGTTGCCTCTCTTGATGGGAGCCCGGTGTGTCGGTG